>WBZP01000568.1_pt1 | contig 43941 bp, 37 predicted proteins | sample 5204301 | NCBI WGS metagenome assembly WBZP01 (sample SAMN12412401, study PRJNA552823) | activated sludge metagenome | isolation source: activated sludge from nitrification reactor of wastewater treatment plant... | place: USA: Pennsylvania | collected 2017
GTTCTTTTTGTCATGATGGACCGTCATCGAAAGGGATGCTCCCGGCACGAAAGGCAGCACCTTACGCACATAATAGAGGCACGACATGGCATCTTGCGCATCCGCCGGAATGGCAAGCTCGTCGCTTTTTCCATCTTTGACGGCCGTCACCAGGCCTTCGGTATGCCGGAAGGTATAGTCAAAATCGTTAAAGCGCTTCCCCTCCCGACGGGCAAATGTCATATGCGTGGGCAGGAATGAGTCGAGATCGACTTGCGAGACCCCGCGATTGTCGACGGGATAAAATTTTGTCACCGTCGGGCTCGATCGAGCCGTCATGCTGAAGGTGAGCTGCGGGCGCCCCCCTGTGCTGAGGCCTTCTTGAACGACCATCGTGGCGATACCCGCGCGCATACCCAGCCAGGTCACGTCATAGGACAATCGCTCGCCGTTTGCAAATGGAAGCGCAGCAGGAGCGGAAGGCTGCCCATCCGTTGTGGCGGAGGAGAGCGACGGGGCGGACGCCACGATTGTCGCTAGAACCGTGATGGCCAGGAACAAGTTGAAACGGAGGGAAGAGGAGGAGAGCGGCACGCTACGCCGACAGCACACGCCGGGCCTGCGCAAGTTCGGTTTCGATGGTGGCACGAATCACGTCCAAGCGAGCCGGCGACGGGGCTTCAAAACGGAGTACCAGCGCGGGCTGGGTGTTGGAGGCTCGAATCAAGCCCCACCCGTCTTCGAAAATGGCGCGGACCCCGTCTATCGTCACCAGTTCACGCATACGAAGGTTCGACGCGCCAACCGGCTGCCCTGCATCGAGGTAGGAGCTCAGCTGCTTGAGTACCTGATCAACCAATTGAAACTTGAGGGTGTCGGGACAATCCACGCGAATCTCCGGCGTGACGGTCGTCTGCGGGAGATCAGCCACCAGACTCGAGAGCGACTGCTTGGTTGTAGCCAGAATCTCTACCAACCGGCAGGACGCATAGATCGCATCGTCAAACCCGAAATAACGGTCGGCAAAGAACATATGGCCGGACATTTCGCCAGCCAGGACCGCCGATTCAGCTTTTAATTTCGCCTTCATCAGGGAATGGCCGGTTTTCCACATGATGGGACGCCCGCCCTTTGCCGCGATGTCGTCATACAGGCATTGCGAGGCCTTGACCTCGGAGATGAACGTGGTGCCAGGCCTCCGGGCCAGAATATCGCGCGCATACACAATCATCAGGCGATCACCCCAGAGAATTTCTCCCCGCTCGTCGATGGCGCCGATTCGATCGGCATCCCCGTCGTAGCCGATGCCGACATCCGCCTTCTGTTTCTGCACCGTGGTGATCAGGTCTTGGAGATTCTCGACCACGGTGGGATCTGGATGATGGTTCGGGAATCGCCCGTCCAACTCATCATACAGCCCGGTGACGCGACACCCCATCTGCTCCAGCGCCTGCTTGGCGACCAACGACGCCGCGCCGTTGCCGCAATCGATGACGACATGCAGGTGATCGGCACGCACCCCAGAAAAATTACTTTTTAGATGCTGTAAGTAGTCGGGAATGATGGGATGGGTGGACAGCTGACCAGAGCCGGAGGAGAATCGGCCGGCCTCCATCACGCGACGCAGTCGTTGAATGTCTTCGCCGTGGATCGCTTCCTTCCCGATGCAGACCTTGAAGCCGTTGTATTCGGCGGCGTTATGGCTGCCGGTGATCATGATCCCGCCATGAACCGGCAACGTGAACAACGAGAAATACAGCAGCGGCGAGGCACAGAGCCCCAGGTCCACGACGTCCAGCCCGCCGGCAAGCAATCCACGGAGCAATGCTTGCTGCAAGGCGGGTGAGCTCAGCCGTCCGTCTCGCCCGAGACTGATTCGTGAGGCCCCCTGTTCCTTGGCCATGGTGGCATACGCACGACCCACCTGCTCGGCTATGGCTTCCGTAAGCTCCTCGCCGACAATGCCTCTCAGATCATATTCGCGAAACAGCGCCATCTCGATCTCCTAGCGTGCCCGGCCAAGGCGGCCATAGTCATCATGGAAACGCACGATGTCGTCCTCGCCGAGGTAGGGCCCATTCTGCACCTCGATAATGTGCAAAGTTTCTGTGCCGGCATTTTCAAGGCGATGCGGTGTCTCTACAGGAATTGCCGTACTCTGCCCGACCTGCAGATCCAGGAGTTCGTCCCCTCGTGTCACACGCGCGGTCCCAGCAATGACGACCCAGTGCTCACTGCGCTTATGATGCAGCTGTAGCGACAACCGGCCTCCGGGATTTACGGTAACACGCTTCACCTTATACCCAGGCCCTTCCTCAAGCACTGTGTAGGACCCCCAGGGACGAAACACCGTCAAATGTTCCAAATGTTCCGGCGCGCCCTGTTGTTTCAGGATTTCAACCATCTGCTTCACGTCCTGAGAGCGGGACTTCGGACAGATCAGCGTGGCATCCGGCGTATCGACGACCACCATATCCGTGAGACCGATCGTCGCGACAACCCGACGATCGGCATACAGCACGGAATTGCTGCTGTCCATATCGATCACCCGCCCGCTGACGACGTTCCCGGCCTTATCGCGCGGCGCGACTTCTTCCAGACTGCTCCAATTGCCTACATCCGACCAACCGAATCCGACCGGAATCATCGCCGCGTTAGCGGAGAGTTCCATGACCCCGTTATCGATCGAGACGGAGGGCACTTTCTTGTAGGCCGCCTCAATCTGCTGTGGTTCGGCACCTGAAGCCATCAGCGCATGCACGCTTTGTATGGCTTTGTCCAACTGCGGCTGGTGCCTGCGGATTTCATCCAGAATGGTAGATGCCTTCCAGAGAAACATCCCGCTGTTCCAAAAATAGTTGCCGTTTTTTAGATACTGCGCGGCCTTGGTCCGATTCGGCTTTTCGACAAATCGTGCGACCGGGTGGCCCGTCAGCCGGCCCTTCTTCGCGAGCGACCTGCGCCGATTGGGCTGAATATATCCGTACCCGGTTTCCGGTCTGGTCGGCTTGATCCCGAACGTCACCAGATGCCCCTTCTCGGCCAATTGAGCACCCAATTCCACCGCCGCCTTGAACGCCTTCTCCCCGTTCACCACATGATCCGCCGGCAAGACCAGCATCATTGCCTCAGGATCGCGCCGGAGAAGCTCAGCCGCCACTAATGCGATGGCGGGAGCCGTGTTTCGACCGACCGGCTCAATGACGTAATTGTCTTTGAGTTCGGACTTCCACTCTCCCAATTGCACGCGGATCGAATCGGCCTGCCCCGGGTTTGTGGAAATGAGAACTTGATCGGGCCTGGCACAGGAAAGCACGCGCCGCATCGTCTGCTGAATGAGTGTCTCGTCGCCGATGATCCGCAACAGTTGCTTCGGATAGAGATGGCGGCTCAACGGCCAGAACCGCGTCCCGCTACCGCCGGCTAAAATAACCGGATACAAGTGTTCCATCAGATCCATGGAGCGCCTTTTACCGTCAACATGACGTGGTTACGAGGGACTTAGCGCGGCTGCCGAGCTGCCAGAATGAGATCGGCCACTTCACGTACAGCACCCTCTCCGCCCTTCTTCTTGCACACATACCGAACCGTCTTCAGCGCCGGCGGCATCCCGTCGGCCGGGGCGGCTGAAAATCCGACTGCGCTCAGCGCCTGGAGATCGTTCACATCATCACCGATATAGGCCACCTGATCCATCGAACAGCCGTGCCGTGCGATCAACTCCTTGAGCACCGCGAGCTTGTCGTAGACGCCCTGATGCACTTCGGAAATCGTCAATTTTTGCGCACGGCGCATCACGATCTTGGTCGACTCTTGTGTAATGATCGCGGTCACAATCCCGGCCTTTTGCAGGAGCTTGATCCCCATCCCGTCGTGCGTATTGAACTTTTTTAGTTCGTCGCCGGATTCGGAATAGTACATGCCTGCATCGGTTAAGACCCCATCCACATCCGTCGCGAATAACCGGATCCCTCGGAGCGTGCGCTGGAGCGAGAAACGAGGCTTGGGTGAAGTTTTTGTGCGGCGCTTTGTGCTGGGCATGCAATAACTTTCAACTGAGGCCGATGTTAGCAAGGCATTGAGGGAAACTCAAGAAAACTCGGCCATCGCTAGTGATTCAGAGCACTGCAGCGAGAACGAGCAGGGATAGACGGGCACGTGCAGCGGGAGGAAGAATCAATACGCATGCCGATGGATAAAGCCGCGCCAGACTGTAAGCAGCATGATCTTGAAGTCGAACCAGATCGACCAATGCTCAATGTAATAGAGATCGTGCTCGATCCGCCGCTCCAGCGACGTGTTACCCCGCCAACCATTGATCTGCGCCCACCCGGTAATCCCGGCTTTCATCTTATGCCGCAACATGTACTGCGGCAGCGTTTCGCGAAACCGGGCGATAAACTCGGGCCGTTCTGGCCTGGGACCGACGATGCTCATTTCCCCGCGCAGCACGTTCCAGAACTGAGGCAGTTCATCCAGGCTGGTTCGTCGCAGAAACGCCCCGATCGGCGTCCGTCGATCGTCGTTGGGTTGCGTCCAGACCGGCCCGGTCTCCGACTCCGCATCGGGTTTCATGGACCGGAACTTCAACATTTCGAACGCCTGCCCGTCCAATCCCATGCGGAGTTGACGAAAAAAGACCGGACCTGGGGAGGTCAGTTTCACAAGCAGCGCTACCACACACAAGATGGGAGCAAACAAGACGAGGGCGGCCGAGGCCCCGACGACATCTAAGGCGCGCTTCATGACCAGATTCCATCCGTGCAGAGGCGAGCCCTGTAGGGTAATCAGGGGCAGACCTTCGAACATCTCCGCCTCAGCTCGCAGACTTACAAATTCACATATCGCCGGTAACGCCTTGACCTCAACCATCGTAGTGGCCAGGAACGCAAACATCTTCTCAGCCCACTGCTCGTCCTCCGGAGGCAAACACACGAACACAATGTCGATTCCGGATTGCACACGATCCTGCAGATCGCCGTACTGCCCGATCACCGGCACATCGTGGATGCGCTCACCCACCTTTCTGGAATCCGAACTCAAAAACCCATGCACCTTGACGCCCAACTCCGGATGCTGAGCCAGCGCATCCACCACTCGACGCCCCAATCGGCTGGCACCGATGACCAGGGCGTGCCGTTGGTTGTAGCCGTGCCGACGAAAGAATCGGAGCACCTCTCTGAACAGAACCCGCGAGAATCCTAATGCGATGATGTTTAAGAGCCAGAAAAAAAGCAGAACTAGTCGAGAGTATTCGTACTGGCGCAAGAAAAACGTCAACGCCACGAGAATCAGCACGGACAGCGTATTGGCCTTGGCCACATCCAGAAACTCGGACAACCGCGTCCCCATCCGCCGAGGGCGGTAGAGGTCGAAGGCCTGGAACGACATGCCCCACACCGCGATGATCGGCACCAGCAGCAGCAGATAGATCCGGAGGGGAGGAATACCTTTGGTCGCAGGCTCCACGATCTCGGAGAAACGCAAGTAGTATGCGCCGATCCAGCAGGCGCAGATCAACCCGAGATCGATACAAAACAGCAAACTCTTCAGAAATTGGGAGTGGCGTTTGAGCATGCTCCCTCTATGAAGATGCCCCGGTCAGCGCCCCCATCGCGAGGGCGCTCATACGCTGCTTGAACAGCCGGCGGTCGAATGCGGCCACATGGTCACGAATCGCATGTGGATCAAACTCTGCCCGGTGACGTTCGAACGACTCCATCGCTTCGACAACGGATTCGACCGACTGAGCGAAGAAAAACACTCCCGTGGCAACGTTCCCCGCACCGGCCACAGAATCGGTTCCCCCTCGCGCAGGTGCGCTCTCGACGGATCCCGCACTCGACAACGGCACCACGGTCTCCAACGCTCCCCCGCGCCCGAAAGCAAGCACAGGCTTACCGCAGGCCATGGCTTCAAGCGGGACGATACCAAAATCCTCCTCGCCTGGAAAGAGCAGCGCCTGGCAGCGCGCGTAATGATCCCTCACCACGTCGTCCGGCTGCCAGCCGAGAAATTCGACCGTCGGGCCGGCGAGCTTTCGGAGCCTCGCCTCCTCCTGCCCTTTGCCGATGATCTTCAGTCGCCGTTTCATAACATTGCATGCCTGAATAGCCAGATCAACCCGTTTATACGGCGCGAAGGCAGTGACCATCAAATAGAAGTCTTCTGAATGTTCCGCGGCCTGGAACGTCTGCCAATCGACCGGCGGATGCAGCACCGCCGCCGGCCGATTGTAATATCGCTGTACCTTCCCGGCGATGTTATGGGAGTTGGCCACGAACCGATCCACCCGCCCAGCGGATGCCACATCCCACGCCTGCAGAGGCTTCCGGAAAAGTTCCATGCCCAGTCTTGCCACGACCCCCGATCGGCCGCCGCGGGCATAGTTGTCGAACTGATCCCACACGTACCGCATGGGCGCATGGATATAACACAGATGTTTCGCGCCCGACGGCGGGCGGATGCCCTTCGCGACACAATGGCTCGAACTCACGATCAGATCGTAGGAGTCCAGCTGCAATCGCTCAATGGCCCGAGGAAACAGCGGCAGATAGTACCGGTAGTATCGCGCCGCCAGCGGCAACGACTGAATGAAGCTGGTCGTGATCCGGTGACGCTCGATCGTCGCCGACACAGTCCCTTTGATATGCAACAGGGTGTAGAGATCGGCATCGGGAAACAGTTCGCAGAACGCTTCCAGGCATCGCTCGCCGCCCCGCATCCCGGTTAACCAGTCATGGATAATTGCAACTCGCAAACTACCTGATCGCATCCAGTTCGTCGCTATCGAAAGCCCCCCAGCCGTTCAAATGGCATCGGGCATTCCCTCTTTCTTGGAGGCCGTCGCGCTACCTGGCCAATGTCATTTCGTAAATCGCTTCCAACTTGTCCACGTGAGAGTCAAGATCTTCCGCCGAAGACCAGTATCGATCATAGGCTGCACGTCCCATGCGTCGAACAGTGTCAGCCTCACGCATGATTTGCATCTTCATCGCAAGATCCTCTACATCTCCTCCCTTGAACCATAGACCTGTCACACCGTGAATGACACTTTCCTTGGCAGCCGATGTATCTGGAACAATCGCAGGAATGCCCAATGCAGCGGCCTCCACCACGACCAGCCCTTGCGTCTCATAACAGAGCGAGGGCGCTACCACGACACGCGCCCTAGACATGGCATGCATGAGTTGAGGGCGGTCGCACCATCCGGTGATCATTGCGGACGGAAATTCTTTCTTGATGGATTCTCGGCACTCCCCCTCCCCCACAAATGTCACCGCGCAACCAGCCCTATGACCCGCACGTGCCAGCAAGAGACAGCCCTTTTCGGCTGCCAATCTGCCCGCGAAAACATACGACGAATTGGCTTCGACAGTGACCGGATCCCGCTTTGGCATGTCGATTGGATTCCGAACCAAGTGAAGACCTGAACCGGGAGGCAAGCTCTCCTGCAGCAAACCTCGACACACCTTTGAAGGAACAATAAACTGATGGATACCACCCGGCAAACGACCCATACGTTGTTGCACAACTTGACGCACCACTCGCCAAAGTTTGTGCGCGTAGTTTCGTTTATCACAAGCGCTCGCAATACAGCCAAGAGAGAGCGGGCGAAGATGGCAGGCCTCCCCTTTTGGGTAGTGAAAGAAGGCCCCATTCGGGCAAGCCGAAAAGTAGTCGTGCAGTGTGCACACGACTCTGAAGCCACGAGCCGCAGCCTGCCGCACAACGCTCGCAGACAATGCCTTCGTCCATCCATGAACATGAATGATAGTCACGGCCGGATTCAGCCGACTCAGGAGTGCGGCCATTTCACGTGAAGCACGGAAATTCCAGATACCCTGGACAAATGCACGAATGCGATTGGGATCCTCCACGATTTCATGCTGATCGAGACAGATGGCTGACAGATTAGATCGCCCAAGGTCTGTTGATGCCGGCCCGACTGCAGCAAATAAGATAACGTTATACCCTCTTGCTGCAAGTGCCTTCGCACTAGCTAAGGCCACTTGTGCCGCCCCGCCGTTCACATAGGCGAAATCGTTCACGACAAGGATGGTTACATCACGCGGGCGCATGATAGCCGACCAATAGCATTACCGCCACACTCCAGCCGCAGCCCTAGCTGCCCTCAACTTCGTTTAGAAGCGTTTTGTAGCGTCCCCTCAACCCCAGTATCCATCGCCTGAACTCCCCGATGGGCGTCTTTCGACTAAACCGTGCCAAATTCCAAGCGCAGAGTCCGACCAGACATGTAGTGAACAACAGTCTGCTCCAAGCATGCGACCGATCCAATCGTGTGTCGAGTAGACGGTAGGCATAGCCGCACGACCACCTCGGCGCTGCATATCCATAATTGGACTTCAGCATCCGGACGGTTTCTGCGTACGTGGCGGCACGGTCTCTCACGGTCTTGCAATCTTTGTGCAGGCGAATACTCGCCATTGCCACCGGCACATACTGGAGCCGATATCGCTTCGAGATCCTAATCCACAGATCGTAGTCCATACAGTACCGGAGTGACTCCTGGACAAATCCAATCTGCTCTATGACTGATCGTCGAACAAAGGCTGCTGGCTGAGCGATAAAACAGGTTTCCTTGAGACGATCCTTCGAAAAAGGCTCGGAAGGGAAACGCCCCAGCGCGTGCCCCTCTTCCGTTGTGTGAAAACCATCGCCATAGACGAGGCCGACATCTGGGTGACTCTGTAGATAGCTAACGGCCGTCGAAACCGCACCCGGCAGGTAGGCATCATCGGAATTCAACCAGGCCACAATCTCTCCGCGTGCCCTTTTCCAGCCTTTATTGATCGCCTCGGATTGGCCCCTATCTGGCTCGGAGATCCAGGAGACTTTGCTCCCGTAACTTTTCAATATCGACACCGTATCGTCCGTGGATCCGCCGTCGATGACCAGGTATTCGATCGCCGGATAGTCTTGCGACAGCACACTATTTATGGTCTCACGTATGAAGCGGCCCTGATTGTAGGACGGAGTGATCACGGTGACCGTGGGGAGAGGCTGCGGAGCTGAGGAACTTGTCGCGGAGCTGCGCCCCTGCTCATCGAGGACCATCACGTTAGAGTACTTGCCTATGAATGACGAACAAGTACTGGCACCGGAGCAGGAGTCGAACACGCTGAATGACAAGCTTTACCTTCTTAGCCATTCGAATGGAAAGCGGCTCCACCTGCACTTGGTCCCTCACACCCCTTGCAACAGAAGACGTCCGCAGAAATGGTGCTGTCATGCGTGCGGCGTCAAGAAGCGCCTGGATATACGGCACATAAACAGATCGACGAACCAGGCTGGATAGCGTGTGCTTATACCAGTGAATGCTCGGATCGTACACCCACTGATTCAATTGTTTGAGACCATGGAAATGGTAGAAGACAAGAGGATCCTCCTCGACCAATACCCTCCCGTCTCGCCGCTGCAGAGGATAGGTGGCCAAATTCCAGGGTGCGACATTGGCGCCCTTATGTTGCAGCACAATTGTGCCCGGAAACCGCGCAGGCCAATCGTCCAGATATTTTTGGTCGCCATACTTGCCGTTTTCGCGGCGATCATAGCACCATTCGATACATCGACTCCGCCACCAAGACAAGCACTCACGCCCCCGCTCATCATTGCGAAAACTTAACCAGCCTACATTATAAATACCGGCTTCTTCCAATTCCTTCAGGAAAGACGGAAATCGATGCCCAATGATCGCCACGGAATTCACCCCAATCTCATCATAGAGTGGCGAAACATCGGAGAAGAAAAACAAATCAGAATCGAGATAGGTCAGAAGATCAACCTCAGGCTCTCGCTCCAGAATAAATCTAGGAAGCACGGGCGTGCACGTAAAGTAATACTCAATACGGGATCGATTTTGTTTGGCCCGAAGGAGTTCATCGTCTCCACGCTCAAGTTCGTCGAGCGAAATTGGAATAACGCCCCGCAAGTCCATCCGACGAAGCACGTCGAAGCACGTCTGGTCCAAACACAACACCCACAACCGAAAGGCACCGCAGTGTTCCACGAGGGAGTGATGCAGAGCGAGGCCTCTTGTTAGATAGTGCTGATCAAAGTAAGTGCAGAAATAGCGCATTACACTTTCGCTGAATCCACGCGTCCCCAGGCGGCGATTAAGTCTGCAATGCGAAGAACCTGCTGGTTGGTGACATGGGGATGCATGGGAAGACTGAGAACCTCCTGGCTCAGCCGCTCCGTGCGTTCCAGACCAGGACCATCGATGCATACACGATCCCGATAGGCCGGCTGAAGATGGATAGGGACCGGATAGTGAATGGCAGTCCCGATTGAATGGCTACCCAAGTAATTCTTCAGATCATCCCGGCGACTGCTCCTGACCACATACTGGTGAAAGACATGATCGTATCCCTCTCGACGATTGGGCAGAGTCAAACCTGACATCGCCAGAGCCACGTCGTAGCGCCTCGCCACCTCCTGTCGCCGAGCATTGTCCTGCCTGAGGTATCGAAGCTTCACGCGCAAGATCGCGGCTTGCACTTCATCCAGGCGCGAATTGAGTCCGGGAATGTCGCTCACATATCGCTCACGCCATCCGTACTCGCGAACTAATCGGGCAGTGACGCCGAGGGACCGGTCATTCGACACAACCGCGCCACCATCACCAATGGCCCCGAGATTCTTGGTGGGGTAAAAGCTAAATGCGGCCACATCCCCCCACGTCCCGGTCTGACGCCCCTGAATGGTTGCCCCATGAGACTGGGCGCAATCCTCAATGACCTTGATATCCTGCCTCCTCGCTACTTGAAGTATAGCTGGCATATCAGCCGGATGACCGTACAGATGTACAGGAATCACCGCCTTAATTCGTCGCTCAGCTTTCATCCTCAACGCATGTTCCAGACGATTCGGGTCCATCGTCTGAGTGTGCGGATCCACGTCAATCAAGATAGGCACAGCCCCTGCCAGCTCAATGGCTGCGACAGTGGCCACTGCAGTATGAGAGACCGTGATAACCCCATCTCCAGGTCCCACTCCGGAGACGCGAAGGGCGACATGCACTGCATCCGTGCCGTTGCCAACTCCCACCGCGTCAGACGCACCCAAAAAGGCGGCAAATTCTTGCTCGAAGGCGGCAACTTCCGAGCCCAAAATGTATCGCCCGCCCGAGAGAACCCGCTGCACTGCCTCATCGATCTCCTGCCGGTGCGCCCAGTAATCGGCTAAAGGATTCGCAGCGGCGATGGAAGAGTTTTCTGTCACAGAAGTGACCTCATCAATACTGTGTTAGATGCTGGCGATAGAACGGGACGGCACGAGCCAGCCCATCGGCCAATGGCACTCTAGGCTCCCATCCCAGCATGGAACGGATCTTGTCGAAGTTTGAATAATAGTCGCCTAACTCAATCTTCTTTCAATCAACTGGCAGCGCCTGCCGTGCCAAGGCCACGTACAACCTCGCTCACCTCAGGTCAGTGAACCCGTGCAGGCAACTTCCCAGAGAAAAAGTTGCCGAAAAAACCGAACGGCAGCGGACATAATCATGACACATGCAAGGCTCAAGGGCGCAGAAGTTGCATCTTGTCATCGCAACCGCAATCGGCGCAAGCCCCCTCCAGCACGCGCGCTGAGCCAATCCTCGCGCCATATGACCTGCCACCGACCAGGAATGTGAGACTGAGTGCACCGGCCCTCACTGACACGGGCGAAAAGGCCTACAGCTTCCCCGGATGGGCGAGGCAGTGCGTACGACGGTCTTAGACTTTCCTTCCTAGCTGTTATTGAATGCTGGAAAGCACGTTTTCACGGCACTGAAACAGCAAATCGTGATGGGAGAGTTCCTCTTTCAACTCATAATACGGAGCCAGATACTGCTCAATCTCTCCACGGTATCGCGCCTCGACGAGGATAAATTGAGGTCGGTGCCGAGAAAAATCCAGCCCCTCCAATGCCTTTCGTTCGTACCCTTCTAGATCCAGTGACAAGAGATGAACCTGACTGATCCCATGCTTGTCGAACAATCCGCTCAGAGTTGCAGTTGGCACCTTTATTTCGAATGTGTCGGAGAGCTCCTGCACCTTTATCCCCGCTTCCACGTGCTTCTGTTCTTCCTCCGCGGTCTTCATCCCACCCTTGATGACCGACATGAGGTCCGCGTACCGCAGCGTAACGGATCTGCCCGCCTCCGTTGGAGCAACCAAGGCAACCGCTTCTACTTTGGACCGTGGCCTATGGAGCCGGCATTTCCGAGCAAGCTCGGGAACAGGCTCGACCAGCAAACCGTGCCACCCACGACAAGCCTCAAAATGCAGGGTATTACTTTGCTTCACGCCGTCGTTGGCCCCTGCCTCGACGAAGACGCCACCCTCAAAGTTTAGATACTGACCAAGTTTCTTGTCGAGGTCGTTTAAGGCAAAGTAGCGCTGCACCTTGCGCATGAGCAACACCCGTGAAAACTTCCTCTCGGAGGGAGCTGGCCCCCAAAATTCCTCAATTTCGAATCCGAGAGCACGAGCCACGATATCGATATACCCATATTGTGGCCGCTCAGCATTATTCAGGACTATCGTGCCCCCGAACTTCACTTTGTGGAGGGCATGCTTAAAGCAAGAGGGTCTCGCGCGGCCGTCAATCAGCACGAGGTCAAAGGAGTTATCTGGATACGCCTCAATCGTCTCCACATAATCGCGGAAGGAGAAGTCGGAAAGTCGCACATCGGCTGACACATACGCATCCGGGTCGCTTGCTGGATGCGCGGCAGGCACAACAGAAGGGGATGGAGGAACTAGGTGCGGGATCCAGCACGCATGGCTGCCCCCCTTCATTTCCTCTTGCACACACTTGAACCATACGGGATCATGCTCGACGGACACGAGTTCGTTGACACGGTCGGCAAAAAATAACGTTGTTCCTCCACACCCGTACTCAAAGACGCGTGAACTGGGGCCTGCCAGGTTTTCTAACGAGGCCGCCGCATCGAAGTTAATGCATGGACGCCGATCAACGAGTCTAGTTCCGCTCGACTGTAAGCTACGCACCCACTCAGGATACCATCGCGAAAGCGCTTCACGCCGACAATAGGGTCTGTGCTTAATAGACAGCTTGAGACATTCGTATAAGTAGCGTGGAAGTTCGTATTTTCCCCGCATCACATTCCTTAACCGCCGTTTTAGTACGCGAAGGATCCTCGTCCTTCCGCCACATTACGCGTACCGTTGATCATCGGACACGGCCATTGTCGGCTGCAATCGTGGAGATCCCCGTCCCAAGAGATCTTTCATAGATATTGCCCTAGATGCTGGCGATAGAACGCCACGGTACGAGCCAGCCCATCGGCTAATGACACTCTAGGCTCCCATCCCAGCATGGAACGGATCTTGTCGAAGTTTGAATAGTAGTCGCCGATATCGATCTTCTTCCGATCGCTGGGAAAGGTCTGCAGCGCAAAGGTGCCGGAACCGCTGACCCGCACAAGCAACTCCGCCAGACTCTTCAAGCTGATGACGGACTCCCCTCCGAGATTAAACACTTGCCCATTTGCGGTATCGCTCGCAGCTGCCAAGAGGAACGCGTCGACGGCGTCATCAACGTAAGTAAAGTCTCTCAATTGGTGGCCATCCCAGACGTCGAAGGCATTGCCCTGAATGACCTGCCGAACCCAGATACCGAGAAAGGTCTGTCGGGCATCTTTTATCCGCATCCTTGGTCCGTAGGTGTTGGTCAAACGTAACGCGCAAGCGCGCAGATCGTATACGTTGTTGTACAAAATGTGGTACCACTCTCCGGCCATTTTATTGATCCCGTTGACATCCACAGGCCGCAACAAATGATGTTCGGCCACGGGGAGAGAATCGGGCTTGCCGTAAATCTGGCGAGTACTCGCGAAAACGATCTTCACCTGCGGATTGTATTTTCGGCAGGCCTCCAAAATGGACAGCTGGGCACGGCAATTAATCTCCAGGTCTGTCGAGGGGTCTTGCATAGAGTCCATATGACTGGTCTGTCCCGCCAAATTGAACAGGTAGTCTTTTCCTTGCACCAGATACCGCATGCTATGCTCATCACGCACATCAGAAATATTAATACATAACCGAGCCTCATACCCCGTCGTATTCGCCAAGTTCCCACCATACTCGGGAATCAGACTATCGACGACGGTTACATCAGCCCCAAGGTCGACGAGTTTCATGGCAAGCGTCGAGCCGATGAAGCCCAGGCCGCCGGTAATCAGAATGCGACTATTGCGAAATGCCTGACTGGTCACGCGCCTACTCTCCTGAGTGCCGGAAATGTCCTCTTGACCCATGTCTTAATCGGGGCAGGAACCAACCGTTTCACTAATTGACGCACGCTGTATCGCCGCCTTCCCAAACGCTGGAGTTCTCCGAGCGTCTCCGCATTCATAAGATGGCTCGCGTTGTCATGGCCGAATTTCTTCTCGTACTCTAAGACGATATCCGCCGCATACCCGATTTGATTGTCGATGAGGGAAAAGATCCAGAGGAGGACGTATTGGCGTCTGTCGGATTGGGCTGCTGCTAAGGACGACAGTGTTCGAAGGTATCGAGCATTGACCCAACCCGGACTCGTCCGGATAGCCCGCTTGAACCCCTCCCTCGATAATCCCGGATCATTCGTTAGCAAATGGGACACCGTTGTTTCGCTCATACGAGCCGTCCCCTGGACCTCAAGGTTGGATAACCAAAACCCACTCCGCACAAGTCTCTGATGGGCTTCGACAAACAAATCTTCGCCGAGGTACGCATCCATCAATCCGGGCTCAATATCCAGCGCGAGGACTCGCGAACGAATCTCAGGGCGCAGGCTTTCAAATAAACGATAATCCGTCCCCTGCGAATCAACCTTCAACCAGTCTATCCCGGATAATTGAAACCGCTCGAGAACCGCATTGAGCGTGGTCGCCCGAACCCGCCCCTCTTTTTCGACCACAAAGAGATCGGAGAAAACATAGGCTGACAGAGATTGAGCATCCGGGCGAAGGGTACTGGAACAAGTAGGAGACTTCGTAAAATAAAACAGGGCCTCAGCGGCGGACGGGTCTGCCGTGACAGCCTCATCTACAACAATAGACTTGAAAAACACTCCTTGGGTTTCTTCCCTGGGCTCGCGCAAGTCGGGGTCGAACCCGAGATAGATTGACTGTGGGGCAATGGGACCCCACATCTCCGGGAACCCGACTGAGGCCCCAATGTCAGCCAGTATGGGGTGAATTTGTAACTCTTGAAGCAAGCGATTCGCAGGTATTTTCATGACCCGTGGTCTTTCTTGTTCTCAGCGGCCAGCGCGGGCCTGAAGAGGAATCCTTGATACTCATTCTGCTCTGGCGCATTCTTGATCACAGGCTGAAAGCCCACGACAAACTCACGTACCAGCTGCAGACCAGAAGCCCTTGCCGCATCCAAAAATTCCTGGCGGTTCAGGCACCATGCGAGGTACTCCGTGTTGTATCCATATTGATAGGGACGCTGTACAAAGACGAACGATTTGGCAGTGCGGACTACCGGCAGCTGCGTGACAAACAAATATCGACCTGTCGCGCGCGCGAGGCCCTGAAGGGTAGCCACCCAGTCTTTCGCATATTGAAGGGAGGTACTTGCATTCACCAGATCGTACGTTCTACGAAGACACGTTTCATCAGTGCAGAACTTTGCCTCGGGATTTAGAGCACGTCCCTCCGCCACCAGTAACTCCACATCTTTACAGTAGTAGTCAATGATCAACTGTGGGTGCAACGCCTTGTTCAGCAAGCTGTAGTGCCCAAGACCTCCCCCCCAATCAAGCATCGAAATTCTTGCTGACTCGAGCGCGCATAAACCCAGGACATACCCATAGCTCATTGCAATATTGTGACATGGGAGATTCTTATACGTACTAGGGTCAGAGTCGAAAGAAAATCCCAGAGGTCCTTCACGGGCAAGTTTGCCGGAAAAGGTTATCCATCTGGACCGCTGAGAAGCTCGAACCGATGGGACATTCCAACCCTTGATGGCCGGATCCGTCTCAATTCGGCCGAATCCCTCTGGAATATACTCCCACTCACTGGCCTCTCGACCACGGGAACGCACCAACGACCGCAATACCGTAACAAGCAGAGGAGGCAGGACCATCTTGAGAGAATTGGCGTTGACAAGCGTCCGCGCAGCCCGCTTTACCTTTCGAAGCACATTCAAGAGCGGCTCGGGCAATCTTTTCCGAACATTACTCAGCCACCGTGACGGCCACGATGGCTCTTCGCCGCAAGCACTTCTCCACAAGGTTGAGCAAGCAGGATGCTCAAGCGGCATCGGCCATTTGGTAGGAACTGCCGGGCAAGGTTCCAGCGGTGGATTCGACCAATAGCTTCCATCACTCGCATGGGTCGCATCAGCATCAAACCCAATGTGTTCCACCAGACTGCGAGGCGGGCGAAGGCAGAGTGCGCCTGCGACCATGTGGCGATAGAGCCATCGCACCGCCCAAATATTCTTGCGTTGTTCTTCATCGGCCATCGCAGGCAAATCAGCTCCGTACCGATAAATATCCTTCCCTATCCGTTTACACTCGCGTATGAACCCCAGCGCATCGACATCCATGCCCTGCCATGCCCGAGCCCAAGTACCCCACACCCAACACTCGGATCTCCCATCGAAATAAGGCTGATCACCGACATCCTCCGGAGTGACTCTCGGGTGAGTCCACCCGGTCACACTATAAACCTGTGGGCTCTGCGCGTACGCATGCAAGGCCGCGCACAGGTAGTGATACGTCCCCGGTACACACACAAGGTCATCCTCAAACACGATGACGCTCTCATGGTCTTTAAGCACCTGCTGCACACCGTCAAGAATGGACCGGCCGAGCCCCCAATTACGATCTCTTTCGCACACCACGGTTTTGCACCAGGAAATGCCGTGGAGAATCTCTCGTACAGCCTTCACACGCGGTGCCATATCTGGATTCCTCGGTCCATCACTGAAGACATAGAGGAGCGGAACTTTTTCCCGTTCCAGGCAAGCCAAGGTCTGCAGCAAATGCTTCGGGCGAGCATAGGCAAACAGCGCCACCGGGACTATGTTCGTCACGTCGCCCTCCCAAAACAACCGCACCCTTTCCGGCGTTCATACTTCATGTTCGCTTCATAATGCCTGCAGGCAGTCATCCCCCAGCGTTCGTCGCGTCGACAACGTGAGTCCCGTCTCCCTTTGCCTCTGAAAAGTCTTGTTTCATGTCATGCTCCGCCCTGAAGGTGCCGGTGAAAATGTTTGAAATACCCCTCGGGAGAAAGAAACGTCTGCCAAAATTCCCGACAACTTCGCTGAAGGTCTATGAACTGTCGGTCTGTCAAAGCATCATGAAACTGTGCAATCTTCTCTGGCAGTTGATCAAGATCAGCTTGATCAACCCACACGCAGTGCTGCTTCCAGGCAATCGACGAATGGTATGGTAACAAACAGTCGGTATCGACAAAAATAGGAATTCGCCCGCAGGCGAGCGTTTCGTACAATCGGTAGGAAAAATTTCCCGCCCCTCTGACACAAAGAACATAGTCACTGTCGCGGATATTCTGCACGTACTCTTTACGAGACTGCACCAATGCATGCCAATCCGGTTCTCCAGTCGGTAACAGCGCACCCCCAAGAAATCGATCCCTCAACACAAAATTTGCTTCGATCAGGGAGCTTGCTGCCAGCACTCGTATTGCCGCTGCTCGGACGTACCGACCACCGGTATCTGACGCGGTCGCCTCTGATGTCCAATACTCTCTCACCGCCCGGGCGACGAGTCTCAGCATCGTGGGGCGGGATGGCGAAAATCCGCAAAAGCCGATCACAGGCTTTCCTTGCCTGTGACGAACCGGGACCTCACCGCCAAAGTATCGATCGACAAAATCCTCACTCCAAGCCGGCATGGCAAATTCAGTTGAAGCCTTCCGGGATCGAAACAACGAAGTGCGAAAGACCAGCCAATGGGGGTTCGGCACTGTCTTCATGGAATCGCTCGAAAAAAATAGCGCCATGGGCTTCCCTGCTGCTTGTGCTTCCTGGCTCAATTGTTCTGCTAAAGCCATCCCCTCTTTACTGGAGGCACGGTGCTCCCAACCGAAAGGAAGTATCGCCACATCGGCATCCCTCAAAGAAGTGAGGGCGAGAAACTGACGACCGCTTTCCGCAAATCGATCGAATCGGCCGGTATTCGGATCCCCCTGCGGCTCGAGATTCTTACCCCAAAACGGGTACAGCATGGCGATATGCGGTAACCCCTCCGGGAGATAGGCCCGATCGGTGAAGAAGTTCAACGCCATCGTGCCTCACACTCTATACGTAACCGTCATTCAGATGTGCTTAGGTAAATCCCTCACAAACAATACCCACACGTTCCAGGCCCCACATGACCACAGGCCTCAGCCATACAAACCCCGGAAACCTACTATAAAGGAGCACCCTGAAACATTTCCGCCTCACGACAAGCCAGGCCCGCTCCCAGGAAAAGATCCCTTTCTGGTCAGGAGATGGAATACCATGCGTACGCCGAATATCCTGTTCAATGTGTGCCCTTCTCGCCGCTGACTCGGTCGATAGCTTGGATGCCGGATGTACTCGGTAGCATCCACCCGACTGACCGAGCAAAATCGGTCGTGCCACCACCCGACCCACCCGGATAAACCAATCCCAGTCAAACCCGACAGAAATGTCCTCTCGCATCGGTCCAACCCGTCCCAGAAGAGACCGCTGAACAAAAACCGCCTGGCTCGACAAATTCCATCCGAGACAAATTAGTTCGCGCAAGGCGAATGGCACAAAGCGAGACTCTTGATACACTCTGTTCTGATCATCAATCAAATACACATTCCCAAAGAACAGGTCGCCATCCGGATATTTGTGCAGCGCATCGGCCACCAGATGAAAGAAGCCCGGAAGATAGAGATCATCTGAGTTTTGCCATCCGATCAACTGACCTGTCGCCATCGCCATTCCTTTGTTTATGGCTGCGGCTTGTCCTTTATCAGGCTCGCTAACCCAATAGGACACGTATCGTTCATACCTCTTCAGCACGTCGACAGTACCGTCCGTGGATCCCCCATCCATGATGATAATTTCAGTATTGGGATACTCCTGGTTCAGGATCGACCGCAGGGTCATTTCTAGAAACTGACCCTGGTTATACGAGGGAATGATGACTGAAATCCTGGGAAACCGCTCATCTGCAGGTCGCTGAGTAGCTGGCGGGCAGGTAACATCCCCTGTGAAGTCCTCTATCTGTCGCGAGAGTACTTGCCAAGACTCACCGGCCGCCGGAACCTGTTTCATGTCGCTACTTCCGCGCAAACATTGTGACGGGCGCTGTCATGCGAGCGCCAGTGCGGGCTCATCCAAGCGGCGGAGGAAATCATCTTTCCAAGAATTCGCCATCTCTTTGTGCACAATCACGTAGCGAGCAGGAATAGGAACCCGTTGTTAACGCTCTCTTACGGCTTGAGACTGACCGACCACCGCCACCACAACGAGCCCTCGCCGGCGCAGTACGGACCTTCGCAATGACGAAACGCTTCCGTCGAGATCTACGCTCTAAAGAACCGCTTATCGCGACTCTACCCCGGTATTCACCTTAGGCGGAGAGTCAGTTCTAACCCCGCCGGGTTGCTGCACGGGCCCAACCGACGCCCGACTGAGCCGCGCGAGGTCTAGGACCTGCGACACACGGGAAGCAATCTCGCGATCATGGGTAACGAACAGAAGAATCCTGTCACGAAATTCCTCAATCAAATTGGTCACCACGCGTTCACGAATATCGTGATCGAGTGCGGCCGTGCTTTCATCCAGCACCAGAACATCCGGCTTCCGCAATACTGCACGGGCAATGCCCAAACGTTGGCGTTGGCCACCGGATAGGTTGCTTCCTTGGTATTGCAGCACGGTCTCTTCCGCCTGCGGCAATCGGGCGATCACGTCATTGAGACACGCGATCTCGCACGCATGCCGCACCAGATCGCGATCCATGGAGACGCCCAGAGTCAGGTTGTGAAGGATTGAATCATGAAACAACGGGACTTGCTGCTCGACAACCCCCACATGCTGCCGCATCGAAAACGAGCTGATTCCGGCAAGGTCAACTCCATTCACAAGAATTCGGCCTTCGGTGGGGGCGTACAGCTTCAGCAGGAGATCGATCAGGGTTGATTTTCCGGCTCCCGAAGGCCCGATAAGGGCATAACTATGCCCCTTCTCGAACCGGGTGCTTAAGTGATCGATTACGGGCTTCGCACGATGATACCGAAAACCGACCGACACAAACTCAATGGAAGAAATTCCTTCATCCAGCTGCTGGCCGGCCTCAGGGGAGGTCGATTCAAGCGCCGCCACGAGGGACATCGCACGAGTCACCTCCTCACCCGCCATAAGATCAGACACCGTTCGCATACAAATGTCGAGGGACTGACCAAGAAGCGGGAAGAACCGCAGGAGCAAGATCGCAAGAACTACGAAGTCAGCATAGCGATCTGCGAAGCTGCCGCCGCCAAGCAGGAGAGCGGTAGCAACAGCCGCTCCAGACGCCAACACCAACGAAGGCCCTGTCCGTGCCAGGTCCTTCAGGGCATCCACCTTGAAGCACGTCCACGCGTACGTGCCAATCATGTCCGCATAGCGTGTCGCAACAAAACCTTCGGCATTGTAGGCCCGAATCGTCCGTAAGGAATTCAAACACTCTACGAAGTGGGTATTCAGAATCCTCGACTGCATTTGCTGCTCCGTCCCCAGTTGATGCGATCGACGGAATGACCCCAGCAACGCCGCCCCTGCGAGAGTAATGAAGAGGGATACGCCCACGCCTGTCCATGGCGACTTAACGGTTATCGCCAACCAATAGAGTCCGGCAAGCGCAACGACTGGAACCAATCGACTCACTGACATCACGATCTGACTTGCCCGGTTCGCTTCGTCGCCCGCCAGGCTGATGTAATACCCGATGGTATTCTTCTGAACGTCGCGGAAGCTTAACCCTTGGACGAACGCCTTGAAAGCCCGGGATGAGAAATGAGCAATCAGATGCCGATACACATGACTGACCGTCAAGCTCGCAGCGGTATCAGTGACCAGCCTGGTCATCAGGAGTCCGAGAAATAGGAGCAGAAATGAACGAAGGGTGGACGAAACGCCGACAGCTTCCATAAGCCAGAGCCACCAACTGCCTGCTGCAATTTCATCGCCGGTGGCCAAGTGAGTCACCGGAAACAAACTCAGCATAGCCGCCAATTCAAGGGTGACAGAAAGGAGGGAAAGTAGAGTCGCAAGAAACAGGACGGGGAATTGGCGAAACGAATAGGAAAGAAGTCCGGCCAAGGCCTTGCCCCGGCTAATTACCCCGGGCTTAACGGGCTCATCACTATTCATTCACCAACCATGTCGAGCTGCGTGGGCGACAGAACACCCGAGAAACGCGATTCCTCCACGAGTCAAGGAACTGCCTCATCGTCCACCATCGCGGAGACTCCGTCACGGAATAGTGCCGATGGCGATACCAAGCAATCACGGCATTGCGTAAGCTCTCCGCCTCAGGACTCGGAAGAATATGAGCCTCCAGCATACGTGTCAGAAGATAATGTGCCTCGACAAAGAACCCATACGCACAGTACAAAACAACCAGCTTGCGCAAGGCAGATCCGTCGCCTGAGTTAACGAGATTATCCGCTCCACGAAAGTACAAGGCATCAACTTCCCAAATTCGCTTGGATAAACTGGTTGAATTTTCGTGCACTCCGAAAATTTGCCGCGGGTAATAGGTACGGTCACCGTGCACCGGTCGGTGTAACCGAACAGGGCGCAGGTCGAACAACGTAAACCCGCGAGCACGAAGAAACTCGTCTACCTCCCCCATTGACGGTTGCTCAAGATACCCGCCGGGGAGCCCCACTTCCAGCTCGACGCCTAGGGTGGACTGCCCAAGCCGCTCCCCGAGGCCACGCAACACTTCAATCTCTGCCCCCTGGACATCTAATTTAATAAAGTCAACCTGTTGAACGCCGGCCTCGTCCAAGACGTCATCCAGACGGCGAGTCTGAACAGTATGTTCGTGAATGGGGAAAAAATATGATGGATCCCCAAACTCGTGCAGCGCATCGCTGCCCGGCTTCAGCAGAGAACTCCCGGTTGGCACGTTAGTCTCATACAGGATCCGCTCGCCACCCAATGCCGACAGAGCCGTTTCAAATACATGAGCCTTCTTCCTGCGATCGAATTTCTTATATGCCTTTCGCAATTCTTCGGCCCGCGCCGCGTTCGGTTCAAACAAGCACAGGGTAGCCCACTCCTCCAGCACCTGAAGATACCAAGGCAACCCATACGCCGCGCCCACATCCGCAATGACGAGATCTTCCGCACCGAGAAGAAGTGTGAGTGCCTGATCGAGAGATACCATCGGTGCGTCAACTGGCTCGCTGGATTGAAAATCGTTGGCTGATAACATCCGTCGCGCGGGAAAGCTCGTACCGCATGCGCCCTTTGATAGCCGCCTTTACGACACTCCTACGGGACGCGGGAGGCTGTCGTCGCGAAGACACCGCCCGCATCGCAATCTGAACAGCCCACCGTTCTCCCCTATCAACCTGAGACCCGCGGTGGATTCCCGCTGATCCGTTAAACACAATCAAGGTGCCTGGGGGCCCAAGAAACGTTTCCTCGCACGATAACAAACGTCGCGATAGATCACTTTCATCCACAATATCATCACCAAAATGCGTGGTTCCTCGAAACGCAGATGGTAGCGTCAGGAGGTCTCTCCTATGATCCTTCAGAAAAAACCGGGGACGATAATAACCCAGCTTATAGTCCAATCCATCGGCCTCCATCGGGAACAATTTTGTCTGCTCCATATCAAATCCCTTGTGTAGCGCAAATAAAAACGGAGAGCGCCGCCACCGATGGCTACCCCTCACATACCGGAAAGGACCGGAAGCCTCATCAACATTGGAGAGATACAACATCGCCTTCACGATATCTGGATCCGCGTCAAAATGCATATACACCGTTTTTGCGGTGGGAAGAGCGCTATCCACGTAGCAACCCTTATACCAATTCTGTCGATCATGCGAGAAATCCAAGGCTGCATACAGCCATTCCATCTCACACCCCATGTAGTGCGACACTGCCGACACAATGCCCTTCGATTGGAGGGCTCGCTGGATCGAGCCTGCTGCGGGCGAGCACGCATTGAGGGGTATCGCGCAATGGCGTCCCGGGTTGGCCTCTGCACGCTTTCGCAGGATAGAACGCTCCCACCACGTCTGACGCCAGACAGCAGCTGCCAGATCAGCGGTCACCGGACATTGGTAGTACCCGTTCGCCTGAAGACCGACTATGAATTCTGTGAGACTTGAGGGCAACTCACGAAGATTCGTAGGTTTCGCCGCTCGTCGGCAATCAAAAATAACCTGGTCGATCAGAAATTGACAGGCCCGATCGATGGCTTGCTTCGTGGTCCGGCGTAGTTCATCACGCATTTCAGCGCTAAGAACGTATCGTTCCAGTTCGGCGAACAGCGGCCCTAACTTTTCCGCGAACTCAGTCGACACGTTTTCAGAATTGGTCCCTCCGGCCTTGAGCAAAGACAGATAGGCATTGTCTAGGGACTCAATGAGCCGGGACACAATGGCATCATCCAGCGTGCATTGAACATTGAAGCCGCTGAACGCCGGGTGTTGATCATATTGAATATGAGGCAGGATCAGGTCGGAGTCCATCATAGTGTTTCAGGCCGAACAGTTCCCAGCAAACCCATCACACAGTGGAAATTGCGGCATCCCTACTTTCCTCACCCAACGCAAGTAACCTCCCAGCCAACTTTCCCTCTATAGCGGACCGCTGAGATCCATAGAGTACTTGAGCGATGCGACTAAGCTCAGACCGTAACATGCGATCTTCCAGGTCAGGCGTCACCTCACTTACTTGCGTTCGAGAGGCAAGCTCTAATGGGGTCGCGAGGTTCCCTCGTAGGAGCGCATCGATATCATTTCCACCGACAAGCACCTCTGGTCGCCGGCGACAGTCGCCTCGCTGATCAGAATTGGGATCGATTTTTCGCCGGAGCCTTTGAAGAAATTGCTTCCCAAGCGAAAGCTTCGCCGGCTGCACATGTTCTCTTTGCAGATATCCATCATGGATATCGATCACCCCCTGCCCATACTCCACGGCTAACCATCGATACGTCATCCGCACATGCTCAAGACTCCATCCGTCGAGGAGGGCACGCTGAATTTGAGCAAAATACTCTTCTTCCGTAATCCCCACATAATTCAGGTCCGAAGGGTAAAATACCAGCTCCGGTGAATAAATTACCACGGGGAGCCCGAGGAGGCTCATTTCTTTTCCGGCGGTCGACCATGCGTTCAAGAACACGTCGGCAATATCGGCCAAATCATAGATTGAAACCTCATCTGTTGGCCAATTCACGCGAACATTCGAGGGGAGGGTCGCAAACAATTGTTCCAACAACCTGGCATGTTCCGATTTTCCCCCGCTCCGCATCGTACCGGGAAACTCACGCGGATGGACTCGAACAATAAGAAAGAGATCCGGTCTGGCGGATACCCATTTAACCACCGCCCGAATCCAATCCACCTGGCGCGGAAACAACGGTGAATGATCTGAAGACAATGCACCCACAACCTCGGCGGCAAATCGCTCATCGTAGCTGCTCATCGTGGCGACCAGCACCCGTTGTCCTGCGGCAACCCCAAAGAAATGAGACAAATCGCGGGGGCTCTTGCCGGCGCCAGACGAAAATGTGAAGGCACTACTGCCACCAAGCAATACAAAGAAATGATCGGTGATTTGGCGCATCGCTCCAGGGGGGCACGGCACTTGCCGAAATTCCGGCCACTTCTCAATCAAACGTTTCACATACCGAAAGGTATAGTCCCGTCCAAACATGAGGGATTGCAGGCGATGAGCAAGGTTGCCTCCGGCATGCAGAAAATAGTGGGGAATGCCCCGTCGCTCACCAAGCATGCAAACGGTCCGGTTCACAGAATAGAGAGAATTGTAGACCACGATGTGATCCGGCCGCTCTCGGTCCAGTATCTTTCGAGCGCCAAAGAGCGATAGCAGCACATAACGGAGACTGATCCGATACTCCCTCCACTCACGGTCGCTCAGGTCTAAGCTCAATTTCTTGTGCCGGAGCAATAATTCATAGGTGGCCAGCTTCCCGACCGGCACATCCTCAACAACAAGATCTGGAAAGCTCTCCCGTGTTGTTCGCCCCAGAATATCCTCAACTTGATCGTGGTCATCGGCATCCAGTACCTGCCCAAGATCATATCCAGCCAATTTAAACTCTCGCCGCAGAAGGTCTCTCGAGGCCACACATTGCCGACAGACATCTTCGCGCTGGGGCTCCTCGCTCTGCCATCCAACCCGAGCGGCATCCATGACCACGCACTGCTCAGAAAACACTTTGCCGCATGTGATGTAGAGCAGATCATGGCCATGCTTCACCAAGGCCTCTGCCACAAGTGCTTCAGGAAAGGCATGCACCCAGATTCCCGAGTGCGGCGCAAAGAACAGCACCTTGCTCACAGCATTACCTCACCAGCTCCCACGTCACCGCCGTCCCCTTCTTCACATTCTTAGCAACCGATCTTCCGATAAGGACATCGTAGAATTTAGGCGGAAGTCCCATTCCTGGTCGCACAATGCGGAGCGTTTCTGGGGTGAACCGTTCCCCGGCCTTCATGTCCTGCGCAACATACAATGAGCGTCTGAAAATCAGGGAAGGCCGCTCTTCATCGAGCACTCCGTACGTGACTGATCCCAAGGCTTGCCAGGCGCGCCTGGTCTCATTCACCAAACTGGCAAATTCGCCCGGTTCCAAGGAGAAGTCCGCATCAACCCCTCCGTCACTCCGTTTCAAGGTCACGTGCTTCTCGATGGCCACCCCGCCAAGCGCCACACTTGCCACTGCCGCGCCAATTCCTAGTGTATGATCGGACAAGCCGACTGGGCAGCCAAACATGGCACGCATGTGGGGAATGGTCGCCAGATGACTGTGCTCCGGCGAGGCAGGATAGCTGCTTGTGCATTTGAGCAACAGGAGTTCTCGACACCCAGCTGCACGGGCGACGACTACCGCCTCCTCGATCTCAGCAAGGCTGGCCATCCCTGTAGACAGAATCAGGGGTTTGCCGGTCTCGGCGACCCTCCGGATTAATGGCAGGTCGATATTCTCAAACGACGCTATCTTGTAACAAGGAACTTCTAAGCGCTCCAAGAAATCGACCGCCGTGGGACCGAATGGGGTGCTGAACACGATCAGGCCCAACTCACGACATCGCCGAAAAATCGGCTCATGCCACTCCCATGGCGTATAGGCCTTCTGATACAGCTCATACAACGAATGCCCCCGCCATAAGCTCTTCGGATCTGAGATGAAGAACTCCCCCTCTCGGACATCAAGAGTCATGGTGTCTGCGGTGTACGTTTGCAATTTCAGGGCATGCACCCCAGCACGGGCGACCGCTTCAACGATGGCCATCGCGCGTTCGAACGACTGGTTGTGATTGCCCGACATTTCCGCAATGACGAACGGTGGCGAACTGTTACCTACAACTCGCCCCTGAATGCGGATCTCCATCATGTGTCCTCAGTCCTCTTACCTAACGAGCCGTGACAACTCAAATGCCTCGGCGGCTTGCTTCCCAACGCTCGCACCGCGCCAATGGGCAAGCGCCTCAATTCCTCGAAATGAGCGAGGATGAGGCCACGGCCGCATCTCCATCTCATAACACTGAAGTGCCTGGAGCTTCCGAGCCAAGGTATGTTCAATATCCTCATACCAGTTGGGATGAAATGGGGCGGCGATGCTCCCAGCACTCCATTCCGTACTAGACGGCACCTCAAAACACAGCAGGGTCTGGATCGTCGAACCAGGAAGCGGACGGCAGGCCGTGAGCACCGCACGATGGACAATCTGATGGTCGATATTGAGATCTCCACCGTGGTGGGTCAGCACCGTAGTAACTTGTTTCTCCGCAAGAAACCGCTCCACACCCTTGACGATATCCAGCAATTCCACCCCGTCCATCCGATTATCTGGAAACCCTCCAAAAGCAACGCTCTGCACGCCGAGTACCTTGGCCGCAGCAAGCGCAGCCTGCCGCAGCATATCCAGTTCATGGCGTTTCCCCTCTTCATGGCGCAAAAGATCACGGCTCGTGGCTCCCTCCCCAAGCACCAACACATGCACGTCATGGCCGGACTCAGCCAACCGCGCCATGGTACCGCCACAACCGAGCACTTCATCGTCCGGATGGGCACAGATAACGCCTATCTTATTTATCATTATTGACCACCGTAATCACCACATCCGCCCGTAGCCGGTCCTCCCGAAAGGACGCACGGGAGAACTCAAATCGCAACTGCCCTACCTGCAGAAAGGCGGGGGGATACCCCTCGGCGTCCAACATGCGGATAAAGTCATAGGCTGCTTGGACACTCCGTAGCTCCGCAAGGGTGCCTTCCGATGGCTTTCTCCTTTTGAATGTCACCGGAGTTCCCTCCTGCGGCCTGGGTACTGGACGGTTCTGCAAGATCTCAACGATCATGTTCTCGATGATGCGGCTAGCCTGGGAGTAAATGTCCTGTGCCGTCCCCTGCAAGGAAAGAGGGTGCTTCATGTAGACCGGGCCAGCATCTACCTCTGCCACACAGCGGAGCGCGGAAACCTTGGTCTCACTCACCCCTCGAGCTATCAGGTTCTGAAGCGGACTGCCGCCCCGACCGAATGGAACGTCCGTCATGTGAAAAATGACGCACTCGAACCGATCATAGATCTCCTGTGGAACCATGTACGACCAATGTGGGAAAAACACATAGTCCGGCCTCAACCCATTAAGATACTCGACAGTGAGCGCCTCTCTGGTTGTAATCAGCGAACAGGCGACACCAGTCCGCCGAGCCACTTCTTCGATCATCTGTGGCCACCATACTCGACTCGAAGCGATCACGCAGGACGCCATGGCGCGCACTAGCCTCCCTCTGGGATTTGCCGATGCTCAATTCGGACTACGTACTCATGCCCAGCCAACTCGAAAAAAGCTGGGTAGCGGTCATTGTCCACAACTCGAAGCAAGGGAAACTGTTCTCGCAGAGTTTTGTCCGGATCTAGCCGGCTATCTGCTGGAGTTCTTCGGGGATAATAACTACTCGCCCCTCGCTGTGCCGTGGCGTCAGTGAGAAGCCAGGGATAACTTTCCACGAAACGACGGCAGAGTGCAAGGGTTGCACGCGCCTGCGCTCGCCGAAGGTCATCACATAATTCATAGCCTGTGAATCTGAGCTGATCGGCCAGATAGATACTCCCACTATCAACCGCCTCAGCAGCCTCAAGCAACAGGACGGGAATCTCATTCTTCCCTTCGAGAATTTGCCAGGTGAGCGGGGCCCATCCCTTCCCCAACGGTAACGGGCTTTCATGAACAACAAGATTGTTCACATTGCGAGCTAATACTTGAGGCCGCGCGAGCTGGCCACAGCTGAGGTAAAACGCGCAATCACCGGCGGGAATGTCTGCGACCTGGTGAACCCACGAAACAATGTGTCCATCATCCCTGAACGACTCAATAAGAGCCGGCAAGAATTCGTTGAGCCAGCTATCCTTGTCCGATACGACCGCGATCGAAAGCTTCCGAGGAAACAGAGCCAACGAGACCCGCTGCGCGCCTTTTCCATCCACTAACTTACGGCCAGCCTGCCGCATGGCTCCCAACCGACTCGGATCACGCACGCATGCCTCCACTGAAGCCACGATATCTGCAACAGACACTCCTGCCGAGGGGCCTAAATAAGCCCCAGCCCCGAAAGCCGCAACCGCCTCGCCAATGTGGCGTTGATTGTCAGCCACTGCAAGCATGATAGAGGGTAGCCCCAGAACGCAGCGTTCCCATGCCGCAGACCCCGCCGCGCCTATCGCCAGATCGGCATCGCTCATCAATCGGTGAAACTCTCGAACATGTGAATGCACTCGCCACTTGGAGCGCACCGCACACCGTTCTTGAATAGATGCCCTGTGTGGGTTCGAAGCTCCAATCACAATGTCTACCTCTAAGTCGGCAAGAGCCGGATGTTCGAATGCCTCTAAAACCTTTGCGGTCTCATTGGTGGGGTCAGCGCCACCCATGAACACAAGCACCCGCTTAAGCTCATTGGTGCGCTTCCCGAGCGTTGCGCGTAGGGCAGCAAACTCTTGCCGCAACAGAGCATACTGCGGACCCGCTAACAGTCTCGAGGAACGACTGAGATAGTCCTGATATCGCACGTGAGGGTCATGGTAAAAATTCTGATCGAGCAAAACATCGCAGGCGTGCGCACGATCAGCAAGATCATCGATCACGAGGACATGCCGCACGTTCTTCCCCACCGTCTGCTCCCAGGCTTTGTCGAGGGCATAACTGTCCACAATTAACCAATCGACCGGGCCGACCGTTTGGAGGGCGGCAATCGTCTCGTCGCAATCGATCGACCAATTAACCTCCAGCCAACCAGCATGCTTCGTCCGAGGGTCGGTAACCATTTCTCCGGAGCCGGGAGCGCGAAGGGGAAGGACCGAAAAGCCCCACTCCCGAATAAGATCCATCCTGTGCCCCGCAAGAGCTCGACACACAAAATGAACCTCGACTCCTTGGGCCCGCAACACGTCGGCTAACGCGAGACACCTCATAACATGCCCGATACCGACTTGCGCGGAGGCATCGACACGAAATGCAACCCGACCTGTCAGCTTTCCCTCGAATTCCGTTTCCACACTCCCTCCACGCCCCCCTGGACTCGACACTCCACTTGAGTGTGGGGGTTAACGTTCTTCGCGCGATTCCTGCTCCCACATCTCAGAAAAGTGGGTGAGTGCTTCATGCATCAGTTCAGCCTGACGCCAATCCTCCATCGTATCAATGTCTTTAACCAAATACCGAGGCACTACAACTCCTATTGAGGCAGAGGAGAAGAGTGGGACATCCCGCAGAAACGCTTCGGCTGTCCCCCAATAGAACTGCCCGGCGTCATGATAGGCCTCTTCGAGATCCTGCGACCGCGTCATGATGTGCTCAGACTGGAACGGTTCGACTGTCCCATCATGCCTCCGGCGCAATGCTCGCTGAATAGGTGCGGCGTAGGAAGTCACCGAAAAAGCAAAGGACCGTTCCGATCCGTGCAACAGCTCAAAACCTTGCCGGAGAAAACGCGCCTGCAGGAACGGCGCCGTAGCATAGACACAACAGGCGTAGGTGATCGCCGCTCCCCGTTGATTCAACCATTGTATCGCGTGTTTGGTAACCGCATTGGTCCCAGTGAAATCATCGGATAGTTCTGGTGGGCGTACGAATGGAGTCTCTGCACCGAACTGGGCAGCAATGGAGGCAATTTCCTCCTGGTCCGTGGACACGATCACCTTATCAAAGAGGCCACAGGACCGCGCGGCCTCAATCGAGTAGGCAAGAATCGGCCGGCCTCCAAAGAGTTTGATATTCTTCTTTGGAATCCGCTTGCTGCCTCCACGGGCAGGAATGACGGCGATTCTTATTGCAATACCCCCCTAAGCGCAGCGATTACCTGGTCTTGCTCGGATTCTTTGAGACTAGGATACAGTGGAAGACTGATCGCTTCACGATAGTGTTGTTCAGCCGCAGGAAAATCCCCTTCGCGAAATCCCAAGCGCCGGTAGTACGGTTGTAGGTGGACGGGAATATAATGAACATTCACCCCAATTCCCAGCTCTCGCAGCTGGTCGAACACCTGACGGCGGCGATCAGCAGACACATACACCACATATAGATGCAAGGCAGAGCGATTGAGGCTTGATCGGTGGGGCAATCGGACAGGCAAACCTTGAAGGGCCGCGTCGTACCGGGACGCCAACAGGTGACGTCGCGCCACGAACTCCTCAATGCGAGAGAGCTGGCTTATTCCTAGCGCAGCCTGAAGATCGGTCATGCGATAATTGAAACCCAGCATGACCTGTTCATAATACCAAGCCCCATGCGTGCCCACTGTCATTTCCGTGCTGTCTCGGGTGATGCCATGGGTCCTTAGGAGTGCCAGTTTCCTGGCCAGCCCAGGCGATTGCGTGGTCAACCCACCGCCTTCGCCGGTTGTAATAATCTTCACCGGGTGAAAGCTAAACACCGAAATGTCGCTATAGCGGCAGTCTCCCACAACTCCATTAGGATACTTTGCGCCGATCGCGTGTGAAGCATCTTCGATGATCCGAAATCCATAACGATGCGCGAGTTTCGAAATCTCGACCATATCGCACGGCTCTCCCGAAAAATGAACCGGGATAACCACCTTGGGCAAGCCACCTCTAGCCTCTGCATCTTGTAACTTTCTCGCGAGTGCTTGCACACCCATATTAGCAGTAGCAGGATCGATATCGACAAAATCAACTGTGGCATTGCAATACAACGCGCAGTTCGCGCTGGCCACAAACGTGTTGGGCGTGGTCCACACTCGATCGGTAGGGCCGACACCCAGGGCCACACACGCAAGATGAAGTGCCGCTGTCGCGCTACTCACAGCCACGCTGTATGGTGCGCTACAATAACTGGCGACAGCCTGTTCAAACCGCGGAATGGCGGGACCTTGGGTGATCCAATCAGAGCGTAGGACGGAAGTGACAGCCTGGATGTCTTCCTCGGAAATGGCCTGTCGTCCGTACGGAATCATCAGTTTGCGGCCACCAGCTTTACCAGTTCATCATTGGTCAGAAACCATTTGTTTGTCCCGGAACTATACTCAAAACCATCCGGAACCGGACGACCCTCTTCCTGGATGCTGTTCCGACGGTAATCAACCGGCCTGGAAAATTGAATCGAAGGACACACGACGTAGTGATCGTCAAACTCCAAAGTCAAATGAGAATCGTCCGATGGACACATCACTTCGTGCAATTTTTCTCCAGGCCTGATTCCGACTACCCGCGTCGGCAGATGCGGGGCCATCGCCATCGCTAAGTCGATAATTTTCGCGGAGGGAATCTTCGGCACGAAAACTTCCCCGCCCTGCATACGTTCGAAATCTCGCAACACGAAGTCGACACCCTGTTGAAGCGTAATCCAAAACCTCGACATTCGAAGATCTGTTACAGGAAGTTCCTTTGCGCCCTCGGCTAAAAGCTTCCGAAAATAGGGAATAACTGAACCTCGGGAGCCCACCACATTCCCGTACCTCACGACGGAAAACCGAGTTCTGTGCCCACCGGCGATATTGTTTGCGGCAACGAAAAGTTTGTCCGAAACCAGCTTCGTGGCGCCGTACAAATTGATCGGATTTGCGGCCTTATCGGAGGAAAGTGCCACCACTTTCTCTACCTCGTTGGCAATAGCCGCAGCGATCACATTCTCAGCTCCATGCACGTTAGTCTTGACGCACTCCGTCGGATTGTATTCCGCTGCCGGCACCTGCTTCAATGCGGCAACATGAACCACAATGTCCACACCACGCATTGCTTGCATCAGGCGCTCGCCGTCTCGCACATCGCCCAGAAAGAATCGCATCGTGGCAGCAGGAAACTCTTGCTGCATTTCGAACTGCTTGAGCTCGTCTCGCGAAAACACAATCAGCCGCTTTGGATTGTATCGATTCAGCACTGACCGAACAAACTGTCGACCGAAGGATCCCGTGCCTCCCGTAACGAGTATAGATTTCCCGTTCAGCATCAACCTTCCCTTTGCATTGTTGTGAGGTTAGGATTCGGCCGATCTGGGACGAGATGACTCGATCCGAACCTAGTCAGCACATTCGATAGTCCGAAACAGAAATTCTTTCTGACCACTTCCGAACCCATTCTTACCTGACCTCACAGGATTTGATCTCGCCTCTTTCGAAAAATACGTCCGAGTGGGATCGCGACCATAGATCCCACCCCTCAGAGCTCTCGGCCCTGTAGCAAGCCGAGGGGAAACACAATTTCCAATGCGCCAAACCCAACGGATACTTCGCGCGGACCAGGCCACTGTCCTCCCATCCACCCCCACGGACAAATAGCCATTACATGGGACGACACGTGGCGTGGAAGTATAGTGAACGTCCCCTAATTCCACAAGAACATCTTCCCTCCCCAGCCCGGACGTCCACAGGAGCAGAAGGAAATGGTTGGCGGAAGCCGCAGGGGCAGGACCCTGTCATCAAATCTGGAGTGATGTCTGCCCAGGTGTGACAAAGGTTAGAGAAAGGCCGCAGAGAAGAGGCCGACCCGGTCGCTGAAAATGGAGACAATGAGATTAGACTCTAGTAAGTAACCGAATTAGCAGCTTGGGATCGACGCAAGAGATGAGCTAGCCAGATGGTCGCACACTTGCCGAGAGCCATGCCTCAAGTACTGGCCCCTCCAACGTGGCCTTGATACCAACCATACGCCTCCTTCAATCCCTCCCGGAGAGAAATCCTCGGCGTCCAGCCCAGGGTGGCGATGCGGCTAGAGTCCATGAGCTTCCGCGGCATGCCGTCAGGCTTGGTGCGATCCCATTGGATATCTCCCCGGTATCCGACCACTTCGGCAACCAGCACCGCCAGGTCAGCAATGGTAATTTCCTGGCCTGTCCCGACATTCATGATCAGCGGATCGGAATAGTGCTCCATGAGAAACAGACAGGCCTCCGCACAATCGTCCACATGGAGAAATTCCCGCATCGGGGTACCCGATCCCCAGAGCGTCGGCTCGTGCCCCTGCTCGCGCGCTTCATGGAAGCGCCGGAGCAACGCCGCCAGCACATGGGAGTTCTGCAGATCGAAGTTATCGTTCGGCCCATACAGATTCGTCGGCATCGCGGCAATAAAGTCACAGCCGTATTGACGGCGATATGCCTGGCACATTTTGATCCCGGCGATCTTGGCGACAGCGTACCACTCGTTGGTTGGCTCAAGCGGTCCGGTCAGCAGATACTCTTCCTTCATCGGCTGCGGCGAGTCCCGCGGATAGATGCAGGACGAACCCAGGAGAAGAAGTTTCTTCGCACCGTGCACATAGGCCTGACGGATGACATTGGTTTGAATCGCCAGGTTGTCGTAAATAAATTCGGCGGGGAACGTGCTGTTCGCCAGGATCCCGCCCACTTTCGCGGCTGCCAGGAAGACGTATTCGGGTTTCTCTTGTGCGAAAAAATCCGCTACGCCGCGGTTGTCGCGCAGATCTAACTCTTGGCTCGTACGGACAATCAAACGGTCATAGCCGCCGGCGGTGAGCGCACGCACAATCGCAGAGCCGACCATTCCCCGATGCCCCGCCACATAGATGCGCGCATGTCGATCGATCATCTAGCTCCCCTTCGAGGCAGTGCCTTGCAATTTGAGGCGCTCCGCTTGCACATCGGCCTCCACCATCATCACCGCGAGACGATGGAAATCTACGGTCGGTTTCCACCCGAGTTGCCGCCGCGCCTTCGCCGGATCGCCGATCAGGAGATCGACCTCCGTCGGCCGATAATACCGCGGATCTATTTTCACGTGATGCTGCCAGTCGAGCCCGAGATGGCCGAATGCCACGTCGAGAAACTCACGGACCGTATGCGTCTCTCCGGTCGCCACGACATAATCGTCAGGCTGTTCCTGCTGCAGCATGAGCCACATCGCTTCGACATAGTCCCCGGCGTACCCCCAATCCCGCTTCGCATCCAGATTCCCCAAGAACAACTCCTGCTGCAGGCCCAGCTTGATCCGCGCCGCAGCCTTGGTGATTTTTCGCGTCACAAATGTCTCGCCCCGTCGCGGCGATTCATGATTGAAGAGAATGCCGTTACAGGCGAACAGGCCATAGGCTTCGCGATAGTTGACTGTAATCCAATGCGCATAGACCTTCGCGGCGCCATAAGGGCTGCGCGGGTAAAACGGCGTGCTCTCCCTCTGTGGCACTTCCTGCACCTTGCCGAACATTTCACTCGACGACGCCTGATAAAACTTGGGCTTCAGCCCAGACTCACGAATCGCTTCCAGTAATCGCACGGTGCCCAGGCCCGTGATTTCGGCGGTGTATTCAGGAATATCGAAGCTAACCCGGACATGGCTTTGCGCCCCGAGATTGTAAATTTCGTCCGGCCGAACCGTGCGCAGGATTTTATTCAGCGAGCTGGCATCATTCAGGTCCCCGTACACTAAGTGCAACTTGGCCTCAGGAATGTGCGGGTCCTGATAAATGTCATCGATCCGCGCCGTATTGAACGAACTCGATCGGCGAATGACCCCATACACGTCGTATCCCTTTGCCAGCAGAAACTCAGCCAGGTATGACCCATCTTGGCCCGTGATACCGGTGATCAACGCCTTCACTGCCTACACACTCCGATCTGATTTCTCACCATCAGGGACCGACGTCTCCATGCCACTTCCCGGCATCGTCGGTACAACGAGACCCACTTGTGATGGATCTATAAGTTCCTGTCAAGCTGTGCTTGCCCCTCTGCTGGTCCCCAATTTCTCTTCAGTAACGACCTTGCGCCAACCTGGCCCAGTCACGGTGATCCCAACCGCGGCCAATAGCCAAAACAGATGCGCCAAGCTGCCCATAAACATATAGTCGAAGAGATTTCGTACCGCGAGACCGATCACGGCCAACCCGATGCCAGCGGCCATCATGGAGTATGCGTCGCCTTTCTCTGCAGTCAAGGGAATCGGGATGAGTTGCCGCAACAGGGCCACAAAGATCCATAGGAAACACCACAACGCCGGCAGGCCGCTCCCCAATGTCACCATCAAAAAGGTGTTGTGCATGGCAGGGATGATGCGATCCCGCTCCGGAAACTGATCCTGTTTCGCCGGAGCATAGTCAGGAAATTTCTTAATGAACGAATTGTTACCGTAGCCGATGCCCACGACCGGATGTGTCGCCACTTCACTCAATCCGATGGCCCACACGGTGAGTCTGGTATCCACAGTCTTGGCCGCCACCGTATCGGTCTGAAACCCGGCTTGCGATGCCACGACCAATGCGACGCCAATGACGCCCGTAAGTCCGAGGACGCCCAAGGCCAGGCGGCGCCCGCCGATCATCAGCGCGAGGGTGACACCCTGTGCCACATGCCCAAGCCAACCGCCGCGGGTATATGAAAAGAGTTGTGCGGCACCTGCCAGCATCAGCGCGAGGACCGAAGTGGCACGTATCCAGGCAAGCCGGGCCGTGACAAGGAGGCCGGCAGCCACCGGAATCATCATCACCATGTATGTGCTGAGCCAGTTATAGTCCGACCCGAAGGCCTGGGCCCGAACATAACGATCCCTCCACGTGCCGCCCCGGTCGATAAAATCGACCAGCGCATGGAGGGCCAGCACCGACCCGCCGAACACCACGGCCCGGAGGATCTGCTTCGGCAGCCCCTCCCATCGACAACGATCCAGCACCAGCAGAGACCAGTAGAACACGCCCGCCTGCGCCACGAACTTTTTCCACTCAAAAAAACTGTAGACCGGATCGGTCGCAAACGGAACCGTGCAGAGCACCCAGATCATGAATAACCATAGGGGAAGATCCAACGGATTCTTGATCCAGGGACTCACCCGCTCCACGGCGCACATCCCCAGCGAGAGCACGATGAGAATAATGACGGCATGCTCCTGATAGCGGAACAGGAGCGGAAAAAAACTCGAACAGGCCACGGCCATCATTACATAACGTTGGGCGTTCCAAAAATGGGGATGGGCAGACGGGCGCCGGCCCCCGTCCTGAGTAGTGGAGGAAACGAAGTCGGCAGGTGTCGAAGGCACGCCATTCATCGGGTCAACAGCCGCGGCTCTCAGAAAAAAACACAATCAACACCACCCACGCGCGGCGCTTTCCACTTCTTCCGGTTGCGTCGCGGCGGACTGTACGAATCCGGTAGAACGGTTATACACAAGCGCACTTCGCACACACACCCTCAGAACACCGGTTCGACAGTTTGGCACACGCGTGAACCACGAATCACGCGTTCATCGGTCTGATGGAGCAGGGACATACCCAGGCTCGAACGTACTGGTCAGGTTCGCCGGGTCTCGCGACTTGAGACAATACGGGGGCTCTGCGGACACGCAGTATAGAGAAATCCCAGGAGTAGCACAAGAAATGTGTCCGGCTGACACAATCGGCATGGAGAGCGGCCCGGAAACGAGGCTGAGTCTTCGTGATCCGACTCACCGGGCGTATGGACGGAAGCGGAGGCAGGACAGCGAAACAGAATACGACGCGGAATTCCTAGAGGACCGGTGAAGACGGTGCAGGCAGGGCCTTCATGAAACGCTGCAACCCGTCCTGCCAGGATGGCATCCTGAACCCGAGGTGATGAAGACGCTCTGCGGATAGCACGGAATAGGCTGGTCGTTTGGCCGGCCTCGGCATGTCCGCCGTGGTGATCGGCTCCACCGGAACACGATATCCGGAGAGTCTGACAATCTCCGTGGCAAATTCGTGCCAGGTACAATGACCCTCGTTCGTTACATGTAAGACGCCTCGTACCGGATGCGCCACAAGTTGGCCGATCATGCCAGCCAGGTCTCCCGCAAAGGTCGGACAACCGCGCTGATCAGCCACGACTTTCAAGCAAGGCCGTTCGGCCGCCAACTGCAATATAGTCTTGACGAAATTCTTGCCCTGAAGTCCATAGAGCCACGCGGTCCTAATCACCAGCACATTCTCGCAGCAGTCCTTTGCGCGCTGCTCGCCGGCACACTTCGAGGCACCATACGCGCTGACAGGGTTGGTGCGGTCGGTTTCGACGTAGGGACGCGTCCCCTCGCCATCAAAGACATAGTCGGTCGAAATATAGATGAGTCTGGCCCCGACCTGTGCGGCTGCGCGGGCAACACGCTCAGTTCCATCTGCATTCACGGCCATGGCCAGAGCCGGATTATGCTCAGCCCCATCCACGTCCGTATGGGCACCGGCGTGAATCACCACCTCAGGCGCGGCCGTTACAATGGTCGCGCCACAATCCGGATTCGTGAGATCAAAATCAGGAAGGTCGAGCGCCCTGAGCTGGTGCCCTCGCAACACCTGCCGAAGCTCCGCCCCCAGCTGTCCCTGCGCTCCGGTGATTACGATCCGCACGACGTCCCCTGCTGCAATCGCTTCGCATACTGCTCTTGATAGTAGGCTTTGAACTCTCCGGACTTAATCGTCCGCCACCAGCTTTCATGCGTGCGATACCAATCGACCGTCTGCCTCAGCCCCTCTTCAAACGGCACTTGGGGCGACCAGCCCAAAGCGCGCAGCCGGCTGCAATCGATCGAATACCGGCGATCATGTCCCGGGCGATCCTGCACAAAACGAATCAACGAGCGGGATTTTCCCAGCGTCGCCACGATCTGCTCGGCCACCGCGATATTCTCCCGCTCATTCCCGCCCCCGACGTTATAGACGGTGCCCGGCTCGCCCTGTTCGAACACCTGCTGAATGCCGGCCGCATGGTCATACACCGACAGCCAATCCCGGCATTGCTTCCCGTCGCCGTACAACGGAAGCGGTTCTCCGTCGATTGCGTTGGTGGCAAAGAGCGGAATGAATTTCTCCGGATACTGGTTCGGGCCGTAGGTATTGCTGCCGCGCGTAATAACGACCGGAAACCGGTAGGTGGTCCAATAACTCAATACGAGAAGATCCCCGCCGGCCTTGCTCGCCGAATAGGGACTCCGCGGTTCTAGCCGATCACTCTCAACCGAACTGCCCTGCTCGACACTGCCGTACACTTCATCGGTGCTGACTTGCAGAAACCGTTGCACCCCGGCCTGGCGTGCCTCCTCCAGTAAAATCCCGGTCCCCACGACATCCGTCCGGGCAAACGCCCCGGGATCGAGAATGGAGCGGTCAACGTGGGTTTCGGCCGCGCAATTGATGATGCCCTCAATGCGGTGCGTCTGCAGCGTGGCATGTACCGCCTTTTGATCACCGATGTCGGCATGTACGAAGGTGTACTGCGGGTGGCCTGCGAGATCGGCGAGATTCTCCAGATTGCCGGAATATTTGAGCGCATCCAGATTCACCACCGAATGGCGGCCGCTCTGAATCAAGCGACGCACCAGATGCGACCCGATAAAACCGGCCCCGCCCGTTACGAGCATACGCATTTAGAACTCCATCCTGTTGGCCCCGGTCTGCGCCACGAGTTGATTGGCAGCCAATAACGATTCGATCGTGCCGGCATCCGTCCACCACCCGTCTAATACATTCCAGGTCAACTCCCCGGAAGCGATATACGCATTGTTGACGTCCGTGATTTCGAGTTCACCGCGTCCAGACGGCTTCAGGGTGCGGGTAATCTCAAAGACCCTCGCATCATAAAAATAAATGCCGGTCACCGCATATGACGACCTGGGTTGGGCGGGCTTCTCTTCTATGCTCAAGACACGATTCCCTTCAAGCTGGGGCACACCGAACCGCTGCGGATCCTTCACTTCCTTGAGCAGTATTTTCGCACCCTTTTTCTGGGCCCGAAACGCCGTGGCGGCCTTCGCAATATTCCCCTGGATCAAATTGTCTCCCAGCACCACGCAAATCGGTCCGTCGTCGGCAAAGTGTTCCGCCAGCCGCAACGCGTCGGCGATGCCGCCTTCCCCCTGCTGATACGTATAGCTGAGATGCTTCAGGCCGAAATCACGCCCGTTCCCCAACAACTTCAGGAAGTCGCCGGCGCTGTTCCCGCCCGTGACCAGCATGATTTCTGTGATCCCCGCATTCACGAGCGTCTGGATCGGATAATAAATCATCGGCTTGTCGTAAACCGGTAACAGATGCTTGTTCGTCACTTTGGTGAGCGGCAACAGGCGTGACCCGAGACCTCCGGCCAGTACGACACCCTTCATGCTTCACCCCTTCAGCAACAGGATCTTCGATTGTGCATGGTAGAATTAAGCCCAGCCCGGGCAGTCAGCGTCACCCTCTATGCTGTGGATCATACCCTCTCGCCCCCAACTCAGACCAGAAAATTCGCTCATATGGTCGGGATCAGGTTCACTGGCCGACAGCCCGTTCGTAAACCGTCACCGTCTGCCTCGCCGTGCGGTCCCACACAAATTCCTTTGCGCGGGTAAGCCCGCGCCCCCGGAGTGAAGTCTGCAAGTCGGTCGATGTCAGCACCCGGGCCAGTTCTTCGGCCAATCGGTCGCTTTGGCGCGGGTCGACCAATACCGCCGCCTCACCGGCCACCTCAGGCAATGACGAGGCGTTCGAACAGATCACTGGACAACCACAGCCCATGGCTTCCAAGACAGGCAGGCCAAATCCTTCATAGAGCGAGGGAAAGACAAACACCGTCGCCTGCTGGTAATGCGTCACGAGCGCCTCGTCGGAGAGGAGTCCGACCAGTCTGGACTGTGCGCCGATGCCGAGGCGCTCAATAGCCGCACGGATATCCTCGCGTTTACAGACATCGCCCGCCAGGAGCAGGTCGTACCGGCTGCGCAGCGTCTCAGGAAGTTTCGCGAACGCCTCGATGAGGACGCCGACGTTTTTGGTCGGGTCGGCACCGGCGACACAGAAGATGTAGGGCTTGCCCTCTTCCCGATGCTCAGAGGGTCTAAATCGCTCGGTATCGAGCCCCAAAGACGTCACGGTCACTTGTTCGGGACGAAGCGGCACATGGGTCAGGAGATCACGCCGTGAATGTTCGGAGATGGTGATGACATGGTCGAGCTGCTTCCAGCGATCTCCCACCAGCCACTGTTCGATCCGGCTATTGAGGTTGGTACGGGCACGGAGCACCGGAAACAGCAACGGCTTGACGTCATGGATCGTGGCCACGAACTTTCCACGCTTCCAGGCCACGCAGGAATCGTAGGGAAAGTGGAGCACGTCGTACGGGCCCACTAGAAGCGGAGCCACCTGCTCCCAGAAACGGCGACGAAACAGCGGGACGCGGATCAGGCGAAACCGCATATTGGGTCGCGCGGTAAATGGGTGCTCGCGGTGAGGGATCAGAATCTCATACTGATTCGTCTGATCGACGCGCCCCAACGCCTCAATCAGTTCCCGGGCATATCGCCCGATCCCGACGTTGAGATTTTTGAGATGCCATGCGGCAATGACGATCTTCACGATATGGCGCGGAATAGACCCTGGTGGAGGAAAAAGACCGGCTCAACGATCACGCACGGGGCAATCAGGCGAATCAGGACGCGCGATGGCATGGCAACGGATCAACCGCACATAATCGGGCCGCATCGAACCACAGCCTACCCGGCAAGTCAAGGCGACCGGATGGAGGTCGCCCGAGCGGATCATCGGTAGCGGCGGTTGACTGCGATCACCGCCTATGTTACCGATTGACGCCTTCAAGGAACTCAGGCTCGTGGCCCAAGTCAGCGTCGTCATTCCCGCATTTAACGGTACCTCTCGATATTTGAAAGAGGCTATCGATTCCGTGCGCGCACAAACCCTGGCTGCCGATGAGATCATCGTCGTGGACGATGCCTCGACGGACGGCACCGGCGCATTGGTGCAAGCGATTCCGCATGTCCGCTACGTGCGCCACACACGCAACAGCGGACAAGCCGCCGCCAGGAACACCGGCGCGCACCTTGTCCAGACCCCTTACCTGGCATTTCTCGACCAGGACGACCTGTGGGAGCCGACGTTTTTGCAGGAGACGCTGGCGCTTCTTGAACCGGCCACAGGGGCGGCCCTCGTGCACTGCGACGGGTATCAGGTCAATGAGCGAAACGAGATTCTGGAATACGATGCCGCCATGAAACAACAGCGAAGCATTACCCAATTGCTTCGAGGCGGCCACGACGCCGCCACTTCAGGCTCGCTGTTCCGCAAAACGTGCTTCGATGCGGTCGGAGGCTACGATGCGTCCCTCTCAATTTGGGAGGACATCGATCTGATCATCCGGCTCTACGGTCCGGAGCGATTCATTCATCTTCCGAAGCCGCTCTATCGGCACCGCCTTTATGGGCACAACGCGTCGCGGGACATCCCGTCTTTACGTGCGCTGGACGGTCGGCGCCGCTTCCTCGAAAAACACGCCTCCTCTTGCCGCCCCGGCACACCGGAAGGTGATGCGCTGTCACACGATTGGGCCGTCTATTATGCCGACCTGGGGAAACACCACCTGCGAGCCCACACGCCCACTGCCGCCCGGCAGGCCTTTCAGGCTGCTCTGCGCCACGAACCGCTCAACGTCAAAACCTGGTCGCGGCTGGTCAGATCGTATTTTGTCTAGGCCACGCTCCGCTTTTTCCGGGCAGACACCTTCAACTCAGTCCCATGCCCCAGGTGTCCGACGCAGAAACAAAGGGGGCGGATGAACACCTTCTCGATCAACCGGCGACAGGGCACTGCGCGCTTGAATCGCGCGTCACACACCCGATCAAGACTGGCCATAAAGTAGAGCGATCCCAATCCGGTGCCGACCGACTCTATCTCAAACCCGGCCGCTTCAAGCACCCGGGTGAGCGTGGGGCGCTCATAGTGAAACAGATGCCGTGGCAACTCCCATGGAAACCACCATCGCCCGAAGAGTTTCGCTTCGAGGCTGCCGGCATTAGGGCACAGAATGACGACCCTCCCCTCCCAATCCAAAATCCGCCACACTTCCTTGAGAAGAGGCAGCGGACCGTGCAAGTGCTCCAGGACATGACTGAACAGCACCGTATCGAACGACTGTCCAGGATAGGCCATCGACGCCAAGTCGCCATGCCGGACCCGCTCACCGAAACGAACCTGCGCCTGCGCCACCGCCACGGCGCTGGCGTCCAACCCCGACACGTCCCACCCCTGTTCCTGTAGCACCGCCAGATTGCCTCCCGAACCGCACCCGACATCAAGGACTCGCCCGCGGCCAGCCCAGGGGAGCAACCCGCGCCCGCGCCAACGGCGCCATAGGAACTCAGGCCATAACAGGAGTCGGCGCACCCCTTGCCAGCGACGTGCCGAGTCCGGTGCCGGATACCCGTAAAAATCCTGGGCGATCCATCGACGGATTGTTCCCGACCATCGCCTGGCCGTACGGCGGAGATCGCCCGCTTGACGAGGGGCCGACTCGGGATAGTAGGTGGAAGGATAGTAGGCGCCGATCTCCTCGCGCGTGGGACGAGGATTCAGGAACAACAGGCGGCACCCCTGACAACGCACGACCGTAAACAGGTCGTCGGTTACGTGATGGGTAAGATCATATTGGCAAAAGAGGGCGGTGTTCGAGGCCTCTCCGCATACGTCGCAACTGATGGTTTCCATAGATCCTTCGGCGATCGCGTTGCGAGGGACTCGGCGCGGTTGCTAGGGCTTGAGGGTGCGCAACCACCGCGTATAGCATCGCACGCGGGTCGGGGCCTTGCAGATCGCTTCCCAATACTGCCGCCGCGCATCACTGCGACGACCGGCCCGTTCTGCAGCCGCCCCTTTTAACAGGTAGTAGTTTGCCCATTCCCGGTCCAATGCGGCACGTTGCGCTGCCGTGAGGGGCGCGAAACTTTCGAGGCGCATCAGAAAGCGGTCGCGGCTGGCCAACACCCGCTCCCGGTGGGTCTGCTCATCGAAGGCCATGTCTCGATACCCGTGCCCCCGCTGGAGCTTGTGCACCAACACCTCATCAATGCACTCGAATGTGGTGACACGAAACAGCCGGATCGTGAGATCGGAATCTTCCGATCCGTACAGCTCAGGATCCAGACTCCCGATCTGATCGAGGACCGCTTTCCGTATCAGCAATGTCGACGGCAGCGCAACATGACCGCCGGCGAACGCCTGCACCATGGGCTCACGGCTCGACCGCGCTGCTACACGCTCCTCTACCGTGCCGTCTTCGAATCGCACCTCGAAGTCCGTATGAACCAGCCCCACGTCAGGCCGGGCGCGCATAATGGATAACTGGGCGGCAAGTTTGCCAGGCAGCCAGACATCGTCACAATCCAACAACGCGATGAACTGTCCCTGCGCTGCGGCGATACCATAGTTCCGGGAACGGGCCGGCCCACCGTGACTGCGCTGAAACCACCGTATACCGTCGCTCTGCTCGAGACACGTGAGCACCTCTTG
>WBZP01000396.1_pt1 | contig 43869 bp, 37 predicted proteins | sample 5204301 | NCBI WGS metagenome assembly WBZP01 (sample SAMN12412401, study PRJNA552823) | activated sludge metagenome | isolation source: activated sludge from nitrification reactor of wastewater treatment plant... | place: USA: Pennsylvania | collected 2017
CCCATGAAATACAGACACAAGATCCACACCCGGAGCGGTTGATGATGCCCCGCCAACACCGTACCCGTGAGATCGTCAAAGTGGCGATGGCAACCTTCACAGCGATATTTCTGCCGCGCCGGTTGGGGGGTATCCCGTCCCTGCTTGGTGATCGTCGCCACGCCACAGTGCGGGCAACGAACCCCTTCGGGCCAGCGCAACTGACGGACGGTTTCGTAGCACTTGGCATCGTCCAACAGGGTCTGAAGGTTGATCATCGTCGGGGCCGCCCTTCGATCGTATCGGTTCGGAATCTGTTCAGTCTAGCTCCTTACCTCGGTCGGAGCGCCCCAGTTTCACCTGTCCGGAATCCATATTGAGCCGGCCTGATTACCAGACCCGAGGACGGTCTTGGTCCGGGTGTTGGCTAGCTATGGCGAGATTTCTCTTTCTCATGGGGCGGTTTCCGCCCCGATTACCTCCGGTGCCCGGCCAAGCAACCACCTGACCCAACGGATGGCGTCGTCGACATAGGTAAAGACCACCGGGATCACCAGGAGGCTGAGGAAGGTGGAGGTGATGATGCCGCCGATGACCACGATCGCCATCGGTGCCCGGAAGCTGGGGTCGGTGCCGAAGCCGACGGCGATGGGCAACATGCCGGCACCCATGGCCACCGTGGTCATGACGATGGGCCGCGCCCGTTTGCGGCAGGCGTCGAGGAGCGCCTCCCAGCGGTTCAATCCGTGGTCGCGGCGGGCAAGGATGGCGTAGTCGATGAGCAGGATGGAGTTCTTGGTGGCGATGCCCATGAGCATGATGAGGCCGATCATGGAGGGCATGGAGAGCGCCGTCTGGGTGACGAAGAGGGCGAGGAAGGCGCCGGGGATGGACAGCACCAGGGCGACCAGGATGGTGACCGGCTGCACGAAGTCGCGGAACAGGAGCACCAGCACGATATAGATGCAGAGCACCCCGGTCAGCATCGCCAGGCCGAAACTCTGGAAGAGTTCGTTCATCGCCTCGGCGTCGCCGATGGTGGTCTGGATCACGCCGGGGGGTAACTGAGTCAGGCTGGGCAGGGCCATGGCCTGGCGTTCCACCTCGCCGAGCGGCTGCTGGTTGAGTTCGATCTCGAAGTTGATGTTGCGCAGCCGGTCGTAGCGGTCGATCTCCGCCGGGCCACCGTCGAGCCCGAGCGAGGCGATACTGCCGATCATCACCGGGCCGCTCTTGCCCGGCACCGTCAGACGCTCCAGCAGGGCCAGGTCCCGGCGTGCCTCGGGCGGTAGTTTGACGACGATGGGTACCTGGCGCTGGGAAAGGTTCAGCTTCGGCAGACTCTGGTCATAGTCGCCGGCGGTGGCGATGCGCAGGGTATCGGCGATAGCGGCCGAGGTGACGCCCAGATCCGCCGCCTTGGCGAAATCCGGTCGCACCACCAGTTCGGGCCGCACCAGGCTGGCGCTGGTGGTGACATTGCCGATGCCGGGGATGGTCCTCAGCTCGCGTTCTACTATTCTGCCGTGCTCGGCGAGGAGCTGGCCGTTCTCGCTCGCCAGCACCAGGATGTATTTCTCCGCCGAGCCGCCGAAACTCACGTTGATCCGCGCCCCGGGCAGGACGCTCAGGGCCTCGCGCAGGTCGCGCTCGACATCCTGTTTCTTGAGACCGCCCCGTTGGGAACGGGGGGTCATGTTGATGGTGAGGGTGGCCTTGCGCACCTCCGAGGCGCCCCTGGGCATGAAGGGATCCGTTCCCGAGGCGCCGCCGCCGACGGTGGTATAGACCATCTTCACCTGGGGGTGACGTTGCACGATCTCCCGCGCCCGCTCAGCAAGGGCCAGGGTCTCCTTGAAGGTGCTGCCGGGCGGCAAGGAGAGATAGACCTGGGTCTGGGAAAGATCGTCCGGCGGGAGGAAGCCGGTGGGGAGGAGGGGAACCAGGGCGAAGGAGCCGAAGAAAAACCCAGCCCCCGCGAGGCTGGTGAGAAAACGATGACGCAGGCACCAGGCTGCCCAGACCAGGTAAAGGCTCAACCAGCCTGGTTGGCTGTAGTGTTTTTTCGGCGCATGGATCATATAGGCGGCCATCATCGGGGTAAGTAGCCGGGCCACCGCCAGGGAGAAGAAGACCGCGATGGCGGCGCTCCAGCCGAATTGGACGAAGAACTTGCCCGCCACCCCGCTCATGAAGGCGGTGGGCAGGAAGACCGCGATCAGGGTGAAGGAGGTGGCGATCACCGCCAGGCCGATCTCGTCGGCGGCCTCCATGGCGGCCTGATAGGGGGTCTTGCCCAGGCGCAGATGGCGCATGATGTTCTCGATCTCGACGATGGCATCGTCCACCAGGATGCCCACCACCAGCGACAGGCTGAGCAGGGTGACCACATTGATGCTGAAGCCCATGAGGTACATGGCGGCGAAGGCGGGGACGATGGAGAGCGGCAGCGCGGTGGCGGAAACGATGGTGGCCCGCCAGTCGCGCAGGAAGAGCCAGACCACGATCACGGCGAGGATGGCGCCCTCGATCAGCAGGGCCATGGAGCCCTGATAGTTTTCCCACACCGGATCGACGAAGTTGAAGGCCTCGGTGATGCTGATGTCGGGATGGGCGGCCTTGAGTCGTTCCAGTTCGGCGCGCACGGCGTCCGCCACCTCGACCTCCCCGGCACCGCGGCTGCGGGTGATCTCGAAGCCGACCACGGGCTGGCCGTTGAGTAGGGCCACCGAGCGTTGTTCCCCTACCGTGTCGGTAACACTGGCTACCTGATCGAGCCGCACCCGATGGCCGTCGGCGAGGGAGATCTCCAGGCGTGCCAGTTCCGCGGCGGATTGGACGGTGGCGATGGTGCGCACCGATTGCTCAGTGCCGCCGACGTCGGCGCGACCGCCGGAAGCCTCCTGCTGGACCTGTCGCAATTGACGCGAGATATCGGCGGCGGTGGCGTTCAACGCCAGCAGGCGTGCCGGATCCAGTTCGACCCGCACCTCGCGGTCGACCCCGCCCACCCGGGCCACCGCACCGACCCCGCGCACGCTGAGCATACGTTTGGTAACCGTGTTGTCGACGAACCAGGACAGGGCCTCGTCGTCCATGCGGTTGGAAGCGACGGTGTAGGTGAGGATGGGCGAACCCGCCAGATTGACCTTGGAGATGATGGGGTCGCGCAGGTCGCCCGGCAGATCGGAGCGGATGCGGGAGACGGCGTCGCGCACGTCGTCCACCGCTTCCTGGGTCGGCTTCTCCAGGCGGAATTCGACGGTGACCGTGGCCGTGCCGTCCTGCACCTTGGTGTAGATGTGCTTGACGCCTTGCAGGGTGGCGACCGAGTTCTCGATGCGGCGGGCGACCTCGGTCTCCATCTGCGAGGGCGCGGCCCCGGGCAGGCTGGCGCTGACGGTCACCGTCGGCAGGTCGATGTCGGGGAACTGCTGGATCTTCATGGCCTTGAAGGCCATGCCGCCGAGCAGGCTGAGCAGCAGGAACAGCAGGATCGCCGGAATGGGGTTCTTGATCGACCAGGAGGAGACGTTCATGGCGCCGTCTTGGCCTGGGTGATGGGGGTCTCGACCACGCGCACGCTGTCTCCGTCGGCCAGAAAGCCGGCGCCTGAGGCCACCACCAGGGCGTCGGGGGCGAGTCCGGCGAGGATCTCGATGCGCTCTCCTGCTCGGCGACCCAGGCTGACCTTGGTCTGGGCCACCTTGGCGTCGCCTTCGAGGCGGAACACATAGGCAAAGCCGTCGCGCAGCAGCACCGCGGACTGAGGGAGGGTGAGGGCGGGGACGCGCTCCAGTTGGAACTCGCCCCGGGCGAACATCCCGGCCCGCATCCCTGCTTCGAGGGCGGCGGGCGGCAGATCCACATAGACGATGGCTGTGCGGGTCTGGGGATCGACAGTGGGCGCCAGCATGCGCACCCGCCCCTGGACGCTGTCGCCCTTGGGTGTGGTGAGGGTGGCGCCGAGGCCGGGTTGGAGCTGGTGGAGTTCCGTCTCGGTGACCTCGGCCCGCCATTCCAGACGACCGCCGAGGATGAGGCGGAACAGCTCTTGTCCCGGTTGGGCCAGGGAGCCCAGGGTGGCGGCGCGGGCCGAGATGATCCCGGCCTCCGGCGCCAGGACCCGGGTCTGGGACAATCGCAATTCATCCGCCTGCACCCGGGCGCGGGCGGCCGTGAGACGGGCGGCCGCGGTCTGTTCGGCGGTCAGATACTGTTTGATCTGCTGGGCGCTCAGCGCGCCGGTGGTCTGCAATTGCCGCGCCCGATCGCCATTGGCCTTGGCCTCCGCCAGGGTGGCCTCCGCCTCGGCTACCGCCGCCCGGGATTGGGCCAGCTCCGCCGCCACCGTGTCGCTGGAGATGCGGGCCAGGAGTTGGCCTTTCTTTACCTGATCGCCGACGTCGACCAGCACCTCGGTGAGGCGGTAGTTACTGATTTCGGCGCCGATGATCGCCTCCCGCCAGGCCAGGATGTCGCCGTTGGCCGTCAGGGTGCGTGGCCAGTCGAGGGTCTGGGGCTTGGTCAGGGTTACGCTCAGGGCCGGTTTGATGGCGGCGGCGACCTTGGTCGTCGGTTCCGACCGGGGACCATTGACGATGGCCCAGACGGCGGTACCGCCGACCGCGAGGGCCGTCAGCACCGCCGCGATACGCTTGTTCCGCGAGGGCGGCCTGGATGAGGAAGAAGCTGTCATGATGAGGCCCTGGACTTGAGGATCGAAGTCGTACCGGCGGCGGGGAAGCCTGGTCTTGCCCTGCTGTTGTTGGTTGCGCCAGCGCCGCCGGGAATCAATGCCGGCGTGGAAATCTTGCCAGGGTATCTCGGCTTGGGTGAATGGAGCCTGAACCCGGGACCAGCCCCTTCTTGCCGTCGGCGGACATTCTAACCGAGTTGCCCGGGTTGCCGGGTTGCCGGCAATCGCCTAACTTGCTAATCGGGTTTTATATTGCCCGCTCTGCAAGTGATAAATCCTAACAACAATTGATATCGGATATTCCGGGCCTGGGCGAAAAATGGCCATCTTCCGTTCTTTTTTGGAGAACAATATACCAATATATAAGGACATTGTTCTCTACTGGGGAACAAAAAACCGGACTAAGGCGCCCAGGCCCGGGAGCGCCCTGAATAGAAATCAGAAGCCTCTTCCTCCCTCTCCAAGCAGGAAGGCGGCTGAAGGCGCCTCATGGGTCCTCTTGGTTTTCCCCGGCTTTCTTCAAGCGACCGATAGGTACCACCGTGGCGGTCTGGGGTTCGTCGGCGTAATGGGGACGTTCCATGGACCGTCCCTGGGCGTCGGCCAATTCCCGTTCCCGGGCGGCGATCAGCCCCAGACAGAGGCGGATGTCTTCGATGGTCTGGGCCGACAAGGGGTGTTGCAGGCCCGGTGGTGGGGTGGTCTCACGGATGATGCCGGTCAGCACCTTACGCATGGTGATGAGGATCTGTTGCTCTTTGGTGAGCGCGGTCATGCGGTTCTCCCGAGGATGATCGGACCCGGGGCGGGCCCTGGTGAGCTGTTTCAGTCGGTCGCGGCTCGGCGCAGCCGGGCTTCCAGTCCGGCCTGATCCAGGATCTCCACCCCCAGTTCCCGTGCCTTGTCGACTTTGGAGCCCGGCTCCGTACCCACCAGCAGATAGCTGGTTTTTTTCGACAGACTGCCGCTGACCTTGGCGCCGAGGGCTTCCAACCGCCCTTTGATCTCCTCCCGCGGTTGATCCAGGGTGCCGGTGATGACGAAGGTCAGGCCGGTGAAGGGGAGGGCGGTCTGGCTTCTGGGCGGTGGTGGCGGCCAGGAGACGCCCGCCGCCAGGAGTTGCTCGATGACTTCGAGGTTGTGGGATTGGCGGAAGAAGCGGTACACATGGGCGGCGACCACGGGTCCGACATCCGGGACCTGTTGCAGTTGGGCCTCATCGGCCTGCCGCAGGCCCTCGATACCGCCGAAGTGTCGGGCTAGGGCCAGGGCCGTGGCCTCGCCCACCTCGCGGATGCCCAGGGCATAGAGGAAACGGGCCAAGCCGGGTTGTTTGCCGGCCTGGATGGCGTCGAGCAGGTTCTGGGCGGATTTTTCCCCCATGCGCTCCAGCCCGGACAGGCTGGCGAGGTCCAGGCGGTAGATGTCGGCGGGTGTCTTGACCAGGCCGCGATCGACCAGCTGGCCGACCAGCTTTTCCCCCAGCCCTTCGATGTCCATGGCCCGCCGGGAGGCAAAATGACGGATGGTCTCCTTGAGTTGCGCCGGGCAGTAGAGACCGCCGATGCAGCGCGCCACGGCCTCGCCCTCGGGCTTGAGGATGTCCGAGTCGCACATCGGGCAGCGCGCGGGCAACTCCACCAGTGCCGCCCCCGGGGGACGGCGTTCCGGCAGCACCCGCAGGATCTCCGGGATGACATCCCCGGCCCGGCGGACGATGACGCTGTCGCCGAGGCGCAGATCCAGTCGCCCGATCTCATCCATGTTGTGCAGGCTGGCGTTACTGACCCTGACCCCGCCAACGGACACCGGCTTGAGTCTGGCCACCGGGGTCAGGGCACCGGTGCGACCGACCTGGAATTCCACCGCCTCGACCTGGGTGATCTCTTCCTGGGCCGGAAACTTGTGGGCGATGGCCCAGCGGGGTGCCCGGGAGACAAAGCCAAGCCGTTGCTGGTGGTCGAAGCGGTCAACCTTGAAGACTACCCCGTCGATGTCGTAGGGGAGCTGATCGCGACGCCGGCCGATGTCCCGATAATAGTCCAGACAGCCCTCGAGACCCTGAACCAGGCGCAGTTCAGGGGAGATCCGCAGCCCCCAGTCGGCCAGACGCTGCATGGCCTCAGCCTGGCTTGCGCCCAACTCGCCGCCTTCCACTACCCCCAGGCCATAACAATAGAGATCCAGCGGGCGTCCGGCGGTGACGCGGGGATCCAGTTGTCGCAGGGAGCCGGCGGCGGCGTTGCGGGGATTGGCGAAAATCTTGTCGCCGCTACGCTGGGCACGGGCGTTCATGGCCTCGAAGCCGGCCCGGGGCATGAATACCTCACCCCGTACCTCCAGGAGTTCCGGGTAACCCGCGCCGAGCAGGCGTAGCGGCAGGGTGCGGATGGTGCGCACCTGCTGGGTGACATCCTCGCCCCTGAGACCGTCGCCCCGGGTCGCGGCCTGCGCCAGCACCCCATGGCGGTAGATCAGGCTGATCGCCAGGCCGTCCAATTTGGGTTCGGCGCTGTACTGAATGACCTCGACCCCCAGGCGCTCCCGCAGCCGCTGATCGAAGGCGGCCAGGTCGGCATCGCTGAAGGCGTTGTCGAGGGAGAGCATGGGGAGGCGGTGGCTGACCTCGGCAAAGGCCTCCAGAGGCTCGCCACCCACCTTCTGGGAGGGGGAATCCGGGGTCAGGAGTTCCGGGTAGCGCCCTTCGAGCTCCTGGAGTTCCCGCAGCAGGCGATCGTATTCGGCATCAGGGATCTTGGGGTCGTCGAGGACGTAATACTGGCGATTGTGGTACTCGATCTCCCGGTGAAGGCGCTCGACCCGGGCCCGCGCCTCCTCCGGCACGGACATCAGCGCTTTTTCCGCAACAACTGTACCTGCCGCCGGTGCTCCAGGATCCCCTCACGGATGTGCTCGATGGTCTGCTTGCCCAGGGCGCTATGGGTCTCGTCCTGGAGTTCGCCGTTGAGCAGGGTGGCTAGGCGCTCGGCGGTGAAGAGCATATCCGTGAAGAGGGCGATACCATCATAGGGACCGGGCAGTTGGGCGAAGAGGATGAGGCCGGGGGTTTTGAAATCCGCCATGCCGTTGACGGGGAATACCCCGGGCTCCACCATGTTGGCGACGCTGAACATGGCACGACCCCGACGTTGGCCTCCCGGAAAGCGGTGGAAGATATCCATGGGGCCCAGGACCAGTTCGATGTCCTTCGCGGCGCGGAGGATATCGTTGCCTTCGAAGTGATCGTCCCGGGCGACCAGATTGATCTGGATGATCTTGGTGGGTACCCCTTCTTCGGGGGAGATGATGGCCGGCTTCTCATCCTCGGCCCGCTCTTCCTCCACGGCCTCGCCGCTGCTGTTCTCTTTCCCACCACCTAACCACCAGGGCCGCTTTTTCGCCCTCCCTTCTCTCTCCGTCGCTGGCCCGGCAGCCTCGCCTCCGTCCATGGAACGGCTGAGATGATCCAATTCCTTGTCCACGTCGAAAGGGGCCTCGGTGTCCAGATCGCCGATATCCATGGCCGAAGAACCATAGGGGTCATCCAGCCCATCCTTCTCCGCCCTGGCCTGACGGATCTCCTCCATGCGCCGCTTGTTGCGTTTGTGACGATCCCAGAGATAGATCCCGAGCAGGATGAGCAGCCCGACACCAAAAAGTACGATACGTAATAGGTTGGCTTCCATTCTTGTTCTTTCTTTATAGATGCTAAATTGCCGCCAGCTTGACCGCTTCTTCCACGTCCACCGCTACCAGCCTGGATACCCCGGGCTCCTGCATGGTGACACCGGTGAGTTGGTTGGCCATCTCCATGGTCACTTTGTTATGAGTGATGAAGATAAATTGAACCTGAGTGGACATGGATTTCACCAATTCACAAAAACGCCCCACATTGGCATCGTCCAGGGGGGCATCGACCTCATCGAGCATGCAGAAGGGTGCGGGATTGAGGTGAAATATAGCAAACACCAGGGCCACCGCGGTAAGCGCTTTTTCCCCTCCGGAAAGCTGATGGATGCTGCTGTTGCGTTTTCCCGGCGGCCTCGCCATCACCGACACCCCAGTATTGAGCAAATCATCGCCGGTAAGTTCCAGATAGGCATGGCCGCCTCCGAACAGCCGCGGGAACAACTCCTGGAAACTCGTATTGACCTGGTCGAAGACCTCGCGAAAACGGGATCTCGTCTCCCGGTCGATCTTGCGGATGGCATTCTCCAGGGTCTCCAGGGAGGCGTTGATATCGGCGAACTGGGCCTCCAGGTACTCCATCCGTCGGGCCTGGTCCTGATATTCGTCGATGGCCGCCAGATTCACCGGACCCAGGCGTTCGATGCGCAGCTCCAGCTTGTTCAGTTTTTCCGCCCAGACCGCCTCGCTCGCCCCCGCCTCCAGCCGTTGGAGGATCTCCTGCACCACGACCCCGGCCGCGGCCAGGGGTTCTTCCAGGGTCTTGAGTCGGACCTTCAGATCCTGGCGGTCCAGGCGTTCCGCCTCCAACCTGGCCCTGAGTTGCTGGGCCTCCCCATCGAGTTGGTGGCGCTCGCGGTCGTGTTCCCGGAGGTTGGTATCCAGCCCTTCCAGTTCGGTCCTGGTCGCTCCCAACTCGGCCTCGACCTTCAGGCGCAGGCCAAGCTGTCGCTCCAGATCTTCCATCAGCCGCTCGATCGGTTCCTGTCCGGCGGCCAACGCCAGTCGCAATTCGTCTCCCCGTCGGCCGATCTCCGCCAATTGGCTGCGGGTGCGATCGAGATGCTGTTCCAGCGATTGCCGGGAGGCGCGGATGGACTCGGCCCGCAACGCCAGCCGTTGTCGCCGCGAGCGAAGCTGCTCCAGTTGCTCACCGAGCCCCCGTCCCTGCTCGCGCCAAGCCTCGCGCTGCTGCACCAGGACATCGCGCTGCCGCGCCAGTTCCTCCATCCGCTCCAGGGCCTGGTGCAATCGCTCGCGGGCTCGTTGCATCGCCTCCACATCCATCTGGGCCTGCTCGTTGACCTCATGGATCTCGGCGGCAATCGCCTGCTGTCGAGCCAGGATGTGTTCCCGCCTGGTATGCCGTTGGGCGAGCTGGGTACGGATCTCCGCCAGCTCCAGCCCCAGTTGCCGCAGTTTTTTTTGGCCGCCATCCCGGGCCTCTTCCTGTTGCCGGTGGAGTTGGCGTTCCCTTTCCAGATCCAGTTCCAATTGTGCAACCTGCTCTTCGCCACTGGCAACCGCCATCTGCAGGGTGCGGAGTTCTTCCGCCCGCTGCAGCACCCCCACCCCGGTATCCTGGCCATCACGACCATGAACCCAGTCGGGCCCGATCCAGATCCCTTCCCGGGTCACCAGCGATTCTCCCGGGACCAGCCTGGGGTGGTCCCTCAGCACCGCCTCCGGAGAATCCGCGAGGCGCACGCCATTGACGAGAGAGTCGATACACTTCGGCCCACGGATGCGGGCCCGCAGCCGATCGGACCCGAGCGGGGGCGGATCATCCTCGTTCCGTCTGGTCGCCACCAGGGTGAGGGAGCCCGTCACCCCAGTCATGGCCGGAATATGGGCCTCCGGATGTTCGGTGCAGACGGCCTGCAAGCGATCGCCCAGCACCACTTCGACGGCGCGTCGCCAGCCCGGCTCGACCTCGATCACCTCGGCCAGACGCGGGGCTTGGGCGAGGCCCTGGGTGTGGAGCCAGCGGCCCAGGTCCCGCCGATCCTTACCCAGGGCCGCCTGTTGCAGGGTTTGCAAGGAATCCTGTCGGGCCTGATCCCGCCGTAACCCGGCGCGGCATCGGTCCAACTCGGCCAGAAGGGAGGTCAAGCGACCCCGAGATTGCTCGATGGCCTTGAGGATCTTGTCCAATTCCCCTTGGGCCAGGTCGTCGAGCTGGACCAGTTCCTCCTCTCTGGCGGCCATTTCCAGGATTTCCACCTCGAGATCCTTCGTCTCTAGCCGCTCCAGTTCCTGCTCCAGGCGTTGGATCTGACGCTGATGACGGTCACCCTGGGTTTCCAGTTGATTCAGGCGGGAGCGTTCGACCTGGGCCACCTGGGTGGGCACCGCCGCCTCCTGATTGAAGCCGTCCCAGTGGTGTTGCCAGTCCTGCAAGGCACGATCGACCTCCCGGCGGGCGGCGCTCGCACTGGTTTCCAGGCGCTCATCCTCTTCCAGGGTCGGCAGCAGGGACTGCAATTCTTCGAGGAGAGCGATCCGACCGGACTCGTCCTGGGCCAGATCCTGGTCGAGACGCCGGGCATCCGTTTGCAGTTGGGCCAGATCCTGTTCCTGCTTGCGCGCCCGTTCCCGGGCAAAGCCGAGTCCCTGTTCGAGGCGGGAGATCTCGGCACCGATGGCGTAATACCTGGCCTGGATCTGGTTGAACAGATCGTTGAGGTCATGGTGGCGGTCGCGTTCGTCTTCGAGCACGGCCTCCAGGTGACGTTGGCGGGCGACCAGGGCCTCCCAGGCCGTTTCCAGCCCGCCGATCGAGTCCCGTCGCGCGGCCAAGCGTTGGTCGAGATCGCGCCAGCGCAAGGCCAGGAGCTCGGCGCTCAGCACCCGCTCCGCTTCCTTGAGTTCCTTATATTTCTCCGCGGTGGCGGCCTGTCGCTGGAGATGCTGCAACTGTTTTCCCACCTCGTCGCGCAGGTCGTTGAGGCGACTGAGGTTCTCCCGCGTGCTCTGGATGCGGGTCTCGGTCTCCCGTCGTCGTTCCTTGTACTTGGAGATCCCCGCCGCCTCTTCGAGAAACAGGCGGAGGTCCTCGGGTCTGGCCTCGATGAGGCGGGAGATCATCCCCTGTTCGATGATGGAGTAGCTGCGCGGCCCCAGGCCGGTGCCCAGGAAGAGATCCGAGATATCCCGGCGGCGACAGCGGGTGCCGTTGAGAAAATAAGACGAGTCGCCGTCCCGGGAGATCTGGCGTTTGACCGAGATCTGGTTGTAATTGGCGTATTGGCCACCGGCGCGGCCCAGGCTGTTGTCGAACATCAGCTCGATGACGGCGGCGCCGACGGGTTTGCGCGCGGTGGAACCGTTGAAGATGACATCGGCCATGGATTCGCCCCGCAGCATCTTGGCCGAGCTTTCCCCCATGACCCAGCGCACGGCGTCGATCACATTGGATTTACCGCATCCATTGGGTCCCACGATGCCCACCAGGTTGCTGGGAAGGTGGACCACCGTCGCATCGACGAAGGATTTGAAACCCGCCAACTTGATCTTTTCGAGCCGCATGAAGGGTTAAGATACAGGAAGCCGACGCGCTGGGACAAGCCGCAACCGGGGGCGGCCAGTCCGCTCTCCCATCGATCCGGGGCGGTTCGGGAGGCCGCCTTTCCCCTCGACCCGCCTCAGGATATAGTGCCCCGGGACGGTCGGTCTCAATCCACAAAGCCACAACATACAGCGCCGGGGGCGAGGCAAGCTGACCGATCTGCATCGAGGCCGCCACCCGGGGCCTTCACGACTGCTGAGGAGAAAAGGAATGAGAGGTTGTCGTCCTGTTTTTGCCATGGTCTTGTTCTTTGTGTTGGGTGTGGCGCTGGCCGCCGAGCCGGAAGTGGGGCGGGTGGCGCGGATTCAAGGCAGTGCCACGGCGGATCGTGGCGCCGAGAAACGGGATCTCGCCCTGGACGCCCAGGTGCATGAAGGCGATCTGGTGCGTACCGCCGCCGGCGCCCGCTTGCAGATCCGTTTCAGCGACGGGATGGAGATCACCCTGGGTGAAAACAGCCAGCTGCGGATCGACCGTTTTCTCTATGACCCAAAGGCTCGGGAGGGGGCCGCGGGGCTCAACCTGGGCGGGAGTTTCCGGGTGTTGACCGGGGCGGTGGGGAAGTTGGCGCCGGACAAGGTTCGTCTCTCGACGCCGGTCGCCGATCTCGGCTTGCGCGGTACCGAATTCTGGGGTGGCCCCATCGATGGCCTGCTGGACGTCATCGTCCTCAGCGGCCGCGTCCAGGTGACCACGCCTGGGGGAAGGGTTATTCTCGAGGCGGGCAAGGGCACGGTGATCAGGGCCAGGGATCGCCCACCCGCGCCGCCTTATATCTGGAGCGAAGCCAAGATCAAACGTGCCGTGGCCAGTGTGGCGTTCGACTAGGCTCCTGTTTTTTCTTCTCATGGCCGGCCTGGGCGGGGGGCTCAGGCTGCTTGATCCGACCTGGGTCGAAGGGCTGCGGGTCGCCGCTTTCGATCTCTATCAACGACTGTGGCCGCGGGAGGCGGCGCCCGATTCCCCCTTGGTGGTCGTCGACATCGACGAGGCCAGCATCGAGCGCTTCGGGCAATGGCCCTGGCCGAGATCCCTCATGGCGCGCCTGCTCGATGTCTGCGCCGAGGCCGGGGCGGTGGCCCTGGCCTTCGATATGGTGTTTGCCGAACCCGATCGAACCTCGCCCAGCGAACTCGCCAAGTTGCCTACCTTGTCGGAACCACTCCGCCAGGCCCTGACCCTGTTACCGGACCATGAACACCAACTGGCCACCGCCATGCAACGTATCCCCACCGCGCTGGCCTGGCGAGCCATCGGCGAGTCCCGGGGGGCGTCAACCTCCACCTCCATCATGGCCGTCCTGGGAGAACGGGCGCGACTGGATCTGATCCAGTTTCCCGGCGCTCAGGGTAATCTGGAGATCTTCGAGCGGGCGGCGAGCGGACGCGGTCTCATCTCTCTCGCCCCCGAGCCCGACGGGATCGTGCGTCGTCTCCCCGCCTTCAGCCGCATCGAGGAGAGCTATTGGCCGGCCCTGAGTCTGGAGTTGATCCGTCTGGGGATGGGGGCCGGGGGCTTCGTCTTGGCCGTCGGGGCGGCCGGGCTGGAGGCGGCGGTGCTCCAACATCCAGCCGGGCATCTCACCCTGCCGGTCACCGGGGATGGCCGGGCCTGGATCTATTTTTCGGATCCGGCACGACGCCCGGCGCACCTCATCTCAGCGGCGGAGCTGCTGGAGGAGCCGCCCGTCGCGACCACCGACCGCTTGCAGGGACGTCTGGTCCTGGTGGGGAGCACCTTTCCGGGCCTGGGTGATCGCCATCCCACGCCGATGTCGGCGGCCAGGCCAGGATTACTCATCCAGGCGGATTTCATCGACGCCGTACTGGCGGATGAGTGGTTGGTACGACCCAGTTGGGCGCTGGCGGGAGAATTGTTGACGCTGCTGCTGGTTCTGGGGATGGTGACCCTGGCCCTGATCCATCTGCCGGCCTGGGGAGCCGCGGCGGCGGTGCTGGGGCTATGGGCCATGCTCTGGGCGGGCAGCCTGTTTCTCTTCGTGCATTTCCACTGGTTGCTCGATGTCGGTTTTTCCACCCTGGTGTCCGGCCTCATGGCGTCGATCCTGCTTACCCAGTCCTATGCCCGCAGTGCCGGCGAGCGCCGCTGGATCCGTCAGGCCTTTGCCCAGTACCTGCCGGCCTCGGTGGTGGATGAGTTGGCGCAGCACCCGGAACGGCTGCGACTCCGGGGTGAGAATCGGGAGCTGACGCTGATGTTCTGCGACCTGCGCGGCTTCACCCGCTTGTCCGAGAGCTTTCCTCCCGAGCGATTGGGGGAGCTGATGACACATTTTCTCACCGGCTTGAGCGAAGAGGTGCTGCGGCATGGCGGGACCATCGACAAATATATCGGCGATTGCCTCATGGCCTTCTGGAATGCCCCTCTGGAAACACCGGATCATACCCGTCGCGCCTGTCTGGCCGCCCTGGCGATGCGGCGACGACTGGTGAGCCTGAATGCCGAACTCCAGGCGGCGGGATTATTACCACCCTCCCAGTTCCTGGCGATCGGGATCGGTCTGCATACCGGGCCGGCGGCCGTGGGTAATTTTGGTTCACGTCAGCGTTTCACCTATACGGCCCTGGGCGATACGGTGAATCTGACCGCCCATTTGGAATCCCTGTGCAAGGAATTCGCTGTCGATATCGTCTTCAGCGAGGCGGCCCGGGTGGCCGGCGCCGCGGATTGGGCGAGCCGGCCTTTGGGAGAGGTGCGGGTGAAGGGGCGCCTCAGGCCGGTGTTGGTGCACACTTTTCTCGAGGAAACCCAAATCTCCGCCACCATCTTGGCCGCGGGAGGCGATCCCTGAGGATTTGGTTGTCTGCCTTTGCTTGTCGATTGGGCCCCGGCCTATCCGGAGCCGTTCGACCTGGCTCAGGAGAGGCGCCGTCGAAGGGCCTGGCGGTCGGGTTCGGCGCGGTTCAGTCCAATCGAGCCCGGCAGTCGAAGTTGGCAGGTATCGGGGTGCCAAGCGCTCCGACCTCGCTTCTTGGTGGGGCCGAAGGGAACCGGGCCTCGGCTGGAAATGGCCTTTTTTCGTTCTTTCTGGGAGAACAATAACTCAGTGAGAGCGTCATTGTTCTCCAATGAAGAACGAAAAGCCGGGCCAAAGAGCCGGTGCCCGGTGTCCGTCTATGGCTATCAGGGGCGAAGCCGATGGGTGTAGCGGCGCCAAGCGAACAGCCAACGTTTTTCGGCAATCGCCCGAGTTAAAAAGCCGCCCGGGCCGGTGGGGATGTTATTTGACCACCGTTTTCTGGGAACCGGACTCGGCGTAGAGGGGACCCAGCGTCCTCAGTTTGCGCATGTCGATGACGAGATCGAACTTTTCTCCTTTGGGCGGGGGTTCCAGCCCGACCCGCATCTCGAAGCGACGATGCTGGGAGGAGAGTTTCGGGAAATGCTCGCGGAGTATGTGCTTGAGCATCTCCTGGGAGATCCATTCGGCCCCGCTGGTCGATAAGGAGCCGAATTCGTCGTTGTAGCTGATCTCGGTCGGGTTATCCTCCGGATCCAGTTGCATGAAATAGATCTTGAGGGTCTTCTGGCGTGGCTTGAGAGGATCGGCCGCCTGCCTGATGGTCTCGAGTTCCTGGCTCTGGGGGACGGCGATAAGACTATAGGCATGGATCTGGGCGGTATGAACCGCCAGCGCGAGGAAAAGCGCGTAGCCGGACCACTCGACCAGCCGACGGCTCCGCCCGGCCAGTGCGCAGAGGTTGCTCCAGGACAGGGTGAGAAAGATCAGGATGACGGCGGTGAGGGTGAAAATGGTGCGGTAGCTGGCGTAGCGCTCGGCGGCCACCAGATTGACGCTGTAGGCGGCGATGGGCAGGAGTGCCAGCAGCACCAACCAGAAAAGGCCGGAACCTGGGTGCGGCTTCCGCCATTCCAGATGCAGTCCCACCACCAGGAGCAGGCCGGTCAGGACCGCCCCGGCGGTATAGGCCATCCAGGTGGCGCCTTCGTTGTCATTCAACACGAACAGATTGATAGCGTTGAGCAAGGGTTCCTCGAGAAACCACCAGAGCTTGCCGAGGGGGTCGTGTTCGAAGGCGACCCGGTTTGAGGGATCGAACACATCCCAGAAATAAAGTCCTTTCATGATGAGAAAGGCGGTCGCCAGACTGGCAAAGGCCAAGCCCAGATGCCTTCCTAGCCAGCGGAGATTGAGGTGCAGCCCCAGTTCGCGCCGGAAGGGCAGGGAAGCGGCGAGGCCGATGACATAGAACAGGCAATTCGGCTGGTAGGTCAGGGCACTGAACACCATGAGCAGCCAGGCCAGCAACCACCTCAGCCGCCCCGGCGGGCGCTTGGCCGGGGTCATGACCACAAAGGCGGAAAGCGAAAGGATAGCGGCCACTGTGTAGGGCCAAGCCGTGGCCCAGCCGGCGATTACCTGGGCCGAAGGGACGAGGGATACCATGGCCGAGGTGAAGGCGGCGGCGGCGAGACCCCAGCCGAGCCGTCGTAACAGGCGGAACAGGAGGATGGCGATCACCCCCAGCCCCAGCGTGCCCGTCAGACGCAACCAAGCCAGTTCCCGGATCGAGTCGACCTGCTCGAACGAATGTTGCAGCAGCCATCCATACAGGGGGCGGGCGTGGGAAGCGGTAAAGGCGAGGATCTTTCCCGGCTCTTCATGGGATTCCCGCAGGTTGGCGTAATCGTCGCGGAACCCGTAGTCATGGAAGGTCGTGTCCCAGTAGGTGGCCAGGGGCAGGACCAGGAGCAGCAGCATGATCAGCCATGGCAGGAGCCGGGAAGGAGAGCGGTCTCCTGATCCGGGGTCGGCTTCTCCCGACTCGCTCGGGTGTCGCCGGTCGGCGGGGAAGAAACGATAAAACAAAGCTTTGGCTCGCGAGGGGTGGGTCTGGTCGATCACGAGTATGGGTCGTTTTAGGTTGTGTAGGAGGCCGTCAAATGTACCCGAAAGCCCATTTTTGCGATAGGTGTATCCGTGCCCGTGTCGGTCGATCGCCGGGAAATCAGATTGTGAAACCGATCCGGCTACTTTAGTATCAAGCCTTGATCTCGATCACTTGAGAAGAAGTCGAATATGAGGGATTGGGGTTCTTCCTCGGCGGCGTGGCGGAAAGCGGGATGCGGCCCACGAGCGAGGATCAGGACTCCTGATTAAGCTGGGAAGCTAGACCTTGGCCGCGGTCACCCTATTCAGTCTGCATCGTTTCATCGTCCAGTGGGTGGCCTGTCTGGCGCTGGTGATGCTGACTTACAATCCTTTTGGGCGCTCGTTTTATCACTGGACCCTGGAGTCGCCGGAAGACCTGTTTCTCAAGCTTGTTGTCGGTTTGGGTTTGCTGTTCGTTTATGTATTTCTGATGTGGGTTATTTTTAGCTCTGTGGGGCGAAGTGGCTTGCTTGTGGGAGCCTTGTTGTGGCTGTTGACGGTCTATCAGTTGCTCGAATGGCTACCCACCGAGACCCCGGTGCTGCGGCAGTTCGTGTCGCTCGCTTGTCTGGCGACCTTGCTGGCGGTGGGGCTGGCCTGGCCAAGTATCACCACCCGGCTCTCCGGCCAGATCCAAAAGCGCTATCTCGTCAAAGACAAGAAGCGCGTCTGAGGCTTGCTGGAGCCGTTTTCCAGAATAGAGAGGCCGCTGTGTTTCAAGCTGGACTTCGCCCTTCAATCCCAGGCGGACCATCGGCCTGGAAGCTTGTAGGTTATCGTTCAACACTCGATCATCATTTTTTGCGGAGGCCTGATTTGTGGAACACGTAAAACGCTCCAAAGTGGCTTGGATGGCGGGAGTATGGCTGGCCACCCTGACCGGTCTGGCTGGCCAGGCCGCGGCTACCGGTTCCGCCACCGAGTCTGTCGGAACCCAACACCTGGGTTCGTTGCGCGCCAACGGACAGGTCATCTATATCATCGGCTCCAAGCTGATGCAGCCCTTCGCCGAAGCGGTGATGGAGCGTCTGGCCACCAAGGCGGGATTGCCGCCGGCGATTATGGCCAATGAGGGTTCGGCCCGGGGTATCGAGGTCTTTTGCGAGGGGCTTGGATTACAATATCCGGATGTGGTGGCCGTATCCCGCCGCATCCGGGGGAATGAACTCGATCTTTGTCAAAGCAATGGGATCACCGACATCCTGGAGATCCAGGTGGGATATGAGGCGACGGCCGTCATTTCCCGCGCCGACGACCAGACCTATCCCCTGACCTTGAACGCGCTTTACCTGGCTATCGCCAGAGAGTTACCGGAAGGTTTCGATTTCAATCTGAACCGCTATGGCCGCTGGAGCCAGGTCGATTCCCGTCTGCCGGATACCGAGATCCGTTTCGTTATCCCGTCCCCGGCCTTGGGTGGACGGGCTTTTCTCGAGGATCAGATGTTGCAACGGGCCTGCCGGAGCATTTTCGAGATCAAATCCATTTTTAGCGCCGATGAACGGGTGAAACAGTGTATTTCACTCCGCGAAGACGGTCGTATTATCGAACTCGACAAACCTTTCGAAGAGAACGTGTTGAAACAGTTACAATCCTCGCCTCCAGGTACCCTCGCGGTGGTGCCGATGCGATTTGCCAGCGCTCATTTGGATGTAGAAAAGGTCCAGCCTCTGGACGGAGTGCTGCCTACTACCGAAACCGTGGCGGATCACAGCTATCAGTTCGTTCGCCCCTTGTATTTCTACGTCAAAAAGGCGCATGTCAAAAATTACCTTGGGGATGGACCGGTGAATGGATTGCGGGAATTCATTACCGAGGTCACCCGGGAATCGGCTATTGGGCCAGATGGGTATCTTGCGAAAATTGGTGTATTTCCAATGAATGATGAATTAAGGCAGCGGGTTCGACAGTCCAACTTGCAACTTACCCCCATGGTCCGGCGTTGAGCGGAGAGAGAGACATGAATACCCTTAAGTCGACGCACTACCTGAAGGGGGTGGCGATGGGAATAGTGTTTTTCCTGAGCTTCCCAACCCTAGGCTTGAGTTCGACAGCAGGAGCTGGAACACAGTTGTCGGCAACAAGGATGCCGGAAGTTGCGATGATCCAAGAGCCCATCGATTTGATCGAAGATCGTCCCTCGATGGTGGTAAGGATCTGGGATGCCGCCAGCATGACTTTGAGCTGGGTTTGGGATACGGTTTACGATTATGGGCTGGATTGGGTGACGCCGCCGAGTCCCACCTCAGTGACAAAAAGCGTCAACAAAAAAGATGCGATGCAGCTTTTCAAGCTGCTCAGCGACGCTGGTTACAAATTGAAGGAGATCGATTCCCAGGTTGGTCTGATCCCCACCATCGCTTTCAAATTCGGTCAGGTACGGGAGCTGAGCGAAGCCGATTTCGACTACCTGGAAGCCACCGTGGAGGAATGGTATCAACATAATCCCGGAGTATATTCCAGCCTCCAGCGCACCATCGTAGACACGGTCATCGCCGTCAATCTCAGCAGCGAATATCATGTATCCGATCTCAAGGTGCAGTTGTTGCCCTTACCGAAAGTGGCCTTTTCCGTCACGCCGAAAGTAACGGCCCTGGGTGAGGAAAGCAGCGCCCTCATGACCGCCATTCAGCGCGTAGACCGCAACATACAAAAACTCAATCGAGCCCAAAAATAATCGGGTTTCTCAGCGGGCAGGATAAGGGTGCGCCGTTGTGGGCGGGGATCTCATCGATCTGAGATTCCTGCCCTATTTGGTATTTTACGGGGTGGCCGGTGCCCTGTTGTTCGTGGTTGGTGCCCTAGTCTTCCACATTTTTGCCTCCCAGGTGCAACTGGCTCCCTACAACGAGCCCGCCGGGGCACGTATCGGATTTCTGGAGCCGGTATTGGCGGTGGTGATCCTGTTTGCGCTCGCCTTTACCTGGCTGCGATATGGAAACCTGCAAAATGTCATCGGCGATGAGACAGTACGACTGACTTTGTTGGGACGATCGGCCTTGACCTTTCCGGAACCCGAGCGCTCCAATCTGGTGAATGCCGCGGCGGATTATGCTACCGCCATCGCCCAGTCCGAATGGTTGACCATGAGTCGATACGGCGATCGGTCCTACTCCGCGAGTGATGCCTTGCAGCGGTTGACCACCAAGTACGCCGCAGCGCAGACGCACAGTCTGCGGGAAAGGTTATTGCTCAATTACTCCAACCGCCTGGTTCGAGAGTTGGCGGAGCAGAGGGAGGCCCGCTTGGCGGCGGCTCGCTACCTTTTGGGAGGAACCCTGCAAGTGGTCATCGTTTACACCTTGGGGGCTACCTTGATCCTGAATTGGTTTTTCGGGCTACCGAGCCTGACAACCAAGCTGGTGTTAGGCAGCCTCTTTGCCGTGAGCGTGGCCACGGTGCTTATGTTCAACGATGTGCTGGCCCATGCCTTCGATGGTCCGGCTGTCCTGGACAATTCGGCCTATCTGGAGTTGGCAGAGTCGTTACGTTCCGCCCTGTTACCGCCGGACATGCCTTAAATAGAGGGTGGCGAACGACGTGGGTTTCTCCTGGTTCGAGGATATCGCCAGAGAAGGCTGGCATCTGTGGTTGATCCATCGTCCAACCTGGTTGATTGCCTTCATCATCATGGGCAGCGGGACGCTCTTGTCCCTGGCCGGCGTCTTGCTTGCCAACAATTACTTTACCCGCGAGCGGTTGATCGCCAACAACGAGGTGGCCGCTTTCAAGTTTATGTTTATCGCCGAACTCTTTGCCGGATTGATGGCCTTTTTCATGGTGGGCGCCGGTAACCGCTATGGGGACGCCCAGACTTTCGTTCAGGACGAAGCGGCGGCTTGGCGTGCCTTGTCTCAGGTGGTTGAGGAATTTCCCCCGGAGCGGGCCGCCGAGTTCAGGAACACCCTCAACCGTTACGCTGAAAGTGTCGTACTGACCGAGTGGCCATCCATGGAGACCGGAGATGAAAGCCCGATCTCCAGGATACTCTTTGCCGAGGTATTGGACCGCTATTTTGCCATCGAGCCGGTGGACAACCATCAGCAATCGCTCCTGATGTTGGGCAACCAGTTTGCCGGCCTGGCCGCTCAGGCACGTACCAATCGTTTGAACAACAACCTGAATGATGCCGCGGCGGCGCTGATCTGGTTCACCCTCTCCACGGTCGTGCTTTTCAGCATTGCCTTCAACGCCTTCTTCGGCAGTCAGACCCTGGCCGGGCAACTGCTGATGGGAGCGGTGCTGGGTATGGGCCTGTTGTCCAATGTGTTCTTGATCTTTGTACTGGGCAATCCTTTCAGTGGGGAGACGGCCATCAGCACGGCTCCCTTTGCCGAATTATTGGCGCCATGACCCCGCCGGTCGATCTGGCCTGGGAAAGCCTGCCCTGGCTCGATGTGGCCTTGTTGGCGATCGCCTCACTGCCTATCTGGCTGGGGATGCTGCTCCTGGTCAGTGGAGGTATCCTGCTGACATTGATCGGTTCGCTCTTCGTCGGGGCGGCCCAGGAGCCGATCGTGGATGTGCTCGGCACGATAGAAGCGAATTTCCTCAGTGGAGCCAAATTCGGCTTTCTGGGGGAAGTCTTCGCGGCTTTGCTGGCCTTTGTGCTGGTTGATGGTGGTATTCGCTATACGACGGCCCGTCAGCAGGTACAGGTGGAAGCGAGTGCCATACGGCTCTTTGATGCGGTGGTGGCCGATCTCTCGGACCCGGCGGTGACCGATCTGCGGCATCAGCTCCGTACCTACGCCTCCGCCGTAGTGGAAAGCGAATTTATTACGATGCAGGTCGGTCGGGAAAGTCTGGCGGCGCGGGAGGGTTTCGAACGGATGCTGGGTAGTTACCTGCGCTTGGAGAATCATTCCGAGCAGGATCGTTTCTTGCGATTACAGGCCGACCAGTTCCTCACCAAAGTCCTCGATAGTCGCCAGCATCGACTCCAGGCGGCCCGCCCCGGATTACGGACACTGATCTGGACGATCCTGTTGGGCAACGCCTTGATCGCCGTAATGTTCAGTTGGTTTTTCCGGGCCCGCAGCCTGGCGGCCCACACCGCCATGGCGGTGGTGATGACGGCGGCACTGATGGTTGTGGTGCATCTGGCCATCCTCCTTTACCATCCCTTTAGCGGAGAGTTGGCCGTCAGCTCCACCCCCTATCTGACTCTCCCCAGGTTATAACCGGGCTCTCGGATCTATGAGGGATTTTCGATGATCGCTCTTGCCTATCCCTGTCCTCTGTTTCCTCAAGCCTACCCGGAAAACATTCGCCCGGGATCTCGGGTGGCCAGGATTTCCCGCCGGATCGCCTGGAGCGGGGCGGCTGCTTGGTTGTTTATGGGAGCTTCTTTTGCCCAGGTTCCAGAAGCCGTCACCACCCAGAGCGGCCACACCGAACCAGTGGCGGCCCAGTCGGAACAGCGCCCGGCCACGGATACCCGGATCGAGTCCATCCTGGTCCAACTGAGGATCCAGAGGTTGGTGATAGCCATTCAGCAACTCGGCCTGGCTACCCGTACCCATAATCCATTCCTTCGCGAGTTGGAATTGGTCCGGCGGCTCGGCGACGGGGAGAGTACCCGCCTGCGACCCGCCCTGGAGGCTTTGGCGAAGAGCGCCGAGACCGGCGTAGCCACGGTGGGGGAACTCCGGGATAGTTTCGGCGTGATCTTGTTGCCGAAGTTGCAGGCCTTGCAAGCCAGTAGTGGACCCTGGACCGACCGGGCCCGCCTCTGGCTCAGCCAGATCATTGCCCCAACGCCGTCCAACCAAGCCACGGATCAGGAGACTGTGGCGCAAAAGTTGGTGATATCGGCTGTCGACCGATTGGCCGAGGACGATCTGCGAGGCGCGGTGGAGTTGATCGGTCAATTGAGTGGCACGCCGGCGGCGCTGACTGTCCGCTGGCTCAACGAAGCCCGGGCGCGCCTCAATGTGGATCTGGCCCATGAGGCCCTCTCCGGAGTGGTTGTGGATTTGCTGAGCCAGACACCATAATGGGAGCATCGGGCTGAAAAGCCAGGGATCCTTTCGCTCAGGGAGTGAGCCGGATAACGACTGTATTTTGAAACTGTTGCCAGGTCCGAGGTGGGTTGGCAATGGAGTTGCAGAACCTCACCTCTGTATTGCTGATCCTTGATTTTGACTATCGGAGTATTTTCTATGCAGATAAAGGCCATTGTTCCTATGGGGATAGTCTTGAGCGGCTTGCTGTCTCTCCCGGCTGTCGCCAAAAGCCCGACCCCGTCCGAAGCCGTTCCTCAAGAAGTGCTGCTGGCCATCGATGCCGTCAATCAGGCGGCCCAGAAGACAGGCAATGCCATGGGTCAGACGGCCGCCAAGACCGGCGAAGCCATCAACCAAGCCGCCCAGCAGGTGGCCGAGGTCGCGACCGATGTGTCGTCCTCCGTCAACAAGGTCGATGTCGTCGACAACCACGCGCTGGCTATTGGTCTGGGAGCCATAGGTGGTGTGGTGGTGTTCAATCTGGCGACCGGCGGCATGGCTTCGATCCCCATGCTGGCCTCCGCGAGCGGCGCCGCCGCTGTCGAGAGCACGGTGGCGATCAGCCGTGTCTATGCCGTCAGCAGCGCCGTGGTGGGCGGCTTGGCCGGCGACTATCTCTATCGCCGCGCTCACTCGGGAGCCATCCCCAGCGTTCCCTCCTCGGTGGCGAGCCGGGTCGCTCCATAGCTCTATCGGGGACTGGGGCGGGCCTATCAGGCCCGCCGGAGTCCCATCCTGTTCGCGTCCGCCTCCCCAACCGGGGTTAAGGGCGGTCTCAGAAGCTATTTGCAACCCCCCCGCCTCCCGGACTTCGAGTTTGTAGGCCCCGGGCCTCGACCGGAAAGGCCCGATTTTCGTTCTATTATGGGCAACAAAGAAAGAAAAAAAGAATAGATTGTTCTCTTTATGAGAACAATAATCGCAGGAACAGACCTCGGCTCCGGGGCTCGGAAGCTGTAACGAGAATTTCCAAACAGCTTCTTATTCTGAAGCCAAGAGGCTGGGTTTCGGCTGATGCCTCAACACCAGCCTACCAGAGAGCTTCCCTGGCGGACCCTGTGTAGCGGCCCCGGGCAGGGGGAGGTTTGGCAGGATTTTCGTTCTCTATATGAGAATAATATCCTCTTGATGTCCAGGTATTGTTCTTTTTAAAAGAACAAAAATGGGATTTTTTCGCCTTGGCCCGGAAGGTTCGCAGGCTGGTGATGAGCGCAGCGAATCCCAGCTCTTGGAAGCTGTTTGGAAATTCTGAACGCAAGCCAAGGCACCCGGGGCCTGGCCTGAGATCGGGACACGCATTCCGTTATCCCCAGGGAAGCCGCGCCAGATGAGGCCTGGCCACAAGGTTTCCAGACAGTTTCTCAGAATCAATACACGGCTACCGTGATGATGGCGTGAATCATGAGTGTGGCGGTGACCCCGAACACGATCGAGCGGGCGATGGCATAGTTCACGGCGATCACCGAATCCTTGCGGGAGAGTCCGGCGCTGATGGCTAGCCAGGTGCCGCAACCGTTACTCAGCAGCACCTTGAGCACTACCCAGCCGATGTTGCGTACCCAGGCGGTCGGATTGACCAGCAGGGTGTGAAAGAAGTTTTCCTGCCAGAGTTCGAATGGCTGGTTGGGAAAGAGCCCCTGCCAGGTGTGGAACGCCGTCCAGCCGGCGACGCCCAGGGAAGCGGCGGTCAACACCAGTCCCCCCAACAGGGTGTTGATGAGAATGGCGGCGGTCAGATAGCGGCGCCCCGGGATGCGCAGGTTGTGCATGGCCAGGAACTGGGAGGAAAGCACCCGGTTACCCAGATCCGCGGTGATGACGGCATTGTTGCGCGCCACCATGAGGATGCAGCCGATCAGGGGTACGGCAATGTTCGCTTGAATGAAACCGATGCCGGCCAGGGATTCGTCGTGGACGAAGGAACGGACCAAGTCTCCCAGGAGTTCATAATTGAAACCGAACCAGAGGGTGACGAAGCCCACGATGGCGGCCCCGGCAAAGATATAGAGCAGCATCAAGGGCGACGCCCAGAGGATCCAGAAATATTCGTTCAGATAGCGGAAGAACCAGTGCCGGGATGGGTGCAGCGCCAACTGCTGCAACCATTCCGTACCGAGTCCTGGGCGGGGACGGGCCGTCGGCGGAGTCGGCAACTCTTCCTCGACGCCGCCAAGGGCCAGTAAGGCCCGTTCTACCGCTTCCCGTTCCACCGGCAGGGCGCGGAGGGAGCGGCTGCGGGTATCCAACAGATACACCCGGTCCACCAGGGGCAAGAGATTGTCCACGTGATGGGCGACGATCAGGACCGGACGGCCCATGCGTCGACAGAGGTCGCGGATCAGTACCCCCAGGCGCTGGGCCGTGTACGGGTCCAGTCCCGAGTTGGGCTCGTCGAACAGCAGCAGGGGGCGGTTGGCCAACAGGGTGCGGGCGATGGCGATGCGCTGACGTTGGCCGCCACTGGAGGCGGCGATGGTCTGCTGGGGATCGATATCGGCGAGCAGGTCCAGGATGTGCTCCACCATGGCCTGGTCGGGGTGGTCGGTATGGTCCAGGGCGATATTGAGATTGGCCAGGGCCGAGAGGTCATCGAAGAGGGCGTAGTTTTGGAACACCAGGCCACCGATGTCGCAACGGTCGCGTGCCAGATCATAGACCCGGTCGCCTTGGCGCAGGGTTCCCCGCACCTCCCAGCGATGGCCGTCGTGGCCCAGGAGTCCGCTCAAGAGCTTGATGATGGTTGACTTCCCGCTGCCGCTCGGTCCCACCAGGAGGGCCACTTCGGCGCCGCCCAGGGTCAGGTCGGCCTGTTCCACCAGCCGCTTGCCTGCCGGGGTGACCAGGGTGAGACCTTCGATGCTGAACACAGGGGTATGATTCAAGGCAGTTTCCTTCCCAACAGGGGTTCTGGCGGCAGTTGACCCTCGAACTGTCGCTCCTGCTCCGCGGTGAGCAGCAGCACCAGAAAACGGGCTCGATCCCGCACCTGGGCATGGAGCACGTAGGTGGTCAAGGGATTGTGGTCACGGCGGAATCTCAGCCGCATCAGGCTTTGCGGCAGGGCCACCAAGAGTCGCTGGGCATCCGCCGCCACCGGCCGCAGACTCAGAAACCGCTGGTCGGAGATCAGCCTGGTGGCGAATTGCTGGGAGCGGGGATCGGCGATCAGGGCCTTGACGGATTCATTCGCCAATACGGTGCCGATCGCCATGACCTGGGGGCTCGACAGCAGGGGCATCAGATTCCGTTCCAGATGGTCCCGCACCCTGGGGTCGGTCAGTACCTCGGACCAGGCCTGGGCCAGGGCGCGTCTTTGTTCCGGGTCCGTGCTCCCGGTGAGCATCGCGGCGGCACTGCGCAGGCTACGCCAGAGGTTGTTGCGGGTATGCTCGGCGACCAGGGGCAACAGATCCTGCATGAGTTGATCCAAGGGTCCCCGATCCAGGGTGTCGAAGGCCCGGGTCAAGGCCTGTTTGGTGGCGGGGGCATTCCAGGCCTGACGGGTCGCCTGGCGCAGGATATCCTGGAGCAGAGGGGCATAGTCCTGTTCAAAGAAGGGGGCCTTGACCACGCCCAGGGCCACGGCACGCAGATGCTCCAGGGTGGTGCCGCCGAGTTGTTGCAACCGGTCCCGGTCCGCCGTCGGCATCAGCGCCCAGGGTATTCTCAGATCCGCGGGCAACAGATGGGCCTTCCGTTCCTGGATCCCAAGCCGACAGGGGGCCTCATGATAGGCCACCAGGGCCAGCCGGCCGCTGGGGTCCAGATAGGCGCGACCACATTGGTGGGGAAAGAGATCCTCACCGAGGAGAAACACCGGGCCTGCGCCGCTCGGAATGCCGGTGCTGCCCGGGATGGCATAGGTCAGTTGCGGCGTTTCCGGCGCGGGCCGGGGTGTGATGCTGAAACCGGCGAAGATGGCGCCCACCATCAATGAGAGACTGACGAGTGCCCGCGGGCGCTGATCTTCGAGGCCGGGAAATTTTATTGGAAACTCCATACACCTTGGCTCCGTACCGCCAGATTGACGCCGATGCGTCTCATTTCCCCCTCGATAAAGCCATGGTAGGCCAGGTGCAGGCGCTGCCGGACATCCTGGCGCAATTGCTCCAGAACCGCCTGGAGCAAGGTGGCGAAGGCCTGCCGGGTTTGGGTCCGGCTCCACCATTGATGCAGCCGGGCCAGGAGCGATCCGCTGGAGGCGGCATAACTCAGGCCGGAGGCGAGGGGCTGCGCCCAGTCCCTGGACAATCCCAATTCACCCCAGGAGGCGCGGATGGCGGCCGTGCGCGCCTCCACCCCCATGGCCGTTTCCGCCAGCGGCCGCACCTGTTCCATGGCGGATGCTTGCACCCTGGTCGCCGCCACCAGGGTTTCCTGAAGGTAGGTATCCGCCAGGTGACCGACGTCGATCCGCCGCAACCCTTCGCAGAGCGACAGAAAGGTGGCGGTGCTCTGTTGCCAGGAAGGATCCGGTCGCCAGTTGGTCTTCCGCTCCATGGTCTCCACTGTGCCCGGGGAGGTGAGGACGAACTCCCGAAAGGCCCGGTCGTAGCGATCGCAGTTATACAGCAGGTCTTGGCGCAGCCAGGCAAAGGTACGGGCGGCGGCACCCCGCAGGGCGGCCAGGGTGGTATCGGCGGTCACCAGGCTATGCTGAAAGCTTTTCACCACTTCCCCGGCGAGCTGGGTTTGGACCGAAGCCAGGGTGGCGGACGGGGTGCCGGCGGACTCCAGCGCTTTGTGCAGCATGACCGCGCCGTTGCCCAAACTGAACAGCCGCTCCAGGAAGGGGTTGAGTTGGTCGGGAACGGTGGCGAGTACGGGTTCGATCTCGGTTTCGAGAAAGCCGTCGGCGATGGCCAGCAAGCGTTCCTCGTCCTGCGCCATCGCCTTGCGCAGGGCGGTATCGAAGCTCTCATAGGTGGGTCGGGGAACCTGGAGGCGATATACCCGGATATCGGTCGCGTACCAGACCAGCCAGAGGCCAGGTTGAATCGCTGCCTTCGTCGGAGCCACGGCCGGCGGCGGAGTGACTCCGTCCTTCCCCGCCGGATTGGAAACCAAGCCCCAGAGGCCGAGGCCCATCAGCAGGAGGGCGACCATCACCGACCAGCCGGCGGCCTTCAACGACCTACCTGCTGGTTCATGGAGTGTTCGATGCGTTCCTTGATGCGGTACAGCCCCCGGTTGTCGAAGAGACTCATCAGCAAGGCGTTTTCCGCCATCATGTCTTTCAGGTCATCGCCGGTCAGATCCGGCGCGCCCGGGTAGGAAAAGCGCATGTAGCGGAAAAACAGCGCCGGTTTGTCCATCTCCACGGCGGCGATATCGCTGACCCGGATGGTGCGTTCGACAAAGCCGCCTTCCACCCCGAGCAGGGCGAGGAAAAAACCGAAACTGCCGCCTTTGGTCAGGCGCAGGCAATTGCCGTCCAACTCCAACCGTCCCCCGGTACCCTGGGCTATCAATACCTCCTCTTCCTCTCGGGATTGATGGGGCGCGTTCCAGGTGACGGCATGGTCAAGGATGCTGGTCAGCCAGGCGGGGAGTCTGATCTCGCGATCCCGATGGCGAATCCAGGCCCTCATTCCGGCCCCCCATCCCGCGAGCCGCTGTAACAATCGACGCAGCCTATTCACTCTGATGCTCTATACGGCGCCCAGACTCCAGACGCCTGGGATTCACGCCGGGATGAGGTCGATCTCTGTCGGGTGGCTAGCCCGCATTTCTCACCGGGCGCCGTAGCGAGGGCGTCGAGAGGCCGTTGTGACGGGGCGCACGGAGAAATCGGCGGCGAAGGCGTAGCCGACACTACGTCGAGCCGAGGATTCCGAGTACGTCCAGTCACAGCGAGCCAGTCGGCGTCCGTAGTAGACGACTGGTGAGAAATGCGGGCTAGGATGAGCTATGGCCCGCGGCGGTCGGGGTCTGCGGAGGGGCGGCGTATCTACGATAGAGATAATCACCGGCGAGACCGCCCACTACCGCGCTCACCGCCAGCCCGCAGGTCATGAGGTTGTACAGGATCGCCCCGCCGAGGATACCGGCCCCTACCGCCAGGGCATGGGGATCGACTCCTCCTTCGGGATTGGGGGCCTGAGTCGTCTGTGGTGGCAGGGAAGTGATGTGGTCGGCCGCTTCCGCCGGGACCTCAAGGATCGACGCCCAGACGAAACAGAGCATGATGATCATGGAGGGTCGCTTTGGGGTTGGTTGCATCGGGGTTATTCCTTGTCCGCGCAGGAGTGACAGGGTGGTCGTCGTGTAGGGAATAAGTCTATCACGCCCAGGAAATGGAGACTGCGCCTGGGCCGCCGCGAGAACAGCGCCGGTGACGGCGGGATGGGGGATCGGGAACCTCCTGTGTTTGCACCGCGGGCGGCTGAATCTGCGGGAGGCCCATTGTTCTGAGGCCCGGAGACTGGCCAAGGCCGTCCGGGCCGGTCTTGGGTAGAGGCTGGTGTTGAGGCGCAAAGCGCCGAAACCCAGCTTCTTGGCGCGAGCCAAGAGCTGGGATTCGCTACGCTCATCGCCAGCCTACAGTCGCCTCGTCGGCGTTGATCGGTTCTTCTACCGCAATCCGGCCCCGGGCCTCGCTTGAAAAGAGCTACTTTCGTTCTCTATAGAAGAACAATATGCTTAAATATCCGGTTATTGTTCTCTTTATGAGGTCGAAATCGAGCCAAATACCCCCCTACCCCGGAGCCGTCCGAGGCCCTCCTAGCCGGTCTTGGGTAGGCTGGTGTTGAGGCGCAAAGCGCCGAAACCCAGCTTTTGGGCGCGAGCCAAGTGCTGGGATTCGCTCCGCTCATCACCAGCCTACAATCTACAATCACCTCGTCGGCGTTGATCAGTTCTTCTACCGCAATTCGGCTCCGGGCCATCGCCCACAGGTGGAAGATTGATAATGTGAATGGAGCCATCCCTTATAAATTGGCTATATGGTTTGGCAAGCCGAAATCCTTATGCTAAGTTACCTCTAAGCTTCTTAAGTCCATGTATAGCACCGGATAACAGGTGAACACCCAGAGTATTTTGAAAACCTACCAGCGCTATGCCGGCCATTACGATGCCCTTTTTGGGCCGATTCTGCGTCCAGGCCGTCAACAAGTAGTCAAGGCCTTGGGTCTTCGCCCGGGCGATAAGGTGCTGGAGGTGGGGGTGGGGACGGGTTTGTCCCTGTCCATGTATCCTCCCGATGTTCAGGTGACCGGTATCGATATCTCGCTGCCCATGCTGGAAATGGCCCGCCAACGGGTCGCCCGGGATGGAATGGGCCATGTCTCGGCGCTCCTGGAGATGGATGCCGAGCGGATGAGCTTTGCCGATGACAGTTTCGACAAAGTCGTGGCTATGTATGTGATGTCCGTGGTACCGGACCCGGTGCGGGTGGTGAATGAGATGCGGCGTGTCTGCCGCTCGGCGGGAGAACTCTTCATTCTCAACCACTTCCATTCCCAACTGCCGCTGGTGAGGGGATTTGAACGCTTGCTCACCCCCTTTTCCCAGCTGGCCGGTTTCCGCCCGGATATCGAATTGAATGCCTTTTTACGCGATACCCAACTGGATCTGATCGAAGCCTCTCCGGCCAATCTCTTCGGATACTGGAAGGTCCTGCGTTGCCGCACCGGCTGGGCGCCCCTGTTGGCGGATACCTATCCAGTAGCGGCCACGGAGTTCTGATTTTTGTCGACGCGGTCTCCTTGATCCAGGGGAGAGATCCGGCGGACCAGAACGGGATAGGGTTCGGAAGCAGGGCGAACGGCCTAGAGGTATAGGGGACCGGTAAGAGTCCTGGTCCCAAGGTGTAGATTCTTCGCATCCTCTCATTCAAGGAGGCAGTCCCTTGTCTACCGTCATCGCCGTGACCGGCCGCAAAGGGGGGATAGGTAAAACCAGCATCACCGCCCATCTGGCCGGCGAATTTTCCACTATGAAGCTCAGCGTCCGGGTGCTGGACACGGATCCTCAACAAAGCCTGCTGCATTGGGCCACCGCCGGGCAAGGGCTGATGCGGCCCATCACCCGCGCCGTGGCCACTACCGAGCCGGAGGCATTCCGTCTCGCCGTCGAACAGGCCAGATCCGAGGCCAGGGTGGTGTTGATCGATACCCCGCCCGGCCTGGCGGACCCGGCACTCCTGGCGGCCTTGCTGGCGGACATCCTTTTGTTGCCCGTGGGTCCCTCTCCCTTGGATATCCTCGCCCTGCGGGATGCCCTGGACCTGGCGCGGGAGGCGCAACGAGAACGTGGGCAAGCGGGGCGACCCAGGTTGTTTTTCATCCCCTCGAAGGTGGTGGCCCGTACCAACTTGTCGGCGGACCTACCGGAGGCCCTGGCGGCCTTTGGCGAATCCCAGTTGCCGGCGATCGGACTCCGTACCGCCGTGGCCGAAAGTGCCTTGCTTGGACTAACGCTGGCCGAGTATGCCAAGAGCAGCCAGGCCAGGAGCGAATTCACCTCTCTGGCAAAAGCCTTATTGGAACTCATCCCATGACCATCAAAGCCAAAGCCCGACTCAAAGACCTGGCGGTGCAGTTGTCAGCCGATTCAGCCACGCCCGCCGCCGAAGCCTCACCCCCCATAGTGCCGGAAGACCGGGAGATGGAGCCGGGTGGTGAACCCGCTTCACCACCGTCCCCCTCGGTCTCTGCCCCAGTCGATCCTCCTTCTCCCCCGCCCGATATGGCCGATCCACCCCTTGCCGCCGACCCGCCTGCTGAGGCACCCCTTGGCCCTCGGCCAAGGAGGGGCGTCGAACTCACCATGCTGGGGATCGTATTTAGCTTGGTATCCGTCGTTTTCGCCGTCTTTCTCGTGATCCTTCTCAACGAACCCGGAGGTTCGCCGCTGAAGTTCACCGCCTGGCGGTCCGCTCAGAACGCCGGTGAGCCCGGCAACCTGGGGAAATCGCTCGCTACCGAGCCGAGCGAACCGGCGCAAGCCGTCGGACCATCTCCCGCCAACAAGACGAGGTTGCCGGAAACCGCCTATACCAACTCCATCGGCATGACCTTCGTCAGGATCCCCAAGGGGTGCTTCATGATGGGGACGAATGAGGCGGGAGCGACCGCAAGCGGCCTTGCGAACGCCCTCTCGGCCCATCAGGTGTGCATCGGACGGGATTTTCTCCTGAGCCGGACCGAAGTCACCCAGACCCAGTGGTTGGCGGTCATGGAAACCAATCCCAGCAAGTTTGAAGGGTCGCACCGCCCGGTGGAACAGGTGAGCTGGATGGATGCCCAGGCTTTCGTGCAGCGACTGAATCGGCGGGAAGGCGGTCATCGCTATCGGTTGCCCACAGAGGCGGAGTGGGAGTATGCCGCTCGGGCCAACACCAGTCACCCCTATGTCTTTGGCGATAGCATCGACCGGGCGGATGAATATGCCTGGTTTGCTGATAATGCGGAGAGACAGACCCATCCGGTCGGCCAACGGCTACCCAACCCCTGGGGTCTCCAGGATATGCAGGGCAATGTCTATGAATGGGTACAGGACTGGTACGAAGCCGATTACGCCCTGTTCAGCCCGAAGATGGACCCGCCCGGTCCCCCGGCGGGGGTGAAAAGGGTCATTCGTGGCGGTGGTTGGTCGGATAAGGCGGCGGCTCTGCATGTGGCGAGTCGCCATGGGGTGCCGCCGGATATCCGCGGCGGCGCCTTGGGTTTTCGGGTGGTCAGACTGCCCTGAGCGCCTGTCCGTACCATTTTTTTGTGCCTTCCCCGGATGTTTCGGTCTGAAACCATTCCATGGCTGACAAAGATTCAGCTTCGGGACGCTGGTGCCTGTTCCAACCGGGAGAGATAACCGCTGACTTCCTCGCGGTCATGATAGAGATGGCGCAACCTGAGCCGATAGGCCCGGGGAGGAAGTTGGTCGAGGATGATGGCGCGGCAGCGTTGCACTTCCTCGTAGCGTTTCCGCATGGGGAGTTTGAGGTTGAAAATGGCGTTGCGGCACCAGCCTTGGACGAACCAATGGGCCATCAACCGGGCAATCCGCTCGGGTTGTTCCACAATATCGCAGACCAGCCAGTCCACCTGCCGGGGGGGGCGATAGCGAAAACCGTCCACCTGGAGATGGCGAACCCTCCCCGTGGCTAGCAGCTCGGGGGCGAGAGGGCCATTGTCTATGGCGGTGACCCACAAGCCGCGCCGCGTCAGTTGCCAGCTCCAACCTCCGGGCGCCGCCCCCAAATCCACCGCCTGCATTCCCGGCTGCAAGCGTTCCGTCAGCTCGGCGGGGGAGAGAAAGCTGAGGAAGGCTTCATCGAGTTTGAGGCCCGAACGGCTGGGCGCCCGGGGCGGTCTCTTTAAGCGGGGAAAGCCCATGGGCCAGGGGGCCGCATTGGCGGGATCGGAGAATCCCAGACAGACATGGGTGGAGGAGAGAAAGCACAGATGCCAGCGTGGTAGCCCCGGCCTGTCCGCTCGTAGCTGACCCCGCTGCTCCAGGGCGCGTCTCAGGTGAGGTTCGAGTTGGCGACAGAGTGGGGCGAGGAGTTTGCCTGCGGCGGTGTCTAAGGTTTCCAGGAAGAATCCGCCCACGGCTCGTTCCCCCAGCTCGGCGATGAGACCGCTCACCCTGTCTTGGCTAAGGAGGGGAGGGATCTCTCGGGCCACTACCCACTGGCGGGAAAAACAGAGCTCGGCAAACTCCAGGCTGCTCAGCAGTCGGGCGAGGCCAGACACTGGATCCGCATGAAAGCGGACCTCGCCGCTCCCCAAGGTTGTTTTGCCATAACCCGAAATCCCCTGGGCTCTGGCTTTGGCCTGGATCTCGGCAGTGCATTCCGCTTCAAAACCAGGTCGGCAATAGAGGAGGAGAAAGACATCCGGGGATTCGAGCCAGGACGTCAGCCAGGAAGGAGATGGGCGGCCCTCAGGCGGATGTCTGGTGTCCGGCAGCGACCGCCGTTCCAGGAAATCGACTTGGCGTTGTTTCATGCTTGATGGAGATTGGCCCGGAGGATGGCGCTTGCGTCGCCCCACAGGAAAAATAAGTCTGATGGGATAATATTATGGGGATCAGGATTCAATGCCCATTTTATCTGTATGGTATGGAAGTACCAGGAGGCCCGTTGATGAATCTCGTATCTTCATTCCCTTGGGGACTTTGTGCTTGTTGTCTCTCATCTCTGGCGATGGCGCAAGGGGCGTTGGAAAACCCACAACCGGAGGCGTTCGAAAGCGGTATCGGCATCATCTCCGGTTGGCATTGCGCGGGCCCGAAGATCGAGATCGAGTTTCTCACCCCGACCAATTTCCCCGGTGGCAAGACCTTGTTCGATGCCGCCTACGGCACCTTTCGCGGCGATACCGAGGCCATTTGCGGTGACACCAACAATGGTTTCGCCATGTTGATCAATTTCAACAACCTGAATCAGGGCACCAATACCCTGCGCGCACTGGCCGGCGGAGTCGAATTCGCCCGGGCCAGTTTCTCGGTGGCGACCTTCGGCCAGAGTTTTCTCAGCGATGCGTCTTCCGCCGTCGAGGCCATTCTGGTGCGCGACATCGAGCAGGGAGGCAACATCTATGCCGCCCGCTTGCAGTGGCAGCAAAGCAAGCAGAACTTCTCCATTGCCGAAACCGGGTCGTCCATTGTGAATATCGCCACCCTGCTCGGCGCGATAAGTGGTAACTGGAGCGGGACCTGGCAATCGGTAAATAAATCCGGAACCCTGAGTATGACGCTTTTTCCGACCGAGCAGGCCGGTATCGGGATTTCCAATCTGAATATGAACGGAACCGGTTGTGCCGCTACCGGGACCACGGCTTCCGAGATCCAATATCTGAGCATCCCACGAACCCAGGTCAACATGACCGATGGTTCACTATTATCGATTGTATTCTCGCCGACGGCGAACGGAACCATGTTTGGCGGTACTTTCAACTTCCAATCTGGGGCCTGCGCCGGACTTCAGGGTGTGGTGGCATTGAAAAAGGGATGATTGGCAACCTGGAAAGGCCCGGACAATTGCCATAATAGAAACATACTTTTTTAACAACTAATAACAAATTGGATAGGTCGAAATATCATGGCTCCTGGAAGAACGGAAACAAGGATCAGTATCTCCAATCTGGCCGTCGGGATGTATGTATCGCGCCTCGACCGGCCTTGGTTGGAAACCCCCTTTCTAGTCGAAGGCATATTGATCGACAGTGCGGACGAGATCGAACGAATCGGACGCTATTGCAATTATGTCTATGTCGATATCGATAAGGGGATGAAACCGGCGCGCAATCTCGCCGGTTTCAAACCGCCGCGATCGAGTAAACCCGAAGAAGCGGCGGACGAATATAAAAAGATGAGGAAAACCGAATACCGCGAGGTGCAGCATTTCCTCAAGGAAATCCCTATCGCCGAAGCCGTTTATCATGATCTGAGCGCCAAGGCGCAATTCGTGATGCGGCAATTGCAGGCAGGGTATAAGTTCGAGCTCGGACTGCTGACCAAAGATATACAGCCCATGCTGGACAGTGTGCTGCGCAATCCATCTGCCTTGCTGTGGGTAAATCGACTGAAACAGGCCAAGAGTTATCTCTATCACCACCTGGTTGGCGTATCCATCTGGTGCGCGGTGTTTGGACGACATCTCGGGCTTGATCGGCATGAGCTGGAGGACCTTGCTATCGCCGGATTGCTCATCGACCTGGGCAAAAGCAAGCTTCCGTCCGAACTCCTGGAGACCAAGCGTGAACTTACGGAAGAGGAATTCGCCCTGATGCAATCCCACGTCGATCACGGTGTCCGTATTCTGGCCCAGGCCGGGAGCTTATCCTCCAATGTATTGCGGGCCGTGGCGACTCACCATGAACGTTGGGACGGCAGCGGCTACCCGATGCGGTTGAAGGGCGACCGGGTGCCGGTGTATGGCCGTATCCTAGGTCTGATCGACAGTTATGAAGCCATGACCTCGTTGCGACCCCATCATCCCGGCAAATCCCCCCATGACGCCATCAGCGAGTTGTACGAATACCGCGGTACCCTGTTCCAGCCCGAACTGGTCGAGCACTTCATCCATGCCTGTGGGATCTTTCCCATCGGCTCCCTGGTGGAACTCAACAGCGGCGAGGTCGCTCTGGTGATCGGGCTCGATTCCCGACGGCGTCTGCGACCGAAGGTCATGGTTCTGCTTGACGCGGAGAAGCACGTCCTGCCCAGATTTATTTCCATCGATCTCGCTCAAGAACGCCCCGACCTCATCATCCGGCAGGGCTTGCCTCCGGGCGCTTTCGGCCTGACTACCAGCAATCTTTTTCTTTAGATGGTCGGTGCTCGTGGGTCGGGCCGCGGTGAGGTGATCCGGCGAATCTTTGTTAACTTGATTCGGAGACGCATCCATGATCTATCGTCCGATTCTTCGCAGACCTATCCGTCTGAGCCTGGGTATATCCGCTCTGGCACTGTTGTGGCTGATTTCCGGTCCTGTAATCGTCGGGGCGGAGCCGCTTAAAATGGAGGTGGGTATGGGATTGCTGCAAGTCATTCAGGCCCAACAGGGACAAAAACTGACACTGAAATTGAGATCGGGAGCCGAACTCTCGGGAACCCTGAGGGCGGTGAACGGGCAGCTCGTCCATCTCGGCGAATTGACGGGCAAGGAATTCTATGATGCCTTCATCGACATCACCCAGATCGAAGCGGTGATTCTGCGGGTAAAGTAGTCTTTTCCCGCCGACGACCCAGGGATGGGGGTTTGGTTGTGGAAGGAACGGATCTTTCTTATCCGCTGGCCGGTTAACGCCAAGCGGTGGTGCGGCATTGCACAGTCTCGGGGAGTTGCTCAATAATCCCAGCCTCGTCGAGGTAGTGCCCGATATCCTTGTTGTGGTGGTCCCTGAAACAGCGCAGGCGACGCCGACGGGGGCAGGTGGTTCGTTCGTGCTCAACAGCAGGGCACGCGGAGGTGTAAATGAAAAGGTTGTTCGGTATCGTTGCTTTTCTGCTGCCGGTCCTGGTGTCGGCCGGGGAATACAGTTCGACCACGGTGGTGCAAACCGGTGTGCTGCGCGAGAGCGATCTCATCGTGCGAAACCTGACCGACCTGGTGAGCAAAAAAACCTGCCTGGCCTTCTATATCCGCACCGGAGGGACCAGCCCGGTGATGAAGTGCTATGACGCCTCGGCGGGTTATGGTGGCCCGGTGACCCAGGTGGGGCATATCAAGGAGGACGATCTGGTGATTCGCAAAGTGGAGGACACCAAAAACGGTTTTGCCTGTCTGGCGGCCTATGTCAGTACCCCGGGAACCTCACCGGCGGTGGATTGCTACTCCAGCAAGGTCCGCTTTAAGGAAGGCATGGAGCAGACCGGGCATCTGCGGGAGGGCGACCTGGATATCCGCCGGGTGGTGGACTCCGGGAGCCAGAAGACCTGTCTGATCGCCTATGTCAGCACCAAGGGAACCCAGCCTACCACGATCTGCTATGACTCCCTCGGCCCCTCCCAGGGAGGACTCAATCAGACCAGTTTCCTACGAGAAGGTGATCTGGTGGTGCGCAAGATCAGCGATGCCGCGAACCGTAAGGCTTGCATGGTCACCTATGTGAGCACTCCGGGGACATCCGCCCACCTGTTCTGCTTCGATGAGAACCCATGAATTTAGGCTTGCGAGGGTTGGAGGGCATCTGGGAAATGCCGGGATGACCGGTATTGTATTGGCGCTCCCTAGGGGGCTCGAACCCCTGTTACCGGCGTGAGAGGCCGACGTCCTAACCGCTAGACGAAGGGAGCTGCGACGAAGCGGTGGCTATTATACCGACACTTGGGGTTGGCTCAAGCAAAGCATTTAGGGTACCTTTTATCCAGTCCTTCGAGAGGGTGGTGGAAACTCTCTCGTCCAGCCGCTAACCACCTCCCATCCTGAAAGGTTCCGCTATCATCCCAGCCACCATCATCCCCCGTTCCGAACATAATATTTCGCGCTCCAATATCAGCCCCAATGCCCTGCGGGTGTTGTATCGGTTGAAACAGGCGGGCTATCAGGCCTATCTCGTTGGTGGTGGAGTGCGTGATCTCCTGCTCGGGCGGGAACCCAAAGACTTCGATGTCGCTACCGACGCCCATCCCGATGAGGTGCGCGGCATCTTTCGCAATTGCCGCCTGATCGGGAGACGGTTCCGCCTCGCCCATGTGCATTTCGGTGAAGAGATCATCGAGGTGGCGACCTTTCGCGGCACTGGAGAGGGTGAGGATGATGACGGACGCCATGTTGAAAACGGCCTGATCCTGCGGGACAACGTCTACGGGACCCTGGAAGAGGATGTGCTGCGACGGGATTTCACCGTCAATGCCCTGTACTACAACATCGAAGATTTCTCCGTCGTCGATTTCGTCGACGGTCTGGCGGATCTGCGCGCCGGATCCCTGCGACTCCTGGGGGATCCCGAGCAACGCTATCACGAGGACCCGGTGCGCATGCTACGGGCCATACGTTTTGCCGCCAAGCTCGGCTTCAACCTGGACACGGCGGCCGCAGAGCCCTTGTGGCGGCTTGACGCACTGCTCGACGATGTGCCGCCAGCGCGCCTGTTCGACGAGGTGCTCAAGCTCTTTCTCGGCGGCCATGCGGTACAGTCCTTTGAAAAACTGCGCCACTACCGGATCTTCGGACGCTTGTTCCCGGCCACGGAAGAGAGCTTGGGCTATGAGGACCAGGTGTTCCCAATCACCTTTGTCCTCAAAGGCTTGTCGAATACGGATCAGCGGGTGAGTGAAGGGAAATCGGTGACCCCGGCCTTTTTGTTCGCCATTCTTCTTTGGGAGCCCATTCGTCGCCTGCTCGAAGAATTGGCCTTTCAGGGGACTACCGAACTGGAGGCGCTCGACGAGGTTGAGCGGCGTGTGCTACGTCGCCAGCAGGAGCGGGTAGCCATCCCCAAACGCTACGCCCTCCCCATGCGGGAGATCTGGGAGATGCAGTCGAGGTTTCGCTATCGCTCCGGTAGGCGCCCCTTCAAACTCCTGCAGCACCCACGTTTCCGCGCCGCTTATGATTTCTATGCCTTGCGGGCCGAGTCGGGGGAGGTGGAAGCGGAGTCCGCCCAGTGGTGGGCGAGATTTGAGCAGGCCTCCATCGAGGAGCGGCAACGTATGACCCAACCGACCAGCAGCGAGGCCAAACCGCGCCGTCGCCGCAGGCGTCCGCGTCGACCCACAGCCGAGCCCCCAGTTCCGGCATGAGTCCCTGGCCTGACGGAGAACCCCAAGGGGGGGTCTATATTGGCTTGGGGAGCAATCTGGGGGAACCACGGCAACAACTGCTGCAAGCTATCGAAGAGCTGGCCGGACTACCCGTGACAAGTTTGATGGCCTGTTCCAGCCTCTATCGAAGCGAGCCGCTCGGCCCCGGGGATCAACCCGAGTATCTCAATGCGGTCGCCGAACTCCGTACTCAACTCCCGGCTGAGTCGCTACTGGAAAAGCTTCTCGAAATCGAAACCAGGCATGGGCGTCGACGTACTTCCCGGCGCTGGGAGCCGCGCACCCTGGACCTGGATCTACTACTCTATGGACAATCGGTACTGAATGCACCTCGCTTGCAGGTTCCGCACCCCGAGTTGGCGAAGCGGTCCTTCGTCTTGTATCCCTTGCTTGAGATCGCCGGGCCGGATTTGTATGTGCCCGGGCAGGGCCGTCTGGGCGCCCTCTGCGATGCCGGGTCTGGGCCAAAGATCGAGCGGCTGTCGGGATGACCGGTCGGGAATTGAGCGGGTCCGTCTATGCTCGAATGCCGCCTCCCGCCCCGGTCGGAAGGGATGTCGTCAGTGTCCAGATAAACATGAAGAATGAATCCATGAGGATGAGAGGCAACGCATGGCCGAGGCAGAGATAACCACCCTGACTTTGTCACGTATGAAGAGATCCGGGGAAAAGATCGCCGTGCTGACCTGCTATGACGCCAGTTTCGCCCGTATCCTGGATGGGGCCGGGATCGAGGTGTTGCTGGTGGGCGACTCCCTCGGGATGGTCGTACAAGGCCATACCAGCACTTTGCCGGTCTCTATGGCCGAGATGATCTACCATACGAAGATCGTGGCCAGGGGGCGGCAACGTGCCCTGCTGGTAGCGGATATGCCCTTTATGAGCTATGGCTCGCCGTCCCAAGCCTTGAGCAATGCCGGTCGGCTGATGAAAAAGGGAGGGGCGCACATGGTGAAGCTCGAAGGTGGGGCGGTCCAGGTGGCCAACGTCCGCCGCATCACCGAACAGGGGATACCAGTCTGCGCCCATCTCGGTTTGCTGCCGCAGTCGGTGCACCAATTGGGCGGTTACCGAGTCCAGGGCCGGGAGACCCAGAGTGCGGAGCGAATGGTTGCGGATGCCCTGGCCCTGGAGGCGGCGGGGGCCTCGATGCTGGTGCTGGAATGCGTGCCCGCCACATTGGCGGCGCGGATCACCAAGGAATTGAGCATTCCGGTGATCGGAATTGGTGCTGGCCCGGACTGTGATGGCCAGGTGTTGGTGCTCTATGACGTGCTCGGTATCTCGGTGGGCCGGATCCCCCGCTTTTCCAAAAACTTTCTTGCCGGTGTGAACGGCCTGCCAGAGGCCGTTACCGCCTATGTGAAAGCGGTCAAGGGGGGCGCCTTCCCCGCTCCGGAACATGGCTTCGAGTAATGGAGGGATCATGCTGAAGGTAGAAAGCATCCAAGAGCTGCGGGCGATCGTCCAGGCTTGGCGCCGGGCTGGGGACCGCACCGCCTTCGTGCCTACCATGGGGAATCTGCATGCCGGCCACATCGAACTGGTGCGGCAGGCCCGTGGGTTGGCGGACCGGGTGGTGGTCAGCATCTTTGTTAACCCATTGCAGTTCGGGGTCAATGAAGACTTCGCCAGCTATCCGCGCACGCTTGATGAGGATAGGCAGCAGCTTGGTCAGGTGGGCACGGATTTGGTGTTTATACCTGCTGTCGCCACGGTCTATCCCGATGGACAGGAGGTGCAGACCAGAGTGCTGGTGCCGGGATTATCCGGAATCCTTTGCGGAGCTTCGCGACCCGGCCATTTCGAGGGAGTGGCTACCGTCGTCTGTAAGTTGTTCAATCTGGTGCAGCCTGATCTGGCGGTATTCGGCGAAAAGGATTTCCAGCAGCTGAGTATCATCCGCCGCATGGTGCGGGATCTCTGTCTGCCGATAGAAATCCTTGGTGTGCCCACGTTGCGGGAAGTGGACGGCCTGGCCATGAGTTCGCGTAACGGCTATCTGACGCCCTCGGAGCGACGGCAGGCCCCCGCCCTGTATCGGGTCCTTCGCGGCTTGGCCGAGCGCGTTCGTGCCGGTGATCGGGATTTTCCCCGGTTGGAGCGGGAAGGCATCGAGGCGTTGACAGCGGAGGGGTTTCGACCGGATTACCTCAGCCTGCGTCGGATCGAAGATCTCCAGCCGCCTGGTGTCGATGACCAACGATTGATCCTCTTGGCGGCGGCTTTTTTGGGTCGCACCAGGCTGATCGACAATCTACGGGTATGAAATGACCCCTTCGCTCTTGCATAAAGGGAGTAAGTGAAGCCAAAATGCCGGCTGAGGGTGACGAAAACAAGAAATATTTATTTCGACAATGATGTAAATCAATCTATGTCGAATTTTTCTATGCTGCATTGCAGCAGGCCCGCTTTTCTTAGATAATCAATAAAGATACTCCTCCACCATCTACAGCCACCGGGTACCGATTATGCAGCTGACCCTCCTCAAGTGTAAGCTCCATCGCGCTTGTGTGACCCATGCCGAAGTTGGCTATGAAGGCTCCTGCGCCATCGACAGTCACCTCCTCGACTTGGCGGGCATCCGGGAATACGAGCAGATACAGATCTATAACGTTACCAATGGGGAGCGTTTCACTACCTATGCCATTCGGGCCCAGGATGGTTCCCGGATCATCTCGGTCAATGGCGCGGCGGCCCACAAGGCCTCCCCCGGCGATCGCATCATCATCTGTGCCTATGCCGTACTGGATGAGGCGGAGCTGGCTAATTTCCACCCCAAGTTGGTGTACCTGGACGAGCACAATAGCGTCATTCGCACCAGCGACAGCATCCCGGCCCAAGCGGCCTGATTCCTCCCAGCGTCGACCCTCGATCTTTTCTAGCTTTCTAGGCTAGCCCTGGGCGGAGGGGCCGGTGGCTGGTGCTCAGCGGAACCCGGTCACGAAGTCGCTGGATTCGCCCTGGACCCCGCTGGGCGCGGCGGTAATGGGATTGGTGATGGGGGCACCCATGGCTCGTCGATACAGGTCGAGGTATTGCTTGGCGCGTGCCTGCCAACTGAAATCCTGGGCCATGCCATTGATAGCCAATTGTTGCCAGATATCAGGCCGTTGTTTCCAGAGATTGATGGCGCGTTCCACCGCTAGCCAGAGGTCGTGGGCATTGGCTTGGTCGAAAAGAAAACCGGTGGCCCGGCCACGGGAGAGGTTCTCCTCGTTGGCCTCGATCACGGTATCGGCGAGCCCGCCGGTACGCCGGACTATGGGCACGGCGCCGTAGCGCTGGCTGTACATCTGATTGAGTCCACAGGGTTCGAACCGCGAGGGCATGAGAAAAGCGTCGCAGCCCGCCTCGATGCGGTGCGCCAGGCGCTCGTCATAACCGATCATGATGGCTAGTCGACCGGCGTAGCGATCGGCGGCGGTACGCAGGCGGCGTACCAGTTCGCTGTCGCCGCTGCCGAGCACCAGCATCTGGGTTCCGCCCCGGTCAAGAATCCCCGGCAGCACATCGAGAATCAGATCCACCCCCTTCTGCTCCACGAGACGCCCGATATGACCGAAGAGTAGGGCCTGCTCGTCTTCGGGGAGATCGAATTCCTGTTGCAGGGCCAGTTTGTTAAGCTTCCGCTGATCGAAGGTAAAGCGGTCGAAGTGACGCACCAAGGCCGGATCGGTCGCGGGGTCCCAGAGGTCATAATCCACACCGTTCAAGAGACCGACCAAGCGGTCTCCCAGAGACTGCAACAGCCCTTCCAGGCCGTAGCCGAAGGCCGGGGTGCGGATCTCTTGAGCATAGGTCGGGCTGACGGTGGTTATCAGATCGGAAAAGGCGATGCCGGCCTTGATGAAGGACAGATGTTCATGAAACTCCAGCCCCTGCATGGACCAGAGCGACCTGGGCAGGTCGAGGCGGGCGAAGGTCCAGCGGTCAAACAGGCCCTGATAGGCCAAGTTGTGGATGGTGAACAGGGTGGCCGGACGTTGGGGTGCATCGATCAGCAGGGGGGCGACGAGACCGGTCTGCCAGTCGTTGCCGTGAACCAGTCGGGGTCGCCAGCCGAGGTCGATTTTATCCAGGGCGATGGCGGCGATGGCCCGGCAGAAGAGGGCGAAGCGATCCGGATTATCCGGCCAGTCGAAACCGGCTGGTCCCAGATAAGGGTTCCCCGGGCGGTCGAAATAACGGGGTGCATCGACCAGATAAAGCGGCACCGAAACTTCCCGCGACACGGCTTCCAGCAGGCGTACCGGTTCGGCATAGCCGGGTAGAGGAAAACTGGCGATCTGATCGAGGGAATCGCACTTGGCCAGGGCTTCGGGATAGGCCGGCAGGATGAGTCTGACATCGCATCCCAGCCTTCCCAGGGCCTTCGGCAGGCTACCCGCCACATCGGCCAGCCCTCCCGTTTTGATCAGGGGTTGGGCCTCGCTGGCGGCGAACAGCACCTTCATCTCGAATTCGGTCGCAAGGGAGGCGGGAGGTTCTGGGGAGGCCATCTGGGGCTGAACTCCGAATCAAGGGGCGCCCTTGGTATACTGCGCCCGAAACAGGCGATACTTCTCAGCCGCACGCGGACCAAGCCGTACCCTCCGGCATCAACACGAAATTCATTATATAAGCCTTTGACCTATGACTGAACCTTGTACCCTGATCATCTTCGGTGCCACCGGCAACCTGGCGGGCACCAAATTGCTCCCCGCTCTCTATCATCTGGAAGCGGCGGGGAGGCTGCATCCCGCCACCCGAGTGCTCGGTCTGGGGCGCCGTGACTGGAACGACGCCGAGTGGCGGGCCC
>WBZP01000712.1_pt1 | contig 43815 bp, 34 predicted proteins | sample 5204301 | NCBI WGS metagenome assembly WBZP01 (sample SAMN12412401, study PRJNA552823) | activated sludge metagenome | isolation source: activated sludge from nitrification reactor of wastewater treatment plant... | place: USA: Pennsylvania | collected 2017
GATGCCGATTACGGTACAGAGCTTTGGAAAAGCGATGGAACCGCTTTTGGAACCGCCATCGTTAAAGACATATTTGACGGCGAAGGCAGCAGTTTTCCGGCCAACCTGACCCGTGTTGGAACGAAGCTTTTTTTTACCGCACAACTGGCAGCTACAGGAAATGAATTGTGGATGACAGACGGAACAACCGCCGGTACATCCATGATAAAAGATATCTATGCGGGCGCAGCTACCGGTAACCCGCAATCGCTGGTTAACCTTAATGGGAAACTCCTTTTCTGCGCTACAGACCCTGATGCCGGAACTGAGTTATGGAAATCTGACGGAACAACAGCCGGCACCATTCGGGTGAAAGACATATATGCCGGGGAATCAGGATCTGCTGCCGGTGAATTCACAGGAGTAGGCGGCGGCGTGTATTTCAGGGCCAGGGATGTGGTAAATGGCATGGAGTTATGGAAAAGCGACGGTACTGCCGCCGGCACGGTTTTAATAAAGGATATATTTCCGGGTACGGGTGACAGTAACCCTGCCGAACTGACCAAAGCGGGCAACCTGGTTTATTTCAGCGCAACCGATGCTGCCAACGGCATGGAATTATGGAGAACAGATGGTACGGATGAAGGAACGTACATGGTTAAGAATATCGGCTCAGGTTTCCAAAGCGGGCTGGTAAGTGAAATTACCAATGTGAACGGAACCATTTTTTTCAGGGCCCGTGATGCAGGTTCAAATGTTGAGTTATGGAAGAGCGACGGTACAGCCGCCGGTACCGTTTTAGTGAAAGATATTTATGCCGGAAACGGAGGTGGCGCACCAACCAACCTTACCAATGTGAACGGTGTGTTGTATTTCATGGCAAGGAGCAGTGCTGCCGGAAGGGAGCTATGGAAAAGTGACGGAACAGCTGCCGGCACCGTTTTGGTAAAAGATATTTTTCCAGGGCCCGATGACAGCTCTCCGCAAAATCTGGTTAATGTTAACGGCATATTGTATTTTACGGCAACAGACGGGATTAACGGACTGGAATTGTGGAAGAGCGACGGAACAGATGCCGGTACCATGATGGTGAAAGACATTTTTCCGGGATCAGATGACAGCCACCCTTTTTACCTTACAAATACCAACGGCACATTGTTTTTTACTGCATCTAACGGGTTAAACGGAACCGAACTCTGGAAGTCTGATGGCACGGAAGCCGGTACGGTGTTGGTGAAAGACATTTATCCTGGCTATGAAAGCAGTTCTCCATTGAACCTGATAACCGTGAACGCAGAACTGTATTTTGTTGCCAAAGATGAAACCATCGGGTATGAACTTTGGAAAACCGACGGAACAACCGCTGGCACGTTCCTGGTGAAAGACATATTTCCCGGCATTTCCAACGATAACGTACCGTACAATTTTGCCGTTTCCAGGGGTGGTCTTTTGTTTAATGCAAACGACGGGGTGCATGGGGAAGAATTGTGGCGAAGCAACGGCACTGAAACGGGTACTTATATGTTGCAGGACATAGAAGTGGGAAGCGGAGGGTCAAATCCGCAGAATATACTGGAATCAAATGGTATGACATACCTGGTGATAACAACGGATGAAATGGGAGATGAACTGTTTGCCGGCATTTCAACCGTTGTGCTCCCGGTAACGGAACTAGCGTTTAATGGTATACGAAAAAAGGAGGACGCGCTGTTAACCTGGACAACCCGTGAAGAAAGGCAAACGGCCCGGTTTGAAATTGAACGAAGCCTCAATGGCCGCGATTTCAGCATGATAAGGGCTGTACCGGCTGCCGGAACTTCCGGCAACCACAGTTACGATTATACTGATGCCGGCATTTCATTACTGGATGCTGCTGTACTATTTTACCGGTTAAGGCAGGTTGACCGCGACGGCAGGTCCACCTTTTCCAGAACCGTTGCCCTGCCCCTTAATGATAAGAATAATGTGTTACTCTATCCCAATCCTGTTCGGGATGAAGCGGTGCTGGTTGTTGCTGTTGAAAAGGCGGTGAAGATACAATGTATGATTGTTGATAATACGGGCAGACATGTATTAAACCGCCAATGGAACCTAAATGCCGGCAGCCATACACTGAAATTAGATGTAAGCAACCTGGCAAAAGGAACCTATTACCTTGAATTATACGGATTGGATACCAAACAACGGAAAAAATTCATAAAGCAGTAATGAAATAGTAAAACCTTCTAAAACGAATTTTATTTTTCCCTGGTATTATACGGTTTCATAACCCTCAGGCAGGATAATCTACCTGCATCATTTCGTATAATATATATATAAGCTGCAAATTTCAACCTGGCAATCTAATCACTTTCCTGCCTTTCATTTAAATGCCTGAATCCTTTTTGGCGTTTACTTTATATAACGTATCAAAAATTTTACTGATTATCAATTAGTTATAAAAGTATCTAACAAAATAGTACTTAAATTCTTTGGAAAACTACCCGTGTTCCACCTACCTTCGCACTCCAAATTTAAAACCTGCGGGGATAGCTGCAGGGTCATCTAAAAAAAAGAACAATGAGTAAACTACATTTCACAACAAAACACGCGAACGCGGCTACCGTAAAACACAACTGGTATGTAGTGGACGGTACTAATCAAACCGTAGGACGCATGTGTGCAAAGATTGCCGCCATACTTCGTGGCAAGAACAAGGCTTATTACACACCGCATGTTGATTGCGGGGATTTCATTATTGTTACCAATGCATCTAAAGTGGTGCTTACCGGTAATAAGATGGAAGACAAAAAGTACCTCACTTTCAGTGGTTACCCAGGCGGGCAAAAGGCTGAAGCGGCAGAAAATTTACTGAAGCGCCGCCCGGAAGCAGTTATTGAAAGGGCCGTAAAAGGCATGTTACCAAAAAACCGGTTAGGCCGCCAGATGTACAAGAAGCTGTTTGTATATGCAGGTGCAGAGCATCCGCACAGCGCACAGCAACCGAAAGAATTAAAATTTGAAAAAATTAAATAAATATCCAACAGCCAACGGCCCGAGGCCTGCAGCTAAAAATTAAAAAATGGAAAAGCAAAAAAACGCAGTCGGACGCAGAAAAGAAGCAGTTACCCGTGTTTTCATCAGCAAAGGAAGCGGTAAGATAACTGTTAACGGCAAAGACTATAAAACATATTTCCCACTGGTTTACTTACAAAACCAGGTAGAGGCGCCTTTAAAAAAACTGGAACTGGCCGATAAATACGATATCGTTGTAAATGCAACAGGCGGTGGTGTTAAAGGCCAGGCCGAAGCAACAAAACTTGGTATTTCAAGGGCATTGCTGGAAGTAAGTGCCGAATACCGTCCAACGTTGAAAGCAGCCGGTTTATTGAAGCGTGACCCGCGTGCTGTAGAACGTAAGAAGCCTGGCCGTAAGAAAGCAAGGAGAAGCTACCAGTTCAGCAAACGTTAATATAGAAATACAGGACCGGGTACTGGATCTATTTACCCGGAACCCTGCATTCCGGATCTGGTATCAAAAAATTTAAAAAAATACTTAACTAAAATACATGGAAAATAACACTTCCTTACAACAGCAACTTTTAGATGCAGGCGTTCATTTCGGGCATCTCAGAAAAAAATGGAACCCAAAGATGCTTCCTTACATCTTTGCAGAAAAGAAAGGTATCCATATCATTGACCTGAATAAAACCGTAGAAGGTTTGCAGGAAGCCGGTGCTGCTATGAAAGCCATCGCCCGCAGCGGAAAGAAAATCATGTTTGTAGCTACCAAGAAGCAGGCAAAAGAAATAGTGCAGGAATGCGCAAAAAGGGTAAATATGCCATTTGTTACTGAGCGTTGGTTAGGTGGTATGCTCACCAATTTCAATACCGTTCGTAAGAGCGTTAAGAAAATGCAGAGCATTGAAAAGATGCTTGGCGACGGCAGTGCAGAAAACCTTAACAAGAAAGAAAGGCTCACATTGTCCCGTGAAAAAGATAAGATGGAGAAAGTGCTGGGTGGTATTGCACAGATAAGCCGTGTACCGGCCGCATTGTTCCTGGTAGATATAGGCCATGAGCACATTGCATTGGCTGAAGCAAGAAGGCTTGGCATCAGCACATTTGGAATGGTTGATACAAACTGCGATCCAAACAAAGTTGATTTTGCCATCCCGGCAAACGATGATGCTACCAAATCAATTGCCATTGTGGTAAATTATATAACAGCAGCCATCACCGAAGGATTACAGGAACGCCAGGCCGATAAGGATGATGATGATCATGGCGGTGAATCTGAAGAATCTGCAGAAGCAAAAGCAGCCCGCTTTGAACAAAAGCAGCTTGATGCCGAAGACAGGAACAAGCGCGTAAAAGGCGGAGCTCCTGCCAAACGCCGTGTAGCCGGTCCGGGTGCTGGTGGCAGAAGGCCTGCAGGCGGAGGGGCCAGGTAATCAGTGCTTCTTAAAAATGATAATCCTTCATCAGCTTTTATACAGGCCAGGGGAATTATCAATTATTAATTATTAATTTTTAGTTGAAATGAGTGCAACAATAACAGCAGCAGATATAAATAAATTAAGGCAGGCAACCGGAGCAGGTATGATGGACTGCCGTAAAGCGTTAACAGAAAGCAATGGTGATTTTGAAGCGGCCATCGACTGGTTGCGTAAGCAGGGCCAGAAAGTTGCCGCAAAGCGCAGCGACCGGGAAGCTAAAGAAGGTGTTATCCTGGCTAAAACTACCGCAGATAACAAAGCCGGCATCATCGTATGCATCAGTTGTGAAACTGATTTCGTTAGTAAAAATGCAGATTTTGTATCATTCGCTCAATCAATAGCAGATGCTGCAGTAGCCAATAATGTTACATCTGCTGAAGCCCTGAATGAAGTGGTGATCAATGGTGCAAAAGTGGCCGACCTTATCAATGATAAGCTGGCTGCCATTGGAGAAAAGATTGAAGTGTCTAAATTTGAAAGGGTAGACGCTCCGTATGTGGCCAGTTATATACATGGAGCAAACCGCATGGGCGTGCTGGTTGGCATGACCAAAGAATCTGCAGAAGCAGGTAAGGATGTTGCCATGCAGATTGCAGCCATGAACCCGCTGGCAGTTGATGAAACATCTATTCCGGCCGATGTGGTTGAAAGGGAAAAAAACATTGCTATCGAAGTGGTGAAAGCGGAAGGGAAACCGGCAGAAATGGCTGAAAAGATTGCTATGGGCAAACTGAATAAGTTTTTCAAGGATAACACTTTGATGGCACAGGCGTTTGTAAAAGATGCCAACAAATCTGTGGCAGATTACCTGAAGAGCATTGATGCCGACCTTAAGGTTACCGAGTTTAAAAGGGTGGCATTAGGATAATATTTTTTATTATGTGTAAAGCGAAACGAAAGTTTCGCTTTTTTTACGCACCAGATAGCTTAAACGCTTTTGTGAGATTATCAGATGAAAAATGTATACATTTATCTTCGTAACGTCTTATATTCAAATCATAAATCATACATCACAAATCATACATTATAAATCACTTTTAACCTATGCTTCCCAAATACAAGCGTATTCTTTTAAAACTTTCCGGCGAATCACTGATGGGTGAAAAAAATTTCGGGATGGATCCGGCCGTAATAGCCCAATATGCCCAGGATATTAAACATATCACCGATATGGGCGTACAGGTTGCCATTGTTATTGGAGGAGGAAACATTTACCGGGGTATGAATGAGGCAGAAACCGGTATTGAAAGGGCGCAGGGTGATTATATGGGCATGCTGGCTACCGTTATTAACGGGATGGCACTGCAGGCCGGCCTTGAAAAAGCTGGTGTTTATACCAGGCTGCAGAGCGCCATCAAGATGGAACAGATTGCTGAACCATATATCCGCCGCCGGGCCATGCGCCACCTTGAAAAAGGCCGGGTAGTGATTTTTGGAGCAGGAACCGGTAACCCCTATTTTACCACAGATACAGCCGGTTCATTACGCGCCATAGAAATAAAGGCGGATGTGATCCTGAAAGGAACCAGGGTAGATGGCATCTATTCTGCCGATCCCGAAAAAGACCCTTCGGCAACCAAATATGAAAGGATCCCTTTTGCAGATTGTATTTCACAAAACCTGAAAGTGATGGATATGACGGCATTTACACTTTGTATGGAAAACAACCTGCCAATCATTGTGTTTGATATGAATAAGCCCGGAAACCTGTTAAGCGTGGTTACCGGTGAGCGTGTAGGCACACTGGTTAGTTAAAGAAAATTAATATAAAAGAAAAGCTGCCTTCATGAAGGGCAGCTTTTTTTATTAACACCTCAAAGTAAAAAACAATTATAAACTTTCCAGGTAGCTGATGATATTGCTTAAAGTAGTGATAACAGGCGTTATTGTTACAGCCGTATTTGAAACGGTACCGGGAACACCGGTGGTTGTTGCCTGCACATGCCCCATGAAATAATCATTTCCCTGTTTTGATAAAACAACAACCGTAACCGGCCTGTTTGCCGGAAGCCTTTCTGTTTTAAACTGCCTGCTGCTTGCATTGCCATACATGCCCGCTACCGATTGCATATCGTTAAAAACGGTAAATGCAATTGAATTGGCATTGGTGTAATTGAACGGCAGGATTGCAGAAACGGTGGTTTCCGGCACGCCGGGATTTTGATAAATATATCCGCAATTTATCCAGCGTAAAGTGTTTGTTTTAACCTGGTACTGCTGGTTAAATATGTTCACATTGTTATTGATGCTATCAGGATTTGGCATCCAGTTAAAAGCAGAACTGCTATTCGTTTCTCCATCAAATTTCCGCATCTGGAATGAAGGAGACGGGCTGCTGAACCCGATCGTGATGTTTTTTTGCGGAGCCACTTTAAGTTCGTTGCCATTTTTGGAAAAACGCACAAACAGGGTGCCGTCAGAAACCATCAGTTTTCCATTTGAAACGGTTGGTGTGCCCATCCGTATCAAATGGCCTTTTTTCCGTAGCAGATGTGTTTCCAGTTGAATGTTACCTGATACAGGCTGGTTGTTAAGCGTGCTTACAGATTCTGCAGGAAACAAAAACTGCAGCCCGGAACTGGCTGTGAACAGGGTTGTGCTGTTGACAGAAAAACTGTCTTTCGCTAAATCCAGTAATAAGGCTGATTTTAACTGGCTAACCAGCATAGAGCTGTCAATGATATTGTACCAGGTGCTGTCTGGCCCGGATGTAGGATCAGGAATGAACTCGTCAATATCTTCTTTCTGGCAGGAAACCAGTACGAATACTGCTATGAGTAAATAAAAGAATAAGTTTTTTTTCTTCATGTTCATCTTGTTGTTCAACGCGGTTATCTATAAGATGCTGTTATTTATTTTTTTGTTGCCTGTATCAGAAATCAATCCTCAGGCCCAGCCTTAAACCGGCTGTATTATACTTTTGTTTTAATGTGAGTTCTGCTTTGCTGGCAGGCGAAAAATTATAACGGAAATAAGGTTCAGCAAATAAATGAAGCCTGTTGCTTACTTTATAATAAACAGAAACAGCTCCAATGAACCCGATTCCAATATGATTTTTAAACTGGTATGGTGAGTTGTCTTTGCCGGTTGTTATGGTTACCGGTTTAAATGCGGTATCCAGCACATCTCCTTTTTGCCAGCTATACAGGTTAACCATGGCACCTGCGTTAAAGTTTATGTGCAGCCTGCTGTTTCCCAATTCGTAACCAATCAGGAGCGGAATATCTAACGTCCTGAATTTATTGTGGGTTGTTTTATACCGGCTGCCGGTTGTGGTGAAACTACCTGTAGTGTCTCCGTTACTGTTAGTTATATATACCACCTGTATGATATTTCCTTCGGCATACTTGAATGTTTCATTTATCTGGCTGTAGTTGAAACCGGTGCGGAAACTCATTCCGTTGCTGAACACTTTCGTATAGCGCATACCGGCACTGAAGGCGGAAGCGAACTTCGTGCTTTCTTTTCTTTTCTGCAGGTAAGCGGAATTTCCCGTGTCGGAAATGCTTCTGAAAGCATAGTCAGGTCCGCCGTATATTTCAAAATAGCGTTTGTTGCCTGCCGTGTTTTTTTCCGATTCCGGGCAGGGAACCGGCGCGAAAGCATATACCGGTTTTTTTACAGAAGCCAGCTTCATCTTTTCATCAGAAATCAATGCAGGCGAAAGCAATACCCGGTTCAGCAGCATGTGGGCAGATCCTGTATTATTACTGTAATCCGGAACCACCGTTTCGATGTCAACCGTTTCATCATCATTTGAAGGTGCTGTATTTTTTATAGCTAGTTTAGATTTACTTTTAAAAGCCCGTGATTTTTTTTGTGAAGCACCGGCCTGGTCTGACTGGTTATTATGGTGTCCGAAGTCGTTTGTGTTTGAGATATTGATGCTTTGTTTGTTTTTTCGGTCTGAATTTATGGTGGTGGTCAGGTTATCAGTTTCCTCTAATGTTGAATTTGATAGCTGTTCAGGTTTTTCTTGCTCCCCGGGTAAATTTGTTTGTTGGTCACCAGTTACCGGAACAGGCATAATGATATTTTTTGTCTTTCCGTCATTAACCGGTTCTTCATTTTTGTTTACTCCGGCAGTTTCTGCAACAGGAGTTGAAGAAGAAAGGTTTTTCTTAAGGATAAAGAAAGTACCTGTAAGCAGGATACCTGCCATGATTAAAAGCCCCCGTTTAATGCCGGGATTCATCCAAAAAGCGGCCGGTTTTTTCCTGTCTTTTTTGGCCATGATATTTTCCCATATATGCGGAGGAACATCGGGGCTGTAGCCCGACAGTTTCCTGTTTATATGGTCATCTAAAGGTGAATAATTCATACTGCAACCTTTTGTAACTGAATAATTTGTTTCTGGAGCATGGCTCTGGCCTTTACCAACTGGCTCCTGCTGGTTCCCGGTTGAATGCCCAGCATGGCTGCAATTTCCTCATGCTGGTAACCTTCAATCACATACAGGTTAAAAATAACCCGATAGCCGTCTGGCAGTTTATTGATCAATGCCAGCAGGTCTTTTTCTGTAAGTTGTGCATAAGCAGCCGGGTCAATTTGTTTTTCATGGTTATCGCCTATTTCGTAACCGGTAATTTCCTTGCTATACCTGGTTAAACTGTATTTTTTAAGCGCTGTATTTACTACTATTCTCCTGATCCAGCCTTCAAAAGAGCCTTCTGACTTGAACTGCGAAATTTTACTGAAAACTTTAATAAAGGCATCCTGCAGTATGTCTTCGGCATCAAAAGAATTACGGGCATAACGCTGGCATACGCCCAGCATATGACTGGCGTAACGGTCAAATACTTCCTTCTGACAGGCGGTATTTTCCCTGATACATCCTTTTATCAGTTCATCTTCAGTCAAATTGCTTCTGTTAGCACCTATTCCTTAGTAAACAAAAGATGCTTCCATTCCCGGATATGCTGCCCAAAGAGGAAAAGCATCAGTATTTTTTACAGACCGGTTTCAGCCGGCTAATTAAATTGCTTATTTTAGAATAGTAAACCGTAAAAGTATGCTTTCAACAGATGACTTTCAACAACTGCAAAGTGAAAATGAATTGCTGAAGATCCAGCTAAATGATATTAGTGAAATGATTAATATAAGGGAAGAGGAGGTTGATATCCTGCGAAAAAAAGCTGCGAATGCCATAATGCTTCAAAGCACACTGGAAGGTAACCTGAACCAGATTGCCCAAATGCAGCTCATCATAGGGGAACAACAAAAGAAAGCGGCAGGTGCATTAAGGCGTGAAACGGCCATGGAAGAAGAGGTTATCCGGTCTATTGAAATGGAAAAATCGTATTATACACTTCAGGAAAAGCTGGATAGTAATAAGGCAGCATTGAAAGACCTTGATAACGAGTTAGCGGAAACAGCATCCCTGTACCGGCAGCTTTCGGAATCAATGTCGCGGGTGGCAGAATTGGAAAGTAGCCTGGAAATGGTTCAGCTGGAAAATATGCGGCTGAAAGATAAGCTTGAAAGACTTACAAAACAGGGCCAAAGCAACCTTCCCTGATTATACCTGCAGCTACCCCTGTTGAATAGTGGAGAATGAAAGGCCGGTTTTTTAAGTTTACAATTTACCGTCATTGTAAACTTAAAAAACAACCCGGTTATTTAGTTTTTTTAGCGGCAGCTTTTTTTGCCGGTGCTGCTTTAGCGGCAGCTTTTGCAGGCCTTGATTTTCCGAAGCTTCCGGCAAAAATTTTTCCTTTTTTGGTTTTGATATCACCACGTCCCATAATTGTATGTGTTTTAATTGTTGGTCAAAATTATAAAAAAAGCAAGACACAGCGGTCTTGCTTTTTCAATTCTTTTAGTTAGAATCAGATCTTTGCAGACAGTTCTTTACCTGCTTTAAATTTAGCAACTTTCTTTGCTTTGATTTTTATAACAGCACCTGTCTGTGGATTGCGTCCGTTACGGGCAGCCCTTTTAGAAACAGAGAAAGTACCAAAGCCAACAAGAGTTACTTTGTTGCCGCTTTTTAAAGTTTTTGTAACTGCTTCAACGAAAGAATCTAAAGTAGCGTTAGCTTGTGTTTTTGTGATGCCAGCGTCATCAGCAATTTTTGCAATTAATTCAGCTTTGTTCATAATTATGTTTTTGAAATTTTAAGTGCAACAAATATAGAGGCTTTTTGATTGCAACAAAAAATTTTTTTACAATTTTCCTGAAATTAAAATTGGCTGCAATCCGCAATCCGTAAGCTTTTGCTTGAGAATGGCGGTTTGGTTTTATGTCAGCCTGTTTTGTACAAATCTCATGAAAGCCTTTACTGTAAAGGGTTTCAGATTTTGTTGCCCTTAATCCCTTTGCCCGTGCGGCTTGCAGGCGATAATTACTTTCAATTTATTTGAAGATTTTTGTTTTGCACAATTAGTTAACAACTTGCATTACTGAGCGGAAAGCGATGAATTTATCGCCCCATTTTTCAAAACTTTTTTGCCTCATGGTACCTGCAAAAAGTTCTATATAGCGGTTATATTGTGCCTTGCTTTCTGCTGCATATTGTACGGCGAACGTGGGCCCTTCGGTTTCATCAACATCCAGGAGCTGTAAAATGCTTGCGTTGCTGAAGCAGCCGGTACCGGTAACTTCGGGAATATGCTCCTCTTTTAACCAGTTGAGCCATGCATCCGCGATGCTTTTATCTACTTTGATGGTTACATTATAAATGATCATGTACGTCAGGGTTTTAATTCAAGGTATACCGGGCAATGATCGCTGTGCTTTATGTCCGGAAAAATGTCTGCATCCGCAATCTTGTCCCTGAGCGGTTCTGTTACCGATATATAGTCTATACGCCATCCCTTATTGTTCAGCCTTACACTGGGAAAGCGCTGGCTCCACCATGAATAGCGCTGTGGTTCTTTGTGTTTATACCGGAAACTGTCTACCCAACCGCTGTCCAGGAACCGGGTCATCCATTCTCGTTCTGCCGGTAAAAAACCGCTGCTGTTTTTATTGCCCTTGGGGTCATGGATATCTATTTCCTGGTGGGCGATATTGTAGTCTCCGCAAAGCACCAGGTTGGGATATTTCTTTTTAAGTTTGTTCAGGTATACCATGAATTCATCCAGCCATTTATATTTGAATTCCTGCCTTATATCCCCGCTGGTTCCGGATGGGAAATAGGCATTGATAATCCTTATTTTCCCAAAATCAACCTGAATCACCCTGCCTTCATCGTCACTTTCTGAATGGCCGTTACCAAGAACCACCTTATCAGGTTTTATTTTAGTGAATACGGCCACACCACTGTACCCTTTTTTTTGAGCGCTGAACCAGTGGTGATGGAATCCCAGGTTTTCTAACTGTTTTACGTCTATATCAGCATTGGTGGCTTTTGTTTCCTGCAGGCAAATGATATCTGCCGGGTTTGTTTTAAGCCAGTCGATAAACCCTTTTTTTATGGCAGCACGGATGCCGTTTACATTATAGGATATAATGCGCATGGAAATTTAATTGTGTTGCAATATTACAGAACAATTGTCAACATCGTTCTGAAACACACTTGTACTTTTTGTTTTTCTAACCGCTGAGAAAAAAGAAAAAGAGTTATCGCTGAGACATTGCAAAACCTCATGCGTTCTCCTGTACTCTGCGGTAAATCTAATTATTCCAATACCGGCCTTAGCCACCTGGTAGCTTCATCCATACTCATCATTTTCCGGCGTGCATAGTCGGCCAATTGGTCTTTTTCAATTTTGCCAACACCAAAATATTTGCTGTCTGGGTTGGCAAAATACCATCCGCATACAGAGGATGCCGGATACATAGCCAGTGATTCTGTGAGATGAATACCTGTTGCTTCTTCTCCGCCAAGCAATTGGAACAGCTTGTATTTTTCTGTATGATCGGGGCAGGCTGGATAACCCGGAGCCGGGCGGATGCCTGCATATTCTTCATTTATCAGTTGTTCGTTTGTAAGTTGTTCACCTGAAATATAACCCCAGAATTCTGTTCTTGTGCGTTTGTGAAGCAGTTCGGCGAACGCTTCTGCCAGGCGGTCGGCGAGTGCCTGCAGGATGATTATATTATAATCATCGTGGTTGTTCTCAAAATTTTTGATATGTGTATCAATACCCTGAATGGTAACGCTGAAGGCACCGATATGGTCCTGCTGCGGACAAGATTCGGGTGCGATAAAATCGGCCAGCGATAAATTGGGCTGTCCGGCCGCTTTTTTTATTTGCTGGCGAAGGAATTCGAGCCTGATGAGGGATGAATCAACCTTAACATCTACACTGTCAGGGGCTATCTTATTGGCAGGCCAGAAACCCACTACGCCTTTAGCGGTTAGCCATTTTTCACGGATTATTTTATCCAGGAGAGCTTTTGCATCATTGTATAATTTGGTTGCTTCGTTTCCAATAACGGCATCTGACAATATTTGCGGGAATTTACCATGCATTTCCCATGCTATGAAGAAAGGCTGCCAGTCTATGTATTGTGCTATTTCTTCCAGCGGGTAATCGTTTAATAATTTTGTTCCGGTAAAGGAAGGTGTAACGGGCGAAAAGTTATTCCAGTTCACCGGTGCGGTGTTCTGCTGTGCTTCTTCAAACCGGAGATATTGTTTAACAGACTTCTTGTTTGCAAAATCATCTTTCAGTTTTTCATACTCTGCATTTATGTTTTGCAGGAAAGCAGGTTTTTGTTCCTGGCTTAGCAAACTACCGGCAACGGTTACACTACGGCTGGCGTCCAGCACATGAACAACAGCATGGTCATATTGCGGGGCAATCTTAACTGCCGTGTGCATCCGGGAAGTGGTTGCACCGCCAATAAGCAGCGGAATATTCATATTGCGTCTTTTCATTTCATGGGCAACATGCACCATTTCATCCAGCGAAGGAGTTATGAGGCCACTGAGCCCGATGATGTCTGCTTTTTCCTTTACAGCGGTTTCCAGTATCTTTTCTGTGGGCACCATCACGCCCAGGTCAATGATGTCGTACCCGTTACAGCCGAGCACAACACCCACGATATTTTTTCCGATGTCGTGTACGTCGCCTTTTACGGTGGCCAGTAAAATCTTTGGGGCGCCTGCCGCTTCCTCATTAACTGTCCCGGCCGCCAGGTGTGCGTTTTTCCTGTCTTCTTTTTCCTGTTCAATAAAAGGGGTTAAAATGGCTACTGCTTTTTTCATCACCCGGGCGCTTTTTACCACTTGCGGCAGGAACATCTTGCCTGCGCCAAAGAGGTCGCCGACCACGTTCATGCCGTCCATCAGCGGGCCTTCAATAACATCCAGCGGGCGGGCATATTTCTGCCGGGCTTCTTCCGTATCCGCATCAATATAATCTGTTATGCCGTTTACCAGCGAATGGGTTAACCTTTTTTCTACCGTATCGTTTCTCCAGCTTTCATCCTTTACGGTTTCTTTGCCTTTTGCTTTAACGGTTTCTGCAAAGCTGATCAGTTTTTCTGTTGCTTCATTATTGTTGTTATTCCTGTTCAGGATCACATCTTCGCACAATTGTTTAAGTGTGGGTTCAATTTCATCGTATACCACCAGCTGGCCTGCATTCACGATACCCATGTCCATACCTGCTTTGATGGCATGATACAGAAATACACTATGTATGGCTTCCCTTACATGGTCGTTTCCCCGGAAAGAAAAAGATACATTGCTTACGCCTCCGCTCACTTTTGTGAGGGGCATCCGTTTTTTTATTTCGCGGGTGGCTTCAATAAAATCAACTGCATAATTATTATGTTCCTCAATGCCGGTGGCAATGGCAAAAATATTGGGGTCAAAAATGATGTCTTGCGGAAGATAGCCAACTTTTTCTGTTAGGATTTTATACGCCCGCTGGCATATTTCAATTTTGCGGTCGCGGGTATCTGCCTGTCCAACTTCATCAAATGCCATTACAATTACGGAGGCGCCATAGCTTTTACAGATGATTGCCTGTTCAATGAATTTAGCTTCCCCTTCTTTCATGGAGATAGAGTTCACAATACACTTTCCCTGTACGCATTTCAGCCCGGCTTCTATGATCTCAAATTTACTGCTGTCGATCATGATGGGAATCTTTGCAATATCCGGCTCTGCCTGCAGCAGGTTTAAGAAACTGGTCATGGCCGATACGCCATCCAGCAGGGCATCATCCATGTTTACATCAATCACCTGGGCGCCGTTTTCAACCTGCTGACGTGCAACAGACAAGGCAGCTTCGTATTGCCCTTCCCTGATAAGCCGGGCAAACATCTTGCTTCCGGTAACGTTGGTGCGTTCGCCTACATTCACAAAATTTGTTTCCGGGCGGATGATAAGCGGTTCCAAACCGGCTAATCTTAAATATGGGTTGATTGTATTCATTTTTAATGTTTAACCACAGAGTTTCTCAGTGTTGTTTTCACAGAGAAAAATAAATATTATATAATTAACCTTTTTATTCCTTTTTTTAAACTGGTAGTCTTAAAGTTCAACAATAAACCTACTTTACAACCAGATAGTTTTAAGTATGTCAATAATTGTGCTATGTGTACACCCGTAAAATTTTCAGCACATTTTATTTCCAATATTACTCTTTGCTCAACCATTAGATCTACCCTATAACCGATATTCATTTTTATTTCTTCATAAAACAATGGCATTGTTTTTTCTTTTTCAGTGGATATACCATTCTTCTTTAATTCATAAAACAGGCATTCTTTGTAAGACGACTCTAATAAACCCGGACCAAGTGCTGAATGTACTTTAAATGCACATTTTAATATCGCTTCTGTTAATTGGTTAATGTCTTTCATTATCTGGAATTTTTAATAAACCGATTGTAATTATTAGGGATTACAATTTAATTTATTAAAAACAGGCCTCTCTGTGAAAATACTCCTTTTCCTCTGTGGTTTTAACTCACTTTTAAGTAGTTAAACAACTTCAAAGACCGGTAATTCCCTCGGTTTAAACTTAGCCACTTCATCTGCAATATGCCTGATATGGTCCGGGGTGGTGCCGCAGCAACCGCCAACAATATTTACAAATCCTTCTTTGGCCCATTCTTCTATGATGTGGGCAGTTTCATGAGGCTGTTCATCATATTCGCCAAAAGCATTGGGTAAACCGGCATTGGGATATGCAGAAGTATAGCAACTAGCCATTGCCGATAGTTCTTCAATATGCGGCCTCATTTCCCTGGCACCCAGGGCACAGTTGAGCCCGATACTGATTGGGTTGGCATGCATTACAGAAATATAAAATGCTTCCAGTGTCTGCCCGCTTAAAGTGCGGCCGCTGGCGTCAGTAATGGTTCCGCTAATCATAACCGGCAGGTCATTACCTGATTCCCTCTTGTATTGGCTGATGGCATAAATGGCTGCTTTGGCATTCAGGGTATCGAAGATGGTTTCAATAAGCAGGATATCCACCCCGCCTTCTGCCAGCCCGCGTATCTGTTCACTATAGGCGGCAGCCACTTCATCAAATGTTACGGCGCGGAAGCCAGGGTTGTTAACATCCGGCGAAAGCGATAATGTTTTATTTAAAGGCCCGATGGCACCGGCAACAAAACGGGGCTTATCCGGGTTTATCTTCGTGTATTCATCAGCGGCAGCACGTGCGCACCTGGCAGAAGCAATATTCAATTCAAAAGCAAGGGATTGCATATCGTAATCAGCCTGTGCAATAGAAGTGCTGCTGAACGTATTTGTTTCAATGATATCGGCGCCGGCATCCAGGTATAGTTTATGGATGCCTGTTATGATATCCGGCTGTGTGATGCTCAGCAGGTCGTTGTTGCCTTTTACATCGGTGTGCCAGTTTTTGAAGCGCTCACCCCGGTAATCCGCTTCCGTTAATTTATGCCGCTGTATCATGGTGCCCATGGCGCCATCGATGATCAGAATGCGTTCCTTTAATAATTCTTTTAGTCCTTTCATGTCTATTCATTTCAATGAACGGCGAATGCCGGGTTTCCTAATACATTATTTACAGAAAATTGGTTTTTTGTTGCCGGCCGCTACAAATGAAGAGAACTTAAAACGATTATCAAATCCGGGAGTTAGGTGGATATGCTTTTCGTTTATTAGTTCAATTGTTTGTGATGACCTTCGGGGTTGAACAATAAACAAATCCGCCCCGCCAACGGCTGCAAAGCTATAATAACAAAGCCATAACACAAAATGTTATAGCTTAAAAAACACCTGAAGTCAGAGGGGGTAAATACAAGAAATGGGAAGGACGTAAAATGAACCAACCCTTACCTGGCTGTATTGATATAGTTATCAACCGGGATCCTGTTTGAAATGCTTTTGGCCAGGGTCATTTCATCGGCATATTCCAGTTCGCCGCCAAATGCAATGCCGCGTGCAATAGTTGTAATGCTGATGGGCGTACCCTGTAATTTCCGGCCGATATAATAGATGGTAGTATCCCCCTGTATATTTGGATTGAGTGCAAAGATCAGTTCTGTGGTCTTTTCATCTGCAATGCGTTTTATCAGTGCATCAATGGTTAGTTGATCGGGTCCAATGCCATCCAGCGGAGAGATGATGCCGCCTAACACATGGTAAACGCCATTGAATTGCTGGGTACTTTCAATGGCAATCACATCGCGGATATTTTCAACCACACATATGATGTCCTGTTTACGCGAGGGGTTGCTGCAGGTATGGCAAAATTCATCATCAGAAATATTAAAACAACGTTTACAAAACCTTATTTCATTCCTCATAAGTGCAATGCTGTTGCTGAACTGTTCCACATCCCGGTAATCCTGTTTAATCAGGTGAAGTACAAGCCGGAGGGCTGTTTTTTTCCCGATACCCGGTAATTTGGCAAATTCATTAACGGCGTTCTCTAAGAGGGAAGAAGAAAAAATCATGCGCAAAAATAGCCATTAGCCGGTAGTTTTCAATTATCAAAAAAATAGTTTTTGCAGATGTTTTTGGGCTCGGCGGATTGTTTACAGACTGATGTCGCGTTCATTATCCCAGTCGGCTTTTACGGCAATTTTCAGGTTAAGGTTCTTTACTTTTTCAGGTTGCAGGCCGGATGTATAGTTTCCCGGATCCCATTTCCCGTTTTTATTATCATCATATAAGATACTTATGGCATATTCGCCCGGAGGAAAAAGTTTGTTGGTCCATTCTCCGGAGCTGATGGCAAAACTATATTTCACTGATTCGCCATCTGAGAAAAGAATGACCGGGTTGCGGGAAAGGTCAAGGTTTGCAAACCGTAATGTAACTGAACCATAATCAGCCGTGTTTTTTGTTTTAAACCGCAGGGTATCTGTGCGGCTTAAGAAATTTCCTGCAGAATCCTGAACCGCTTCTTTTTGGATGATATAATTATACGTAGCGCCAGGTATCCAGTTTGTATGTACAGAAACGATTTTAGCGGTCTTATCAAGCTTGTTGTAATACGCACTTATCGGTTTGTAATTGCTGTCTGTCAATACTGTTTTGGTTGTATCAAACAATTGCAGCGGGTTGTTGAAACTAAGTTCAAATGGTTGCAGCAGGTCATGTATCTGGCCTGCCAGCCCGGTTAGATATTTTAATTTTTTTTCCGCTGCCGGTTTCAGAACGGTTAAGGTTTTGTTGTTGTCTGGTTTTTGTTCGGCGTAGGCAAACAGTTGGATGGTATTATTATTGGTTGCCGGATTAAGGGTAGCATCGAAAAATGCGAATAATTCTGTTTTTGCATTATAAGTTTTGCTTCCATCGCCGTCTTTAAGTGCATATAGCCTGAAGTTTTTGCCGGGCAGGTAACGGAATTGGAATTGCCCGTTTCCATCTACCCGTGCTACATAATCGGCTTTCGTTTTCTGCACGGCCGTATCATTTGTGTTGCGGTAAAGCAAAACCAGGATCGTACTGTCGGTTTTACCTGTTTCCGCCAGGGTCACTTTTCCGGAAAGGGTTAATGAATCTATAGCATTACCTGTAGCGAAAACATAGGTGAAATTCTTAAGGATATTCCCTTCATGAACATCTTTGATGGCATTTCCAAAATCGATGCTATAGGTTGTGTTTGGCTGTAAGCTGTCTCTTAATCGGATACTTACGGATTTACGGTTATACGAAATGGTTGGGGTTGTTTTCTGTGCGGGGGAAATGATCAGGTTGTTTTGCAGTTCCTGTAAATCTATATTTTCATTGAAAGTAAGGGAGATCCTGTTTCCTGTAAAACCGGTGCTGTTTAATGCAGGAACAGCCTTTACCAGCTTTGGCGGTATACTGTCAGTAGGCCCACCGGTTGGGGCACTTATCTGGGCACATCCGCTTGTATAAACGATGGCTGAATACAATCCGGCCACCAGTGCGAGTATTGATACTATTTTTTTCATCAGCCTGTACCTGTTCTTTAAAAGAGCTGTGAAGTTAGCTATTACGCCATAAATTAAAAGTGAAAGTTGTAAAAGAAACAGATGGGGAAACCGGTTTATCCATTGCTGTTATCCTCTTCTTCTTCTATTTCGTGCAAGGCGATTGCCAGTTCGTTTGTCTTAACAAAATTGCACCAGTGGCATTCCTCTTTTCCGCAGCCGGTGTAAAATTCCCGGTTTTGTATTTTTTGCCAGGTGCGGGTAACCTGGTTTGTAACCGTGGCGATATCAGCCGGGCTGATGGTGATCTTTTCTTTCCTGTATTGCTTTTTTTTGTCGGGTTCAATAAAATCGAATTCTGTGCTTACCACTTTCCAGTCTTTAGCCTTATAGTTGTCAACAAGTATCTTGTAAAAAACGGCCTGCCGCCAGTAGTCGCCACCGTTAGGTTCGTTTTCAGATGGGCCTTTTAGTTTTGGCAGGGCTTTGTCGGGATCGCCGGTTTTATAGTCAACCACATTCACCGATTTTCCGTCAAATTCCAGTTTGTCCAGTTTTCCTTTCAGTGGTACATCTTCTACAACCACATTCCTGATGTTCAATTCTACAGATACAACGGGATTAAAACTGCTGATGTACCTGTCATAATAATTCCCCAGTATTTCAGGCCCGTATTCCATACGCCTGTTGTATTGTTCCCTGGTGAAGCTTTCGCGGTGCCGTTCCATAAACCAGGTGAAATCGCTGATGAATGTTTCTTTAGGGGGGAACTTATTGTTCCCGTTTTCCTGCATCTTGCGGAACAGTTTTTCCAGCGCATGATGTACGGCGGAACCGAATTCAGTTGCTTCGTTCTTGGGAGAAGGGATCCGGATCAGGTTTTTGAAATAGAATTCAAGCGGGCATTTGAGAAAATTATTCAGTGCGGTAACGTTCATCACGAACTTCTCCAGTGTACGTCCGATGAATGCCTCTTCAATAGCGTCTATTTGCGGCGCTTCGGGCTTACTGAACCCAAGCCCGGCAAATTCTGACAGTACGGGTGAATCTATCAACACTTTTTCTACGCTTATCTCATGTTTGTCAAGTATTTCTGCAATGAACATGGAGGGTTCCAGCTCTTTACCATCATTTTTAAATTTACTGTATGAAATAAACAGGTGCTGTTCGGCACGGGTAAGCGCAACATAAAACAACCTTCTTAATTCTTCCTCTTCGGATGCGGCCGGGTGGGAAGTAAACATGGTATCGGGTAATTTATATCCACCGCCCGGCTTCTTTTTCTTTTCCCAGGATACGGCATTGCAGCCCGCAATGAATACGTATTCAAACTCCAGCCCTTTTGAGCCGTGTGCTGTCATCAGGTTAACGCCCTTGTCGCTACCGCTTACCTGTACCAGCGGCAGGCTGATGCTTTCTTTTTCCATCAGTTCTATGAGTGTAACCAGTTGCTGCAGGTTCAGTAGCGGGTTTCGGCGTGTTTCTTCTTTTATAAAATCGAATAAAGCCGTAAGTACCTGTAACTGCCAGTGTTTGTCGGATGATTGCATGATCCTGCTGAGCAATCCGGTTTCCTGTATGATGTTTTCAAACAATTGCTGCAGGGTGATGTTGGGCACATCAGCCAACAATTTTTCTATAACGGCAGAAACTTTTTTCAAGCCTTCGTGCAGGCCGGTGCTGAACAGGTCGCGGGGAGGTGCTGCCGATTTTTCGTATAACAGTTGCCGTATGGATGACCTTGATCCGCCATATCTTTTGTCTGCCGCTTCCAGCGATAATTTCGCTATTTCAACAGGCGGAATGCCGAACCAGTTGAAGTGGAGGATTTCAAAAAGCATTTCATCGCCGCTGTACGGTATATAATGCTCAGAAGCCAGGTATTTAAGCACGAGCAATATCTTTTTGGCTTCAGGCAGTTCCAAAATGTTCAGGTGCCTCTTGCTGTATGCCTGTATGTTAAGCAGTTTGAAATACCTCGACAGTTCTTCACCATATTTATTTTCTTTATAAATGATGCCGATATTGCCGGGCGAAACGCCGGATGCCAGCAATTGCTGTACCTGTTTAACGATGCCGATCATTTCCTGCCGTTGTGTTTCAAATTCACGGATGACGGGATTATTGGTCAGGTGCTTTATCTGTTCATTGGATGAAAGCAGTTCCTTGCTCAGCCCGTCAACCTGGTTTACCAGCCTTTCTTCATTACGGCTGATAAGTGTTTTTGATATATCGAGTATTGGCTGTGTAGAACGATAATTGCTGGTAAGCACTACCGTTAGTAATTCATCCTTATAGTTGCCTGCAAATTGAAGCATATTCTCAATGTTGGCGCCCTGGAACCGGTAGATGCTCTGGTCGTCGTCGCCCACTACAAAAACATTTGGTTTATCCCAGTAGCTTATCAGCAGTTCTACCAGCCGGTTCTGTGTACCGCTGGTGTCCTGGTATTCATCAACCAGTATATACTGGAATTTTTCCTGGTAAGACGCTAACATGTTTTTATTTTCTTCAAAGGCCCTGATCACCCAGTTTATCATGTCGTCGAAATCGTAACGGTTCTTTTTTCTCATCAACTGCTGAAAACGGTCAAATTCATTCACGGCCGCCCTTAGTTTTTCCATCTTTTCTTTTTCTTCGGCAATCTTGTCAGCTTTCAGGTCGCCTGCATTGAATTCCCTGTATTTCTTCTTATAGGTGAAGCCATCTCGCGTGGGAAGGCTATCCAGGTATTCATCAATTTTCAGGTTAATGTATGCCGGGGCCCAGCCTTCTTTTTTCATGGTGCTGAAAAGCGCCTGCAGGTTTTTTACTTCGTAGTAAACATCTCCGCGGTATCTTTTAAGCGGATGGTTTTTGGGGAAAGCGTCAATCAGTTCTTTGAATAGTTCTATCTTCTCCAGGTCGGAGATGGGATCGAGGGCTGTCTTTTCAAATAAGGAAAGGTTTTCCTGTATGATATCATTGCAAAAGGCATGGAACGTATAGATATTCACCTTATAGGCATCCGGTCCAATGAACTGGAGCAGCCTTTTGCGCATAGCTACCACACCGGCATCTGTGTAAGTAAGGCATAGTATGTTTTGAGGGTTGGTATCAGTGTCCAATAATATTTTACCGATACGGCTGGCCAGTATTTGGGTCTTACCTGTTCCGGGGCCTGCAATCACCATCACGGGCCCTTCGATAGCATCTACAGCCCTTCGCTGCTGTTCATTCAGTCTTTCGTATTCCCTGCTGAATTTAATCTGTAAACTTTCCTGGTAGTTAGACATGGTTCAAAGATAGTTTAGTATGGGGAATGTGGTTGAATGTGAAAAATGAGGGAAGGTTCAACCTTTTTTATTGAATGCTGTTATAGGAGAACACGAAATATGCGTAACATAATACAATTGAAATCAATCGGTTGAAATGCCGGATCATAAATGAATACAATGAGCAAAGTATACAGTTTAAAAACGGTGCAGTTAATTCCGGTAAGCCTGGAAAAGGCCTGGAATTTTTTCAGTAACCCGGCAAACCTGCAGGCCATAACGCCGGAAGATATGGGGTTCAGGGTAATATCAGCACATCATGGCGATAAGATGTATGCAGGGCAGGTTATTGAATATAAAGTCTGTCCTGTATTACATGTGCCATTGTATTGGATGACAGAGATAACACATGTTGTTGACAGGAAGTTTTTTGTGGATGAACAACGGTTTGGCCCGTATTCGCTGTGGCATCATCAGCATCATTTCAGGGAAGTGGAAGGAGGGGTGGAAATGACGGACATCGTACATTATAAATTGCCTTTTTGGTTTTTAGGGGATATTGCGCATGGGATATTTGTGAAGAAAAAACTTCGGGAGATTTTTGATTTCCGGTATAAGAAAGTGGAACAGATTTTTGGGAAAGTGGCGGCTTAGGGGATGTAAGTGATTATTTGATTTGGAGATTTGGAGATGTGGAAATGTAAGTGGTTAGTTAATTTGGAAATGTGATAATGCCAGTGATTATTTGATTTGGAGATTTGGAAATTTGGAGATGTGGAAATGTAAGTGGTTAGTTAATTTGGAAATATGATAATGTCAGTGATTATTTGATTTGGAGATGTAGTAATGAAAGTGATTAGTTAATTTTGAAATACCTGGGATTAATTGATTTGGAGGCTTGGAAATAAGGAAATGCCGGATGGGTCAGACATTTCCGTTTTTCGTTTTATAGTTTCGGTTGAAAGATTATTTGGCCGCTTCTACAAAACCCCAGTTTTTATTGTTTTTGATATTTGATATCTGGTTTTCAGAAACTTTAAACTGTTTGGCCAGGGCTTTTATGGGTTTTCCTTCATTGAGCAGTTTTTTTACATACATCACTTTTGTTACGGTAAGTTTATATGCCCTGCCATTGTTATAGTCAATAGAATTCCTTTTTTTCCTTTCCTGGATCACTACGGGGCTTGATTGCTGGTGCATGCTGTTTTCCTGCAGGTTCATCCATTGCAGGTTTGACGCATTGTTATTCAGCTTATCGTAATCTAGATGGGCAACAATCGTTTGGTCCGGCTCAGGTGTAGGAAGAAAATAGGTTGCTACCAGCCGGTGATACAATTCATTAAAATAAACGGTTCTTTGTAAGATGTATTTTTTATGTGCTGTTTCGTAGATTTTTTTCTTTTCAGCAAGAAGAATTTTTTGTGATTCCAGTTGCCGGTTGATAGCTTCCGCTTCAGCACGGGCAATATCTTTCCTTCGTAATTCTTTTTGCAGGGTAAGTATTTTCTTATTGGCAGCCGTAACCGGATCACGGAGTTCCTGTATCATCTTTTCAGTTTCTTCATTGCGGGGTTTGAACAGCCTGTGCCTGAAAATGCGGTAACCGTTAATCATACCGCCTTTGATAATTTTCCCTGAATTGATCTTGTTAAAAGTGCGTATGCGGCCCCAGTTGGAAATTTCTATCCGGCCGTTACTGATAAACCCTTCTCCCAGGTCTATTGTTTTCCATTCTTCTCCTGCAAAACTGTGTGTGCTCAAGTGTATTTCATTTATGATGATCAATATGTCATCATAGGGCGATTATTTAAATTACAAGTATGAAGGTTATTTCAAAAATAAAAGTTGCCTTCAAATATTAATACAGCAATGTTAACCGGGCATCCGGGTTATGTATTTTTCAATCTGCTTTATCTGATCAACAATTTGTGGTGTTGTAGGTTTAAAAGATTTTGCTTTTCTGAAATATTCCTTTGCTGCCCTGAATTCCCTTTTGTTCATCATAATGGAACAAAGTTGGAGGTATGCCGCAGCGTTGTTTTCATTGTCGGGTAGCCCGGCCCGGATGGCCTGGCGTATATATGCTTCTGCCTGTTTGATATCGCCTTTCTGCATACTCAGCATGCCCAGTTGCAGGCGATTGGGCCCTTCGGCCTGTTTGGTCATGGATCCGCCACCCAGGTCGAGGCCTTTTTTCATCATTTTTTCCGCTCCGTCATAATCCTGGTTTACCATGGCCAGGTTGCCCTTGATGGTATAATAAACTGACCGCACCGGTTTTATAAGCAGGCCGGGAAATTGTATGCCATCAACCACTTTTTTGGCGCCTTCCATATCGCCTTCTTCCATGTAAGATTGTATAAGGCGCATTGGACCGAACAGGAAATGCCCTACAATGAATACAGCTGCCAGGAAATATAATATGAATGAAGGCCAGAAACTGGTCTGGTAATTAACAAAAACAGCCAGGGCAAGCATGGCGATGCCTAACCACAGGCGATATTTGATAAAGCTGTTCAACCACTTCATGAGTAAAAAATTGGAGGGCAAAGATAAGGGAAGATATGGTAATGGATACAGTCAAAAGGCTTGTAATTGAAGCTGTTTTATCCGGTAAAAGGGCAATTTTTTGAATTTAACCCCGGTCAAATAAAGAAAATCATTACTTTTGCCGTCCTGAATTTTATACAGGCCACAGGCAACTGAATCTCCGCGTTCATTTATGCCTGATGCTGATTAAATATTCACCTGGTCCCGTAGTTCAATGGATAGAATAGAAGTTTCCTAAACTTTAGATACAAGTTCGATTCTTGTCGGGACTACCAAAGCGGATAAATTAGGGTTTTCACCAGAAAACCCTTTTTCATTTTCTCCTAAAACCCTTGCCAGTCCTGCAATTGAAGCAAATAACCCATTTACAGAATTGGTTCGATAATTCATTGTGGCTGTATCAAAGGATATTCCTGTTGGGAATACCAGTTTTTGAATGGCCTGCTTTATTTGATTGTTGCCGGAATCCCAAATCTTATTGAGATCCTGAGATAATTTTAGAGCAAAATCAACAAACTTATTTGGGTTCGATATCTTAACATCAACTTTTCTTAATTCTGCTTCTAATTCAATTAATTGACCTGATATTAACTCATTGCTGCTTTTGTGTATATCTTCGTTAATCTTGCCGGTCGCAAACCTATGTGAAATGATATTTAACTCATTAGAGAGTACCGCTTTTCGTCTTTCAATTTCCTGCCTGCGGTTATAGTTGGATTCATTTAAATTTCGAAAAGTAAACAGTAATTGAGAAGCCAGTGGTTTTATAAGATCCTTATGTAACCGGAACTGCGATAAGTATGTTATAAAATCCTTATGCATTAATTCACTACTTCTATTGCATTTACACCCCTGGGTATTACACTTGTAATAACTCTTGTGTTTTTTATTATTAGTGTAAGCTGTCCAATTTTTATTGCATTTCCCACATTTTATAAATCCCTTTAAAGGGAATAGGCTATTCTCTTTTAAACAGTCTTTATAATATTTTATTTTAGTATGGTTAACACGCTCATATGTTTCTACACTGATTAATGGCTTATGGATACCCTTTACGATATCCTCACCTAACAATGAACCCTTAATGTATCCACAATAGAAAGGGCTTGTAAAAAGATCTCCTAATCTTTTGAGGTTTAGGTTTGCTCCCAGCATATTGATTCTATTTAATATAGAAATATTATTTAGCCCTGTTTCTTTTAATTCAAAGGCCATTTTAATGAATCTTGCTTTCTCGTTTGGAACAGGAACTTTGTTTTCTCCAATTTTACTTAATTCATATCCATAAGGAGGCTTATGAACATATATTCCATTCCTTAATTTATTTCTCATCCCGTCTATTACCTTTTTCTTTCTCAAATCATTATCAAATTTGGATATCACAAGAAGTAAGGACATTTGTAGATCACCCTCAGGAGTACTTAAGTCAGCTGCTTGTGTTGCTGAAATCACTAAAACATTATGATTCGTCATTAAGTCTTGAGCAATTGCAATTCCCTGGCCACCGGTTCTACTGAACCTATCAAAACTATGCACCACTAAGTATTTGACATTGTTTTTTTTATTTTTTACAAAATCAATTACTTTATTAAATTCCTTACGTTCATCAGTTTTTGCACTTTCATATGTACCACCAATTTCCGCAACGATATTGAGATTTTCTTTGTGACAATATTGCCTGCAACCTTTAATTTGTGTTTCAAGGCTCCCGTTATTTTCAGCCTGCTCTTTTGTTGATACCCTTGTATAAATAACTGCATTCCTAGAAGATTTGATAGGTAAGTTCAGTTTACTTTTTAGTATACTCTTAATTCGATTTTCGTTGTTCATTTTTCGCGGAATTTACTTGTTGATAAAGTTCATATAAAATAACTGAAAACAGCCGAAGGGATTCAGTAAAATTTAATAATTCTTCTTCTGTTGAATTTTTGAAACCTTCTGTTTTTTTAAGTTCCTGAACAATGGTATTCGAGCTTTGTGTTTTCATCTGGAACCTCCATCAAAGGGGCCAAATGAATTGGATTCAATAAACTGCTCTAAAACTGCTTGTTTGTAAAATATTCTCCGTCCAAATTTGAAATATTCAATATTTCCATTTTTCCTAAATATTTGGATTTTAGAAATTGAACTTTTTAAGAAACTTGCAGCCTGTCTTTCTGTCAAATATTTATCATGTGCTAAATGAGAATTATTACCTACAACTTGATCCTGGTAAAGTTTTTTGAATTCATTTAACGCGACAAGAAGTTGTATTATATTTTCCTCTGGAATTAATACGGCTTTGTTCATATTTATTAAGTTTATAGAACAAAGCTATTTAACTGAAATAAAACCTTATTACGCAAAGGGTCAATTTGCGTAAATGATTTTTGCGTAAAAGTGAGAACTAAAGAATGTTAAGTATGTGTAGATAGAGCGCTCCGTTTGTAGGGTTGCTGTTATGTTTTTTATGGTCATAGAAAACTCTGCTACCATTTTTTTTAATTTCAAAAAAGGTAAAGAATTCAGGATATTTTGGTTTAGGAGGAGTTAAAATAGACTTATCAAGATGTTTGACTTTATTAAACAAAATATAGTAAAGCTGAACAAGTTCCTGTGGAGTTCCAAGCCATTTGATTGATTGAAGATTTCGATCACCGGCTAAGAAATTAATAAATAAGTCTTCATTTGTTTGACTGACCTCCAAATAAGGATGTAGGCTTTTAAATATCTGGCGTAATAAAGTTTGAGTATTACTTGATATATCTGCGTGTGGTTTACCATTCTTTATTATCTGGCTGCCAAGCTGCCTGTAAATAAAATTGTTTAGCTTCTCAAGTGATTTTGCAATAGGTAACTGCTTCTTTTCAGAAAGTGCCAGGTGACGTTCTATTAATTTGTTTTTGAGCCTTGCAATAGTGCTGTTAAATAACTTGTCGGATATTACGGTGTTAGCATTTGTAGGATTCAGCCTTAAGTCATTGATCTCACTTGCCACTATCCAAAATTGCTCGTTTAATTCCTTTTGTAGATAATCATCAAAACTATAGGTTTTCTCTTCAAGGCTATTGTCAGAAGAATTATACTCTAGGCCCTTAATTTTGCCCTTTACGCGATCAATTTCCGGCCATTGAGCAAAACCCGCGGGCGCATCTTCAACCCATTCATTGAGCTTATTTTCAATATTTGACGGCTTTAAAAAACCAATCAGTGCAATTGATTCCATTTTTGGAGATTCTTGCATATTATATCCTCCGTAGATAAATCAAAAATAGTCAAAAGCATTAGTTGTTTGGCATTTTAAGATGGTTTTAAACCTTTGTTGATGTATTTAGAATAAGAAAGTTGTGTTTTATATAAACAAATTTCTCTCTTTTCTTATACCTTTAAAGTATTAATAAACCCCTATTATCCTCAAAGAGAAATCAATTTAATATCCTTAATATCATATTGACTATCAATCTATCATGGAATTTCTTCTGTAGGGAAGTGATTTAATTACCGATTACCAATGGCTATCAAAAAATCTGAACTCTATTCTTCCCTCTGGGAAATGTGCGATGAACTCCGCGGCGGTATGGATGCCAGCGAATACAAGGATTATGTATTGATCATGTTGTTTATAAAATATATCAGTGATAAGTACGCAGGTGTACCATATGCGCCCATTACTGTGCCACCTGGGGCCAGTTTCAAAGATATGGTAGCACTCAAAGGCAAGGATACCATTGGTGACGATATCAATAAGAAAATCATTGGTCCAATTGAGCAAGCAAATAAATCCTTGGGTTCAATCAAGGTAGATTTTGACAATCCCGAAAAACTGGGCACCGGCGATGAGAAAGTAAAACGCTTAACCAAACTCATTGCTATTTTCGAAAAACCGGAACTGAATTTCAGCAAGAACAAAGCAGAAGGTGATGATATTTTAGGTGATGCTTATGAATACCTGATGCGCAACTTTGCAACAGAAAGCGGCAAGAGTAAAGGACAGTTTTATACTCCGTCTGAAGTAAGCCGTATCATGGCAAAAATCATAGGAATCAATAATGCCAATACGAATGCCAACACCACCATTTATGATCCTACGTGTGGTTCTGGTTCTTTACTTTTAAAAGTGGCAGATGAAGCAGAAAAAAAGATTACTATTTATGGCCAGGAGAAAGAAAGTGCTACCGCAGGTTTGGCTCGTATGAATATGGTGTTGCATGATTGCCCAACGGCACTCATCAAATGTACCGGAAACAGTACCCTGAGTGATCCGCAATTCACGGAAGATAACGGAGGCTTAAAGCTATTCGATTTTGTGGTAGCAAATCCGCCATTTTCTTTAAAGAGCTGGAGTAATGGAGTGTATGATACTACCGGGGATGACAATACAGCTTTACCAGCAAACGCAAAAGATTATGGTCGGTTTAAAGGCTTTGCCATTCCTCCAGAGAAGAATGGTGACTATGCTTTTCTACTGCACATTGTTCGTTCTTTAAAAAGCAAAGGCAAGGCAGCGGTTATTTTGCCTCATGGTGTATTGTTTCGTGGAGGCTCGGAAGCCGAGATTCGTAAAAACTTAGTTAAAAAAGGATACATCAAAGGTATTATCGGTTTGCCTGCCAACTTGTTTTTTGGTACCGGTATCCCGGCTTGTTTAATTGTTATCGATAAGGAAAATGCTGATAACCGAAAAGCCATTTTTATGGTAGATGCCAGCAAGGGCTTTATGAAAGACGGTCCTAAAAACCGTTTGCGTGACCAGGATATCCACAAAATTGTGGACACTTTTAACAAGCAACAGGAAACACCTAAGTACAGCCGGATTATACCTATTACCGAAGTTGAAGAAAAGGAATACAACTTAAATATTCCACGCTACATTGATAGCCAAGATGAAGAAGACCTGCAGGATATAGCAGCACATTTGCAAGGTGGCATACCCGATGCTGATATTAATGCCTTACAAGGATATTGGGATGTGTATGAAACCATGCGTAGCGATCTGTTTGAACCTTTTGGCCGTGAAGGATACTCGCAATTGAAAATTGAGAAAGATGCCATTAAAACTACTATTTTCTCACATGCTGAGTTTACTGCTTACAGCCAAAAAGTAAATAACGCTTTTACCAACTGGAAAAACATCACTGTTCCCGAATTAAAAAATTTGAAGCAAGGTGTAAAACCCAAAAAGCTTATACACCAGGTTTCTGAACGTTTGCTGGAAGCCTTTGGAAGTTTGAGTCTGATTGATAATTACGATGTTTACCAACACCTCATGCTGTATTGGGGTGAGGTAATGCAGGATGATGTTTATGTGATATCTGACGATGGCTGGCAGGCGGGCCGAGAAGTGTACCGTATTATTAAGAAAACTAAACAAAAAGACGGTAAAATAAAAGAATCAGATACTGAGGGTTTAGATGGGATGGAGAGTAAATTAATAAAGCCTTATTTAATAGTGAATAAGTATTTTAAAGTCGAAGAAAAAGCGATTGAATTAATTGCAGTTAAGGTTGAAGAATTAAAAAATAAACTTACCGAAAAGGAAGAGGAACAAACAGACGAAGATGATTTGTTGGCGAATGTTAAAGTGAAAAAAGGGAAATCTGACGTTGATACAATTAATAAAAAATCTATTGAGCAAAGATTGAAAATTATTAAAGGCGACAAAAAGGCTGAGGATGAAATTTCAGTTATTACTTGGTATTTAAAAATACTTGATGAAATAGCGAAACTGAATAAAGATCTTAAAGATGCCCAAAAAGCACTGGAGCAAAAGGTATGGGATAAATACAAGACCCTTAGCGATGACGAAATAAAAACCTTGGTGGTAGATGATAAATGGATTAACCATTTAGAAAACTCCGTACAAAACGAAATGCAACGCATTAGCCAACGCCTAACCCAACGCATTAAAGAATTGGCTGACCGGTACGAAACACCTTTGCCTGTCATGTTGAACGAAGTGAAACATCTGGAAGAGAAAGTAAATGCTCACCTTGTTAAAATGGGATTTGTATGGAACTAAGGAAAGGGTATAAGGAATCTGAAGCCGGAGTTATTCCAATTGATTGGAATGCAAAAACTATTGGTGAGACATTAAAAATCAAACATGGTAAAGATCAAAAAGCAGTTCAGTCAGAAAATGGAATTTACCCTATTTTGGGTACTGGCGGTTTAATGGGTTATGCAAGCCGTTTCCTTTACGATAAAGAATCTGTTTTGATTGGACGGAAAGGAACTATTGATAAACCAAAATATATGAATAGTCCTTTCTGGACTGTTGATACACTTTTTTATTCCGAGCTGAATGCAAACTATTTGGCGAAATATATTTACTATAATTTCTTGATGATCGATTGGTATGCATATAATGAAGCATCTGGTGTGCCTAGTTTAAATGCTAAAACAATTGAAAACATATTTATACCTCTCCCCCCCACCAAATCCGAACAAACCGCCATAGCCAACGCCCTTAGCGATACCGATGCCTTAATAAGCAGCCTTGAAAAACTCATTGAAAAAAAGAGAAACATAAAGCAAGGGGCAATGCAGGAGTTGCTGAAGCCGAAGAAGGGGTGGGTGGTGAAGAAGTTGGGGGAAATTGCAAAAATTCAAAGAGGTGCTTCTCCAAGACCAATTGAAAGCCCAGTTTGGTTTGATGAAAATTCAGAAGTAGGTTGGGTAAGAATTTCTGATGTGACGCGTTCAGTCAAGTATTTGACCGAAACAACTCAAAAACTTTCCGAAGCTGGTATTAGAAACAGTAGATCAGTAAATGAAGGAGAATTAATCATGAGTATTTGTGCTACCATCGGAAGACCAATATTGACAACTTTTGAGGTTTGTATACATGATGGTTTCGTAGCATTTTATAATCCCAAAATTGAAAGAGAATTTATTTATTATTATTTAACCTTTATTGAAAATGAATGGGCTAAGTCTGGTCAAACAGGTTCTCAGATGAATTTGAATAGTAATATTATAAGTTCCAGAGAAATTGTGTTTCCATCAGATCCTAAAGAGCAAAAGAATATAAGCGAAACATTTTCTGATATTGATAAGGAAATATTTGCCTTAGAAAAAGTGCTAGCAAAAAGCAAAATGCTCAAGCAGGGTATGATGCAGGAATTGTTAACAGGTAAAATAAGGTTGGTTTGAGTAAAAGCAAACAATTATGAAAAATTATTACAGGTTAATGTTAGGTGCAAAAAGCATTTATGCGGATGAATGTTTCAAGAACAATTTTGTTGGTGTAGATTTCCTTGCAAATGTTGATTTAACCAATAAACTTCCCAACAATTGGCGTGATTTTAATCAGGAGTATATACCTGTTTATTTAAAAGAGAACCCTGAAAAGAAGAAAGTTACTGCTGGCCTTGCCTGTGCAACTTTATGGATCGTTGCAAAAGGGTTACTAAATGGTGATATTTTATTATGCCCTAATGGCAGGGGAAGCTATATGGTTGGCGAGGTTTTAGACGATTATTCTTACCACCCAAATCATATTTTACCACATAGGCGAACCGTAAAATGGTATCCGGGTTTAATTGAAAGAAGTTCAATGTCTGATGCATTGAAAAATTCAACGGGTGCAATTGCGACTTATTGTAATATTACCAAATATGCAGAGGAAATTGAAAATTTAATTGCAGGCAAAAAACCACCAACATTAGTTTCAACTGATGATACTGTAGAAGATCCTTCAGTTTTCGCTTTGGAAAAGCACCTGGAAGATTTTCTTGTTCAAAACTGGAAACAATCAGAACTCGGGAAAGAATATGATATTTATGAAGAGGATGGCGAATTAGTTGGTCAACAATATCCAAGTGATACCGGTCCAATTGATATTCTTGCAATCAGTAAGGACAAAAAATCTATTCTTGTAGTTGAGCTTAAAAAAGGAAGGGCAAGCGATAATGTAGTCGGACAGATCCAACGTTATATGGGTTATGTTCTAGAAGAATTGGCAGAAGACTATCAACAGGTAAAAGGTGTTATCATTGCACTGGAAGATGATTTAAAAATTAAGAGAGCCTTATCTGTAACCAACAATATTGAATTTTATAGATACCAGGTAAGTTTTAAATTATTCAAAGTATAATATGGATGATGTAGGCCAAATAGAACGCTTAACACAAAACCGGGTAATAAAATTGTTCCGGGAAAACCTGCAGTATACTTACCTGGGCAATTGGGAAGACAAGTCAAACAATAGCAATATTGAAGAAGAGCTGCTTCGTAGTTATCTGATCAATAAAGCAGGTTATCCTGTAGAACTGGTCAATCGGGCCATTTACAAACTGCAAACTGAAGCACGTAATTATGACCGGAACCTCTATGGCAATAATAAAGAAGTATATAAGCTGCTGCGTTATGGTTATGAAGTAAAAGCAAATCCAGGTGATCGGTATGAACGTTTGCATTTCATCAATTGGGAAGAACCCGGGAAAAATGACTTTGCCATTGCAGAGGAAGTGACATACCAAGGGAATCGTGAGAAAAGACCCGATATTGTATTATACATTAATGGAATTGCTATAGGAGTGTTAGAACTGAAACGCAGTACTATCTCCATTGGGGATGGCATTCGGCAAAACCTGGTAAACCAACAAGCAGAATTTATTCAATCATTCTTTTCAACCATTCAATTGGTAATGGCGGGTAATGATACTGAAGGCTTGCGATACGGTACAATTGGCACACCTGAGAAGTTCTTCCTTCGCTGGAAAGAAGATATTGAAGATAACAGCCTGTTGCAGTTGGATAAATACCTTATAAAGATTTGCAATAAAAACCGATTATTAGAACTCATCCGTGATTTTGTGTTATTCGATGCTGGAGTTAAAAAGTTGCCGCGTTACCATCAATACTTTGGTATCAAAGCTGCACAGGAACACGTACGCAGAAGAGTAGGAGGTATAGTCTGGCATACTCAAGGAAGTGGCAAGAGTATTGTGATGGTACTTTTAGCACAATGGATTTTAAAGAATAATCCCAATGCAAGGGTTGCTATCCTAACCGACCGTACTGAGCTGGATAAGCAAATTGAAAGGGTATTCAACGATGCGGGAGAACCTCTTACCAGGACATCCAGTGGTAAAGCTTTGATGGAGCAACTGAGTCAGCCATCGCCAAGGTTGTTGTGTTCACTCATTCATAAATTTGGCAAAAAAGACGTTGAGGATTTTGATAAGTTTATAGAGGAATTAAAGAACAGTCCAACCCAAACAGTAGGTGAAATATTTGTTTTTGTGGATGAGTGCCATCGTACCCAGAGTGGTAAGCTACATAAGGCAATGAAGGCGAGGTTGCAAAACGCCGTATTCATAGGTTTTACGGGAACGCCATTACTGAAATCAGATAAACAAACCAGTTTAGAGGTTTTTGGAAAATACATTCACACGTACAAATTCAATGAAGCAGTAGAAGATGATGTAGTAAAAGATCTGGTATATGAAGCAAGAGATATTGACCAAAAACTTTCTTCTCCGGATAAGGTAGATAAATGGTTTGATACGAAAACAAAAGGATTAAACGATTTCCAAAAATCTGCCCTCAAACAAAAATGGGGAACGATGCAAAAGTTGTTGAGCTCCCGTTCAAGAATAGAGAAAATTGTTACAGATATTTTCTTCGATTTCTCAACTAAGCCCCGTTTAAGTTCAAGAACAGGCAATGCAATTTTAGTGGCAGGCAGTATTTATGAAGCATGTAAATACTTTGAAGCCTTTCAAAAATCAAGTTTCTATGACCGTTGTGCCATTATTACTTCTTATAACCCGGCAACAAAAGACATTACAACGGAGGATACAGGCGAAAATACAGAAACGGAAAAGGAATTTATATATAATACTTACATCGAATTACTGAAGGATGTTCATCCTTCTCCAAATAAAACCAAAACGGAAACATATGAGGATAATGCAAAAAACAAGTTTGTAAAAGAACCTGCAAATATGTGTTTACTCATTGTAGTAGATAAATTACTGACCGGATTTGATGCCCCTGCCTGCACTTACTTGTATATTGATAAATCAATGCGGGATCATGGGTTATTTCAGGCCATTTGTCGTGTTAACCGTCTGGACACAGATGATAAGGAGTTTGGTTATATCATTGATTATAAAGATTTATTTAAGAACCTGGTTAACGAAGAAGGCACTGGTGCCATACAGGTTTACACCTCTGAATTGGATTATGATAATTTTAAAAAGGAAGATTGTGATATTCTGATAAAAGACCGCTTGAAGAAGGGAAGAGAAAGGCTGGATAATGCCCTGGAGGGAATTCATTTGCTAATAGAACCAGTTGCACCTCCAAAAAACGACCAGGAATTCATTCGTTATTTCTGTGGCAATCCTGAAATAACCGAAGACTTAAAAAATACTGAACTAAGAAGAACTGCTTTATATAAAGCTGCAATCACATTAATCAGGGCTTATGCAAACATAGCAGATGACTTGGATGAAGCAGGTTACTCTTCAACAGAAATAGCGGACATCAAAACTACGGTTGATAAAACAATTAAATTAAGAGAAGTAATCCGGATGGCTAGTGGTGAAACACTTGATATGAAAACCTATGAAGCCGATATGCGTCACCTGATTGATAATTATATACAGGCAGATGATTCGAAATTGGTATCCAGGTTTGGCGATATGTCGCTTTTAGAAATTATTACAAAATCCGGAATTGATGAAGCCATTAATAGTATGCCATTTGGAAATAAAGGGAGTAAACAATCAGTGGCAGAAACAATTGAAAATAATGTAAGGCAAAAAATCATCAAAGACCATTTAATTGATCCTGCCTTTTATGAAGAAATGAGTACCCTGTTAAATGCAGTGATAAAAGAACGGAAAGACAATGCAATATCCTACGAGGAATTTCTTAAGAAAATAGCAGACTTAGCGAATAAAGTTCAGACTGGTACAACAGGTACAACACCCGATGCAGTGAAAACAGCAGCACAAAGAGCCTTATATAATAACTTAAATAAGAATGAAAATCTGGCTTTAACTATACATGAAAAAATAATGCTCGTAAAACCCGATGGATGGCGTGGCAACGAACCAAGGGAGAATATGATAAAAGCAGCATTGTATGAAATATTGAAAGACTTTGATGAAGTTGAAAGAATATTCACGATTATAAAAAAACAAGGGGAGTACTGATGGAGCAGATTAAGTTGGGAGATATGATCGTTGATGTGGAACTTAAAGATATTAAGAATGTACACCTCAGTGTATATCCGCCAAAAGGCAGGGTACGAATTGCTGCCCCTTTGCGGATGAATTTAGATACCATTCGTATTTATGCCATTTCAAAACTCAGTTGGATAAAAAATCAGCAGAAGAAATTTCAGGCACAGGTTCGTGAAGCTCCAAGAGAATACCTGAATAAAGAAGGGCATTACTATTTAGGTACCCGATATTTACTGAAAGTAATTGAACATGATGCCCCACCTTTGGTAATATTAAAACACAAAACGATTGAACTATATGTTCGCCCAAATACCGATTTACAAAAGCGTCATGCCATCATGGATGAATGGTACAGGGCAAAGTTAAAAGAATTAGTACCTCCGGTAATTAAAAAGTGGGAGAAAACTATGAAAGTTTCTTTAAATGAGTTTGCTATCAAGAAGATGAAAACCAAGTGGGGAACTTGTAACCGGGAAGCAAAACGAATGTGGTTAAACCTCGAATTGGCAAAAAAGCCATTTCATTGTATTGAGTATATCATCGTTCACGAGCTGGTACACCTATTAGAAAGAAACCATAATGACAGATTCGTGGCCTATATGGATCATTTCTTACCAGAATGGAAACAATTGAAAAAGGAATTGAATAAACTCCCAGTAAGTCATAGGGAATGGGGGTATTAAATAATTATTTAACCTATTTTCATTAGTATGGAAATACATTATATCTGGATTGACAACTTTGGTCAATTTAAAAAAACAGGGATAAATCTGTCTGCGAGATATTTTATTGTTTTAGAATTAACAGAGGTAAAGCGTGGAAGAAAAAAAGGAAGGTTATTAATAAAATATAACCCTGATTACATAGAAAATTTCTTTGAAAAAGATAATATCGTTAGTGTTAGCGGAATAATTGGAAAAAATGGTGCCGGAAAATCAACTATCTTAAATTATATTAAGTCACATCTTCCTGAAGGTTTAGAAGCAAATGTTAACTCAGATCTTTTGGTGTACAGCGTCAATACCCCTAACGAAACGAACCACTATATTGCTATTCCACCGAATTTTGATTTGGAAATTGATGACGCAACTAGACTTTTTGCAAAAGTTAACTATACGGATTTTCCTGATTCAACTCATACATTTAGATTTTCAACTCAAATTTCAGAGGCCGATTTTATTTACTATTCATTCTTTGTGGATTATACATCAGATCAGTCAGATTGGGCAGGTCTAAAAAACATATCTACATCAGTTTTGTTAAATGAGGGAAGAAAAAGAATAATCGAAGAAAGCATCTCATTAGATGCTGATTCTAATATTAATGAATATTCAAGTGACCTAGATTATCTCATTGGAAATGAAATTGCAAAAGCCGTACAATTTCTAATTTCTGATTATAGTAAAGATTTGCCTTTCAAAAGGCCTGAATACTTATTTATCTCTGTTGATAGAACTGATCAGCTGTTCTTCTCTAAGCTATCTAAAGATAACGACGATGTAATAGAACTAATTTCTCAACTTGAATCAAAAAATAAAAAGGAAACTGGAATTGATAAGGAAATCAATTTAATATTAATTGCATTAATTATTAATCTATTAATTACTGAGAGAAAGTATTCATTAGGAATGTCTTTTACCCATGATTTAAGATTTAAGAAAAATGAAACATTAAGAGCATTTATTATTCGGTTTTTTAAGGGGTTGGCAAATGTGAGACTAAATAATGGGGGGAAGGACATTACTTATAAAAGATATGCTGAACTATCTATGTCGGCACCGGACTTTATAGAATATTTAGAAGAGTTAGCAGAGACTAGGATTATTAACGTTATTGATGTAAGAGAAAATATAGGACTGAGATTTAATTTATCAGAAAAATCTGATGAAGCTTTTCGTAATCTGATGAAATTATATCTGGCCGTCAAGGGATTAACTCCATTTTTAAGTTTTCGTTGGCGAAGTTTAAGTACAGGTGAGCAATCTTTTTTATCTTTTGTTTCAAGGTTCTATCATTTAAAACATCATGAAATTGGTAATGACAATTTAAAGAAAAATCTAATAATTTTAATCGACGAAGGAGATGCTGGATATCACCCAGAATGGCAGCGAAAGTTCTTTAAAAATACTATTGATTTTTTATCAAAACTTTTCTCTAATCACCAGTTACAAATAATAATTACCGCAAATGCGCCCTTTTTAACATCGGACCTGCCAAAGTATTGTATAAATTTTATAGAAAAAACTCCCGATGGGGATATTATTGTTCATGATAAAGAAAACAATAGATCACAGACTTTTGCGAGTAATATTCATACGTTATTCTCAGATTCGTTTTATATGGATGGGGCACTAATCGGGGAATTTGCTAAAAATAAAATTGATAGCATTATTAAATACTTAGCTGATGGAAATAGCACAGAGCCGGATATTTATTATAAGAAGACGATTGATCTCATTGGGGAACCAATAATAAGAAATAAACTAAGAGGAATGTGGAATGAAAAATTTGGATTAGGAGAAGAATTAGAATTGCTTTTATCTCGAGTTAATGAGATAAAAGAGCAAATTCAAAAAAACAGTATGGAAGGAAAATCTAATAAGTGATTTTATGATCAAAGCCCCGTATTCAATAGCTGAATTAGATAAAATAGCGAAGATGTTTGCGAAAGAAATAAAAACAGAATTTACGATTCAGGCTAAAATTAATGGCAGGGCTGTTGATGCACTTACTCCGGTGTTAGCAGTTATTAATGGGAACTTAGATACTATACTTACTGGATATCCAGACAAATTAGAAGCTATTATTATAAAAATTACTCCTTTAGAAAAAACAGCAAAAGCTAATTACCGTGCAGCCAACGCAGGAAAAACTACAAAGGAAATTAATAAATGGTATAAAACGCAAATACTTCAAATATTCAACTACGATTTGGACCACAGGTCTTTTACAAAAGTACGAGATGGAGAATTGGCTTATCGACATGCTCAAAGATTGAATTTGCCAACATGTCCTTATTGTAATGCTCAATTTACTTTTACAACAAAAAATAAGAATTTCAAAACTCGTCCCCATTTTGATCACTTTTTCTCAAAATCGAAACATCCTTATTTGGCGTTGTCTTTTTACAATTTAATTCCCGCTTGCTACATTTGCAATTCAAATCTGAAGGGATCTAAACCATTTACTTACACATCTCATTTGCACCCCTTCATGGAGAGCATTGATGGACTTTATAAGTTTAGAACAAATATTACGAGTGTAGACTTTTTGGTAAATAAAAAGAGTTTTAAAATTACGGCTGTACCTAATAAAAAAGCAAATCCTGTTAACTTAAGTCGTGCCAAACGTAGTATTACTGATTTTGCAATTGAGGATCGATATAATTATCACAAAGATTATGCAGGAGAGGTAATCACAAAATCGTATTTCTATAATACTACGACTATAAAAGAATTATTTAAAGATTATGAAATTCGCCCGGGGGTTAAATTGTTCTCATCAGAATCAGAGATTATTGAATTATTGTTTGGTAATTATATCCAAGAAAATAAGCTGCACAAAAGAATATTATCTAAAATTACTAAGGACATAGCTGAGGAATTTGGCATTACTGTATAAACTAAGTTTTAGTATAATACAAAAAAATGCATTTAAATACGTAAGCATCAGAAGATTATGATTTGACAACTTACTTATATGAAAAAAACACTTCCTACAAAACATCTTTCTGCACGTGTGCCCTGGCATGATAATAAATGGAATGGTACATTTTGTTGTAATGTATTAGATAATTCTTTTTGCAGGATTCTTACAAGAATTGACGGCACAAAAAAACCTGATACAGAACCTGATAATCAATTGATTACCGAAGATAATTTTCCACCCTGTATTGCCGAGAAGGGAACGTTCCTTTCTCCTTTTGAATACTCAAGAGGTTTAGAGCATGCCTGGAAGGAAATAAACCCACTTTATAAAGAATTTCAACCCGGCACATATCACCATAAAGCATTTTCATTCAATGCTGTTCCCTTTTTATGGATGCTTAAAGCAAGTTCTATAATTAGCCAGGATGATAAAAAGAAAGATCCGACAATTTATCCGCATAGATCTTTACGGGCCGATGAATATGAATTGGATTATAAACCGGAATTAGAAGAAGAAGTTGATAAGGTTTTAGGATTCGGGGGTAATAAATGGGTTCAACATGCCCATAACCAGAAAGTCCTATTAGATGCTTTCTTTGGCTGCTTACATAAGTATGAGTCATTAGTATTTTTCTATTGTAAGCACACACCTCTTTCGGAGCCAAACGAAAGGGTTATTGTAGGTGTTGCCAAAGTAAGAAATGACATTGGTCCGATACTTAATTATAGATTTCCCGATAATTATAGAGGCCATAAAAGTTATCCATGGGATAGATGTATAGAGCATACATTAACTGATAAAAAACCTGAAGGTTTTTTAATGCCTTATCATGATCTGGTTGCATACTCGGAAACGAATGAAATAGACCTTCATGAATTCGCAGCCATTGCGCCGAGCTTTGAGCAATTCTCTTTTGCCTCTGAATTAGTTGAACATGATACCGCTATAGATTCATTGCTAAATATGGCTGAATCTTTAAAGAAATCTGAATCTATTCTTAATAAATTCTTTGTTACTGAATTAGAATGGATTGATAATGAGATTAGTAAAGTATGGGATATGCGAGGAGCATTCCCTGGTATGGGTGCAATATTAAGTGCCTTAAAAATTGCCGATGGGAACACAATCGCATGGGAAATTGAAAAGTATATTAAAGAAAAAGATGGGGACCTCTATAAAACTAATCCATGGGATATATTAGAGGAAAGCATGGTTTCCCCCACTAAATATATAGTTACAAGAGGAGACAATATATTTAATTCGACTACCAGAACTATTTGGCGAAGTGTACCTAAAAAGAAGAAAGACCTGTTAATTTTACTTAGTAGGATTCAGCTTAATAATGCACAAGCAAAAACAATATTAGCACAATATCAAGATTGGATAGGAACAACGGATGAAATTCTTGCAAATCCGTACTTGCTTTATGAAAAGACTCGCTTCTATTTTAAAGGTCTGTTAAGTTTCAAACAACTTGACAAAGCGTTATTACCTCCCCCAAAGATAAGCGAAGTATTCCCGCTTAGCGAAGCGACACTTATGGAATCAAATCTTGATGAAAGGAGAGTAAGAGCAATTTCCGTTTTGGTATTGGAAGAGGCTGCCGATCAGGGGCACTCTATTTTATTATTCGAAGATGTTCTGCAACGGATAGAAGAAAAAGCGTTAGATGAGTCTTTGCCAATTAACGAAGACTTATTAATGACTGCCGCTGAAAGTGAGTTTTTCAAAATTGAGGTTGAACTTATTGTAGGAGAAAAAACTCTTTTTCTGAAATTAGCAAGACTTAGCGAATTGAAGCATGTAATTACACAGAAAATTAATAAGGAGCGAATTGTAAATCGCCCTCACAATATTGAGCATGATTGGTTGCAATTTGTGAATGAGTATAAGGATTTCGCAGTTTTAGATGAAAATAACGCCAATTACAAAAATGAGCTTTTAGCTCGTCGTGAAAAAGCAGAGGCATTACGTATACTTACAAATTATAGGGTTTCAGTACTAATTGGTCCTGCTGGTTCTGGCAAAACTACTTTATTGAAAATATTTGAAGCGTTGCCAGAAATTAAAAAAGGAGGATTGCTCAAGTTAGCACCAACTGGGAAAGCTCGAGTCAAGTTAGGGCATGATGCAATGACTATCGCCCAGTTTCTTTATCCAGATAGATACGATGCTTTTTATGGAATCTATTGGATGAATGAAGATGCAGAAAAGGTTTCGACAGCTCGTAATATTATTATTGATGAAGCATCGATGCTTACAGAAGAACAGCTTGCAGCAGTAATAGATTGCCTGGGACCTGTTGATAGAATTATATTGGTAGGGGATTATAGGCAGTTACCACCAATTGGCACAGGAAGACCATTTGTCGATATTGTCAATCTATTAAAGCCAGATATATTTGAAACTCCCGAAATAAAATCAGGCCCGGCATACGCTGAATTATGTCAGATACTTCGTCAAACTGCTGATCAGAACGGAGAAAGAATCGATGTTCAATTAAGTCGATGCTTTGGAGATGAACCAAGTAAAGAAGATTTGGAATTATTCAATGAAATAGCATCCGGTCAAATAAGGAATAAACATATTCGCTTAGAGAAATGGTATGATAGTAAAGACTTTAAAGAATTATTTGATAAAGTACTAAAGGAAGAATTAGGGATCAAAGGCGAGGATTTTATAAAAGAATTCAATCGGACTTTAGGAGCAACAGATGATAGTAGTGGTAAGTATCAATACTTCAATGCAAATACTGCAGAGAAAAATATTGAAAATTGGCAAATACTTTCTCCTGTAAATGGCTTTGGTTATGGAGTAAAAGAAGTAAACAAATTTATTCAAACGACTTATAGGAAGAACTTTATAGATTTGGCTTTGCGGAAAGGCAAAAAAGCTGTCGCAAAACCCAAAGGCACAGATAATATGGTCTATGGAGATAAGGTCATTAATTTAAAGAATAGTAAATGGGAAGACTGGCAATGGATAAACCCTTCTGAAAAAAAAGGAGATGCTTTAAATTATATTGCTAATGGTGAAATAGGTATTATAACCGGAAAATTCCGGGGCAAGTTTGATACAGGGAAAGGTGAACCACAAATAGAAATTGCTTTTTCTACCCAGCCAGGATATAGTTATGTCTTCTGGCCTGATCAGTTTCAGGAGGATTCACAGAAGAGCTATAAGTTTGAGTTAGCGTATGCTATTACAGTACATAAGGCACAAGGAAGCGGATTTAAAAAAGTATTCTTTGTATTGCCATCAAAAGGTGCAATATTATCAAGGGAATTATTATATACAGCTCTTACACGGCAGGAAGAGAAGATAATAATTCTCCACCAAGGAGAATTTAGGGATTTTATACGTCTAGCAAGTACAGATGCTTCCTCAACTGCACGAAGATTTACAGATTTGTTTTTTCTTCCTAATATAAAACAATTAGAAACTAAGTTTTATGATGCTCGATACATCAATGTATCTGAAAGGGGTGAAAGAATGATTTCTAAAAATGAGGTGATAATTGCAAATTGTCTAAATAAGTATAAGAAACAAATTAGTTATGCTTACGAAAATAAATTAAAACTCGAAGCCTATAAAAGGGAAATCAAGCCCGACTTTACTATTGAAAATCTAAACACAGGCAGAGTATTTTATTGGGAGCATTTGGGTATGATGACAATGGAGAACTATCGCCAAAAATGGGAGAAAAAACTTAAAAGCTACTTAGCAGATGGTTTTGTTTTACATACTAAAGCAACAAGTAATGATGACAAGGTTTTAATTATTACAGAAGAAAATCCAGATGGTGGAATTAATAGTCAATATTTTGATAAACTAGTTCAAAAAGTTATATTGGAGAATAATTATTTATAGGTTACTTACAATGAAGTTCGAAAATGTCATTATATATTTTCTGCCCTTCTTTTAAATATTTCATACACACTTATACTAAACTCGAATGTATAATTACTGGGTTTGTTGATCGGAAGATTCAGATGATCTGTTAACGTCGTTAGGGTTACTTTTGAATTTTTCTTTTGTAAAAAATAAGTTATTAAGCTGGCTAAGTGTAAATAGATTATACACGACATACGGCATTAGTAATAGCGAGTAGATTGCTAAAGTTAGTATAAAAAATAATGCTGTTATATTTACCCAACATCCAATAGTAGGAATATTTAAGTTATAGATTTTCACAACATCAATTTTTATTACCCAAGAAACAAAAAATGTTATAACCGTTAAGAATACCTGGAGAACGACACTCATTGCAAATATCGCACTCAATTTTTGATAGATACTATAGCCTTCTTTTTTAGCTGTGTTTTTAATTAAATCAATATTACTAAAACCAACAACTATTGCATATCCTCCTAAAGAAAATCCTAACAAGGATGGAAAAACGGACATCGTAATCTCTGATAATGTTTGCAAAATAAGGAATGAA
>WBZP01000679.1_pt2 | contig 43777 bp, 30 predicted proteins | sample 5204301 | NCBI WGS metagenome assembly WBZP01 (sample SAMN12412401, study PRJNA552823) | activated sludge metagenome | isolation source: activated sludge from nitrification reactor of wastewater treatment plant... | place: USA: Pennsylvania | collected 2017
CGATGTTCCAGCTCTGGCGCAGCTCGGCCGCCAGATCCCTTGCCGCGGGCGACAAGTCGGCATGCCGGGACAGCGGCAGCACCGCGGCCTTGACCGGCGCCAGGCGCGGATCCAGCCGCAGCACGGTGCGCTTGTCCACGCCGCCCTTGGCGTTGGGAGCCTCGTCCTCGTGGTAGGAGTCGACCAGGAACGCCATGAACGACCGTGTCAGGCCGGCCGCCGGCTCGATGACGTACGGCGTGTAGCGGGTCTCGGTGGCCTGGTCGTAGTAGGTCAGGTCGGCACCGGAATGCTTTGCGTGCGTGGACAAGTCGAAATCGGTTCGGTTGGCGATGCCCTCCAGCTCACCCCACGGGTTGCCGGTGAAGCCGAATCTGTACTCGATGTCAGTGGTGCCGGCGCTGTAGTGCGACAGCTTCTCCAGCGGATGTTCGTACAGCCGCAGGTTGTCCGGGTTGATGCCGAGGTCGGTGTACCACGTGAGCCGGGTGTCGATCCAGTACTTGTGCCACTCCGGTGCGGTCGACGGTTCGACGAAGAACTCCATCTCCATCTGTTCGAATTCGCGCGTGCGGAAGATGAAGTTGCCCGGCGTGATCTCGTTGCGGAAGCTCTTGCCGATCTGGCCGATGCCGAACGGCGGCTTCTTGCGCGACGTGGTCACGATGTTGGCGAAGTTGACGAAGATGCCCTGCGCGGTCTCTGGGCGCAGATAGTGCAGGCCCTCCTCCGTCTCGATCGGGCCGAGGTAGGTCTTGAGCATCATGTTGAAATCGCGTGGCTCGGTCCACTGGCCCTTGGTGCCGCAGTCCGGACAGACGATCTCGCTCATCTGCACGTCGTCCGGCGAACCGCCCTTCTTCAGGGCGTAGGCCTCCTGCATGTGGTCCTGCCGGTGCCGCTTGTGGCAGTTCAGACATTCGACCAGCGGATCGTTGAACACGTCGACGTGCCCGGAAGCCACCCACACCTCACGCGGCAGGATGATCGCCGAGTCCAGGCCGACGACGTCATCGCGGCCGGTGACCATCGAACGCCACCACTGCTTCTTGACGTTCTCCTTGAGTTCCACACCCAGTGGCCCGTAGTCCCACGCCGAGCGGGTGCCACCGTAGATCTCCCCGGACTGGTAGACCAGGCCCCGCCGCTTGGCGAGATTGACGACGGTGTCGATGACGGACGCCACGAGACGGGACTCCTGTGCTGGGGGAAAGTGACCGGGACAGCCTATCCGGCGCGGTCTTCGTCATCGAAACTGCCGTGAGCGCGAACATTCGCGCGAATTCTCGATCTCACCGCGGTCTCGGCGCCGGCCGACGAAGCGCGCCGGGGTTACTCGGCGACGAAGCGCGCCTCGACGGCGACCTCGAGGACGATGTCGTCGGGTCGCAGTTCCAGCGCCGGCGGGGCGGGCATGGGCGCGTCGGCCATCCGGGCGAGCATGGGCCGGGCCGCGGGGCGGTCGTCGGTCAGCATGCCCGGGTCGGCCAACTGCACGGCGGTCACGGCTCCCCGCCCCGCGGCGGTGGCGTACGCCTGGGCCTTGGCGGTGGCGTCGGCAACGGCCTCGGCCCGCAGCGTCCCCTCGTAGCGGCGGCGGTTGTCCTCGCCGACATCCCAGGCGGTAGCCCCCACCTCGACGCCGTCCCGGGCGGCCCAGCGATCCAGGAACGCCGAGAGCTGCTCGAAGTCGGTGAACTCGGCCTCGACCTTGATCGCCACCCGGTACATCAGCGGCCGGTTGCCCTTGGCCGAGTACGGCCGGTAGCTGAACACCCGCAGCTGATCCGAGGACCATCGGCTGACCGCGTCGGGGTGCAGACCCGTGAGATCGGCCGCCAACGGCTCCTGCAGTTCGACGGCACGCCGGTACACGCTCTCCCGGTCGGTGCCCTCGACGTCGGCGGACAGCGAGACGGTGGCCCGTTCGGCGGGATAGCGACTGCGGGCCTGACCTCGAACCGTGATCTCCAGTGGCGTCATGATGCCCAAGCTAATCGAACCTTTGACATGCGTGTTCACGCATGGAAAAGTTACTGAAAACCATTTCCAATAACTGCGAGGTCGCGTTGTCCAGCCCGGTTCGGTCCGACGAGGCGCCCCCGCGCGAGATCCTCGAGGGCGCGGGCGACCTGCTGCGGGCGCTGGCCGCCCCGGTCCGCATCGCCATCGTGCTGCAGCTGCAGTCGTCGTCGCGGTGCGTGCACGAACTGGTCGACGCCCTGGCCCTGCCCCAGCCGCTGGTCAGCCAGCACCTGCGCATCCTCAAGGCCGCCGGCGTGGTGGCCGGCGAGCGCTGCGGCCGCGAGGTGCACTACCGCCTGGTCGACCAGCACCTGGCCCACATCGTGCTCGACGCGGTGGCCCACGCCGGCGAGGACCGGTGACCGGCGCCGGGGTGCGCGCCACCCGGCAGCGCGCCGCCATCACCCAGCTGCTGGACAGCCTCGGCGAATTCCGCTCGGCCCAGGAACTGCACGACGAGCTGCGCCGCCGCGGCGAGAACATCGGCCTGACCACCGTCTACCGCACCCTGCAGGCCATGTCGGCGGCCAACGTCGTGGACACCCTGCGCACCGACACCGGCGAATCGGTCTACCGGCGCTGCTCGGGGTCGCATCACCACCATCATCTGGTGTGTCGCTCCTGCGGCGCGACGGTGGAGGTGGCCGGCCCCGAGGTCGAGACCTGGGCTTCCGAAGTCGCTGCCGCACATGGTTTTTCCGACGTCAGTCACACCATCGAGATCTTCGGGACCTGCCCGGCCTGCGACTAGATCAGGACCGCAGCGCGTCGCGGGCGTCGTCGCCGCCGGCGAGCACCATCAGGATCAGGGTGCGCAACGCATCGTCGGACAGTCCGGCCGCGGGAAAGTTGTACCGCAGCAGGATGTCGGCCTTCTTGCTGTCGGGCTTCTCCACCAGCGCCACGGTGCCCAGCAGCGTACGGACCGTCTGCTCGGCCACCCGGGCCCGAATCCTGCTGGTGACCAACACATCCCACGCCAACAGCTGCGTGAGCGAGATCAACTCGAGGTCGTCGTCGATCGGCACCACCCGCAGCGAGGCCACCGATCCGCCGTGGGTGACGGTCAGCGCGCCGTCGGCCTCCTCGACCACATCGGCGACGTCCCCCAGGACACCGGCCAACCGGGAGACCAACATCAGGCCCGCCCGAACCGGCGGTTGCGCGACACGTACTCCTCGCACGCCGCCCACAGATCGCGCCGGTCGTAGTCGGGCCACAACTTGTCCTGGAACACGTACTCGGCGTAGGCCGACTGCCACAGCATGAAATTGCTGGCCCGCTGCTCGCCCGAGGTCCGGATGAAAAGGTCGACGTCGGGGATGTCCGGGCGGTGCAGATACCGTTCGAGGGTGGCCTCGCTGATCCGGTCCGGGCTGAGCCTACCGTCGGCGGCCAACTGCGCGATCTGCCTTGTGGCCTCGACGATTTCGGTCCGGCCACCGTAGTTCACGCAGTAGTTGACGGTGATGACGTCGTTGCCCACCGTCATCTCCTCGGCGATGTCGAATTCCTTGATGACGCTGCGCCACATCTTGGGCCGCGAACCGACCCAGCGCATGTTGACACCCATCAGGTCGAGGGCTTCGCGGCGACGCCGGACCACCTCACGGTTGAACCCCATCAGGAAGCGCACCTCCTCGGCGCTGCGCTTCCAGTTCTCGGTGGAGAACGCGTACACCGACAGGTGCTTGATGCCGAGTTCGATGGCCCCGCAGGTGATGTCGATGAGCACCGCCTCACCCATCTTGTGGCCCTCGGTGCGGGCCAGGCCGCGCTGCTTGGCCCAGCGCCCGTTGCCGTCCATCACCACGGCCACGTGGTTGGGCAGTTGATCGGCCGGGATCCGGGGGGCCACCGCGTGCGAGGTGTGCTGCGGCGGCCGGGCGAAGCGTCCGTTGGTGCCGCGCGGCAGGTCGGGGAACACCACCGGCCAGGTCGACGTGTCCGGGAAGGCCGGATAGTCATCGGATGCCGGCGGCAGCTGCGGGAAGGTCTCTCCCTTCTTACCTCGCAATGCCATGCGAACATCCTGCCTGACCGAGGGGCCGCGGGTGCAACCCGCACCCCGACGCGTGTCGGGATTCAAGATCGGGCCACAGCGGCGCGGAGCGCTCGATTCAGTCCGAGACCGCCACCGGCAGCCCGCGCTCGACCAGGGGCAGCGTCCGCAACTGCCGTTCCAGATGCCACTGCAGGTGCGCGGCCACCAACCCGCTGGCCTGGCTGCGGTACGACGCCGGAGCCGTCTCGGCGTGCGCCCAGTCACCGTCGTGCAGGGCGGCCATCAGATCCAGCACCCCCTGCGGCGGCGTGGCCGACCCCGACGGCCGGCAGTGCACGCACACGCTGCCACCCGCGGCGATGTGAAAGGCCCGGTGCGGGCCCGGGGCCGAACAACGGGCGCATTCGGTCAGCGCCGGCGCCCAGCCGGCGATGCCCATGGCCCGCAGCAGATAGGCGTCGAGCACGAGTTCGCGGGCGCGGGTGCCGTCGGCCACCGCGCGCAACGCGCCGATGGTGAGCCGGTGCAGGTCGGGCACCGGGGCACGTTCCTCACCGGCGAGGCGCTCGGCGGTCTCGAGGATGGCGCAGGCGCTGGTATAGCGGCCGTAGTCGTTGACGATATCCGTGGCGAACGCGTCGATGGACACCACCTGGGTGACGATGTCGAGGTTGCGGCCCGGGTACAGCTGGACGTCGATGTGGGCGAATGGCTCGAGCCGCGACCCGAACTTGCTGCGGGTGCGGCGCACGCCCTTGGCCACGGCGCGGACCAGGCCGTGCTCGCGGGTCAGGAGCGTGACGATGCGGTCGGCCTCGCCGAGCTTGTGCTGGCGAACCACCACCGCCCGGTCCCGATACAGCCGCATCCGGCCAGTCTGGCATCGCACGGGGACATCGGCGGGGACGCGCGCCGGGTCCGACGCCGGCAAAGCCGGGTAAGGTCACGCCCATGAGGATTGCGCTCGCACTGGCCGCGGCGCCGACGTTGCTGGCCGGGGTCCTGAGCACCGCGCCCACCGCCGCCGCCAACAACGATCGGCTCAACGAGAGCATCGTGGCCGACATCCACAACGCGATGATGATGTCCGGCTGCGCCGACGACTACAAGATCGAACCCATGGTCAAGGTCAATCCCAAGCTGCGCCTGGCCGCCGAATGGCAGGCCAACGACGTGCTGAACAACCGCGCCCTGGACGGCGACATCGGCTCCAACGGATCCACGGTGGCCGACCGGGCGCGCGCCGCCGGCTATGCCGGTGAGGTTGCCGAGACCGTTGCGATCAACCCGGCGCTGGCCATCAACGGCATCGACATCATGAACCAATGGTTCAGCCGGCCCGACTACAAGGCCACGATGGAGAACTGCGGAAACATGGACATCGGGGTGTGGTCGGTGAACGACCTGGACCGCAGCGTCCTGGTTGCCGTCTACGGCCGAGGTGACGCCGCACCGCCGGTGCCCGCCGGCGGCCGGCAGTTCGGCTCACCGTCGTCACCGCCGTAATGCTTTCCGAATATCTGTGTTTTCTCTGACACGGGCGTAGAGTCCCGGTGCATGTTGGGGAAGCGGTTCGGTGTGCTGTGTGCTGGGCTCGGCCTGATCGCCGGATTGGCGGTACCGTCCGTCGCGCATGCCGATAACCGCCGCCTCAATGACGGTGTGGTCGCCAACGTCTACACCATCCAGAAGCGGGCCGGCTGCGACGGCACCTACGGAACGCCCAACGCCGGGATCAAGATCAACCCCAAGCTGCGCCTGGCCGCCCAGTGGCACACCGACGACGTGCTGAACAACCGCGCGCTCGACGGGGACATCGGCTCCGACGGGTCCACGGTTGCCGACCGGGCCCGCGCCGCCGGATATGCCGGGGTGGTCGAGGAGACCGTCGCGATCAACCCCGCGCTGGCCATCAGCGGCGTGGAGATCCTGCAGCAGTGGATGGGCCGGCCCGACTACATGGCGATCATGTCCGACTGCGGCAACATCGACATCGGGGTGTGGTCGGAGAACCTGGTACCCGACCGCAGCGTCGTCGTCGCGGTCTACGGCAAGGGTGATTCGGCGGCGCCGGTACCGGCCCCCCCGCGCCAGTTCGGCCAACGTCCGCCGAACCAGCCCAACTTCTAGTCAGTCTTTTCTCGTCCCGCGAGCGTCCGCCTTTGCACACTGCCTCCCGGCATGTCTCGTACAGACACGGACGTTCGCGGAGTGAGGGCCCAGGGTTAGAAGCCGAGGCGGCCCAGCTGCTTGGGGTCACGCTGCCAGTTCTTGGCGACCTTGACCCGCAGATCCAGGAAAACCTTGGTGCCCAACAGCTTTTCGATCTGAGTGCGGGCCGCGGTGCCGACCTCGCGCAGGCGCGCACCGCCCTTGCCGATCACGATGCCCTTCTGGCTGTCCCGCTCGACGAACAGCACGGCGTGCACGTCGATCAGCGGATCATCCTCGGGCCGGCCCGCACGCTGCTCGACCTCCTCGATGACCACCGCCAGCGAGTGCGGCAGCTCGTCGCGAACCCCCTCGAGGGCGGCCTCCCGGATCAGCTCGGCCATCAGCGTTTCCTCGGGCTCATCGGTCAGCTCCCCGTCGGGATAGAACGCCGGACCCGGCGGCAGCTGCGCGGCCAGCACCTCGGTGAGCACCTCGAGCTGCTCCCCGGTGCTCGCCGACACCGGCACGATCTCCTTGGCGTGCTCACCGAATTCCGCACTGACAGCGACCAATTGGGCCGCCACGCGGTCGCGGGCCACCTTGTCGGCCTTGGTCACGATGACGATCAGCGTGGTGCGCGGCGCGACGTCCCGGATCTGCTGGTAGATCCAGCGGTCACCCGGACCGATCGGCTCGTCGGCGGGAATGCACAGTCCGATGACGTCGACCTCGGAGTAGGTGTCGCGGACCAGGTCGTTGAGTCGCTTGCCGAGCAGCGTGCGGGGCCGGTGCAGACCGGGGGTATCCACCAGGATGATCTGGAAGCCGTCGCGGTGCACGATGCCGCGGATGGTGTGCCGGGTGGTCTGCGGCCGGTTCGACGTGATCGCCACCTTGGCGCCGACCAGCGCATTGGTCAGCGTCGACTTCCCGGTGTTGGGCCGGCCCACGAAACATACGAAGCCGGAACGGAATTCGTCGGTCAATGCATCGCTCCTCTTATGCCGAGTGTGAATCCGCCGCGATACCCGCGGCGAATTCTCGCCGAGGTGTCACGCTCGCGGATCATCCGGTTTCACCATCGTTTCCGGTTCGGGTTGCGGGTCGACCGCACTGACCGCCACCGTGCCGATGCGCACCCGGCCCCGGTGGTCGTGGCCGCCCTCGGCGCGCAACCGCAGCCCGTGCGTCACCACCTCGGCGCCGGGCAGCGGCACCCGGCCCAGCTCGAGCGCCATCAGGCCGCCGACGGTGTCGACGTCCAGGTCGTCGTCGAACTCCACGTCATAGAGTTCGCCGAGATCCTCGATGGGCAGCCGGGACGACACCCGGAAGAACCCTTCCCCCAAATCTGCAAGTTTCTGGACGGGGGCGATCTCGTCGGCGTCGTACTCGTCGGCGATCTCCCCCACGATCTCCTCGAGCACGTCCTCGATACTCACCAGTCCGGCGATGGCGCCGTACTCGTCGACCAGCAGTGCCATGTGATTGCGGGTGCGCTGCATCTCGCGCAGCAGATCGTCGAGGGGTTTGGAGTCCGGCACGAACACCGCCGGGCGCATCAGCTCGCCGACCAGGGTGTCGCGGCCGCCGTTGGTCGAGTAGTACGTCCGGCCGACCAGGTCCTTCAGATAGACCACGCCGAGGATGTCGTCGACGTTCTCGCCGATCACCGGGATCCGGGAATGCCCGCTGCGGACCGCCAGCGAGGTGGCCTGGCCGGCGTTCTTGTCGGCCTCGATCCAGACCATCTCGGTGCGCGGCACCATCACCTCGCGCGCCGGGGTGTCGCCGAGTTCGAAGACGGACTGGATCATCCGGCGCTCGTCGTCGGCCACCACGCCGCGCTGCTGGGCCAGGTCGACCACCTCCCGCAGCTCGATCTCGGAGGCGAACGGCCCGTTGCGGAAGCCGCGGCCCGGCGTCAGCGCATTGCCGAGCAGGATCAGCAGCCGGCTGATGGGCGTCAACAGCACCGAAATGGCATGCAGCGGAAGGGCTGCGGCCAGCGAGATGGAGTAGGCGTTCTGCCGGCCCAGGGTGCGTGGGCCCACGCCGATGGCCACGAAACTGGTCACCACCATGATCGCCGCCGCGGTGAACAGGCCGCGGTCCAGCCCCATCCGTTCGGTCAGGTACGCCGCGAGCAGCACGGTGGCGGTGGTCTCGCAGGCGATCCGCAGCAGCACCACCAGGTTGATGTAGCGGGGGCGCTCCTCGACCATCTGCGCCAGCCGGCCCGCACCCGGGCGTTCGTCGCGGACCAGCTCTTCCACCCGCGCGATCGACACTGTGCTGACGGCGGCATCGATCGCGGCGAACACGCCGGCCAGCACCACCAGGGCGAGCGCGCCGAGTAGCGGCGCCAGACCCGTCACGACTCGTCTGGATGCAGGAAGCGGCTGGTGTTGTCCAGCAGATGCCGGTCCCGCTCGCTCTGCCGCGTCCTGCGGTACAGCTGCGCCTGGTCGGCGTACCAGTCCTCGAGGAGACGGCGCTGCAGGTCGAACATCTCCTTCTCCTCGTCCGGTTCGGCGTGGTCGTACCCGAGCAGGTGCAGCACCCCGTGAACGGTGAGCAGGGCCAGCTCGTGTTCGAGTTCGTGTCCGGCCGCAGCGGCCTGCTCGGCGGCGAACTGCGGGCACAGAACGATGTCACCGAGCATCGACGGCCCTGGCTCGGCGGCATCCGGCCGCCCACCCGGCTCGAGCTCGTCCATCGGGAAGCTCATCACGTCCGTGGGCCCGGGCAGGTCCATCCACCGCATGTGCAGATCCGCCATGGCCGCGGTGTCGAGCAGCACCATCGACAGTTCCGCACCGGGATTGACCTGCATCTGCGCGATGACGAAGCGTGCGACGCTGATCAACTCGGCCTCCGAGACGTCGATCCCGGATTCGTTGGAGACCTCGATACTCACCGACTGCTCCCCCGACGCCGCTGCGCCCGATTGCCACCGAGTTCATTTGTGCCCGAGGCCTTTTCGTACGCGTCGACGATCTCGGAGACCAGCCGGTGGCGCACCACGTCGGCGCTGGTGAGTTCGGCGACGGCGATGTCGTCGATGCCGTGCAGGATGTCGACGGCCGCCCGCAGCCCCGAACGCTGCCCGTTGGGCAGGTCGACCTGCGTGATGTCGCCCGTCACAACGATTTTCGAGCCAAACCCCAGCCGGGTCAGGAACATCTTCATCTGCTCGGGCGTGGTGTTCTGCGCCTCGTCGAGAATGATGAACGCGTCATTGAGCGAGCGGCCCCTCATGAATGCCAGCGGCGCCACCTCGATCACCCCGGCCGCCAACAGGTTCGGGATCGCGTTGGGGTCCATCATGTCGTGCAGCGCGTCGTACAGCGGCCGCAGGTACGGGTCGATCTTCTCGGTCAGCGTCCCGGGCAGGAAACCGAGTCGCTCGCCGGCCTCCACCGCGGGACGGGTCAGGATGATCCGGGTGACCTCTTTGGTCTGCAGGGCCTTGACCGCCTTGGCCATGGCCAGATACGTCTTGCCGGTTCCGGCCGGGCCGATGCCGAACACGATGGTGTTCGCGTCGATCGCGTCGACGTAGCGCTTCTGGTTGAGCGTCTTCGGCCGGATGGTCCGACCACGCCGGCTCAGGATGTCCAGCGTCAGCACCTCCGCCGGTGACTCCCCCTCGGCCCCGGTCAGCATTGACACGCTGCGGCGCACCGCGTCGGGGGTCAGCGCCTGACCGCCGGCGGCGATGGCGATCAGCTCGGTGACGGCGCGTTCGGCCAGGGCGACGTCGGCGGGCGAACCCGACAGGGTCACGGTGTTGCCGCGTACGTGCAGGTCGGCGGCCAGACCGCGCTCGAGTTCGCGCAGGTTCTCGTCTGCCGAGCCCAGCAGACCGACGACGATGTCGGGCGGGATGTCGATGCTGCTCTTCGCGGTGTGGGCGGCCGGAGCGGCGGTTGTCTCGCGGGGCGTCACGGTGGGTGTTCGAGCCTGCTTTCCAGGACGGGGAGCGTTGTTGCCGTCCAAGTTTACCGTCGTCCCGGTGGCGTCACACCGCGATCGCGTCGTCGTCGACCCGGTTGGGCGTCACCGCGGCCGGCAGGACCCCGAGCACGGTGGCCGTGATGGGACCGCCCGGAGTGGAGATGACGATCGTCGAACCCTCGTCCTCGACGTACGCGCCATCGCTGTGGCCGGCGTACCACCCATTCACCGAATCGTCGGCGAACTGCTGAAGGGCCAGGATCGCGCGCTGTGAAATGTTGCCCACCAGCCAGCTGATCATGCTCTGGACCGCCGGGCTGCCGGACTGTACGGAGTCGGTATGCGCTCCACCGCTGATGATCACACCGTTGAAGTGGTTCGGCCGCGCGGCCGCCAGGGCCTGGTGGATATTGCTGGGCCTGTTCCAGTCGTTCGGCGGCGCGCTGATCTCTTGCAGCGGGATATAGCGGCCGGTGGCCTCCTCGTAGTCGGCGAGCCGGGCCAGCCCGTCGGCGGCGGTGGAACCGGAGGTGACGGCATCGAACAGGAGGAGGCCCGTCAGGTCGTCCAGGGTGTCGTTGTCCAGATGTGTGATGGCGCCGAGCAGCAGCGCCGCTCCCGCGGAATGACCGCTGAGCACGAACTCCCGCGGCAACTCGGCCAGCGCGGGATCCAGGCCGTACAGCTTGGCGTAGCCGGCGGCCAGCGCACTGGCGTTCAGTGCCGCGCGGTCGCCGTCGAACAGGTCCGCGATCACCGGTTGCATCTCCGGCCCGCCGATCCAGAGCCCTTCGGGCGCATAGGGATTCCAGCTCATGGTGGGAACGACGACAATGCTGCCGGTATTCTCGGCCAGCTGGGCGGCGGTGTAGCTGTACATGGCGCCGACGGTGAACATGCCGTGCGACAGGAAGATCACGTGCTGGGGTGCCTGGCCGGGTTCGGTGGGCTCCGGAAAGTACCAGTCGGCCGGCACCGCGAGGGAGTCCGTCAGTTGCAGTGACGAACTTCGCAGGGAGACAGTGCTTCCCGACGGCACCGATGGCGTGCCCGCGGCCGACTGAACCACCGACGTCATCATGCCCCAGAAGAGCGAGAGCAGCACGTCCAGGATCGTCATGTTGGTGGTGGCAGCCTTGGCCGGTTCGGCCCCGGCGGCGCTCAGGGGGGCCGTCGCGGTGGGTGCCGCCGGCGCCCCGTCACCCGATGCCGCATCCGTGGAGCTCTCGGAAACATTCAGCACCGCAACATCTTTGCGTGCTGCGACGGTCTCGTCCGCCGGTCGCACCGACGTGCTCGGCAAGTCGGGCGCCTCCGATTCGCTCGGCTCGGCCTTCGCCGGTTCGGCGGATTGCGCCACCGTCCCGGGGGCCGCCGTCCCGGGAGTCGCCGTCGGGTCCCCGGTCTCGCGAACCGCGTGACCGTCGTGCACCGCCGGATGTTCGTCGAGGCTCGGCGCGATGTTCTCGTCGGTCGTCGCGTCGGTGTCGGCCTCCTCGGCGGGCGACTCCTGGTCGATCGTGTCGGCCGGATCGGATTTGCCGGGGTCGGGATCGGCGGCGGACTCCGACGCCGCACCGCTCTCCGCACCCGGTGATTGCGGATCGGCGGATTCGGCCCCACTCGGCGTACCACCGGTCGGATCTGCGGACCGCGTGTGACCCGGTGCCTCACCGGCCGCGGCCTGCCCGCCCGAATCGGTCGCGGGGTCCTGTTCGGCCAGTGCGACTGCCGCTCCGGACAGCAGGTTGATCGACAACCCCGCCGTGATCACGCCCGCCCCGAGCCACCGATGTCGAGCCATGGGACATCCCCTGTCGTCCACGTGCCGCACCCCTGACGTGGACCACCGAGACGACCTCCGTGACCCCTGTACGGCGGTGACTGATGATAAGCCCGCAAACTACCCGTCCGTCAGTGAAATGGTCAGATCGTTTCGATATCGGGCCACCGAAGCTCGGTCAGCAACAGGCCCCGAGTTGGCTGGGAGAAACGCTCAGACAGCCAGGGCGACGGTTTCGCGGCGGCCGGTCACGTCCGCGGCGGGCGGGGTTCCGATCACCGTGGCGGTGGCGGGGCCCGCGGCGGTGCTGATGGTGAAGATGGAACCCGGCACCAGATCGTCGTCGGCGTCGGTCACGCCGGCGAACCACTGGGCCAGCCAGGCGCCGGCCAGATCCACCAGCGCCTGCTCGTTCTGCGGGAGCGACACACCGACCAGCACGTCCATCACGGCGTTGATCAGTTCGCCGCCGCCCTGGATCGAATCGGCGTGGGTGCCGCCGGCCAGGACGACCCCGGTGAAGTGGCCGGTGCGGCCCGTCGACAGCGCGGTGTTCACGTTGCTGGGGAAGTTCCACAGGTTGAACGGCGAGCCGATCTCGCGGACCGGGATGAAGCGGCCCGTTCCGTCCAGCGTGGCCAGCGCATCGGCCACGGTGTCACCGGTGGTGACCGCGTCGAACAGCAGCACGCCCGCCAGATCGTCGAGCGCGCCCGCGGTCAGGTGAGCGACGGCTCCGGTGACCAGGGATCCACCGGCCGAGTGGCCCGCCAGCGCGAAGGTGTGCGGCAGCTCCGCGTCGGTGGCCAGTCCGTACTGCTGGGCGTACCCGGCGGCCAGCGCACTGGCCGTCAGCGCCGGACGGTTCCCCGCGAACAGGTCCGCCACCACCGACTGCATACCCGCCCCGTTGATCCAAAGGCCGCCGGCGGCAAAGGGATTCGATGTGATGGTGGGGACGACGACGATGCTGCCGGTACGCTCGGCCAGCCGCGCCGCGGTGTAGCTGTACATCGCGCCGACACCGAAGAATCCGTGCGCGAGGAAGATGACCTGCTGCGGCGCCTGCCCGGGCGTGGTGGCCTCCGGGAAGTACCAGTCGGCGGGCACGCTCAGGGTGTCGGTGAGTTGCAGGGACGACGTGCGCACCGACACGTTGCTGCCTGCGGGTGCCGACGGCGGCCCGGCGGCCCACTGCTCGAGGGCGGTGAGCACGCTGAACACGACGCCGATGATGGTGCCGATGATGTCGAACGGCGCGCCGCTGGCCGTGCTGCTGGCGACCGATGCCGTCATGACCGTGGCGCTGGCGGTCCGGCTCCGGTCCGTCCCGGTGTCCTCGCGCGCCACCTCCTGCACCTCGAGCACCGACGAGGCGGGCGCGGTGGACGCGGCGCCCGACGGCTCGGGTGGTGCCACCGACTCGGCGACTTCGGCGGGCGCGGCATCGGCCGGCTGATCCTGCGCGGCAGCGGGCGCGGGGAGCAGCCGCGCTTCCGGCGCGGGAGACGCGGCCGCTGGGCGGTCCCGCTTGGTGTCGGCCTTGTCTCCGGCGGCCGGTTCGGGATCAGCGCTGGGTTCGGGATCCGCACTCGGCTCCGGGTCGGCACTGGGCTCGGAATCGGCGCTGGGTTCGGGGTCCGCGGCAGTGTCGGGGTCCGCGGCGGCCTCAGGATCCGTCTTCGTCTTCGAATCCGGCTCTTCCACAACGTCTTTGGTCTCAGCGGGCTCGGTCGCCGCGGCCTTCGGGGGCGCTTCGGACGCCTTGGGTTCCGCGGCCGCGGCGGCCGACGGGCCGTCGGCGGTGTCGTCGGAGGCCCACGCCACCGCGGGTCCGGTCAGCACCTGGAGTGCGAGTCCCGCGCCGAGCGCACCGACGCCCAACAAGCGTGTCGCAGAGCCGTTCCAGATGGCCATCCGCGCCACCCCTTTCGATCAGTCCTGCCACCGCCGGGTCAGGGCGCCGAGGGCACCCAACGCCACCGCCGCGGCCGTCGAGGTTCGCAACACCGTCGGCCCGAGTCGCACCGCGTACGCACCGGCGTCCGTCAGCGCCCCGACCTCCTCATCCGACAGGCCGCCCTCCGGCCCGACCACAAGGGTGACCGATGATACGTCCGCAAACTCCAGTTCCGTCAATTTCGTCGTCGCGACCTCATGCAACGCCAGCGTCAGAGAGCCGGGAACCCGGGCCAGCAACTCCGGCGTGGACAACACGCCGTCGACGTCGGGGATGAACGCGCGCCGGGACTGCCGCGCCGCCGACCGGGCCACCGCACGCCAGCGCCGCAGCCCCTTGTCGGCCCTGGGCCCGTCCCAGCGCGCCACACACCGGGCGGCCTGCCAGGCCAGGAAGGCGTCGGCGCCGGCCTCGGTGGCCAGTTCGATCGCCAGCTCGGACCGCTCGGACTTCGGAATGGCCTGCACGACGGTGACCGCCGGCACCGGCCGGTGCGCACTGCGGCGGCCCAGGACGGTGGCGGTCAGGTCGCGCTTGCCGGTGGCCGCAACCTCGCAGTCGGCCAGCTCGCCGTTCCCGTCGCCGAGCACGATGCGCTCGCCGATGCGCAGCCGGCGCACCGTGGCCGCGTGGAATCCCTCGTCGCCGTCCAGCACAGCCAGGCCGCCGATGCCGGGCAGCTGTTCGGCATAGAACAACGGGTCGGACACGCTCAGCGGACCACCCACAGCGCGATCAGCGGCCCCAGGTTGAACAGCACGATGGCGAGCTTGTAGAAGGCCATCCCGCCGTAGTGGATGGCGTCGAAGGTGTTGTCCGACAACCGGAACCAACGTCCGTGCAGGCGCTGGATGCCGCCCCGGCCGACGGCGAACGCGACGAACCAGACGATCAGGACGGCGTAGTTGACGACGAGCGACCCCAACAGCACACGGATCAGAAGCGCAGTATCCATGCCGGTGAATCTAGCGACCGGAGAACGTCTCGCGCAGGCGACTGAACAGTCCCCCGTTGTTCCCCGCGTGCACGTTGGCGTGGGCGGACCGCACGGCCGCGACATCGCGGTGCCGGTTGGCCTTGATCTCCCGCAACAGTTCGGCGTCCTTGGGCTCCAGCTTGGCCGGGACCACCACGTCGACGTGCGCGTGCAGATTGCCCCGGGCCTCCGAACGCAGGTGCGGCATGCCGTGCCCGCGCAGGGTCAGCACCGCCCCGGGCTGGGTGCCCGGCGGCACGGTCAGTTCGATCGGGCCGTCGAGAATGCCGTCCACCCCGATGGCGGTGCCCAGCGCGGCGTCGACCATCGGCACCTCGATGGTGCAGTGCAGGTCGTCGCCGTCACGCAGGAAGATGTCGTGGGGCTGCTCATGGACCTCGACGTAGAGGTCGCCGGCCGGCCCCCCGCCGGGACCGACCTCGCCCTGGGCGGCCAGCCGGACCCGCATCCCGTCGCCGACACCCGCGGGGATCTTCACACTGATCTCGCGCCGGGAACGGACCCGCCCGTCGCCGCCACAGCGGTGGCAGGGATCGGGAATGACCTCGCCGACACCCCGGCAGGTGGGACAGGGGCGGGCCGTCATGACCTGCCCGAGCAGCGAGCGCTGCACGGACTGCACCTCGCCGCGCCCGCCGCAGGTATCGCACGACACCGGCCGCGAATCGCCGTTGGTGCCCTTGCCCTGGCAGCGATCGCACAATACGGCGGTGTCAACGGTGACCTGCTTGGTGACGCCGGTGGCGCACTCGGTCAGATCGAGCCGCATCCGCAACAGCGAATCCGAACCGGGCCGCACCCGGCCGGTGGGCCCGCGGGAGGCGGTGCCGCCGCCGAAGAACGCCTCGAACACATCACCCAAGCCACCAAAGCCCGCGAAGCCGCCGCCTCCGCCCAGGCCGGAGTTCTCCAACGGATCGCCGCCGAGGTCGACGATGCGCCGCTTCTCGGGGTCGGTCAGCACCTCGTAGGCGACCGAGATCTCCTTGAACCGGGCCTGCGCCGTCTCGTCGGGGTTGACGTCGGGGTGCAGTTCGCGGGCCAGCTTGCGATAGGCGCGCTTGATCTCGGCGTCGCCGGCGCCCTGGCTGACCCCGAGCAGACCGTAGTAATCCCGTGCCACTTGATTCTTCTCTTTCTCTACCGGACCGCGACCCCGCTAGCGGGTGCCCAGAACTTCACTGATGTAGAGGGCGACCGCGGCGACGCTGGAGATTGTTCCCGGATAGTCCATCCGGGTGGGCCCGAGGACCCCCATGCCGCCATAGACCGTATCCATTGTGCCGTAGGTGGTGGTGACCACTGACGTCCCGGCCATCTGCTCGGCGCCGGAGGCGATCTCGGCCTCGTGCCCGATCCGAACGGTGACCTTGCCCGCTTCCTCCTGGGCGGCCAGCAACTTGAGGACCACCACCTGCTCCTCGAGCGCTTCCAACACCGCTCGCAGCGAGCCGCCGAAGTCGGCGGTGTTGCGGGTCAGGTTCGCGGTGCCGCCCATCAGCAGCCGCTCCTCGCGGTGCTCGACCAATGTTTCCAGCAGGACCGTCGCGGCCCGGCCCACGGCGTCGCCGAGGCCGTCCGGCATCGGGCCGACATCGCTGAGATGGCCGGCCAGGTCCGCGACCGCGATCGAGGCGGCCGCCAGCTTCTTACCATCCAGTGCCTGACCGAGCAGTTCGCGCAGCCGCGCCTGCTGCTGCTCGTCGAGCGGATGGCCGAGCTCGACGATCCGCTGGTCCACCCGGCCCGAATCGGTGATGACCACCAGCAGCAGCCGGACCGGCGAGAGCACTACCACCTCGAGGTGCCGCACCGTCGACGACGACAGCGTCGGGTACTGCACGACCGCCACCTGCCGGGTCAGCTGGGCCAGCAGCCGGACCGCGCGGCGCAGCACGTCATCGAGATCGACGCCGGATTCCAGGAAGGTCAGAATGGCCCGGCGCTCCGGCGAGGACATCGGCTTGATGCCGTCGAGCCGGTCGACGAACTCGCGGTAACCCTTCTCGGTGGGAATGCGACCCGAGCTGGTGTGCGGCTGGGCGATGTACCCCTCGGCCTCGAGCACCGCCATGTCGTTGCGGACGGTGGCGCTCGAGACGCCGAGGTTGTGGCGATCCACCAGGGACTTCGACCCGATGGGTTCCTGGGTGGCCACGAAGTCGGCGACGATCGCGCGTAACACCTCGAAACGACGTTCGTCGGCGCTGCCCACGTAGCCTCCTCCGGAGCGGGTGTTGATTCGCAATGTTGAGCCTCAGCGGCTCCAGTTTACGTTGGCATGGACGTTGCCAGCGCGGTCGGCGGCACCAGCGGTTAGCCTTTGCTGATGGTCATGTCCAGGCAGGGATGCGGGCGGTGATCTGCCAGTGATTTTCAAAGGCGTCCGCGACGGCAAGCCCTACCCCGATCACGGCCTGTCCTACCGCGACTGGTCCCGGATCCCGCCCCGCCAGATCCGGCTGGACGAACTCGTGACGACGACGACGGTGCTGGCACTGGACCGGCTGCTGTCGGAGGACTCGACGTTCTACGGTGACCTGTTCCCGCACGCGGTCAAGTGGCACGGCATCGTCTACCTCGAGGACGGGTTGCACCGGGCGGTGCGGGCCGCGCTGCGCAACCGGACCATCCTGCACGCCCGGGTGCTCGACATGGACGCCTACTAGGACTTCTTGGGGCCGAGCGTGCACCCTTGTGTATTTCCGGTGCCCCGAAACACATATGACTGCACCCTCGCGCCGGGAGATGCGGCAGGGTTCTACTGCAGCGACTCACGCAGGCTGCGTGGCCGCAGATCGGTCCAGTTCCGTTCGACGTATTCCAGGCACTCCGAGCGGCCGGCCGCGCCGAACACCACCCGCCAGCCCGCCGGCACGTCGGCGAACACCGGCCACAGGCTGTGCTGCTCCTCGTCGTTGACCAGGACGTAGAACGTGCCGTTCTCGTCATCGAAGGGGTTGGTGCTCATGGCTTCTCCGTTCTCGGGTGTGTTCTCGGGTGTTGTCGGTCAGCTCGGCGCCCAGCACGCGGTCGGACAGCAGGCCCAGGCAGCTCAGGTTCGGGAATCCGGGCCCCTGCTCGAGCCAGGACAAGTTGGGCAGGAACAACTTCGGCGTCAGGCCGACGACCGCCAGGTCGTCGCCGATCGATTCGGCCAGTGCGTCACCGGTCAGCGGTCCGCCCAGCCCGAGCTCGAGCAGGTCCAGGGCCGCCTGGTCGAACAGGTCGGTGAACCACAGCACGTCGGCGCCGGAACCGTCGATGACGAGGTCGAAACCGTGCACCGTCTCGACGTGTTCACCCCCGCGGTTGGTCGACAGGGTCAGCCGGATCCGGCCGTCGCGGCCCACGGCATGGGCGACCCGGCCGCGCAGGTGCCGGATCCGGTCGTCGGCCAGCAACGCGTCCTGCACGCGGGCCGAGAACACCCCGCGATCGGTGCGGGCCATCGCGTCGCGGCGCTCGGCCGGTGTCAGCACCCGCCAGTCGGTCGGGTCGGAGAACAGCGCGTTCTCGAAGAAGCCCTCGCCGCGGGTGAACAGCGTGACCTGGGGCGAGATCACGGTGATGGTCGAAACCCGGTGTGAGAAAAGCTCGTTGAGCATCGCCGCCGCGGTCTCACCCCCGCCGATCACCGCGACGCGGTCCGCGGCGATCCGCTCGTGCTGGGCGGCCCGGTGCCAGAACTGGGCGATCGAGAGCACCCGCGGATTGCCCGGCAACAGCGATCGCTCCGCCTGTCCGGGACCGGTGATCAGCAGACCGTCCGCGGCGATGTCGGCCTCCCCGGTGCGCAGCGTCCAGCGCCCGCCGGCGACCGTGATCCGCTCGACCTCGCCCCGGACCACCGTCATGCCGACGGTGTCGGCCACCCATTGCAGGTACTGCGCCCACCGGCGGTGCGCGGGTGCGGGCCGGCCGCGGTCGATCCACTGCGCGAACTGGCCCGTGGCGATCAGATAGGACTGCCAGCTGTGCCGCATCATCGCGGTGTCGAGTTCGGCGTTGCGTCGCGGCACCAGCGCTGAGCGGTACGGGAAGCCGATGTCCTTCTCCGGACTGGTGCCCAGCCGGTGCTCGCCGTCGGTCCAGCCGCCCGCGGCCGTCCAGTTGGCACCGACGCCGGTCCGCTCCACGACGACCACGTCGGGCGCGGGCACCCCCATGGCCCGCAACTCGGCCGATTTCGCGGCCACGGCAACGGCTTTCGGGCCCGCGCCCAGGACGGCCAGGGTCGGCGTCATGCCAGCACCTCCGACAATGCGTTCTGCCACAACGACTGCAGGGCGGTGACGTCCTCGGCGGTCAGGATCGACGGTAGGGTGCGCCACTGGGTCACCAGCACCGGGCCGTCGGCGCCGTCGACGATGGCCGCGGCCAGGGTGATCTCGTGGCGCACGGCAAGATTCGGCTCCGGAAGGCCGGATACCCCGGCCAACAGCGCCCGGTCCGGCAACAGGCTGGGCGACGCGCCGGCGGCCGACGCGTGGATCCGGCCCAGGAAGTTCAGCAGCACCTGCGGTTCGGGATGGGCCCGCAGCGCCGCGGCGGTGTCGTCGCGCAGATAGCGCAGCAACCCGTAGTCCACCCCGGTCGCCGGGTCGATCGCCACGCCACGCGCGCCCGGGTCGACCCGCACCGGGTAGATGGCGCTGAGCAGCCCGACGGTGTCCCCGGTGTCGACGTCACCGCCCAGGGTCGCGTCGGCGCGGCCGTGGGTCTCGAGCGCCAACAGTGGTGTCGGGGTGGGCTGTCCGCGGCGCTGCCGCCACGCCGTCACGGTGCGGGCCGCCGCGACGGCCAGCAGATCGGTGGCCGGCGTCGCGCCGCTCAGCAGCCGGGCCGTCACTTCGGCGGAGGTGGCCGAGAACGTGATCGACACGTCGGCGGCCGTGTCGGTGTCCGGGTCCAGCCGGCGCGCACCTATTGCGGGGTCGTCGCCGGCGAGTTGCCCCGACCAGAAGTCGACGGTGTCCAGTGCCGCGGCACGCTGCCGCAAGCGCTGCGACCACTGCCGGTAGCTGGTGTGCTCGCGGGGCGGTGCGGGGTCGCGGCCGGCCGCCACGGCATGCCAGCCGGCGTCGAGTTCACCGAGCGCAATGCGCCACGACGCCGGGTCCATCGCCAGCACGTGCGCGGTGAGCAGCAGCACGCCGGGACCCGCCGGCGGCCGCAGCCACGTCGCCGCCAGCAACCGGCCCCGTTGTGGGTCAAGGCTTTCCACGCCGCGGCGGGTGTGTTCGGCGACCGCCTCGACGAGCTCGCCGGTGATGTGCACCTCGGCGACCTCGGGACCGGGGTTCTCGTGGGCTACCAGGGTCATGGTGTCGCGGTCGAGTCGGGTGCGCAGCACCTCATGGCCGGCCACGAGTGAATTGACTACGGCGCCCAACCGTTCGGCGGTCACGCCGTCGGGCAACCGGAGCGCCTCGGTCTGGGCCAGCCGCCGCGGGTCGCCGTGCCCGTAGAGCCAGTGCACGTTCGGCAGCACGGGGATCGGCCCGCCGGTGGGCTGGCCGCCGGTGTCTGTTTCGGTTCCGGACCGGGCCTCGGCATCGAGCGCCGCGGCCAGCTCGCGGATGGTCACGCAGTCGCGCAGCAATCGGGCCCGCAGGGGCAGGCCGCGCCGGCGGGCGAGCTGCACGAGCGACAACGCGACGATGCTGTCCAGGCCCAGTTCCAGGAAGTCGGCGTCGATGTCGGGATTCTCGGTGCCCAGCAGCTCGGCCAGCGCCGCGACCAGTTCGGCCTCCGTGAGCGTCTCCGGAGCGGCGGCCGCCGACCCGTCCGAATGCAGATCCGCAGCAGTCAAGGCGTTTTCGTCGATCTTCCCGTGACCGGTCAACGGCAGCGCGGGCACGGTCACCACTCGGTGCGGAATCAGATAGCGCGGCAACCGCTCGGCCAGCCCGGCCCGCAGCTCGGGTACGGTGGGCGCGCCATCGCCGGTACCGACCGCCGCGAACGCCGTCAGCCGTGGACCCCGCGGGCCGCGCCGCACCGTCACGTGGGCGCCGTGCACCCCCGGGCGGGCCGCCAGCACCGCGGCGATCTCGCCGGGCTCGACCCGGAAGCCCCGGATCTTCACCTGGTCGTCGGATCGGCCGAGGAACTCATGACCGCCGTCGCGATTGCGGCGCACGACATCACCGGTGCGGTACATCCGCTGCCCGCCGGGAGCGGCGACGAACCGGCCCGCCGTCTCCCCCGGCCGGCCCAGATAACCGCGGGTCAACTGGTCCCCGGTCAGGTACAGCTCGCCGGCCACTCCGGCGGGCACGGGCCGCAGCCAGGAGTCGAGCACCAGCGCGATGGTCGAATCCGTCGGGGTGCCGATCGACGGCCGGGCATACTCGGTCAACGGGGCGACCAGCGCCTCCACCGTGGTCTCCGTGGGCCCGTAGCAGTTGTACGCCGTCATGGACGTGGCTCCACAGATCTCCCGGATCTGTTGCCAGGTAGATGATTTCACCGCTTCGCCGCCCATCGCGAGGACGGTCAGCGGCACTTCGGTGAGCAGCCCGGCGTGGTGCAGCTGGGCGAACATCGACGGGGTGGTGTCGATCATGTCGATCCCGGCTCGCCGGATGATCCCGACCAGCGCCTCGGCATCGCGCTGTGCGTCGTCGCCCACGATGTGCACGCAATGCCCGTCGAACAGGGCGATCAACGGCTGCCAGGCCGCGTCGAAGGTGAAGGACCAGGCGTGCGCGACGCGCAGCCGCCGGCCCAGCCGCCCGGCGGCCGGGGCCAGCACGTGCCGGATGTGGTCGTCGCCGTAGGCCAGCACCGCCCGGTGGGTGCCCACGACGCCCTTGGGGCGACCGGTGGTGCCCGAGGTGAACACCGCGTAGGCGGCCCGACCCGGCGCCACCGTTACAGGCCGGAATGCTTCTCCCGCAGCCCCTTTCGCTGCCTCTGCCTGGGACACGATTGCGTCGTCGACGACCATCGGATCCCCGGTCTGCGCGAGGATGTCGGCGATCCGGTCAGCGGGCATGGTCGGGTCCAGCGGCACGATCATCCCGCCCGCAGCGAGCACCGCCAGCATGGCCACCACGTAGCGCGGTCCCCGTGGCAGTTGGATCGCCACCGGGTCTTCGGCCCGGATTCCCCGCTCGGTCAGCAGCGCGGCCAGCCGGCCCGCGGCGGCGGTCAGCTCGGAATAGGTGAACCGACCCCCGTCCCAACTGACCGCGGGCGCATCGGGCCACTCCGCGGCGACGGCGGCGATCCGGTCCGCGATGCCCTCCCGATCTGTTCCGCGCTCTCTGCGCGATCTTCTCGCACTTTCGCGCACTGGATGCCGAACAGATCCGATGACGTCTTCTTCGTCGAGCAGGATCGAGACCTCGCGCAGCGGCCGATCCCAGCCCTCGATGAGACGCTGCGCCACGGCGATCACCCGCCGGCCCAGCTCGGCGGGGTCCAGCTCGCCCAGCGCCCCGTCGAGTACCTCGACCAGCACGACCAGTTCGCCTGCGGACAGGTGCGCGGCGATGGTCACTGGGAAGTGCGACAGGCTCTCCAGCGCCGTGGGGCGGAAGGTCGCTCCGTTGGCGTGGAAGCCGTCGGCGCCCACCACCGCCCCGGCGGGGAAGTTCTCGTAGACCAGCAGGGTGTCGAAGAGTTCGCCGACTCCCGCCAGCGCACGAAGCTCCGCGTGCGGCAGATAACTGTGCTCGCGCAGCGCGGCGGCGCGGTGCTGCAGCCCGCCACACTGCGTGCCGGCGGGTTCCGTCGGGCTCAGCCGGACCCGCAGCGGAATGGTGTTGACGAATAATCCGACCATCGTCTCGACGCCGGAGAGTTGTTCGGGTCGGCCCGACACCGTCACCCCGAAGGTGACATCGTCGCGATCGGTCAGGACGGAAAGAATTGTCGCCCAAGCGAGTTGGACCACCGCGTTGAGCGTCACGCCGCGCGACCGGGCGGCCTCGGCCAACTCAGCGGTCGGGGCGGCCGGCAGTCGGACCTCGGTACGCTGCGGCAGCCCCGGCGCCGGCGCGGCGCCGGTCAGGGCCGGAACCAGCAGCGTGGGTCCGTCCACACCGGCCAGGTGTTCGCGCCACATGCCGCGCCCGTCGTCCGCGTTGCGGCCGGCCAGCCAGCCGATGTAGTCGCGGTAGGGCCGCGGCGCCGGCGGCAGTGCGGCGGGGTCGCCGGCGGCGTCGTAGAGCGTGATCAGCTCGGCGATCAACAGCGGCAGCGACCAGCCGTCGATCACGATGTGGTGCGCAACGATCACCAGATGCCAGGCAGCGTCGGGCAATTCGATCAACAGGAACCGGATCAACGGCCCGCGCGCAACGTCGAAGGGCCGGCGGCGTTCGGCCGCCTCGATGGCCGCGACCTGCCCGGTGGTGGAAGTGACGGTACGCCACGGCACCTCGACGCGGTCCGGGATGACCTGGACCGGCTTGCTGAGGTTGCCATGCAGGAAGCTGGCCCGCAGGTTGGGATGGCGATCGAACATCGCTGCGGCGCAACGCCGCAACAGTTCCGCGTCGAGTGAACCGCTGATGTCGGCCGCCATGGCGATGACGTACGGGTTGTCGTCGTCCGGGTCGCCCAGCGTTGCCATCGAGTACAGGCCCTGCTGCAACGGGCTGAGCGCGAGGACGTCCTCGATCACCGCCTTCGCCATCGGAGCCGTGGATGACGCGGTCACGGCGAATCCCAGGACGCGGTCAACTCGGCCAGCTCGCCGGCCGACAGCCCGGATGCGGTCATCGGCGCGACCGCGGTGTCCGTCTCGGCCGAGGATTCGGCGTTGGCCGAGATATCAATGGCAGCGGCCAGTTCGGCAAGCACCGGGTGCTCGAACACCATCCGCGCGGTCAGCTTCAGGCCGGCGTCCTTGGCCCGGGCCGCGACCTGGACCGCCAGGATACTGTCGCCGCCCAGCTCGAAGAAGTCGTCGTGCCGGCCGACCCGCCCTTCCGGTGGCGCACCGACGTCGCTGCCCGCCAGCACCGCGACAAGGATGTCGGCCAGCGTCTGTTCGGTGCCGGTGGCCGGTGGCTCGTCCGACCGGACCGGCCGGGCGGCAACAGCTTCCACGATCGCGGCGCGGGCCAGCAGCTCGAGCTGGCCGTCGTCGTCCCAGCAGGCATGCTCCCCCGTCCGGAACAGCCGTGAACCGGGTTGTGGGCCGGCCGGATCGGGCACGAACCGGACCGCGTTGTCCGGGGCGCCCGGCAGCCGGGCCCCCGCCAGTGCGCCGTCGAGATACACCTCGCCGACCACGCCGACGGGCACCGGGCGCAGATCGGGCCCGAGCACTCGGACACCGCCGCGACGGCTCCAGTCCGCGATCCGGGCACGTTCGGCCGGATCGGCGACGTCGAGGTCGGCCAGCCGCAGATCGGGGTGGTACGCCAACGCCTCGAGGACCCGGCGCAGCCAGCCGACGAACCGGTCCGCGGTCTCGGGACGGTAGAGCTCGGTCCGGTAGATGGCGTGACCCCGGTAGCCGGCCGGCCCGGCGAAGAAGTTCACCGACAAATCCGCGTGCGCGGCGTCGAACGTGGGTTCCAGTGCGGTGAAGGTGATCTCGCCGTCCGGGGTGGCGTCGATCACCTGATCGGCCGGCAGCTCATCCCGGACGTGGACGACGACTCCGAACAGCGGGTTGCGCGACAGCGAACGCACCGGGCCGACGGCGTCGACCACCTGATCGAACGGCAGGTCCTGGTTCGCGTAGGCGCCCAGGGCGGTGTCGCGGCCGCGCAGCAGCACCTCGCGCAGCGTCGGATCGCCGCGCAGGTCGTTGCGCAGCGTGAGGATGTTGATGAAGAACCCGATCAGATCGTCGAGTTCGGCGACGGTACGCCCGGCGACCGGGGTGCCGATCGGCACGTCAGCTCCGGCACCGGCCTTGTGCAGGGCCACCGCGACAGCGCTCTGCAGCAACATGAACTCGGTGACGCCGAGGTCCCGCGCCAGCGCGGCCAACTGGTCGCGCAGCCCGGCGTCGAGGTGGAACTCGGCCGCACCCGCAGCGCCGCCGAGCACCGCCGGGCGTGGGAAGTCCGGCCGCAGACCGGCTTCGGTGGCCAAGCCCGCCAGCTGGTTCCGCCAGTACTCCCGCTGCGGTTCGGCCAGACCCGCGTCACCGGCCAGTAGCGCGGTCTGCCACGCCGCGAAGTCGGCGTACTGCACCGGCAGCGGCGCCCAGTCCGGCGCGGTGCCGCGGCGCCGCGCCCGGTATGCGGTGGCCAGATCGGTGAACAACACCCCGGCCGACCAGTGGTCGCCGGCGATGTGGTGCAGCACCAGGGAGAGCACGTGCTTGTCGGGTGTGCTGAACGCCGCCGACCGGATGGGCCAGTCCCGCTCGAGGTCCAGGATCTGGGTGCGTTCGCGGTCCAGTTCACTCGTCAGCCAGGCGTCGACGTCGCCGCCGTGCGGGGCAGTGGCCCGGCGCACCGGGACCGCGGCCGGCGAGTGCACGATCTGATGTGGCACACCGTCGATCTCGCGGTAGGTGGTCCGGAGGATTTCATGCCGGGTCACGACGTCGGAGATGGCCGCCAGGGCGGCGTCGATGTCCCAGGGGCCACGCAGTTCGGCCGCGAACGGGATATTGGTGACCGCACTCGGGCCGTCCACCCGGTAGGCGAACCAGCTGCGCAACTGGGCCGACGACAGCGGCGCCGGCCCCCGTGCCCCGTCCCCGGTGGGCGCCGCGGTCAGGGGCGGCCGGACCCGCCGGGCGTCCGGGCCGTCGAGGTGGGCGGCCAGCATCGCCACGGTGGACAGCTCGAAGACCTCCCGGACACCGATATCCAGGCCGAAGTTTCTCCGCACCGCCGCAACGAGTTTCGTGGCGAGCAGGGAGTGTCCGCCCAGTTCGAAGAACGAGTCGTCCGCGCCCACCCGGTCACGTCCGAGCAGTTCTCCGAACAGCTCGGCCAGCCGGCGTTCGGTGTCACTGGTCGGTTCGCGGAACGGTGTGCCGATGGCGATCTCCGGCTCCGGCAGTCCCGCCCGATCGATCTTGCCGTGCGCGGTGATCGGGATCTCGGGGAGTACGACGTACCCGGCCGGCACCATGTACTCCGGCAGCGCGGCCGCCACCCTGGCCCGGATCCGTTCGACGTCAACGCTTTCCGACGGTTCCCCGGCCGCCGGTGTGAGATACCCGACCAGGCTGCGGCCCAGTCCGGGCAACTCGCTGACCACCACGACGGCCTGGCCCACACTGGGGTCGACGGAGATCGCGGCGGCCACGTCGCCGAGTTCGATGCGGAAGCCGCGGATCTTGACCTGTTCGTCGGCGCGGCCGACGAACTCGATGTCGCCGTGCGCGTTGCGCCGCGCGAGATCCCCCGAGCGGTACATCCGGGCGCCGGGGGCGAACGGGTCGGCGACGAATCGTTCCGCGGTCAGGCCGGGACGGCGGTGGTAGCCACGTGCGACATGCGTTCCGCCGATGTAGATCTCGCCGATCACCCCCACCGGCACCGGCTGCAGGGCGTCGTCGAGCAGGTACATGGTGGTGTTGATCTTGGGTGTGCCGATCGGCACGATGCGGGTGCCCTGCTTGCCCTCGACCTTGAACCGGCTGGCGTTGACCACCGTTTCGGTGGGGCCGTAGAAGTTGTGCAACAACGCGTCGAAGGTGGCGTGGAACTTGTCGGCGACCTCACCGGGCAGCGGTTCGCCGCCGATCGGCACCCGTTGCAGGGTGCGCCACTGGTTGACACCGGGTAACGACAGGAACAGCCCGAGCAGTGACGGCACGAAATGCATTGCGGTGATGCCCTCGTCGCGCAGCAGGTCGGTCAGGTAGCCGATGTCGGACAGTCCACCGGGGCGGTGCACGACGACACGGGCCCCGCAGGCCAGGGTGCCGAACACCTCGGCGATGGAGACGTCGAAGCTCGGCGAGGCCACCTGGAGCAGCCGGTCGTCGGCATCCACCCCGTAGTCGCCCCGGAACCAGACAAAGTATTCGGCGATGGGCCGGTGCGGCACCGGGACGCCCTTGGGCTGGCCCGTCGTACCCGAGGTGTAGATCAGGTAGGCGGTGCTGTCGGGCGTCAGCGGCCGGACCCGGTCGGCGTCGGTCGGATTGTCCGACCGCTCGTCGTCCAGATCGGTCATCGGCTCCCGCACCACGCATTTCGCGTCACAGTCACCCAGGATGAAGTCGAGCCGCTCGGCCGGGTAGGTCGGATCGACGGGCAGGTACACCGCACCGGCCTTCGCCACACCCAGGGCCGTCACGATCAGCTCGACCGACTTGTCCAGCAGCACCGCCACCCGGTCCTCAGCACCGATCCCGCTCGCGATCAGCCGATGGGCCACCCGGTTGGCGGCGGCGTTGACCTCGGCGTAGGTGTGCCGGTGGCCCTCGTAGACGACGGCCACCGCATCGGGTGTGCGGGCCACCTGGGCCTCGATCAGGCCGGCCAGGGTGGCGGGCTCGGTGTCGAAGCGCTCCCCGGCCGACACCTCGTGCAGCCAGCGCAGTCCCGCCGGGTCGATGAGCTCGAGCCGGCAAAGCGGGGTATCCGGTTGCGCCAGTGCGGATTCCAATAGCACGACGAAGTGGTCCAGCAATTGGGTGACCAGAGCGGGATCGAGGACCTCGACGAGGTGTTCGGCCTCGACCACCGCTCCGTCGGCGGTGAACTCGACCATGAAGCCCAGCGGCAGCTGCGTGAGATGGCCGCGCAGATCGGCCCGCTCGCAGCGGACCCCCGGCGGCCGGAATCCCCCGCCGTCGGGTTCGCGGAACCCGAAGCTGATCCGGGTCATCCGTTCGGCGCCGTGCCGGCGGTCCGGATTGAGCTCCCGGACCACCCGGTCGAGATCGATGCGCTGGTGGGCGAAGGCGCCCAGGGCGGTCTCGCGGGTATCGGCGAGCAGTTCGCCGAACGTCGTGTCGGCCCGCATCCGCATCCGCATCGCCACGGTGTTGCCGAAGTAGCCGATCGTGTCCTCGGCGCTCGCGCCGCGGTTGACCACCGGGGTCGCGACGAGGAAGTCGCCGGTGTGGGTGTAGCGGAACACGGTCGCGCCGAACGCCGCGAGGAGCACCATGTACGGCGTGGCACCGGTCGCGCGGGCCAGCTCGGCGACCCGCGCGGTGGTCCAGGCCGAGAGGTGCCGCGTCGTGGTCGCCGAGCGCCAGGTGGTCGGCACCAGCGATCCGCTGGGACCCGGGAGTTCCAGCGGCTCGGGCGGATCGGTCATCATGTCCCGCCAGTAGGACAGGTCCGCATCGCGTTGGGTGTCGCTCCGGGGGTCTTCGGCGGGCTGGGTCGGGGGCCCGAGCGGCGCATCGGTGTACGCGCGGGTCAGGTCGGTGAAGAACACCGCCCACGACCCGTCGTCCCAGGCGATGTGATGGGCGACCAGCAGCATGATCAGTTCGTCGGCGGCGGTGCGCAGCAGCGTGATCCGTAGCGGCGCGTCCGAGGTCAGGTCGAACGGGGCGCCGAACTCCCTCTGGGCCAGCACCTCCAGCCGAAGTCGCTGCGCCGGCGTCCCGGCCAGGTCGGTCAGGTCGTGTACCGCCCAACCGACGGCCAACTCGTCGTGCACGACCGGTTGCGGGTCGCCGTTGTCGTCGGTCCGGTAGGTGGTCCGCAGTGCGGCGTGCCGGCGCGCGACGGCACCGACTGCTGCGCGCAGCCGGTCGACGTCGACCGGGCCGGTGATCCGGTACGACACACCGACGTTGAGCAGGGCGCCGCTGGGGTCGGCCTGGGCGACGAACCACATCCGGCGCTGCCCGGCGGACAGTCCGGCGGGCTCGGGCGCCGCGGCCGCCGGTGACGCTGCGAGTCCGCGTTCGGCCAGGCGCCGACGCATCAGCTCGCGCCGGCCGGCGTCGATCCGGTTGTCCATGTCGGTCACGTCCGTCACGCGTGGTCCACCTTCTGTTGTTCGAGCTCGCTGACGATCTGATTGCCGGTGACCCCGCTGAGCAGGGTGGCCAGGGCCACCGTGCGGCCCAGCCGGCCTTTCAGGCGTTTTCGCAGATCCAGCGCCAGCAGTGAATCGACACCCAGGTCGAAGAGGGATTCGCCGAGGTCGACGGTCCCGGCACCGAGATCGAGCACCGCGGCCAGTTCGGTCCGCACCACGCTGGCGGCGTCGGTGGCCGGCTGGGCGGGATTCTCTACCTGTTGCCGGTCCAGGAACAGTCCGAGGCGCCGGGCGTCGGCGGTGTAGATCAACGGGTCGCCGGGCCGGCCGCCGAGCATGGCGTCGACCGCCGCCGCGGGGTCCATGGGCCGCAGCCCCGATCGGGTGATGTTGGCGGCCTCGGTCTCGTCCACGATCGCCGACGGCGCGTCCCACAGTCCGAAACGCAGGGCCGAGCAGTCACGACCGGCGGCTCGCAGCTGGGCGGCCAGCACGTCCAGCACCCGGTTGGCCGCACCGTAGGCGGCGTGCCCGCGCCCGCCCCACAGCCCGGACACCGAGGAGCACAACAGGATTCGGGTGTCGTCGCGCAGCGGCCAGTGCCGGGTGAGGTTCGCCAGGCCCAGCACCTTCGCGCCGAAGGTGTCGGCGACGGTCGCCGCATCGAGCGCCGCGGCGCAGCGGAATTCGGCGGTGCCGGCGGCGTGGATGATCAGGGTGGCGCCGGCGGCGCCGTACTGGTTTGCCGCGGCGGCCACGGCGGTTTCGTCCCGGATGTCGCACGCCACCGACACCAGTTCGGTCGGCTGCCCGCCGCTCAGCGCGGCCAGGGTCGACGGGTCGATGGCGTGCCGGCTGAGCAGCACGATGCGCCGGGCGCCGCGGGCGGCCAGTGCCCGCACGCAGTGGGTCGCGATGCCGCCGGACCCACCGGTGATGACGACGTCGTCGAGGTTCGGCTCCGGTCGGGCTGGTTCGGCGGCTTCGATGAAGCTGCGGTGCCACAGGATCGATCGCTCACCCGCGGCGCGCAACGCCCGCGTCCCCGACGAACCCAGCAGCGCGTCGAGCACCCGAACCGGATCGGCGTCCGCCGACGGCAGATCCAGTTGGTCGAACGCCACACCGGGGTGCTCGAGACCCACGCTACGGTGCATGGCGGCCAGCGCGGCGTGCCCAGGACCGGCGGGCGGATCGCCGGCATCGACCTGTTCACCCCGAACGGTGACCAGACACACTGTGCGACAGCTATTTCCGATGTCCTGGGCATAACCCAGCAGCCCGGCCCCGGTCAGGGCTGCCAATGCCGCGGCGGTTCGCACCGGGTCCGGGTCGTCGAGCCCGTCGGGCGCGACGACGATCAGCAGCTCCGCATGCTCGGACGGCACGATCCGGGCGGCCGGGTGTTGTTGCAGTGCCGACTGCACGGCGGCGCCCACCATCCCGGCCCCCAGCGCGACGACGGCCACACCGATGTGCGAGAGGCGCTGCACCGGTTCGATTTCGGTCCACCGCTCGACCGTGGTGGTGAGGCCGGGTGCGGCGAGCGGTTCCCGCTCCGGAGCCAGCCAGAGGTGCTCGGCGCGCATCGCGGCCCCCGGGAAGTCACGCAATGCCCCAGCCGGCCGGCGTGCGCGCCACCGCTGGGTGGGGTCGGCGGCGGCCACGGCCGCCAGGCCGGCCGAGAGCTCGTCGGGCAGGGCCGCATCGCGGCGGCCGGACCCCACCAGTACCGCCGGGCGGTCACCGACAACCTGGGCGGTGGCGAACAGCAGCGCCGGATGGGCCGACATCTCCACGAAGATCCCGGCACCGTGGCCGATGGCCGATTCGACGGCGCGGTCGAAGCGCACCATGTCACGCAGGTTTCGGTACCAGTACTCGGCGAACGGCGTGCCTGCGGTCACCACGGCTCCCGTCGCACCGCCGATGAATTGCACTGCGGTGTCGGTGAATCCACCCGCCGGCCAGAGCGGGTGCAGCTCGTCGCGCAGCGGTTCCAGGACGCTGGTGTGGACGGGGAAGTTGACGGTGATCTCGCGAGCCAATCCACCACGGCCGCGAACCGCCTCGACCAGAGCCCGCACCGCCGCGCGGTCACCGGACACGGCGACGGCGTTCTCGGCGTTCACCACGGACAGTTCCAGCCAGCCCGGCGTCGCCTCGATCAGTTCCTGCGCGGCGGCCGCACCGATGCCCAGCGCGGCGACGGCGTGGTCACCGGTGAGCCGCTCCACGACACTGGCGCGGGTCGCCACGACGCGGACCGCATCGGCCAGGGTCAGCGCACCCGCGACGTGCGCGGCGGCCACCTCGCCGAGGCTGTGGCCGATGGTGAGGTCCGGCAGCACCCCGCAGGCGCGCCACACCGAGGCCAGCGCGACGTGGTGGATGAACTGTGCGCCCTCGATCTCGATCTCGGCGAAGGCCGTCCCGTCGTCGCCGGTGAGGTAGCGCACGGGGGTGGGCAGATCGGCGGCGGTGAACGCGGCCCCGCACTCCTCGGCGGCTGCCCGGTAGTCCGGCAGCGCGGTGTAGGCGTCGCGACCCATGCCGGGCCACTGACTGCCCTGGCCGGGGAAGACGAAAGCCACCCGGGCCCTGGGTAATTCGGTGCCGCGAACGACCAGCGGGTGGTCGGCGCCGGCGGCGACGGCATTCAGGCCGGCCCGCAGTTCGGCGTGGTCGGCGGCGCGGATCACCGCGCGGTGCCGCCGGATCCGGCGGGTGGCCTGCAGGTGTGCGGCCACCGCGGGTGGGTCGGCGGGCCTGCGGTCCAGGTAACCGGCCAGGGCCTCGGCGTCGGCGGCCAGCAGATCCGGGGCATGACTGGTCAACAGAACCGGTGTGCGGCCATCGGGCCAGGAGCGCGCGTCCATCAGGCCACCGACCGATCCGGTTTCTCGACCGGCATTTCAACGACGAGATGCGCGTTGGTACCGCTCATCCCGAACGCCGACACCGCCGCGATCCGGCGCCCGTCCCGGGCCGGCCACGGGGTCAGTTTGTCGGCCAGCCGCAGCCCCTGGGTGTCCCAGTCGATTTCGCGGCTCGGCTGATCCGCGTGCAGGGTCGGGGGGATGAAGCCGCGGTCGGCGGCGATCAGCACCTTGGCGAGGCCGAGCGCCCCGGCGGCGGCCTGGGTGTGGCCGATGTTCGACTTCACCGATCCCAGCAGGGCGCCCCGGCCCGGCGCGGTCGCCCCGTAGGTGCCGGCAAGTGCCCTCAGTTCGGTCCGGTCACCCAGGCGGGTGCCGGTGCCGTGGCCCTCGACCAGGTCGACGTCCTCGGGCCGGAGGCCGGCGGCCGCGATGGCCTGCACGAACAGCCGCACCTGCGCGTCACCGCTGGGCGCGGTCAGCCCCACGCTGCGACCGTCGGAGTTGAGCCGGCTGGCCCGGACCGCGGCCAGGATGCGGCGGCCGTCCCGTTCGGCGCGGGAGCGCCGCTGCAACAGGAACATCGCCGCCCCTTCGGCCCAGACGGTTCCGGAGGCGTGCGCACTGTAGGGCCGGCAGTGCCCGTCGTCGGAAAGTGCGTGCTGGCGCGAGAATTCGACGAAGTATCCCGGCGTGCCCATCACGCAGACCCCACCGGCCAGGGCCAGGTCGCAGTCGCCGGCGTGCAGTGCGCCCGCCGCAGTGTGCAGCGCCGTCAATCCCGACGAACACGACGTGTCGACCGTCAGCGCCGGACCGGCCAGGTCCAGGGTGTAGGCGATCCGGCCGGAGATCACCCCCAGCGAGGTACCGGTGATCAGGTGGCCGCTGTGCTCGGAGTACCGGGACAGCGGCGGACCGTACTCCAGCGCCGACGCACCGACGTAGCAGCCGACGTCGTGGCCGGCCAGGTCGTCGGGATTGATGCCGGCCTGCTCGATCGCGCGCCACGCCAACCGCAGCGCCACCCGTTGCTGGGGGTCCATCGCGACCGCTTCCCGTGGAGAGATGCCGAAGAACTCCGGGTCGAACGATGCTGCGCCGGTGAGGAATCCGCCCAGATCGCGGATCGGCTTGTAGCCGCCGCGGCGGGATCCCGCGAACAGGTCCTGCAGCGCCCAGCCCCGGTCGGTCGGGAACGGGCCGAGCGCTTCGCGCTGTTCGGCGAGCAGCGACCAGAATCCGTCGGCGTCCTCGATCCCACCGGGCGCCTCCAACGCCATCCCGACGATCACCACGGGATCGTCGGGTCGGTCAGCCGACATCATCACTCGGGGTCACTCGGAGTCGCTGACGAGTCGCGCGACGTCGGCCAGGTGCCCGTCGAGGTAGAAGTGCCCACCGTCGAACTCGGTGTGGGTGAACGCCCCACGGGTGTGAGTTATCCAGGCCCGCAACAGCTCCGGTGTCACCCGATGATCATCGGGTCCGCCGACGGCATGGATGTCGGCGTCGATGCGAACCTCCGGACCGCAGCGGTATCCGTCGAGGGCGCGGTAGTCGGCCTGCAACGCCAGCACCAGGAGCTCGATGAAGTCCTCGTCGTCGAGCAGGCGCGGATCGGTGCCGCCGAGATCCACCAGATCGGCGATCAGGCCGGGCTGTGTGGTGGGCAGCGGCGCCGAGTCGGCGATCGTGACCGGCGCCTGCCCGGCCGAGGCGAACAGCCGCCGGACCGGTACACCATCGGCCTCGGCGAGGCGCGCGAACTCGAACGCCACCGTGGCGCCCATACAGTGCCCGAACAGCTGAAGCGGCGCGACGGAACGCCAATCGCCGGCGCCGTAGAGCTGGGCCGCCAGCTCCGCGATCGACGGCGCGGCCGGATGGGCCAGCCGGTCGGCCCGGCACGGGTACTGCAGCAGGTAGGTGTCGACGCCGTTGGCGGACAGTTCTTTCGCCAGCTTGCGGTAGGCCGCGGCGGCGCCACCGGCGTGCGGGAACACCAGCGCAGCGCCCTTGGCAGCCCCGGCGCCGGAGGCGGTTTCGGGGCCGATTCTCTTTATCCAGGGCGCGAATACGGTCATGACGCTCCGAGGGCCGAGATCACCTCGGCGCCATCCATTTCGGCCACCTCGAGGTAGACCTCCGCGACGGCGGTGAGCCGATCGGGGTCGCTCTCGTGGTCACGCAGCAGCGCTGCCAGGGTGGCCACGGTGCGGGTGGCGAAGATGTCGGCAACCATCACGGCAGGTGCGTCCAGCCACTGCCGGATCTGTCCGACGGCGGCGGTGGCAAGCACCGAATCGCCTCCGAGAGAAAAGAAGTCGTCGTCGGCGCCGATGTCGCGCCGGCCCAGCAGTGCGCTCAGGATGTCGGCCAGCGCCCGCTCGACCGGACCGTCGGGTGCGCGGTGTTCGGCGGTATCGGGTTCGGCCGATCCGGCCAGCAATGCGGCCACGGCGACGCGGTCGATCTTGCCCCCGACCGTGAACGGGATCTGCTCGACGAACACGATGTGACCTGGAACCATGTGCGCCGGAACGAATTTCCGCAGCTGCGCGGTGATACCCGCCACGGTCTGGCCCGGGTCGCCGAGGCGCACCACGGCGGCCAGCCGGTCGCTGACACCGGGCCGGCTGCCGGCGGCCGGTAGCACCGCGGCCACCGCACCGTCCACCCCGGCGATCCGCGTCAGCGCCTTCTCCACGTCGCCGAGTTCGACGCGGTAGCCGCTGATCTTGACCCGGTGGTCGGTGCGGCCGACGAACTCGATCAGGCCGTCGGGCAGATAGCGCACCAGATCGCCGGTGCGGTACCAGGTTCGGCCGTCATGCTCGACGAACCGTTCGGCCGTCAGATCCGGCCGGCCGCGGTAGCCGCGGGCGATGCCACGGCCGGCCACCCAGAACTCGCCGGGCACCCAGTCGGGGCAGTCGGTCCCGTCGCCGGCCACCACCCGGCAGGCGTTGTTGGGCAGCGGGCGGCCCAGTGGCACCGACGTCCACGCCGGCGGAATGTCGCCGGGCTCGCAGATGGTGTTGTGGGTGGCGGTCTCGGTGGCCCCGCCCAGTCCGGCGAACCGGACCGACGGTGCCAGTGCCCGCCACGCCCGGACCAGTTCCGGTCGGACCCAGTCACCGCCGGTCGGTACCACCCGGACCGAATCGAGTTGTCCGGCAGCGACTTCAGCGAGCATCTCCAGCCAGCCGGGCATGAAGTGCAACACGCTCACCCCGTGCCGGCGGATCATCTCGGCCCAGCTGTCCGGGTTGCGCCGGTGCTCCTCGTCGACCACCACGATCGAACCGCCGACGCGCAGGGTGCCGAAGATGTCGAGCACTGACAGGTCGCACTCCAGGGTGGACAGCGCCAGGCAGCGGTCCGCCGGGCCCAGCCCGAAGTGGGAGTTGATGAATTCGACGGTGTTCATCGCCGCCGCGTGGGTGACCTCGACGGCCTTGGGTTCGCCCGTCGACCCGGAGGTCGACAGGATGTAGGCCACCTGCGCGGGATCGATTGCGGCGGGCGTGGTTTCGCCGATCCGGGGCGCTCCGTCCCGCAGCGTTTCGGCCACCGTGCTCGACGGCACCGGCAACGCCAGGTTCTGCGGCCCGCAGACCAGGGCGCACCGCACACCCGCGGTGGCCAGGATCCGCTCCGCGCGTTCGGCGGGCTGATCGGGACCGACGGGCAGGTAGACCGCGCCGGCGCTATGGATCCCCAGCAACGCCGGGATCTGTTCGGCCGTCTTGGGTCCCATGACGGCGACGACGTCATCGGGTCGCACTCCGCTCCGACGCAGGGCCGCGGCCACCGCGAGCACCTGGTCGCGCAGTTCACGGTAGGTCCACGAGCCGAGACTGCTGAGCACCGCCGCGGCATCGGGGGTGCGGTCCGCGGTGGCGAAGAACCCGTCGTGCAGGGCGTCGGGGCACGGCGGCGTCGTGACCGAGTTCAGTGCGTCGCGCCGGGCGCGCTGCGCGTCGGTGACCGCGGGCGGGTCGTCGGCGTCCCAGGCTGCGGCACCGGCGGCCAGCCGGTTCAGTTCGGCGACGTGGTGGGCGAACATCGCGTCGATCACTCCGGGCCGGAAGGCGTCCTCGCGGACATCCCAGTTCACCAGCAGCCCGCCGTCGAATTCGGTGACCTGGGCGTCGAGGAGCACCTGCGGGCCCTGCGAGATGATCCAGACCGGTGTACCGAAGGTGTCGGTGACCTCGGCGCCGAACAACTCCCCCAGACCCAGCGCGCTGGTGAACACCACCGGCGCAAGCACCTGGTGCCCGCGGGCCCGGCCCAGGTCGCGCAGCACCGACAGGCCCGGGTAGCCGGCGTGCCCCGCGGCCCGGCGCATCGAGTCCTGCACGGCGACGGCCCGATCGGCGGCGGTGCGGGTATCGGTCAGGTCGACGTCGAGCAGCAGTGAGGACGTGAAGTCGCCGACCAGCTTGTCGACGTCGGCGTGCCACGGCTCGCGGCCGAACAGCGGCACGTTGAGCAGGAACCGGGGTGTGGCGGCCCAGCGCCGCAGCGTGCCGGCGAACGAAGCGGCCACGGCCATTGCGGGGGTGATGCCACGCCGACGGGCGTTGTCGTACAGCGAATCTCGGGTATCCCGGTCAAGTAGGTGCCAGCGCCGGGTGGTGCGCTGCGGGTCGGCCTGCTCGGGCTCGGGCACCTGTGGGAGGGCCGGCGCGCCGGGCAGTTCGGCCAGCCGGTCGGCCCACCACTGCCGGTCGGCCTCGCTCGGTTGCGGGCCGGAGCGGCCGGTCATCGCGGTGCGGTATTCGCGGTAGGTGTAACCCAGGTCGTCGAGATGCGCGCCGCGGTAGAGCCCGGCCAGGTCGCTCATCAGGGTGCGGTAGCTGACGGCGTCGGCGGCCTGCATGTCGAGGTCGACGTGCAGGCGGGTCCGGTCGCCGGGTAGTTGTGTCAGCGTCAGCTGCAGCACCTCGCCGTCGAGACGCTGATGTGATTTGGTCTCGCGGAGCTGCCGCAGCCGTTCGTCGGCGCCGGTCGCGTCGAGCTCCCGCAGGTCCACGACCGTCACCGGCAACCCGCGCTGGCCGATCCGCTGCGTGCCGTCCGGCAGGAACTCGACCCGCAGCATGGGGTGCCGACGGGCCAGGGCCGTCGCGGCGGTCCGCAGCCGCTGCGGGTCGACACCGATCCCGTCGAACTCGACGTAGAGATGTCCCGCGACCCCGCCGAGTTGCTGATTGTCGTTGCGGCCCACCCACATTGCGTGCTGCATCGGGGCCAGTGCGAACGGGGCGCCCGGGTCGGTATCCGCGTCCACGTGGGCGGCCGGTGTGCCGGGGTCTACCGGTTCGGCGCTGCCGAGCAGGGCGGCCCATGCGCTGACGGTGGGTTCGGCGGCCAGCCGCTGGAAGTCGATCAAGAGGCCCTGCCGGCGCCACCGCCCGGACAGCGTCATCATCCGGATCGAGTCGAGCCCTTGGCCGATCAGGTCGTCGTCGGGCGCCACGGACTCCGGGGCGACTCCGAGGAGTTCGGCGACCTCAGCACGGATGGCCTGCGCACTCACCGCAGGGGCACTCACCGGATCTCCCAACTATTAGTAAAGGCTGGCCTAACTTTGTGGAGGCTACCCTATATTCGATCCAACCTCATGGCCTACCCACGGGAAGGGGTGACGCGGCGATGACCACGCAAATCGGGGTCCCGGCAGGGTTCGTGCCCTACCCGCCGGATCGGGCGGCCGCATACCGCGCGGCCGGCTACTGGACGGGTCGGCCACTCGACTCGATCCTGCGCGACGCCGCGGCGGCCTGGCCGGACCGGAGCGCCGTCATCGACGCTCGCGGGGCCCTCACGTTCGCCGAACTCGACGTGGCCGCGGACCGGGCCGCCGCCGGCCTGCGCGCGCTCGGCATCGCCCCCGACGACCGGGTGCTGCTGCAGCTGCCCAACACCAACACCTTCGCGGTCGCCCTGTTCGCGCTGCTGCGCGCCGGGGCGCTACCGGTGCTGTGCCTGCCCGGCCACCGCGGCGCGGAGCTGAGCCACTTCACCGGGGTCGGCGACGCCGTCGCGCTGGTGATCCCCGACCACGCCGGCGGCTTCGACCACCGGACCATGGCGGCCGAACTGCAACAGACCCATCCGGGTCTGCGGCACGTCCTGGTCGACGGCGACCCCGGGCCCTTCACCGCGTGGTCCGATATCGCCGAGTGTGCACAGAAGTCCGCCGGCAGCGGCGTGGCGACCGATCGGCCGGCCCTGCTCCTGGTCTCCGGCGGCACCACCGGCTTCCCCAAACTCATCCCCCGCACGCACGACGACTATGTCTACAACGCCACCGCCAGCGCGCGGCTTTGCGGGCTGAGCGCCGACGACGTCTACCTCGTCGCGCTGCCGGCCGCCCACAACTTCCCGCTGGCCTGCCCGGGTCTGCTGGGCGCGATGAGCGTCGGCGCCACCACGGTGTTCACCACCGATCCGAGCCCGGAATCGGCCTTCGCGACCATCAACCGACACGGCGTCACGGTGACCGCCCTGGTACCCGCGCTGGCCAAGCTATGGGCCCAGGCCTGCCAGTGGGAACCCGAGGTGCCGACCACGCTGCGACTGCTCCAGGTCGGCGGGGCGAAGCTGACCGCCGTGGACTCCGCGGCCGTGCGCGAGGCCCTGACCCCGGGCGTGCAGCAGGTGTTCGGAATGGCCGAGGGCCTGCTGAACTACACGCGGCCGGGCGATCCGATCGACATCGTCGACCACACCCAGGGCCGCCCGCTGTGCGCGGATGACGAACTGCGGGTGGTGGACGACGCCGGGGCCGACGTCGCGCCCGGCGCCGAGGGTGAGCTGCTGGTGCGCGGGCCCTACACACTCAACGGCTACTTCAATGCCGACGCCGTCAACGAACGCGCCTTCACCCCGGACGGCTTCTACCGCAGCGGCGACAAGGTCCGTCGCCGGCCCGACGGCTACCTCGAGGTCACCGGCCGCGTGAAGGATGTCATCCATCGCGGTGGCGAGACGGTTTCGGCACTCGATCTCGAGGAGCACCTGCTGAGCCATCCGGCTGTCTGGTCGGTGGCCGCCGTCCCGCTGCCCGACGAATACCTCGGCGAAAAAGTCTGTGTGGCGGTTGTTTTCCGCGACGAACCGGTCACACTGGCCGAGCTGAACCGCTATCTGACCGACCGCGGGGTGTCCACACACGTGCGGCCGGACATGCTGGTGCCGCTGCCGGCCCTGCCCACCACTCCTGTCGGCAAGGTCGACAAGCGCGCGCTGGTCGCGGCGATCAGCGGCGGCTGACCAACTCCCACTGGGAAACGCCCTGCTGGTGGCGCCAGAATTGGGCGAATCGCCCTGCCGCAGCGAGTAGTTCGTCCACCGGACCGTCCTCGACCACCGCGCCGTCGGAGATGAACAGCACCCGGTCGGCATGCCGGATACTGGCCGGCCGGTGCGCCACGATCACCCGGGTCCGCGGCTGCGGGTCGATGCTGAGCGCATCCACCACCGCGGCCTCGTTCTCGTTGTCGAGCGCACTGGTGGCCTCGTCGACCAACAGGATCGGCGCCGGCTTCAACAGGGCCCGGGCGATGCTGACCCGCTGGCGCTCCCCGCCGGACAGCGCCGCGCCGGCCTCCCCGACCCGGGTGGCCGCACCGTCTGGTGACCGCCGGACCAGTTCGTCGACCCGGGCCAGCCGGGTGGCGGCCGCCACCCGTTCGGGGCCGGCGGACGGGTGGCCCGCCAGGATGTTGTCCTCGATGGAGCCGTCGAACAGATACGGATGCTGGAACACCACGGTCGTCGCGGCGCGCCGGGCCTCACGATCCAGCGTCGCGACATCGACGCCGTCGAGCAGCACCCGGCCCGCGGTCGGTTCGAGCAGCCCGGCGATCAGCGCCAGGATGGTGCTCTTCCCCGACCCGGACGGACCGACCACCGCCGTCGTGCTGCCCGGCCCGAGCACGAAGCTCAGTTCGCGCAACACCGGGGTGTCGCCGTAACCGAAACTGACACGGTCGAATTCGATGCGGGAGCCAGCGCCGGTCACCGCCGGCGAATCCGTGCCCGCTGCGCTCACCGGTGCGTCCAGCACGGTCCGGATGCGCGCCAGGGTGGCCCGGGTGGATTCGATCGCCGGGGCCAGTTCACTCAGCGCGGTGAACGGCTCCAGGTAGCGGGCGATCACCACGATCAGTGCGATCGCAGCCGGAACCTCGAGGCTGCCGCGCATCGTCAGCACCGTCACGACGGCCGCCAGCAGGACCAGCGCGAGCTGGCTGGCGAGGCTGAACAGCAGCTGCCCGGGAATCTGCATGCCCAGGAGTCGCATCGTCGCGCCGTGTTGCGCCCGCAGCGCGGCGCCCACCTGGCTGCGGGCCGGCTCCACCCGGCGCGCGGCGCGCAGCGCCTGCTGGGTCCGGGCGAATTCGATGATGCGTTCGGTCAAGGCGGTGTTGGTTCGTTCGGCCAACGCGTCCGCGCCGCGGCCGAGCCGGCCCGAGGCCCACATCGCGGCCAGCAGGGCGGCCACCCCGAGCAGTGCCGCGAGTCCCACCGGTACCGAGATGCTCAGCAGTGCAACAGAAATCGCGACCGGCAACAACACCGCGCCGATCAGCGGAGTGAGCAGGTTGACCACCAGGCCGACCAGCTCCGGTCCGGTGGACGCGATCGCCTGCCGCACCGTGGCGGTGTGCTCGGCGGTGAGCCAGTCCAGCCGGACGGCCGGCAGCCGGTCGGCCATCTCGTGCTGACTGCGATCGAGCAGCGCGAAGCCCAGGCCGAAGGCGATCCGGGCGGTGGCGGTGTCGATCACCCAGCCGGCCGCCGTCGCCGCCGTCAGCCAGCCCAGCCACGGCCAGGCCTCCGCCGGCGTTGCGCCGAACAGTGCGGTCACCAGCGGAACCAGCAGCACGGTGCCGACCGCACGGATCACCACCGACAACACCGCCAACGTGGCGTACAGCGCGAGGCGGCCGCGATGCTGGGCAGGCACCAGGGCGATCAGGGTGCGGATCACCGGCCCGCCCCCGCCGCGACGGTGGTCGAATCGGTTCTCGTTGCGTCCCAGAGCTTTCGGTAGCGTCCGTTGGCCGCCAGCAGGTCCTCGTGGGTGCCGCTCTCGGCGAGCTCCCCGTCATCGAGGACCACGATCTGGTCGGCGTGGGTGACGGTATGCAGCCGGTGGGCGATCACCAGGACGGTTCGACCCTCGGTGAGCCGCGTGATGGCCTGCTGCACAAGATATTCCGATTCCGGATCGGCGAACGCGGTGGCCTCGTCCAGGATCAGCACCGGGGTGTCGGCGAGGATCGCACGGGCAATGGTCAGGCGCTGGCGCTCACCGCCGGAGAGCCCGGAACCGGCACCCAGCACGGTGTCGTAGCCCTGCGGCAACCGTTGGATCCGCTCGTCGATCTGGGCCGCACGCGCGGCCCCGCGCACCCGTTCGGGCTCCGCGTCCGGGTCGGCCAGGGCGATGTTGTCGGTCACCGTGCCGTGCACGAGTTGCGTTTCCTGCAGCACGAATCCGACCCGGCGGTACAGCTCGTCGGCACTCAGCGTGCGGACGTCGGCGCCGTCCACCCGGATGGCCCCGGCGTCGACGTCGTGGAAGCGGGCCAGCAGCGCGGCCAGGGTGGACTTGCCCGAACCCGACGGCCCCACCAGCGCGGTGACGGTGCCGGGCCGCAGGGTCAGCGACACATTCTTGATGACCGGCAGATCGGGCCGGTAGCCGAAGGTCACCTGATCGAACTGGACCGCGGCGTCCGTGGCAGCGGGGCTGCCCGCGCCGACCTCGAGTTCGGGCTCGTCCAGGGTGGTCTGCAGCCGGCGGGCGGCCAGCAGGCCGCCGCGGATGCCGCCCAGCCCGTAGCCGATGCCGAGCAGTCGCACGCCGAAAGTGGTGCCCAGCAACAGGAATGGCATCAGATCAACGGGATCCAGCCGCCCGCCGACCACCAGCGGAACGCCCACCACCGCAATGAGCCACAGGAAGGTCGCGGGCCGGGTGACCAGGTCCATCATCGTCTTCTTGCCCGTGAACGGGCGCTGCCAGCCGACCAGGAAGGCGATGTACTCATCCAGGCTGCGCCGGAAGCTGGACCCGGTGGACCCGCCGAATGTCCGGATGACGGGCTGGCCCTCCAGGTAGGCGCCGGCCTCGCCCGCCATGCGGTCGGCCCACCGCTGCGACTGCGCGATCTTGGGCCCGGACTGCACCATCATCAGCCACATGGTCACGATGTAGACGAGCACCGGGATGAACAGCACCGCGGCCAGGCGCCAATCCACGACGAACAGGTAGATCAGCACCGCCACCGGCGCGACCACCGCGTTGACGGCATCGGGAATGGCGTGGGTCACCAGGTAGTGCAGTGCCAGCGTGTCATCGGTGACCAGTTGCTTGACCGAGCCGGAACTGCGGGCGGTGAACCAGCCCAGCGGCAGGCGGGCGAGTTTGGTGAGCAGCCGGGTGCGCAGATCGCGCGCGAACCGGGCGTCGATCACGTGCAGCCAGAGGGTCAGCGCGGCGCCCAGGACGGTACCCAGCCCCAGCAGGCCGACCGCGGTCAGCCCGAGGGACAACAGCTCGTCGCGGCCGGCGCCGGACGACAACGACCGGACCAGTTCCACCAGCAGCACGAACGGCGCCAGCTGGACCAGGGTGATGACGGCCTGCAGCAGTCCCGAGGCGATCAGCGGGGTGCGCAGCGGACCCAACAGCCGACCGGCCGCCTGGGCACGCCAGCGTCCGGGCGCGGCAGCCACCGCCGGCGCCGCGGCGACCGGGGCCGGCGGTGCGGCGGAAAGTTCGTCGGGGCCGCGCCGCGTGCCCATCGCGCGCCCCTGCGTCCAGTAGGCCTGGGCGTGAATCTCGGTCTTGGGGAAGCCGAATTCGTCGCGCAGCCGGGTCCGCAGCTGTTTGAGCGACGCGGCTTCCGGGGTCACCCAGCAGTACCAGTTCGACCAGTCCCGGGCCTCGATCGCGCTCGCCAGCGAGGACGCGTCGTGTCGGCCCACCCGGTGCAGCCGCAACCGGGGATGCTCGGCGATGGGAATCAGGGCGTCGGCGTTGTCGTGCTGCTCGAGGTAGACCTCGATCGGGATGTCCGCGGGGACGGCGCCGATGATGCCGTTGATGGCCGGCGTCGAGGCCGCGTCGCCGATCAGCAGATAACCCGACGGGGGCTCGTCGGCCACCCGAAATCCGGCCGACCCCAACGTCATCACCGGGACGGTGGCACCGGCCACCACGGTGCGCGCCCATTTCGAAGCCGGGCCGGCCGGCTCGTGCAGCACGACGTCCACGGCGAACCGACCGGATTCGGGGTCGGCCTCGGTCAGGGTGTAGGCCCGCTGGAACTGTGTGCTGCCGCCGTCGGGGTCCGGGAACCAGAACCGCAGCCACGCCGTCGGCTCGGCGACGACGTCCTCGAACAGGGTCGGTGACACCATCCTGATGCGCACGAAATGCGGTGCCAGTTTTACGGTTTCGAGCACCGTCGCCTGGTGGTCGCGGGCGCCGAATCCGCGCAGCACGACGCCCTGGAAGCCGCGCGACATCAGCTGCCCGTCCCGCCGGCGCGGGGCACCAGGAACGGCGCCAGCGTGCCGAGCTTCTCGCAGGTCTCCTCGAATTCGCGATCCGGCGTCGAGCCGGCGATGATGCCCGCCCCGGCACGCAGCCAGGTTTGCCCCTCGCGCTCGTAGGCGGCCCGCAGCACCAGGGCGGCGTCCATGCCGCCGTCGGACGAGAACTTCACCACCGCACCGGAATACAGCCCGCGGGGGTTCTCATCGAGGCGCATGATCGCGTCGATGCCTCGCGCTTTCGGGATGCCCGATGCGGTGACGGCCGGGAAGAGCGCTTCGAGGGCGTCCATCCGGTTGCGCTCGGGGCCGAGTGTGCCGGCCACCGTTGAGCCCAGGTGCTGCACGCTGCCGCGTTCGCGGATGGTCATGAAGTCGCGCACCACGGCGCTGCCGGGCTCGGCGACCTCCTCGATCTCCTGCAGCGACGTCCGCACCGAGATGACGTGCTCGACGATCTCCTTGGTGTCCGTCTCGAGCTCGGTGCGGGCCCGGCGGTCGTGCTCGGCACCGCGGCCGAACGCCCGGGTGCCGGCCA
>WBZP01000713.1_pt1 | contig 43739 bp, 33 predicted proteins | sample 5204301 | NCBI WGS metagenome assembly WBZP01 (sample SAMN12412401, study PRJNA552823) | activated sludge metagenome | isolation source: activated sludge from nitrification reactor of wastewater treatment plant... | place: USA: Pennsylvania | collected 2017
GTAGCGGTATTTCAGGGCTTTGATGGCCTCGATGTCAGAGCACATGCTCGCAGCGTAAGGCCGAGCAGTCTGGCCCGTGCCGGTGACTTTGGACTCATGCGTAATTGAGCTGGCAGAAGTCTCCGATAGTGGCCTTCCGCCGCGGGAGCACGGGGCACGATCGGGGGTGATGCCCGTTGAAATACGCAGTCGCCTCTGGAGGCGTGGTCGACGGGTTAGCGCCTGCGACTGGTCCCAAACATTCCGCGCACGATCTCGCGGGTGGCGGTGCGCATGAAGTCCTTGAACGCCGAGGACTTCACCACCTCGGCGACGATGCCGCCGTCGTCCTTCTTGGCCTTCGCGGTGGCCTTCTTGGCGGCGGCTTGTTTGGCCGCGATCTTGGCCTCAGCTTCGGCCTTGGCGGCCTTGGCGCCAGCCTCCAACTTGGTGGCCAACTTTTCGCGGGCGGACTCGCGGTCGATCGGCTCGGCGTACTTGCTGTGCAGCACCGACGCCTTCACCGCAGCCTCCATCTCGGCGGCGGGGGCGGCTTCCATCAGCGACTCGGGGGCGCGCAGACGGGTCCAAGCGACCGGGGTGGGGGCGCCGCGCTCGTTCATCACGGTGATGATCGCCTCACCGATGCCCAGGCTGAGGATCACCTTGCCCAAATCGGGATAGGCCGAGATCGGATAGGTGTTAACCGTCTGCTTGAGCGCCTTGGCGTCGTTGGGGGTAGCGGCGCGCAACTGGTGCTGGACGCGGGAGCCGAGTTGGGCGAGCACCTCGTCAGGTACGTCGGTGGGCGATTGGGTCACGAAGAAAACACCAACCCCCTTGGAGCGGATCAGACGCACTGTCTGCGCGATCGCATCCAAGAACGCCTTGGAGGCGTCGTTGAACAGCAGGTGGGCCTCATCGAAGAAGAACACCAACTTCGGCTTGTCGATGTCGCCGACCTCGGGAAGATCGTGGAAGAGATCGGCCAGCAACCACATCAAGAATGTTGAGAAGAGGGCTGGGCGATCGGTCAGGTTGGGCAACTCGACGAGGTTGATCACACCCTTGCCGTCGGGCGTCGTACGCAAGAAGTCGCGGGTATCGAACTCCGGCTCGCCGAAGAACACGTCGGCGCCCTGGGCCTCAAACGAGATCAACTCCCGCAAGATCACCCCAGCGGTGGCGCTGGACAGGCCACCGAGATTCTTCAGATCGGCTTTGCCTTCGTCGGAGGTGAGGAACTGTACGACGGCGCGCAGATCAGCCAGATCGAGCAGCGGCAGACCGGCCAGGTCGGCGTAGTGGAAGACCAGACCAAGTGAGGACTCCTGGGTGTCGTTGAGCCCCAGCACCTTGCTCAACAAGACCGGACCGAACGCACTCATCGTCACCCGCAGTGGGGTGCCAATGCCTTGGCCACCCAGTGCGAAGAACTCGGTCGGGAAGCCGGTCGCGGTCCAGGTCTGACCCACCGAGGCGGCACGAGCAGTGATCTTCTCCCCGCCTACACCCGGCTTGGACAGGCCGGAAAGATCGCCCTTGATGTCGGCGGCGAAGACCGGCACACCGTTGGCGCTCAACTGTTCGGCGAGCAACTGCAGGGTCTTGGTCTTGCCGGTGCCGGTGGCGCCAGCGACCAGTCCGTGGCGGTTGAGCATCGCGAGCGGGATCCGGATGTGAGTGTCGGAGAGGCGATCAGCGTCGAGCATCAGTCCGCCGAGTTCGAGGGCTGCACCCTCGAAGGCGTAGCCGGGGGCGATCGCAGCGATGATCGGATCCGGCTCCGCGCCGGTGTGGGTCGACTCGGTCATGGGCACAATCTAGACGGACTGCGGCCTACGTCGTACGACGCCGACAGCGAGGGCTCCCTATGATGGCCGCGTGATCTTCAAGCGCGTCGGCGAAGGCCGCCCCTATCCCGAGCACGGTTTGCAGCCGCGCGACTGGGCTGCGATTCCGCCACGCACAGTCCGGTTGGACCAATTGGTCACTACGAAAGACACGCTCCAGTTGGCCGCCCTTTTGGATGAAGACTCGACGTATTACGGCGACTTGTTTGCTCACGTCATTTCCTGGAACGGCGACCTCTATCTCGAAGATGGGCTCCACCGAGCGCTCCGGGCGGCCTTGCACCAACGCCAGGTGCTGCACGCGAGAGTGCACGAGGTCCGATGAACAACCGACTGCGCACAGCACTGACGATGACCCTGCTCGTGGGAGTGCTGCTCGGGATGGGCTTCTTCGGCTGGAAGGCGACGACGGCGAAGTTCCCCACCCTGGGAGGCCCCACCAAGGAGACCTGCCAGTTGTGGAAGGAGAAGACCAAGGTCAAGCGCGGCGAGATCGCCGTCAGCGTCTACAACGGCAGCAACCGTGCCGGTCTGGCCGGCGACACCCAACGCCGACTGCTCAAGTTGGGCTTCAAGCCGGGCAACACCGGCAATGCCCCCGACGGCACCAACGTCGGCACCGTGGTCGTGTGGACCACCACCGAAGGCGACCCCACCGCCCAACTCGTCGCCCGGCAGTTCAAGCAGAAGGCTCGCGTCGTGGTCGTCGAGGAGCCATACGGACCTGGTCCGGATGTGATCCTTGGACCGAAGTTCAAGGGCGTGAAACGCAATCCGCCGAAGTTTCAGATGCTGGCTGAGCCCAAGCGCACTTGTTTGGATTGATGGTGGTTGGGGGCGGCGCTGTTCGAGAGCGCTAGTGCCCTACAAAGTCACAAGTTCACTTGTGACTTTGTTACCTCACACGGCAGATCTGCCAGGTGAAGTAGCAGACTTCCAGGTGAAGTGGGCCGACGTGCTCTGCCCAGTCAACAGCCAAGTGCGAACTCAGCCACCCAGGGCTGAGAGCACGTAGATCACCAAGAACCCAGCGAAGTACGACGCCCCGAGCGCCACGGACTCCTTCTCCTCGTGGGCTTCGACGAGGAGTTCTTCCACGACGAGGTAGAGCAGCGCCGCTGCCCCGAATGCCAAGACGGCCGACATGATCGTCGTACTAACTCCAGCGAGCAGCAATGCAGCACCAATCGCGCCGACCGCAGTCATCAGGCCAAGCCCAGTGCAGATCAGCACAGCTCGACGAGCGCTGAACCCGGCCTGTTTGAGTTCGGCCACGACCGACAGACCGAGGAAGAGGATTTCGAGCGTGAGAGCGATGGTCAGGATCAGACCCTGGGTGAATCCGAGACGCGCCCCAAGCCCGACCAGCACCCCGTCAAGCAGTAGGTCTACGGCCATCGCGCCGAGCATCCCGATCGGAAGCGTCGCCGCTGTCGCGGCGATCACGGCCTTGTTGCGGAATCCACCCCGGCGACTCAACTCTGCCTCCGCCTCGGCTTGAGCTTCGGTGCGTCGTCCGTAGGCACCCAACGCCAACACCAAGACCGCACCGGCGACAAACCCCACGATCGTCCAGACCAGGTGACCTTCACGCCGCAACTCCGGCATGATCTCGCCGACCAGAGCGGCGGTCACTACTCCGGCCGCGAAGTGCTGGACTGCGCTAACCACTCGCGGGCCCGGAGGACGTACGGCGGCAACCAACGCTCCAGCGACCGAGGCGACTACGGGAAACGAGACCAGCAACGCGGCCTGACCTACCAAACTCATGTTCTTTCCTTCTACTGACGCCTGTCGGCGAGCGAAACTCGCGTGCTGGGTCCGTGGCGTCCCGAGGTGAAACCCTACGCCGTTCGGTTGGTCTTGAAACCGTGACCAGCCTCGCCATGCGACTCCGCAAACCGAGCCGGGCTTGCGCTAGGACGGGGGTACTTCACATGGCAGTTTGATACTTCACCTGGCAGATCTGCCGGGTGAAGTATCAAAGTCACAAGTTCACTTGTGACTTTGTTCCAAACGAAACCCGCCTACTAGAACGTGTTCTAAAACCACCCCTATCCTGGCCACATGACCACACTCCCAGCCGTCATCAACATCGACGAGGTCAGCCACTGGAGCGACGAGGTCGACGTCGTGGTGATCGGGTTCGGTATTGCCGGCGGCTGTGCGGCGTTGGAGGCAGCCCGCGCGGGGGCGAACGTCGTACTCCTCGAACGCGCGGCCGAACCAGGCGGGACCAGCGCGATGGCGGGCGGGCACTTCTACCTCGGCGGCGGCACTGCGGTGCAGCGCGCGGTGGGGGTCGAGGACTCGGCCGAGGAGATGTTCAAGTACCTGATGGCAGTCACCTCCGACCCCGAGGAAGACAAGATCAGAGCGTTCTGCGAGGACTCCCCTGCCCATTTCGACTGGATCGAAGCCCTCGGGATCACCTTCGAGCGCTCGCTCTATCCCGAGAAGGCCGTCATCCAGCCTGGCACTGAGGGGCTGATGTATACCGGCAACGAGAAGGTATGGCCGTTCCGCGAACTCGCCGTACCAGCACCCCGCGGCCACAAGGTGCCCAAACCTGGAGACACCGGCGGCGCCAAGATGGTGATTGATGCGCTCGCGGAACAACTCGCGAGCACCGCCACAAGGATCCATTACGAGACCGGCGCCGCCAACCTGGTTGTCGACGGCGACGACGTCGTCGGCGTGGCCTGGCGGCGCTTCAACGAGCGCGGGTTCATCAAAGCCAAGTCGGTCGTGATCGCCGCCGGCGGGTTTGTCGGCAACAAAGACATGGTCGCCGAGCATGTTCCCCAACTGGCCGCCAAGCCCTACGTCCTTGCTTCGACGTACGACGACGGCATGGGCCTTCGACTTGGCAAGTCAGTTGGTGCGCAATGGCGATTCATGGATCAAGCCTTCATCACCGCACCCTTCTATCCGCCGGCACGGCTGGTCACCGGGATCGTGGTCAACAAACTCGGCAAACGCTTTGTCGCCGAAGACTCCTACCACTCGCGCACTTCGGCGTTCGTTCTCGAGCAACCCGACGCCGCGGCCTATCTGATCGTCGACAGCGCTCATATCGAGCACCCGCAGTTCCCGCTGTGCCCGTTCATTGATGGCTGGGAGACGGTGGCTGAGATGGAGGCCGGCCTGGGGATCCCCGAGGGTGCGCTCGCCGAGACGCTGGCGTCGTACAACGAGCACGCCGCCCGCGGCGAAGACCCGGAGTTCCACAAGCATCCGGACTGGTTGGAGCCGCAAGACCAGGGCCCCTGGGGCGCCTATGACCTCACTCTGGGCAAGGCCTTCTACGCCGGCTTCACCATGGGTGCGATGCAGGTCGACCTCGATGGTCGGGTGCAGCGCGACGACGGCAGTGTCATCCAGGGCTTGTACGCCGCTGGCGCCTGTGCGGCAAACATCGCCCAAGACGGCAAGGGTTATGCCAGCGGCACCCAGCTAGCCGAGGGCTCGTACTTCGGACGCCGAGCGGGGCGGCACGCGGCCAGTCGTTGACCGCGCACCGCCCGTGACGAGGTCGACTACTGATCGAGCAAGAACACCCGCAACTTCATCACTACCGACGGCGAGATCGGGCCACTGAGTCGCATCCTGACCGGAGTCTTCGCTGTGCCACCGGTCAGGAAGAGGCTCCCGCCCCCACCGCCGGGAACAGTCAACGTGCCAATGTCACTGCTCACCGTGAGTGTCGCCTTGTCGCCAGCGTTCTGCGATTCGGCCCACACATAGACCGGCTTGCGGGTGTCGATCCACGACTTGAAGGAGCGCCGTCCTGGGGCCGAGGTGAGTTCCTCACCAAGTCGCCACACATTGCCCGCAAACTCCACCGCAGTCCGAGGGAAGCCCACGTCGGTGTTGTCGTAGGCCGCAAACATGATCCGTGTGTTGGGATCCTCGACGGTGTTGCCGGCCTTGTCGACCAACTCGGTCACGACCTTGATCGGACCCGACTGGTTGCGATTGGGGAAGAACCCACCACCGTTGACTCCCGGGTCCCAACCCGCGTCGTCCGCGCTATTGCAGGTCGAGGAGCCCGTGAGTTTGCCGTTGACGGTCACCCGAACCCACAGATCATCGCGCGGCCCGATGCACTCGCCGGTGAAACTCGACGACATGGTGATGTGATCCACCGCCCCTTCGAGTCGGTTCTCTCCCGGGTCACCGATCTGGGCCGTCACCAGATTGGCGCCGTTGGCGATCGCTGAGCGGTAGGTGATTCCGTCCTTGCTCACCCCCGGCGCGGCCGTGGTGTTGTCGAAGACCGCCACGGCCACGTCGCCGTCGCCACGAACCTTGAGGTCCACACTGTGCCCCGGTTGGATCAGCCACTGCGTGCCGAAGTCACCAGCATTCAGATGCATCGGCAAATCGCTGAGACCTTCCACGGTGACCTCGCCCTCGACTGCGCTCGCAAAGCTGACCAGTCGAGCCTTCTTGCTCGCGTTGATCTGCCATTTCAAACTGCTCTTTGCTTCGCGTCCGGCGACGTACTTGAAGCCGTAGCCCAAGGACTCCTTCGCCCCGGGCACCGTGTGGCCAGCGAGCACTTCGGGTCGGCCAGCGACCTTGGGCTGAGAGACGCCTTGCAGATTGATCGTGCCGAGTGCAATCGCAGCAACTGCCAGTCCGCCAACAACCCCCGACACCGTCGTACGTCGACGACGCTCGGCGCGAATGTGCTGCCGCACCCCGGCGATTCGAGCGTCGGTATCTGCGGCGGTCACCGAGTCCGCGTGGCGGGTGAGAACCTCGCGCAAGTCGTTCATCGGGGGTCTCCTTCGTTAAGGGTGAGCGAGGGGTCGAGCCGGAGTTTGGCCAGCGCCTTGCTCAACTGGCTCTTGACAGTGCCTGGGCTGATCCCGAGCAGGGTGGCCGTCTCCGCTTCGGAGAGGTCTTCGTAGTAGCGCAGCACCACCACCGCCCGCTGCCGCTTCGGCAGCCGGCCTAGCGCATCCCACAAGTCGTGATCAAGCCTGGCGTCTTGGGCGCCACTGTCGGGCAACTCATCACTGGGCTGCTCGTGGTGCCACTTGCGTCGCCACCAACTTGAGTAGGTGTTGACCAAGATCTTTCGGACATACGCCGTCGGCTCGCGTTCGATCCGCCCCCACGCAAACCAGGCCTTCGCCAGAGCCGTCTGCAACAGGTCCTCGGCGAGGGCTTCGTCGCGGGTCAACAAGTACGCCGTACGCAGTAGCGCCGGGGAGCGGAAACGCACGAACTCGTCGAACTCCTCCGCCCGGCTCTGGCTGGTCGCCGCCTCCATCGTCACAGTCACATCTCTACTACGACCCGGGGTCTGGTTTCGGTTGCCCGGCTTTGGAGGTGTTTTGAACCTCGTTGGTTGAGCAGCCACCACAGGCGCACGAGCCCGCTGGTTGAGCAGCCGCCGCAGGCGCACGAGCCCGCTGGTTGAGCAGCCGCCGCAGGCGGCGTACGACGAAACCAACAGCCCGACCTCGACCGAGCACAGTCGGGGCTTCGACACGCTCAACCAACGGGCGGCGGCGCCGTGGTTTCGGAGCGGCTGCGCTCGACTGACCCGCGGAAATCATGGTGGACCGGACTAGCCTTCGCCTTGTGGACTCCTTCGAGATCCGGCCTTCCGAGGCGGTCTATCGGGCTTGGCGCAAGGCGAACCGTTTCAATCTCGTCGTCGCAGTCGCCCTCGGCGTGTTCACGTTCGGCACCTACGGAGCCAAGAATTGGCAATGGCCCACTGTCATCTTGCTGGTGTTGTTAGCGGAGATCCTCCTCGAACGTCGACTGGTTCAAAAGGGTCGGATCCGTGTTACAGGGGGTCGCCTAGAGATCAGTCGACTGCTGGGCGGGAGTTCCCACATCCCTCGTGGAGCTATCGCCAGCATGGTGCTGGTCTACAACACGGCACGCTTCCCGGCCGAGCCGAGGGAGTCGCTTTTGGCCTTCATGGGGCGCAACGGCAAGCGCGTGGCCAGGGTCCGTCGACAGATTTGGGCTGACACGGATCTTCACGCACTTGCCGAATTCATCGGGGCCCCGCTCTCGCAGTACGACGCGATGAATCTGCAGGAACTGCGAAGGAAGCACCCAGCCGCGCTGACGTTCGACGAGCGACATCCAGCCGTCATCCCAATTGCGGTGGTGTTGGTGTTCGCCAGCATCATCCTCTATGGCCTAGGGTTCCTGGCTCGACCTGGTGGGTAGTTATCCGAAAGTCCCATTAGCACCTGGACCGGTTGCGCCCGTGGTTTCGACACGCTCAACCGACGGGTGCGAGGCACGCTCAACCGACGGGTGCGGGGCACGCTCAACCGACAGCCCGCAGGCGCACACAAACTCGTTGGTTGAGCAGCCGCCGCAGGCGGCGTACGACGAAACCAACGGCCACACCGAGGCACAAACACAGCCCTGGTTTCGACACGCTCAACCCACGAGCGGGGCCCGTGGTTTCGACACGCTCAACCGACGGGCGGGGCGCCGTGGTTTCGACACGCTCAACCGACGGGTGCGAGGCATGCTCAACCGACGGGTGCGAGACAGGCGCCACCTAAAGCACGGCGCCTGTGGAGGCCGCAGTTCTACAGTGAGCGAGTGAATCGACTGCAGGTTGCGCAGCGCGCCAACGTTCCGCCGTTCTATGTGATGGACCTGCTGGCGGCGGCGCAAAAGCGCGCCGAAACTCACGGTGACTTGTGCAACCTGGTGGCGGGGCAGCCATCTACCGGGGCTCCAAAGCCCGTGCGCGAGGAGGCCAAGCGACTGCTCGACCGCGAACTGCTCGGCTACACCACCGCGACAGGGATCGCGCCGCTGCGCGAGGCGATTGCCCGGCATCACCGGGATCGGTCCGGGATCGAGGTGTCAGCCGAGGATGTCGTGGTCACCACCGGCTCTTCGGGTGGCTTCCTGTTGGCCTTCTTGAGTGCGTTTGAGGCCGGAGATCGCGTGGTGATGGCACGACCCGGCTATCCCTGCTATCGCAATGTGCTCACTGCGCTGGGAATCGAGGTTGTGGAGATTGACTGCGGGCCGGAGACCCGGTTCCAGCCGACTCTGGCTCAGTTGCAGGAGATCGAAGGTCCGATCCACGGCCTCGTCATCGCCTCCCCGGCCAACCCCACCGGCACCATGATCGACCCCGATCAGCTTGCCCAGATCGCAGCGTGGTGCGGTGCGACCGGCGTACGTCTGATCAGCGATGAGATCTACCACGGCATCACCTACGCCGACGAGGCCACGGCCTCGAGTTGGCAGACCGACCGGAGCGGGGTGGTGTTCGGGTCGTTTTCGAAGTACTTCTCCATGACCGGATGGCGCTTGGGCTGGATGCTGGTGCCCGACGATCTCAAGCGCCCAGTCGACGTCCTGACCGGCAACTTCACCATTTGTCCTCCGGCGCTCTCGCAGTACGCCGCTGTGGCTGCCTTCACTCCGGAGTCGTACGCCGAACTCGACGGCCACGTCGCCCGCTACGCCACCAACCGCCGATTGCTGCTCGACGGCCTGCAGGGTCTGGGAGTCACCAAACTCGCTCCTGCGGACGGGGCGTTCTATGTCTACGCCGACATAGCCCACCTCACTGACGACTCGATGGCCTGGTGTCACCAGACCCTGGCCGAGACAGGCGTAGCGATCACGCCGGGGATCGATTTCGACACTGTGGAGGGCCACCACTTCGTCCGGATGAGTTTCGCTGGGGCCGCAGCCGAGATCGACGAGGCTTTGTCGCGACTGCGCCGCTATCTCGGCTGACTCAGCCTTTGCCGCGAGACAGGAACCGAAGCATCGCCTCGCGCGCTGCATCGGAGGCAAACAGTCGCCCACTGAGCTCGGCCATTTCGTCGCCGCTGGCGTCGATGCGGGCGACCAAATCACGGTTGAGCACGCGCTTGGACTCGCGGAGCCCTTGCTGGTCGCCAGTAGCGAGCGACGCGCAGACTTCGGCGACACGGGCGTCCATCTGATCGGCGGGCACTGCTTCGGTCACCAGTCCGTATGACGCAGCCGCGCGCCCGTCGAACACCTCTCCCCCAAGGGTGGTGAGTGCGGCAGCCCTGGGGTTCATGCGGTGATGCACGGTCAGACTGATGATCGCGGCGGCCAGTCCGAGTTTGACCTCGGTGAGCGCGAACGTTGCTTCTTCGACGCAGAGTGCGATGTCGCTGGCAGCCACGATGCCGATCCCGCCTGCGCGAACCGGACCGTCGATGCGGGTGACCACCGGCTTGCTCAGGGTGACGATCAGGCGCTGTAGATCCACGATCCGTCGGGCGCCATCGGTCATGCCGCCCTCACTGGCTTCGCTCAGGTCCGCACCTGAACAGAACACCCGCTGCGATGATCTGATCAGCACCACCTTCACCGCGTCGTCGGCCTCGGCTCGATCGAGACACTCAAACAAGCCGCCAACTAGTGCCCGGGAGAGCGCATTGCGGTTGTGCGGGGAGTCGAGGGTGATCGTCGCGAGGGGTCCTTCGACGTCGTACTGCACCAAGGGTTGGTTCACCTATCCGACCTCCTCTGTCACCGACAACCTAGCCGCCGAGTAGGGGGTTATCGCGGGCCGAGTAGGGGGTTATAGGCCGTCGAGTAGGGGGAAATCTCCGCGCGAGTAGGGGGAAACTGCGCGCCGGGCACTAAGCCCCTATTCGGCCCGACATAAGCCCCTACTCGGCATGCGATAAGCCCCTACTCGGCATGCGATAACCCCCTACTCGGCGGGGTGGGGCTAATAGGACTTGGGGAGGCCGAGGGAGTGCATGCCGACGAAGTTGAGGATCATCTCCCTGGAGACGGGGGCGATGCGGCCGGCCCGGGCGGCCACGACGAGGCCGCCGACGCCGTACTCCTGGGTGATGCCGTTGCCGCCGTGGGCTTGCACGGATCGGTCGACGGCGTCGCAGGCGGCTTCGGCGGCGGCGTACTTCGCCATGTTGGCCGCTTCACCGGCGCCCATGTCGTCGCCTGCGTCATACAAGGCGGCGGCCTTCTGGGTCATCAGGCGGGCCAGTTCGATCTCGATCTTCGACTGTGCCAGCGGGTGCGCCAGGCCCTGGTGCGAGCCGATCGGAGCACCGAAAACGTTGCGCTCCTTGACGTAGGCGACCGCCCGGTCGAGCGCATAGCGCGCCAGGCCGGTCGAGAACGACGCCGCCATGATCCGTTCGGGGTTGAGCCCGGCAAACAACTGGATCAGTCCCGCATCCTCGTCGCCCACCAGCGCATCGGCAGGCAGGCGCACGTCGTCGATAAACACCTGGAACTGTCGCTCCGGCGAGACCATCTCCATCTCGATCGGGGTGTAGGAGAACCCCTTCGCATCGGTGGGTACGACGAACAAGCAGGGCTTCAACTTGCCCGTCTTCGCATCTGAAGTGCGGGCCACGACGAGCACGTTGGTCGCCTCGTCGACGCCGGAGATGTAGATCTTCTGACCCTTGAGCACCCATCCGTCTGCGTCGCGGGTGGCCGTCGTGGTGATGTTGTGGGAGTTGGTCCCCGCGTCGGGCTCGGTGATCGCAAACGCCATCGTGCCGGTGCCGTCGGCCAGGCCGGGCAGCCAGCGCTGCTTCTGGTCCTCGGTGCCAAACCGAGCAATGACGGTCCCGCAGATGGCCGGGCTGACCACCATCATCAGCAAGGGGCTTCCAGCCGCAGCGAGTTCCTCACAGACCGCAGCGGTGTCGCCGATCCCTCCGCCGCCCCCGCCGTACTCCTCGGGGATGTTGATCCCCAGATAGCCTGCCTGACCGATCGCCAGCCACAACTCGGTGGTCTTCTCACCGGCGCGGGCCTTCTTGACGAAGTACTCCCGACCGTAGTTGGCGGCCAGTTTGCGCACCTGCGCGCGCAGTTCAAGCCGCTCTTCGGACTCGGTGAAGTTGCTCATTGCTGCTCCTCGGTTGAGACGACAGCCAGTACGTCGCCAGCGGCGACCTGCTGACCAGGGTGGACGTTGATCGCGGTGACCGTGCCCTCAGCCGGGGCCGACACCGTGTGCTGCATTTTCATGGCCTCCATGACCAAGACCTTCGCGCCAGCCTCGACTCGATCCCCCTCGGCGACCGCGACCGCGACCACGGTGCCGGGCATGGGGGCGAGCAGGCTGCCCGCGGCGACGACATCGGCAGGGTCGGTGAAGCGCGGAACCTCGCGCAGCGCCGCTGACCCCAGTGGGCCGTCGACGTAGACCGCGCGACTCCCGGGGAGCCCGGAGCCAAACGCGACCATCGCGTATGACGCTTCGGTTTCGAACCGGTAGTCGATCCGCCATCCCTGCTCGGTCTCGGCCGCGGCCAGCACTTCGAAGTCGGCTTCTGGGAATACGATCCCCGACCGAGTGCCGAGCCAGGCTCCGGTCACGGGTTCCTCCCTCAAGCCAGCAAGGGTGACCCGTTGCGGTTGGCTGATCACGTTGCGCCAGCCCACGGGCACTCCGCTCTGGACCGTACGACGAGCACCCGCATCCAGCGCGATCGCAGCGGTAGCCGAGAGCAACACCGCCCCGTCATCTCGTCGAGCCGGCGCACTCAGGGCACCAGAGGACTCGAAGAACCCAGTGGAGACGGCTCCACTCACAAAGTCCGATTCAGCCAATGAAGCGACCAGCAGGTCGCGGTTGGTGGTCAGGCCATGCAGACGGGCCTGGCGCAGAGCGGCGCTGAGCCGCCGGATCGCCTGCTCCCGCGTCGGCGCCCACGCGATCACCTTGGCCAACATGGCGTCGTAGTGGGTGCTCACCTGCGAGCCAGATTCGAACCCCGAGTCCAGGCGCACCCCGTAGTCACGGCTCTCGAACGCGGTGTCGTGCGGGATCTCGACGGTGTCGAGCCGACCACTTTGGGGTTGGTAGTCGGCGGCCGGGTCTTCGGCATACAGCCGCGCCTCGATGGCGTGACCCACCACCGCTGGTTGATCCAGATCCGGTGAACGCCCTTCGGCGACCTCGATCTGCACAGCCACCAAGTCGATGCCGGTCACGGCTTCGGTGACGGGGTGCTCCACCTGCAACCGGGTGTTCATCTCCAAGAAGTAGAAGCGCGACGGGTCGTCGGCATCGACCAGGAACTCCACCGTGCCTGCGCCTCGATAGTCGATCGCGTCGGCGGCGGTCCGCGCCGCATCATGCAACGCCTCGCGCTGCTCCGGGCTCAGTCCCGGGGCGGGCGCCTCCTCGATCACTTTCTGGTGGCGGCGCTGCAGCGAGCAGTCCCGCTCGCCGAGTACGACGACAAACCCGCCCGGATCACCCACCACTTGAAGCTCGATATGGCGGGCGTTCTCGACATAGGGCTCGACGAAGACAGTGCCATCACCGAACGCGCTGGCCGCCTCTTGCTCAGCGGCCGCGATTTCGCCAGCCAGGGCATCAAGCGAGCCCACGATCCGCATTCCTCTGCCCCCGCCACCGGCGCTGGCCTTAATCAGCACAGGCAGGTCAGCCTCGGTGGGTTCGGTCAGGCTCGACAGCACTGGCACTCCAGCCCGCGCCATCAAGGCCTTGGCCCGGATCTTGTCGCCCATCGCCTCCATGGATTCGGGCGTCGGACCGATCCAGGTCAGCCCGGCCGCTTCGACCGCACGAGCGAAGTCCGCGTTCTCAGACAAGAAGCCATAGCCGGGGTGGATGGCGTCGGCTCCCAACCGGAGCGCCCCGGCGATGATCGCCTCGCCACGAAGATAGGTCTCGGCGGGGGCGTTGCCGTCGAGGCGCAGCACGAAGTCGGCCTCGCGGACGTAGGGCAGCGCCGCATCGGTCTCGGAGCAGACCGCCACGGTCTCGATGCCCAGACGGCGGCAGGTGGCAAACACCCGCCGCGCGATCTCGCCACGGTTGGCGACCAGAACTCGAGAAATCATGGCCGGAACACTCCATATCCGTCGGCGCCCCGAATCGGAGCGTTGGCGATCACCGAGAGGCAGATCCCCAAGATGGTGCGGGTGTCGCGGGGATCGATCACGCCGTCGTCGTACAACATTCCGGAGAGGAAGAAGGGCAGGCTCTGCTCCTCCACCCCCGCCTCGACGAAGGCACGCATGCCCGCATCGGCCTCTTCGTCGTAGGGCTTGCCACGGGCCTCCGCCGCCGCGCGCGCCACGATGGAGAGCACGCCAGCCAACTGCGCGGGTCCCATCACCGCCGACTTTGCCGAGGGCCAGGTGAACAGGAAGCGCGGGTCGTAGGCGCGGCCGTTCATGCCGTAGTTTCCGGCGCCGTAGGAGGCACCCATGATGATCGAGATGTGCGGGACTTTGGAGTTCGACACCGCGTTGATCATCTGCGCGCCGTGCTTGATGATCCCGCCCTGCTCATACTGCGCTCCGACCATGTAGCCGGTGGTGTTGTGCAAGAACAACAGGGGTACGTCGCTCTGGTTGGCCAACTGGATGAACTGCGTCGCCTTCTGTGCCTCTTCGCTGAACAGCACTCCTTGGGCGTTGGCCAAGATGCCAACCTGACGACCGTGAATGCGGGTCCACCCGGTGACCAGCGACGGGCCGTAGAGCGGCTTGAACTCGTCGAAGTACGTCTCCTGCCCTGGACCAACCCCATCGGCCAGGAACCGAATCACTTCCCGCGGATCAAACGGCTCCTTGAGATCGCTGGGAATCAGATCAAGCAGGTCATCGGGGTCAACATCCGGCTCGACCCAACCCCCCGTCGGTTGAGCCGCGCCAGGCCCCCCCATCGCTCGAACCGCACCAGGCCCCCCCATCGCTCGAACCGCGCCAGGCCCCCCCATCGCTCGAACCGCACCAGGCCCCCCCATCGCTCGACCAGCACCAGGCCCCCCCGTCGGTTGAGCAGCGCCGGAGGCGCGTGTCGAAACCACGGCTGTCCCGCGGTTCAACCGCGCCACAATCCGCCGACCGATCCGAATCGCGTCGTGCTCATCGACGGCCAGGTAGTCCGCCAGACCAGAGGTCCGGGCATGCATCTCGGCACCACCGAGTGACTCGTCGTCGGATTCCTCCCCGGTGGCCATCTTGACCAAGGGCGGACCGCCGAGAAAGACCTTGGCCTGCTCCTTCACCATGACCGTGTAGTCGCTCATCCCGGGCACGTAGGCGCCACCTGCCGTGGAGTTGCCGAACACCAACGCGATCGTGGGCTGTCGCCGTGCCGAGGCCCGGGTCAGGTCGCGGAACAACTTGCCGCCAGGGATGAAGATCTCCTTCTGCGTGGGCAGGTCGGCCCCGCCAGACTCGACCAGCGAGATGGTCGGCAGGTTGTTCTCCTCGGCGATCTGGGCGGCGCGGAAGATCTTCTTCACCGTCCAGGGATTGGAGGCGCCCCCCTTCACGGTCGGATCGTTGGCCGAGATCATGCACTCGACGCCTTCGACCACCCCGATCCCGGTGACCACTGAGGCACCAACGGTGAAGTCCGACCCCCACCCCGCCAGAGGCGAGAGTTCCAAGAATGCGCTGCCCGGGTCGATCAGCAACTCGATCCGCTCACGGGGGAGCAGTTTGCCGCGAGCGTGGTGGCGTTCGACGTACTTCGGGCCACCACCGGTCACTGCGATCCCATGCTGCTCGTCCAGTGCGGCGATCTTGTCGAGCATCGCCTCTCGATTGCTGCTCATCCGGCATATCCCAACAGTCGTGCGGCCAGGTCGTTGAGCACTTCGGTCGCTCCTCCCCCGATGCCCAGGATTCGGGCGTCGCGATAGTGCCGTTCTACTTCGGTTGCGTGCATGTATCCGGTGCCGCCGTGTAGTTGCACCGCCGCATCGACGACGTACGCCGCTGCCTCGACGGCTTGGTTCTTGGCCAGCACCGCTTCGGCAATCACGTTGTCTCCGGCCACATGCCGTCGGGCGACCTCGCGGGTGTAGGTGCGGGCCACTTCGACGGCTCGGTGCATGTCAACCAGTCGGTGTCGCACCACTTGGCGAGAGGCCAACGGCTTGCCGAACGTCGCCCGCTCTTTGGCGTACGACGCCGCCAACGCCAGCGATCGAGCCGCGATCCCGTAGCCGTGCACGGCTAGCGCGATCCGCTCGACCACGAACTGCTCGGCGATTTGATAGAAGCCAGAGTTCTCTGCGCCGACCAGGTTCGTCGCGGGGACCCGCACGTCGGAGTACCCCAACGTGGCGGTGTCTGAGCAGTGCCAGCCCATCTTCTTCAGCGAGCGATCCACGGTGAATCCAGGGGCGCCCTTCTCGACCACGATCAGCGACACCCCGCCGTGGCCGGGGTCGCCGGTGCGGACCGCGGTCGTGACGAAGTCGGCGCGGACGCCGGAGGTGATGAAGGTTTTCTCGCCGTTGATCACGTAGTCGACGCCGTCGCGGGTCGCCCGCGTGGTGATGCCTGCGACGTCGGAGCCGCCGCCGGGTTCGGTGACCGCCAGTGCGCCGATCAGGTCACCGGCCAACGTGGGCCGCACGAACCTGTCGATCAGGTCAGCGTTGCCCGAGGCGGCGATATGGGGCAACGCGATCCCGCCGGTGAAGAGCCCTGCGGCCAGACCGCTGGATCCACCCGCCTCGAAGAACGCCTCTTGCAGCGCCACCGAGTCGAGCAGATTGCCGCCCTGGCCACCCACCGACTCATCGAAACTGACTCCGAGCAGCCCGGCCCGCGCCGCTTCTTGGTGCAGCGATCGCGGGATCTCGCCAGCGTCCTCCCACTCCTGGAGGTGCGGGACGACGAACCGCTCGACGAACCGCCGGGTGGTCTCCTGCAGAACCAGTTGTTCCTCGGTCCAGAACTCACTCACAGCAGCTCCTCCGGAATCTCCACGTGCCGCGACCGCACCCATTCGCCCAGGCCCTTGGCCTGCGGGTCGAACCGGGTCGAGCCGGCCACACCGACGCCCAACAGTCCGTGGATCACGACGTTGACCCCGCCAAGATTGGGTAGGGGGTGGATCTCGATGTCGAGGTTGGCGGCCTCGGGGATGAGTGCTTTGACGCGCTCCTGGGTCACGAACTTCAACAGCCAGGCGATCCGGGCCTCCCGCTTCGAGGGCTGATCTGCCCGCACCCAGAGGCCGACGTTGGCATCGCCGCCTTTGTCGCCAGATCGCGCGTGCACAAAGGTGCCGAAGGGGGTGCTCATCGGATCACCACCACCTTGGGGTCGACGACCGAGCGATCGACGTACTCCGGCTGATAGACGCCGTACGGCGACGCCGCGCCGGGCACCGTGGTCATGGTGAAACCTGGGTATGACGCCAGCGCCAGTGCCACCGCCGCCCCGCTGAATGCCCGTCCGACCACATCGGGTGAGGGGTCTTGGACGACACAGCGCAGCAGGGTGGAGGCGGCCTCTTCGGTGTCGGCGTCGGCGGCAGGGAGGCCACCGATCGACCATTCGACCAGGGCCGGGCGAGGATCCAGGGCAGCTTCAAGTTGTGCTTTGACCCATGCGGCCTTGGCCTCGATGTCGAGTCCGACCAGCACGAACTCCATCTGGTTGCGGAACCCGCCGAGCGTATTGACGCACACCTTCAATTGCTCCGGCGGTGCGGATCCGGTGACCGGCGCGATCGCGACCCGATCCGGACCCTGCTGTGAGAGGCGGATCGAGGTGAGGTCGACGCTGGCGTCGGGGTTGAGATAGATCGGGCCCTGGATTTCATAGAGCAACTGGGACGTCACCGTGTCGACGGTGACCGCCCCGCCCGTGTCGGGATGCTTGGTGATCACCGACGAACCGTCGGCGGCAATTTCGGCGATCGGGAAGCCCAGCGGGGTGGTGTCGCGTGGCAGGTCGAGGAATCCACTGAAATTTCCGCCCGTGGCCTGGGTGCCACATTCGATCACGTGGCCCGCCACCACCGCGCCAGCCATGGCGTCATACGAAGTGGTTGTCCAGCCGTGCCACCAGATCGCCGGTCCGACAACCAGAGAGGCGTCGGTGACCCGGCCGGTGACCACGATGTCAGCGCACTCATCGAGCGCTTCGGCAATCTCGAAGGCGCCCAAATAGGCATTGGCAGTGAGCGCCCCAGTCCAGCCGAACTCGGCGGCGCGAGCGGCGAGATTGTCGCCTTCGAGATAGGCAATGGTCGGGTCCAGACCCAACCCACGAGCAACATCCGTCAAGCGCTGCGCCAGACCGGAGGGGTTCAAGCCGCCCGCGTTGGCCACGATCCGCACGCCACGCTCCAACGCCAGCCCGAGCGAGTCCTCGACTTGTCGAACGAACGTCTTGGCGTAGCCCAGCGAAGGGTCCCGCATCTGGTCCCGGCCCAAGATCAGCATGGTGAGTTCGGCGAGATAGTCGCCGGTGAGTACGTCGAGGTCCCCGCCCTCCAGCATCTCCCGCATCGCCGACAGGCGATCGCCATAGAACCCCGAGCAGTTGCCAATCCGGATCCTGCTCATCGAGCACTCAATCCGGTGGCTGAGCAGCGAGCCCCACACTCGGCGGCTGAGCAGCGAGCAACGCTCGCGTACGACGAAGCCCCACACTCGGCGGCTGAGCAGCGAGCAACGCTCGCGTACGACGAAGCCCCGACCCTCCGACTCAACCACCTCACGACGCCGACCGCCCAACTCCAGGAGGACCAGCAAAGGCCTGAGCGATGTCCAACCAGCGGTCGGCGTCGGTCCCGACGGCGACCAGGTCGAGGTCGGCGCGGTGCCGACGCTGGGTGACTAACAGCGCGAAGTCCCAGGCCGAACCGCTCACTGACTGCGCAGCGTCCTCCGGTCCCCAGGTCCAGGTCTCCCCCGAGGGCGCAGTCAGCGAAACTCGGAACTCCTCAGCAGGCGCCTCCTCCCCATGCACTCCGAAAGCGAAGTTGCGGGTGCGCACTCCGAGGTGACACACATGCTTGATCGCGTCAGTTCGCTCGGGGGTGACGCCGAGAGCGTCGTACACATCGAGCGCGTGCGCCCAGGTCTCCATCAGCCGCGCCGTCGCCATCGAGGTGGCGCTCATCGGCGGGCCGAACCAGGGCATCTTCACCCCCGCGGGGAGCAATCGCAGCGCCTCTGCCAATGCAGTCCTCGCGGCGTCCCACCGAGCCAGCAACTCCGCCGGAGCTGCCTTGGCCCCCTCCTCGGCCATCTCGTCGACATAACCAGTGGGGTTGGCGATGGCGGCCAACACCAGGTCGTCCCACGCTCCCTTGTTTTCGTGGGCGTGGGCTGCAGTCACAGCCACCTCATCAGTCCAGGCGAGGTGAGCGACCTGGGTGGCCACACTCCACCCGGGGGCGGGAGTGGGCGTCGCCCAGCCTTCGGCTTCAAGGTCGGCGACTACCGCACGCAGGCGGTCGCCCTCGGACTGCAGATCGGTGAGTACTTCGTTGACTACATCCCTCATCGCAATCTCTCCTCCAGCACATCGGCCCAGGCCGCCAAGATCTTGCGGCGTCGTCGTACGTCGTTGTTCAAGGTGTTGGCCAAACCCAGCCCACGAACCAGGTCGAGGGTGGCTTGAATCAACTCGCGCACGCCCTCGCGCGCTTCATCGGCGCCCAGCAGTTCAACCGTGAGGGCGTGGGTCTGCCGGCCCACCCGCTTCTCCAGTGGCGCCACCTGGGCTCGCAAGTCGGCGTCGGTGCGAGCTGCCACCCAGAGTTCGAGAGCTGCGGTGAACACTGGCGAGGAGAAGTGATCGCCCAGCATCTCCAGCACCGCCACCGTCCGACCCTCGCCAGAAGGCAGTGTCTGCGCGGCCGCGATTAGGTCGTCGGCCCGAGCCCGGCTCAGGTGCTCGACAGCAGCGAACACCAGATCGTTCTTGGTTGGGAAGTGGTGCAGTTGCGCCCCGCGACTGACCCCGGCCCGCTCGGAGACCAACGTCGTCGACGTACCGGCGAACCCACGCTCGTTGAGCAACTCCACAGTCGCCTCCAACAACCGCTGCCGCATCGCGCGCGTGCGCTCCTCTTGGGGCACACGAGTGACGGTCACGGGCACAGCATGGGCCCCTAACTAACAAACAGTCAAGCCTGTTGGTTTTTCTGTCCTTGCGGTTGAGCCGCGCGAATCAGGCGCGCCAACTCGGGTAGGTTTCACAAAAGACGGAACGTGAAAGAAGAGGTCGATGACTCAACCCCCACAGGACCCGTGGTCCAACCCTCAGGGCTTCGGTAGCGAAGCTCCCCCTCCGCCACCCCCGCCGGCCGGGCCTCCGGTTCCGCAGTACCCCGCTCCGAACTATCCGCCACCGGCAACGCCAACTCCGCCGCCGATGGCTCCGAACCCGAACGCCTACGCATCATGGGGCTCACGGGTCGGTGCCTACTTGATCGACTCCTTGGTGATGATTCCGGGATTCCTCATCGTCGGCATCGGCGTAGGCATCCTCGCGGCCACGGCCACCACCGACCCGATCACCGGCGAGGCGACTGGTGGCAACCCGATCGGATTGCTGGTGGCAGCACTGGGCTACTTGGTCGCCATCGCCATCATGATCTGGAACGTCGTCATCCGTCAGGGCAAGACCGGCCAGACCGTGGGCAAGAAGATGCTCGGGATCAAGTTGATCAGTGAGCAGACCGGCCAGCCGCTGGGCGCGCTCATGACCTTCGTACGACAGATGGCTCACATCGTTGACGGCATTCCCTGCAACCTTGGCTACCTCTGGCCGTTGTGGGATCCCAAGCGACAGACCTGGGCCGACAAGATCATGTCGACTGTGGTTATCCCGGTCCCGAAGGGGTAGCGCCGCGCCAGTTGAAGGGCTGAACCACCGAGGACCAACTGGTGGGCAAGGCTGTTGTCGCGGGGTGATTGGGGGCAGAGTTGGGGTCGATCCACAACTCGGAAAGGAATCACCGTGAGCGACGTACCTTTGCCTCCCCCACCCCCGCCGATGGGAATCACCCCGCCGCCAACGCCTGAGCTGGCCACATGGGGTCAGCGTGTGCTCGCCTATTTGATTGACGGCTCTGTGTCGATGCTCGGCTCGGTCATCATGATCATGTCCACTATGAGCATGGTCGGCAGCATGAGCGTCAACGAGGCCACCGGCGAGGTCACGCAGCCCACACTTGGTCCGCTCTACTACATCGGCCTGCTGGTCGGCCTGGCTGGATCGGTGTTCTTCATCTGGTCCTACGTCATCCGCCAGGGCAAGACGGGGCAGTCGCTCGGCAAGTCGAAGGTCGGGATCAAGGTCGTCTCCATGACCGGCCAGCCGCTGACCGCGGGCAACTTTGTGGTCCGCTGGCTCTGCCACATCATCGACGGCATTCCGTGCTACCTCGGTTTTTTGTGGCCGTTGTGGGATGCCCGGAAGCAGACCTTCACCGACAAGATCCTGAGCACCGTGGTGGTGCAGGCTCCGAAGAGCTGAGCCTGGCTGGTTTCGTCACGCCGCCTCCGGCGGCCGCTCCAACCGACCACTCCAGATCCCGCTGGTTGAGCAGCGAGCAAAGCGAGCGTGACGAAACCATGCCACCCGTGGTTTCGACAAGCTCAACCGACGGGTCGGCGCTCAACCGACGAGTCGGCACTCAACCGACCACTCCAGATCCCGCTGGTTGAGCAGCGAGCAAAGCGAGCGTGACGAAACCATGCCACCCGTGGTTTCGACAAGCTCAACCGACGGGTTGGCACTCAACCGACGGGTGGGCGCTCAACCGACGAATCTTGGCTCAGCCGGCGGTGGCGCGGTCGCGGAGGCGGCGGCGGAGGCGGCTCATCGACTCGGGGGTGATCCCCATCATCGAGGCGATGTCCTTCTTGGCCATGACGTCCATCAGATCCGGCTTCTGCTCCAACAGGCGCAGATAGCGTTGCTCTGGGCTGAGGGTGAGCAACTCACGCTCAGCGCGCTCGTGCAGCATGGCGTAGAGATACAACTGCCGGATCATCAACTGCGCCCACCGCACGTGCCGGTCGCCGAGTCGCTCCACCGCGGCGAACGGGGCGCGCGCCAGCACACACTCGGTCAGCGCCTGCCCGGTGTACGGCGAGGTCCCCTCGGCCAACTCCTCCCGGAGCGGCTGATAGGCCGGAATGAAGGAGAGCACGTCGGCGAGTCCGGACGGCTGAATGCCCGGCACGCTGCCGACGATCTGACCTGCCTCGACCACCGAACTGACCCGGGCCAATCCAGTCTGTGGGTTGGTCGTGGTCAAGCGCACATATCCCTGCAACAGCAGGTAGATCTCAGTAGCAGAGCTGCCCTCGGTGATCACGCATGTCCCGGGAGGAGCATCGACCCGCTCGACATGCTTCGTGAACTGCTTCCAGCGCGGCAGCGGCCCGTCGAGCACCCCTTCGAGCACACCGCGGATTCCGTCGAGATCAATCTCGTCGAAGCGAGAAACCGACAACTCGCCCCGCGCCCTCAAAATGGAGGGTTCATACGGCGATGCACCCTGCTTGGGAGCCACGGAAACCACCTGTCGTAGGAATTCTGCCCGGGCTACCCTGCCACAGCGCTCCAGGTCACACTAGACACTCTTTGGGTTGACGATAGTCAATTCGCAAATCGGAAGGAACCCCCAAACTACCCAGGTGGGGGCCCGTATCGATCGATCGCGTCGAACTAAACGCACTCACATCGCCGCCTGGCTCTTGATCTTCGTCGGGCTGAGTTTGTTGGGTGCCTGGGCGTGGGAGGTCTATGGCACAAACGCCCTCGCGCAGTCTCGACAGCAGCAGGCAAGCACCGACCTGCGCGACGCCTGGCGACGTGGCCAAGACGTGGTCAAGGTGCGGGGTTCGAAGCTGACTGCCTTTGTTCAGATCCCGCAGATCAACAAGCGCGCTGTGCCACTCGTGGAAGGCACTTCAGAGGCCGATCTGGCGCTGGGCTTCGCCCACTTCACCGGTACGGCGGGGCCGGGCCAAGTCGGCAACTTCGCCCTCGCCGCCCACCGGATCACCCACGGAGAACCATTGCGGGGGATGCCCTCCCTGCGCCCAGGCGACCAGGTGATCGTGCAAACGAAGCAGAAGCGCTACACCTATGTGCTCGACACCCCCGGTGATGCTTTATCGGTCGATTTCAGCGCTGGCTGGGTGATCGAACCGCAGCCCACGAACCCCCAACCAGGGGGGGTCAACCCGGTGGGGAAGAAGCGCCTGCTCACCCTGACCACCTGCGCTGAGTTGTTTCACACCGACCAGCGCCTAGTCGCCTTTGGCCACCTCGTCAAAACCGAGGCGGTCAGCTAGGCGCTATTCGCGGGTCCGCGTCGCCAAGCGTCCCAGGATCCGGCTGAGCGACTCCGGAGTGATTCCGAGCATGGACGCGATCGACCTCTTGGTGACCACGGTGAGCAGGTTGGCGCGGTCGCGACGGAACCGCTCATAGCGCTCCAGCGGGGAGAGGGTGAGGAATTCGCGGTGCCGGAGTTCCTTCAGGCTGGCAAACAGATAGACCTGTCGGAGCAACAGTGCGCCCCACTCGGTGTGATCGGCGGCCATTGCCTCCAACTCGGCAAACGGCACTCGGATCAGCACCGACGGCGCGATCACTCGGGCCGTGTAGGTCGAAACGCCCTCGGTCATCTCCTGATAGATCTGGGAGTAGGCCGGCATCAAATCCAGTAGCGGCTGCATCTTCGCCGGACGAAGCGCCGGAATGCTGCCGACCAACTGACCAGGCTCGGCGATCGAGATCACCCACTCGCCGCCATGAAGGTCGGACGCGAGCAGTTCGATATAGCCCTCCATCATCAACGCGATAAAGGGATAGACCTCGCCCTGCTCGAAGAGCAAGGTGCCGGTCTCAGCGGTGACCCGTTGAATGTGCGGAGCCAAGCGCTCCCACTCAGGCAGAGTCTCTTGGGAGAGTTCCTCGAGCAGGGTTCGAATGTTGAGGAGCTCGTCAGGCGGAAACGAGTCCACTACCACTCCGGGCCGCGACTCGGATCGCTGAGCGCTCCCCCCGGGCGCGTCTGTCACAGACAGAGCATAAGTCGAATGATTCCAATCTGCGTGATTTGTCGCGTTTTGGAGTCCCAACTCTTAGAAAGGAGCGAGGCCCCGGCCGTACGCCTGGCCGGGGCCTCGCCGAGGGCGCCCTAGGCGCGCCGCCTGCGACGGGTGCTGGCCAGCAGGAAGATCCCGCCGATCAGCGCCGCCGAGCCGGCAGCCAGGGCTCCGCCCAACCAGCGGGGGGCACCGGTGTTGGGCAGCTTGGAGTCAGTCGGCACTGGCTTAGCCCAGTACGGGTCGTCGTCGCCGACCGTCGTACCAGACTCAGCACCGGTGCCGGTGACTGAGGCGATGTCCTCGTGGAGAGCGGTTACTCCCACCAGGGTTGCGGTGCAGGTGAAGCTGGCGCCGACCTCCAACGGACCCGCCCACGAAGTACCCGTGGAGCCGTCGGGGAAGGTGCAGACCAGACCCTTGACCTTGCCGACCTTGATCACCTCATCGCTGACGGCGACGTCTACTAGAGCCTCGTCACCGGTGTTGGTGATCGTGAACTCCAGGTCGGTCTTGCCGTTCTTCAGCTTCACGGCGGTCTTGGCGGTGTTGGCGTCGTTGCCCTTGACATCCATCTTGACGATGGAGATCGACGGGTTCGGCTTCCAGAAGCCGAAGTCCAGGGTCGGGTCAGCCGCACCGTTGGTCGACAGCGGCATCCAACTCACCGCAGTGGCAGTCGAGGAGTCGACAGCCTTGTCGTCACCGACGCTCTTCTTGGTCGGAGCCAGCCCGGCCGGAACCGTGCTCGGGTCCAACTGGACCGTGTAGCTCTGACCCTCGGGCAGCACCGGCAACTTCTCGAACAGGTAGTGGCCATTGGCGTCGGTGAGCACCGGCTCAACCAGTGCACCGGTCACGTCGGTGACCATGCCGCCGTCAGGACCGACCAGCACCAGGCGGATCCCGGCCAGGCCGGTCTCCGTGGTGCCCTGCAGGCCGTCGTGGTTCTCGTCGAACCAGACGTAGTCGCCCACGCTCACCATCGGCGCTACGAACCCGAAGTCCAGCGTCAGGTCCTCAGCCGTGCCGGCCGAGGTCAGCGCCACCGAGGTGGCCGACGCCGTCGAGGAGTCCTTGGCCTGGTCACTACCGGCACCAGCAATCGTCGGCAGATAGCCGTCCAGTGCCGCAGCGGTGCTCGCGTCGATCTTCACGACATAGGTGCCTTCGGGAAGGTTCTCGAAGATGTACCAGCCGTCTGCGTCGGTGGTCACCGGGGCGACCACGTTGCCGAAGATGTCCTTCACTGGCTGACCCAAGGTGTCGGTGAGCGACATGGTCGCGCCCTTCACCGGAACGTCGGTGCCGTCCTGCAGACCGTCACGGTTCTTGTCGATCCACACGTAGTCACCCAACCGCACCGGCTGCTGCACGGTCAGCGGCGCCTGGGCGTCGTTGTCCGTCGGCCTGTCAGTGGTGTCGGTGTCAGTGGTCGGCACCTCCAGCGGGTTGGTCTCCGGAGCGTCGCCGTCGGCGGGCGCCACGTAGGCCACGTTCTTCGCGTTGCCGGTGAAGTCCGCTCCGATGGTCGCCTCGACCGTGATCGGCTCTCCGATGGCACCAGCAGCCAAAGCAGCCTCAGCCACACAGGTGGCTTCCGTGCACTGGTAGCCAGCCCCGCTCATCTTCACCAGGGTCAGACCCGTCGGCAGGATGTCGGTCACCGACCAGCCAGCCAGCGCGTCCACCGGGCCGTCGTTAGACGGGGTGAGGGTGAACTTCACGGTCTGTCCCGAGTAGTACGGACCGTCGGTGGCCAGCTCTTTGGCGAGCACCAGGTTGTACTTCACCAACCCACCGTCGTACGACGGGTCGTCGGGCGCGCTGCCACTGTTGGTCCCGCTCATCGGGGTCCGCACGGCAACCTCACCGTTGGCCGGGTTGACGTCGGAGTCGGCGGTGTTGCTGCCGGCGTCCTTGGTCGTCCAGGTGGTCCCATCGGGGGCGGTGAAGACCAGGGTGTAGGCGGTGTTGGGCACCAGGTTGACGAACGAGTAGAACCCGTTGACGTCGGTGACATCGGTGCCGACGACCTTGCCGTCCTTGTCCTTCAAGGTCACCGTCACACCCTGCACAGGGTCTTCGCCCTTGGTCTGCAGACCGTCGCGGTTGGTGTCGTACCAGACGTAGTCACCGATGGAGACCAGCGGAATCGTCAGCGGCGCCTCGGCGTCGTTGTCGGTGTCGCTGGTGGTGGTGTCGGTGTCCTTGGTCGGGACGTCCAGCGGGTTGGTCTCCGGAGCGTCCTTGTCAGACGGGGAGACGTAGGCCACGTTGCGGATGTCTCCGGTCTTGCCTGCGTCGATGGTGAACTCCGCAGTGATCGGCTCACCGTCGAGGCCTGCCGCCAGCCCATCCTGGGCCACACAGGTGGTGCCGGTGCAGTCGTAGCCGGTGCCGCTCATCTTGACGAAGGTCAGCCCGTCGGGCACGACGTCGGTGACCGACCAGCCCGCGAGGGAGTCGACCGGACCGTCGTTGTGCGGGGTCAGGGTGAACTTCACCGTGGCACCTGGAGCGAAGGGACCTTCGCTGGCCAGGGTCTTGGTCAAGGTGAGGTTGTATTTCACCAAGCCACCGTCGTACGACGGGTCGTCGGGCGCCGTGGCCGAGTTCTCACCCGAGGTCGGCGTGGTCACCGCAACTTCACCCGTGCTGGGATCGACATCGGAGTCGGCGGTGTTGCTGCCAGCGTCCTGAGTCGTCCAGGTGGTGCCGTCGGGCTTGGTGAACACCAAGCTGTAGGTGGCGTCAGCCTGCAGACCGGTGAAGGAGTAGAAGCCGTTGGCATCGGTGGTGGCAGTGCCGACCTCCTTGCCGTCCTTGTCCTTCAAGGTCACCTCGACGCCTTCGACCGGGTCTTCACCCTTGGTCTGCAGACCGTCACGGTTGGTGTCCCACCAGACGTAGTCACCGATCGAGACCAGGTTCTGCACGAACCCGAAGTCCAGGGTCAGATCCTTCTGTCCGCCAGCCAGGTCGGCCGAGGTTGCCGAATCCGTGGAGGAGTCGGTGACCGCGGTGCCCTGGTCGGTGATCGTCGGGATGTAGCCCTTCAGTGTGCTCGGCAGCGACTCGAAGGTCACGACGTATTGCCCCGGAGGCAGGTTGTCGAACAGGTAGTGACCATTCGCGTCAGTCGTGGTCGTGGTGACCGCGTTGCCGTTGATGTCGGTCACCGCCGAACCGTCAGCCTTCGTGATCGACAGCGTGGCGCCCTCGATCGGCACGTCGGTGCTGTCTTGGATGCCGTCGCGGTTCTTGTCGATCCACACGTAGTCACCCACCGCCACAGGCAGGGTCAGAGTCAACTGAGCCTCGGCGTCGTTGTCGGTGACATCGGTCGTGGTGTCGGTGGTCAGGTCTGGCACCACCAACGGAAACGTCTCGGCGACGTCCTTATCTGAGGGCGACACGTAGGCGACGTTCTTCAACGAGCCGGTGGCGTCGGACTTGATCTTGGCCTTCACCGTGATCACGTTGCCGTCCTTGCCACCCACCAGCGTCGAGTCGGCGACGCAGGTGTTGCCCGAGGAGCAGTCGTAGCCGGTGCCGGTCATCGAGACCAGTTCCAGCCCAGCGGGCAACACATCAGTCACCGACCAACCAGCCAGCGCGTCGGAGGGACCCTCGTTGTGCGGGGTGAGGGTGTATTCCACGGTCTGACCCGGGAAGAAGGGGCTCGGCGTGTTGAGGTCCTTGGTGACCTGCAGGTTGTATTTCACCAAGCCGCCGTCGTACGTCGGCATGTCGGCCGGGTAGAGCTTGTTGTCCCCTGCCGTGGCCCGCGTGGTCACTGCGACCTCGCCGGTGGTCGGGTCGACGTCGGAGTCCTTGGCGTCATCGGAGCCAGCATCCTGCTTGGTCCAGGAGTAGCCGTTGGGGGCGGTGAACACCAGCGTGTAGTCGGTGCTGGTGAACAGGTTGTTGAAGGAGTAGTAGCCATTGGCGTCGGTCGTCGTCGTACCGATGACGGTGCCGTCCTTGTCCTTCAAATCAACCGTCACACCCTCGACCGGTGGTTCAGCGGTCTTGTCGCCCTGAATGCCGTCGCGGTTGTTGTCCAGCCAGACATAGTCACCGATGGAGACCATGTCGGGCAGCACGAACGGCACCACCACGCCGACCTAGCGCGGCGCTGCGGCCGGCATGAAGCGGGTGGAACCGTCTGCGTTGAGCACATAGCCCTGGTGACCCAAGGAGTTCCAGGCCACCGAGAGGTCCAGGGGCGTTTGGGTCGAGGTCGGCGCAGTGCGCGGCGCGATCATCGGCGCGTGCATCAAGAACGACTCACCACCGCCCCAGGCGGCGCCGTCAGCGCTGAAGATCTCCACCTTGAACGACTTCACGTTGGACCAGCCACCGGCCATAGCCTGAATCTGGGCAGCGGTGTACCAAGTGTTGTCGCAACCGGTCTGCCATGACGTGCCAGGCGTAGTCGCGTTCATCTCGGGTCGGCACGGGTCATAGGTGAGGTTGTAGAGCACCTGCGGGTCAGCACCTGCCGGGGCCGCACCCTCCAACGTGATCGGTCCGGTCAACAACGGAGTCCACTTCGTGTTGCGCGCACTGTTGGCCAACGCCTCGTTGACCCCGACGTCACCGACGTGCGGGAGGATGTCGTACATCACGTAGTTGGTGAGGTTCTGGTTGCCGGTGTTGACGAAGCGGAACCGGTAGTCGAAGGTCCCACCCGGTGACAGGGTCGCCACACAGGGGTAGCGGGTGTAGCCGTCGAAGTCGGGGCAGGACGCGTCCGGCAGACCGGTCGACTCCTTCACGTTGCTGTCCAGGTTGCCCTTGACCCACTTGTAGATGTCGGCCTGAGCCAACTTGTCGACGATCACCGAGTTGTCGTAGTAGCACAGCGTCTCGGTGGTGTTGCCGTCCTGGTCGACATCCTTGACGTCGACGTAGTTGCGGTCGCCGTAGTAGTTGCCGCAGGTGTATTTCATCTCCTGGGTGCTGGTGTAGACGTTGTTGGTCCACGATTGAGTAGCCGCGCCTTCACGCACCCGCACCTTGATGAAGAGGTAGTGCAACCCCTCGTCGAATCCCTGGGCAGAGGTGTCCGTGATGTGCCAGTTGAGATTGGTAGAACCGTCCGCATTTGGGCTGACCGTCGGTTGGGGCACAGTGGGGAGGGGTGGACCCGACGTGCACGCCGGGTCATAGAAGGCAGGTCCTGCGGCCAGCAGGCCACCGCCAGCGCCATAACCCTTGTGACAGACCGTCTCGACATACTCGAATGCCTTCGGCAACACGTCCAGCACATCGATTTCGTGCAGTGGGGTGCCACCGTGAGGTCCCAGATACATCAGAGCAAACACGAACTCATCGCCAGGCCGCACGCTCGTAGCGGTCGTGCCATAGGGCAAGAAGATGTGCTCCTTGGTCGGGATAAGTTCAACCGTAGGCGCCACGAATGTGGTCTTCAGGCACGAAGTCTGATCGGTCAGACCGGTCACTGAGCTGGTGGCACAGTTCTCCATCAGGTCACCGACGCTGCCATCGGCAATGGCCCGCAAACCGAGGTACACCGCCTGGCCGGGAGCCAGCGACGAGGCGATGGCCCGGACGGCTGTGGCACCGGCCGGCACGGCGGTCGGCGTGCAGTAGGACGTGCTGGTCATCGGACAGTCCTTCAACAAGGTCCAGGTGCCGTCTGCAGCGCGATACTCCAGCTTCACCGGGCTGTTGGGCTTGCCGAGATCTACGCCGAAGGTCAGGCCTGTGTAGCCCGTGGTCGGCAACACGTCTTCGATGACCACATTGGTCAGCGTCGAGTTGCCTGAGTTATCTGCCCGGACCGTCCAGGTGATCCGGCCGCCGTCGCTGATCGTCCCCGGACCCATCTTGATTAGCTTCAGTTCCGGATTCGCTGTGGCGATCGTGACGTTGGCAGAGGCGTTCAAAACCCCACTTGTGGAGTCGACGTAGTCAACATCCAACTGGGCGTTGTTGGTGTAGGTCCCTGGCGGGAAGGCTGCGGCCGGGAACCGCAAAGTGATCGTAAACAGGTTGCTGGTGCAGCGGGTTGGATCACAGGTGAAGTTGGGGCCGTTGGGGTCTTTGGCCCCGATATCCCAGGTGATGGTGTGGTTTGCTTCATCAACCACACCACCGGCAGCGTCAACCACCACGGCGCCGGCAGGATAGGTGTCCACGAACGTGCCTGAGGCGATGTTGACGTTGTCGTAGCGATCACCGGACAGGGATAGCAGGAAGTTCACGGTCTCCCCTCCAGCGATCGTGGCGCCGCCCGGGGTCGACTTGATGATCCGCCAGTTCGGGTCCGGCTTAGGCACCTTGATCTCGACGATCGCTGACTTGGCCACCACGCCAGGTTGGGTGGAGTTGGTCACCGTGGCCTGGTTGGGGATGATCCCGTCGGCGTCGGTAGTCGCCACCCGCGCGACCAAGATGAACTCCATCTGGCCACCGTCAGGCATGGGGCTGCTCGCCGATCCAGCGGTGATCGAGACGGTGTGGGTAGCCGTGTCGTAGGACGCCGAGGAGGGGATCGCACCAGCAGGCTTGATCACTTCGACGTAGGTCAGTGCCGGGTCGAGCACATCCTTGACCGTGGCGATGCCACAGTCGCCGGTGTTGGAGCTACACGGCACCGTGATCCGGTAGCGGACCAACGCGCCGGTGGCGAAGGTGTTGGGCGCAGTGAATCCCGGGCCCTGGGTGTCGTCGAGTTGTTTGGTGACCGACGTGGTGCCTACTGCGCTGGCGGGCGTCATCACCAACCCCATCAGCACCATGGCGAAAGCCGCGATCACGCTGAAGCCAAACCGAAGCGAACCATGCTGCAGGCTCTGCCACGCGCGGCGCCCCGTTTGAGAGATTCTCATTCTCGACATACCCATCTCAGCCCCCCCAGGGCTGTCCGACACTGTGCCGAGGCGCGCAAAACTAGGGACCCGCAGCAAGCTGCAGGACCCGAGATGTCGCTGCCCCCCGGCAATGAACGACCCCTATGAAACGGAATGTCCGATGTGCGATCATTGACGAACGTCAAGGGATGCTGAAAAAGTTGATGAAACACTCAACCTGGGACTGAGAGGGGAACCACCGTGCGCTCTGAACCTGCGCCGCAATTTGCACCGATGCGGCGCGACATGTTGTCGCGCCGCGTCGACGTCAAAGTGCCGCATGTGGAGACCCTGGATCTGCAGTTGGTCACGTTGGAGCCCAAAGAGACGCTGATCACACCGGGGCAGGCGCATCCCTACTTGTATTTCGTCCTCGATGGACTGATGCGGGTCGCAGTGATCACCCCCGATGGGGTGGAGCGGGTCACCAACATCTTTGAGCCGGGCCAGATGCTCGGCGTTCCGATGCTTTACCGCTCCCGCTGGCTGGGGGCTTCCGGGGTTCGCAACAACTACGTCGAGCGCGTGTTGGATCACCACCGCGAGGGGGACCCGCCCTACTTGGTCACGGCACTGAATCAGTGCACGATGCTGCGAATCACCTACGCCGAGGTCGAGGCTCTCGCCACTCAGCACCAGGAGTGGGCCACCGTGGTGTTGCACCATTTGGCCGTCTATGCCGCCATGGGTGAATCACGCGTGGTGGAGTTCCTCACTCTGAGCCCAGAGGAGCGTTATGAGAGCTTCTTGCGCACCCGCGGACACCTGCTCGATGTGGTCTCCAAGCGCGACATCGCCTGGCTGCTCGGGGTTACGCCGGAGTCGTTGAGTCGGATCCGAGCCCGCCACCGGGATCGCGCCACCTCGAACTCTCAGACGGCCTGACCGCACACAAACCAAACGCGCCGACGATCCGCAGATCGCCGGCGCGTTTGTGGTTGAAGAACTACTCCTCGCGCAACTCCTCCAAGAGCGGGTCCTCCATCGTGATCCGCAACGGCTTGGTGAAGAAGCGGGTCAGGATCGCCACGATGCCAATCCCCAGGATCAGCCAGATCAGGCCATATTTGAACGCATCTGGCGATAGGTTCCACCACAGCACCAGCGTGGCCAGCACACCAATGCCGGGCAGCACGATGTTGCGGAAAATCTGACCCGGAGTGTGTCGCTCACCGCGCCGCCAGGCGTAGTACACGATCACCGTGAGGTTGACGAACGTGAACGCCATCAGCGCACCGAAGTTGATCAGTGCCGCGACGAAGTCGAGGTTCAACGGAATCGCCAGCAGCGACACCAAGCCAACGAAGACCACCGCGAGTGCCGGAGTGTGCCACCTGGGGTGCACGAATGAGAACATCCGCGAGATCGGGCCCTGGCCATTGCGACCCATCACATAGAGCATGCGAGACACCGAGGCGTGTGAGGCCAAGCCCGAAGCCAAGGTGGCCGCGAAGGCCGCCGCGGTCAGGAAGGCCTTGAAGAGACTGCCGCCGACCATATAGGCAATCTCGGGCAGCGCGCTGTTGATCAGCGCCTCTTCGGAGAACCGCTCCAAGTCGGGGAAGAGGGACTGGGCAAACCAACCGGCGATAAAGAAGATCGCCCCACCGATCATCAAGGTCACGATGATGGCCCTGGGCACGGTGTCGGCGTCTTTGGCCTCTTCGGTATACATCGTGATCGCGTCGAATCCGATGAACGAGAAGCACACGATCGTGGCGCCGGTGATGACTGGGCCGAGTGAGGTGCCGGGGTGCCAGAGCGGCTGCGTCGAGAAGATGGTGCCGTTGCCCTCACCGCGAGCAAGTGCCCGCCACGCAAGGATGACGAAGACGACCATCAACACGATCGAGAACATCACCAGGATCCCGTTGAGCTTGGAGGTGTTGCTCATGCTGAACAGCACCATCGCGGTGACCACAGCCACGACCACAAAAACCCACAGTGCCGGAGTCACGTCCGGGAAGAACGACTCCATATAACTGCGCAGGATCAGGGCATTGACCAAGGGCAACAGAAGGTAGTCCAAGAGCGACGACCAACCCACCACGAACCCGACGTTGGGGTGGATGGTCTCCGACGCGTAGGTGTAGGCCGAGCCAGCAGAGGGAAACACCCGCACCATACGGCCGTAGCTGACTGCGGTGAACGCCATGCCGACCATGGCCATGAGGTACGCCGTGGGCACCACGAAGTTGGTCTCTTCGGACACGATCCCGAACGTGTCGAAAATGACTGTGGGGGTCATATAGCCCAGACCGAGGCCGACGATGGCCCACATGCCCAACGACCGCTTCAGATGTGCACTCATATGGGGATTTGCTTCAGACATTCCCTCTCCTCCATCACCCGGCTTCGCCACTGAGTGCGCGCCACCGACCCACACGAGTTGTAGGTCGGTGCTGCGGAGGCTAGTCGCGGATCAGTGTGTCGTGGAACACTTTGCTGCCGGATTGGTCGAGAAAGTTATCGATCAGGTACTAAAACCGACGTTTTCAGTTGTTTCTGGCTAGCGAAACAACGTTTCCCATGGAGTCGTGGCGGCCTCTGGACGTGACGGGCGATCTGCTTCAAGATCGAAGTACCGACTGCCTGAGGAGTGGCGAATGAGCCAACTGCCCAACGAATCCATCACGCGTCGAGATGAGCAGCGACTTCGCACCGGCAGATTAGGCACCTTGGCGATCGCGTTCTTCGTGATCTCCGCCGCCGCACCACTGACTGCGATGGCTGGCGGCGCGCCCTTCGGCATGTTGCTCGGCAACGGTGCGGGCGTCCCGTTCAACTACGTGATCGTCACCGTCTTGATGCTGGTCTTCGCCGTCGGGTACGTCGCCATGGCCCGTCACCACACGAGTGCTGGGGCCTTCTACTCCTACGTGGCTCGTGCTCTGGGTGGACATGCCGGTGGCGTCGCCGCCTGGGTGGCGCTGCTCGGCTACAACACCATGCAGATCGGCCTCTTCGGCTTGTGGGGAGTGGCCTCCGCTGGCTTCCTCAACGTGGCGTTCGGTTGGAACGTGCCGTGGTGGGTGATGGCGTTCATCGCCTTGGCGATCATCGGCGTGCTGGGTTATCGCCAGATCGATCTGTCGCTGAAGGTGCTCGGCATCTTGGTGGCGTGTGAGTTCTTGATCGTGTTGATCTTCGACATCGCCGTACTGATCAAAGGTGGCGGCGGCGGGACGCAGGGCCTGGAGTTCTCCTCCTTCTCGTTTGACACCTTGATGAACGGTGGGCCATCGATGGCTCAGGGTCTGCTGTTTGCGGCGGCCTCGTTTGTCGGGTTTGAGGCCACCACGATCTATTCAGAAGAAGCCAAGGACCCGGCTCGCACAGTCCCGCGTGCGACCTACGTCGCGGTCTTGGTGATCGGCCTCTTCTACACGGTGACCTCCTGGCTGATGGTCAACGCACACGGCAACCCGGCGAAGTTGCGTGACTTCTTGGTCAGCAAGGACCTCGGCGGCGACCCGACCAACTTCCTCTTCACCGTCTCGGTGCCCTATATCGGCGAAACGCTCGGGGTGAAGGTGATGTTGTTCCTCTTCGCCAGTTCACTTTTTGCCGCCCTTCTCGCCTTCCACAACGCCGTCGCCCGCTATGCCTACGCGCTGGGCCGGGAGGGTCTTGTGCCCGAGGTGCTGGGTCACACCCACAAGCAGCACCTCTCCCCGCACATGGGTTCGGCCAGCCAGAGTGTGCTCGCCATCATCGTGGTCGCCATCTTTGCCATTGCCGGTCTTGACCCAGCGACCACGCTGTTTACCTGGCTCACTCAGTTGGGCACGTTGGCAATCACCTATCTGATGGCCTTTGCCACGATCGCCGTGATTGCGTTCTTCCGACGCAACCCAGGCTTGGAGCCCAACCCTTGGCGCAGCCTGATCGCGCCGGCCCTGGCGACGATCGGACTGACGGCGCTGGCGATCTATTCCACCCAGCGGTTCAGCTTCCTGATCGGCAGCCAAGACAGCCCACTGGGCTGGATGTTGCCGACACTGATTCCGGTGTGTGCCGTGATCGGGGCCATCTCGGCGGACATGTTGCGCCGACGCGAGCCCAAAGCTTTCGACCAGATGGGCCGTTCGCGCGCCCTGCAACTGCACGAGCCCGGCTTGGAATAGGCGCCGGTCAGGTCAACAGCGACAGGCCAGCGGCAAGCGCGAAGCCAGCCACTGCGGCTAGCCCAGCGATGTCGTTGGCCTGCTCGCGAGCCTCGGGGATCATCGAGTCGATCAGCATCACCAGCAGCGCCCCAGCAGCGAAGCCGTTGATCAGTGCCGTCGACGACGGCCCGAGTACGTCGGCAAGTTGGTGCCCGACCAAGGTGGCCAGCGCGCATGCCAGCGCCACGGCCACCCAGAGCAAGAACACGTGGCGCCCCGGCGAACCCGCTCGACGCATGTCGGCCGACGAACCGATCGCCTCGGGCAGATTGGACAGATAGATCGCCACGAGCAGCCCGATGCTCACCTCGTGAGTCGCCGCAGCCAACCCGATCCCAAGCACCAGCTGCTCGGGGATGCCGTCAAGCAGCGCACCGAGGGCCAGCGGCATCCCAGCGGCGCCGTTGTCGCTACGCGCGCCATGCCGCTCCACGATGCGGTCGGCGACGAAGAAGATCACCGCTCCAAGGGCGAGTCCGATTGCGACCGGCAGGGCCCCGCCGGTGTTGAAGCCTTCTTCGGCAAGTTCAAACGACACGCTGGCGATCAGTGCGCCCGCACCGAAGGCCAGCACCGCGCCGATCAAACGAGTTGACCAGGTGCGCACGAGCGCGAGCACAGACCCGACCACCAAAGAGGAGGCGGCGAGTAGTCCCCACCCAAGCGCCATCAGCATGCAGGCAAGATAACCGAGAAAGTCTGAGCGCGGCCGACTCGCGCCGGCCGGCCAGATCCCCAACACTGGGCACATGACCAGCCCGGCACGCACTCCCGATCACCTTCGCAACCGAGCACTCGCCGCTCTCTGCGCGTGCGGCGCTACGGCGCCTGAGGGCACCGGTTGGCAATCGCGCTCGCCGATCGACGGGTCCCTATTGGCCGAGGTGGGCACAGTCGGGGCCGAGACAGTCGAGGCGGCGATCGCCTCGTCGTACGCCGCCTTCTGTGAGTGGCGTTCTGTCCCCGGCCCGCTCCGCGGCAATCTGATCAAGTCGTTCGGCCGCTTGCTCGAAGCCCACAAGCAGGACCTCGCCACGCTGGTCACCATGGAGGTGGGCAAGATCGGCTCCGAGGCCTTGGGCGAGATCCAGGAAATGATCGACGTGTGCGACTACGCCGTCGGGTTGTCTCGCCAGTTGGAGGGGCGCACCATGCCTTCGGAGCGTCCTGGACACCGGTTGATGGAAACCTGGCACCCGGCCGGTCCGGTCACGGTGATCTCGGCGTTCAACTTCCCCGCTGCGGTGTGGGCTTGGAACACAGCAGTTGCCTTGGTCTGTGGCGACAGCGTCATCTGGAAGCCCTCCGAAGCCACGCCCCTGACCTCGCTGGCCTGCTCGGCGCTGCTCGATCAGGCGATTGCTGACCAGGGGGCCCCGACGGCCCTGCATCAGTTGGTGTTGGCTGACCGCGGCGACGCGGCGCCGCTGATCGACGACCCCCGGATCGCCGTGGTCAGCGCCACGGGCTCAGAGCGCATGGGTGCTGAGATCGGGCCGCGAGTGGCGGCCCGCTTCGGCAAATCGATCCTCGAACTCGGCGGCAACAACGCCGCCGTGGTCACCCCGAGCGCCGACCTGGATCTGGCCGTGCGCGGCATCGTCTTCGCCGCGGCTGGCACGGCTGGGCAACGCTGCACCACGATGCGTCGACTGATCGTGCACACGGGTGTGGTCGACGAACTGGTCACCCGCATCGCCACGGCGTACGCCGGACTTCAGGTCGGCGACCCGACCGCCGCCGACACCCTGGTCGGTCCGCTGATCAACAGTTCGTCGTACGACCGGATGCAGGCGGCGCTCGACCAGGCCCGCGACGATGGCGGCGAAGTGGTGGTCGGCGGTGAGCGGGTCGAGGTGGCCGAGGGTGGCTACTACGTGCGGCCAGCGCTGGTGCGGATGCCCAGGCAAACCCGGATCGTGATGGAGGAGACGTTTGCGCCGATCCTCTATGTGCTCACCTACGAGACGCTGGATGAGGCGATCGCGCTGCACAACCAGGTGCGTCAAGGGTTGTCGAGTGCGATCTTCACCCTCGACCAACGCGAGGCCGAGGTGTTCATGTCCGCCGCCGGGTCGGACTGCGGAATCGTCAACGTCAACATCGGCACCTCCGGAGCCGAAATCGGCGGGGCGTTCGGCGGGGAGAAGGCCACTGGCGGTGGCCGGGAATCCGGTTCAGATGCCTGGCGGGGATACATGCGGCGGGCCACCAACACGATCAACTACTCCACCGAGTTGCCGCTGGCCCAAGGCGTGTACTTCGGATGACCGCCCTGCCGGAGCAGGCCGCTGTGGTGGTGATCGGCGGCGGCGCGATCGGCACCAGCATCGCCTTCCACTTGGCGGAGGCCGGAGTGCGCGACGTGTTGCTGCTGGAGGCCGACGCTCTGGCTTGTGGTTCGACCTCGAAGTCGGCTGGTGGGGTGCGGGCGCAGTTCTCCGATGCGGTCAACATCGCCCTCGGCGCACGCAGCCTGCCTGCGTTTGAAAACTTCGCCAAGCGGCCCTGCGCCGACATCGACCTGCATCAAGTCGGCTACCTCTTCTTGCACACCGACCCCACGTCGTGGTCAATCGCCCAAGACGCAGTGGCGCTGCAGAACGCGATCGGCGTGCCGACCCAACTGCTCACCGCCGCCGAAGCCGCCCGGCTTAGCCCAGGCGCGGTAGTCGACGACGTCATCGGGGCAACCTTTCACGGTCGCGACGGCTTCTGCAGCCCCGAAAACGTGGTGCATGGCTACGCCTGGGCAGCCCGCCAACGTGGCGCCACGATCAAAGTGGGGACGGCAGTCACGGGGATCGAAACCTCAGGTGGCGAGGTGATCGGAGTGCACACCGCTGACGGGGTAGTGCGCACATCGACGGTGATCTGCGCCGCTGGCGCTTGGTCTGCCCAGATCGGGCATTGGGCCGGCCAACCGCTGCCGATCCAGCCCTTGCGACGTCAGATCCTGGTCAGCGAGCCACTCGGTCCCGAGTTGCGCGGGGTGTTTGCCGACACGACCCCGATGACGATCGATGCCGCCAGCACTCTCTACTTCCACCGTGAAGGGCCGGGGTTGCTGATCGGGATGAGCTATACGGGTGAGACCCCTGGGTTTCACGACGGCTTCAGCGACGCCTGGAGCGACGATCTGGCAGCGGCAATGGAGCATCGGTCACCCACCTTGTTGGATTTGGGGATCGCCCACCGATGGGCTGGGTACTACGAGGTCACCCCCGACCACAATGCCGTGATCGGCGAATCGAGCGAGGTCTCACGGTTCCTCTATGCGGCCGGCTTCTCCGGCCACGGCTTCCTCCAGGCGCCAGCCGTAGGCGAAGTGGTCCGCGACCTCTACCTAGGCCGCGAACCGGTCGTGGATGTGTCGTCGCTTGCCGTCGACAGGTTCGCCGTCGGGCGGACCCTCTCAGAACTCAACATCGTCTAGGAGCCGCCATGCCTGTGTCCTCTGACCCTCCCCCGGACCTGCTGGATCTCCCCGAGGAGGAGTTGCGTCGGCTCGGCTATTGGGTGGTCGATCGGACCATCGAGCACTTGCGGACCCTGCCGGATCGACCGGCGATCACGACCTCGTCGTACGACGAGTTGGTGGGGCGTCTTGGCGGACCGATCCCCCGCTCGGCCCACTCACTCGACGAGGGGCTTGCGTTGCTGGCCGATGTGGCACTGGAAGCCCAACAACATGGCGATCACCCTCGCTACTTCGCGCGCGTGCCGGGGCCGTCGTCACCGGTGGCGGTGTTAGGAGAATGGTTGGCCGTCGGCATGCAGGCGATTGCCTCCTCATGGGCAGGGGGTTCGGGCACCGCCACCCTCGAACTGGTGGCCTTGGACTGGTTGCGCGACGCACTGGGGCTGGCGCCTACCGCTGAGGGGATCGTGCTCACCGGAGGCTCGATCGCCAACACCACAGCCCTGATCGCCGCCCGAGCCGAGCATGGTGAAGGCGTGCTCTATCTCAGCGACCAGACCCACTCCTCGATTGCGCGTGGGGCTCGTGCGATTGGCTGGCCACCAGACCTGATCCGGGTGCTGCCGACCGACTCAGACCTGCGGTTGCGCCCCGACACTGTGGCGGCTGCAGTGCGAGACGACATCGCTGCTCGGCTGCGTCCGAGCGTGCTGGTGGCCACTGCGGGCAACACCAACTCCGGTGCCTGCGACGACCTACTCGCTCTGGCCGATCTGTGTCGAGAAGCATCGATCTGGCTGCATGTCGATGGCGCCTACGGCGGTCCGACTGCGCTGGTGCCCGGCCACGAACTGCGAGGGCTAAGCGTCGCCGACTCCTTTGTGCTCGACCCGCACAAATGGCTCTTCCAGCCCTATGACGCGGCGTGTTTGTGGGTGAGTCGGCCGGGGGCATTAGAGCGCACGTTTTCGATGCACCCGGAATACCTCACCGACATCCAAGGCGGCCCCGTCGACCTGCACAATCGCGGATTGGAGTTGAGCCGCCACAGTCGCGCCGCCAAACTCTGGCTGACCTTGCGCACCTATGGCTTCGACGCCCTTGGGCAGGCGATCGGTCGGGGGATCGAGTTGGCGTCGTACGCCGAAGGGTTGATCGGCGACTCGCCGCAACTTGAGGTGGTCACCCCAGCCCAGCGTGGGATCCTCACCTTCGCAGTGCCCGGCCTCGACGACGCCCAGCATGCGGAGGTGGCCGCCCTGGTCACAGCCGACGGACATGCTGCATTGACCAGCACGGTGATCCACGGCCGACGCGTGCTGCGACTGTGCATCATCAACCCACGCACCACCCACGAAGACCTGCGCAGCACTCTCGAACTGGTGCTGGACACGGCGGCTCAGGTGAACGACCTGCCTGACTAGGCTGTGGGCTTCGTCGACCACCGGAGGGGCCAATGTCGGAGACCGACCGCGAGCCTGAGATCAGCTACGAAGAGCATGCCTATCCGGCTCGCCCGCGCGCTTTTCGCCCCCGCGCACGGTTGCGTCCGCAAGGTAGCCCGCCAGTGGCTCTGGAGCGGTCCGGGGATCCGGATGCAGCCAATCCGGCCTACGTCGCCTGGCTCGAGCAGGCCTCGATGCTGCACGACGCCAATGTGATCGCTCACCAGTTCTCCGGCAAGGGCAGCATGTGGCAGAACCCCTATGCGACCCCCAACTCGGTGGCGGCGATCGAGAGTGCCTCGGTCTGGTTCACCGCCTATCCGCACTCGCTGATCACCATGCCCGACGGTTCGTTCCTGGGCACTTTGGCCGAGGAGGCGCTGTGGGAGGCGTTCAACCAGATCGGCATCGACGGACTGCACACCGGACCGGTCAAGCAGGCTGGTGGGCTCGACGGCTGGACCCCCACCCCGAGCGTGGACGGTCACTTCGACCGGATCAGCACCCACATTGACGACATCTTCGGCACCGAGGACGAATTTCGGCAGATGTGTGAGGTGGCCACCGCCCATGGCGGCACCATCATCGACGACATCGTGCCTGGTCACACCGGCAAAGGCGCCGACTTCCGGCTCGCCGAGATGGGCTACCGGGACTATCCCGGCATCTACCACATGGTCGAGATCGAGCCCGAGGACTGGCATCTGCTGCCCGACGCCCGGCCCGGTTGGGACTCAGCCAATCTGTCAGCCGAACAGGAGCAGGCACTCAGCGATGCGGGCTACATCGTGGGGGCGCTCCAGCGCGTGATCTTCCACGACCCCGGAGTCAAAGACACCAACTGGAGCGCCACGGTGCCTGTGCTCGGAGTCGACGGGGTCACCCGACGCTGGGTCTATCTGCACTACTTCAAGCAGGGCCAGCCCTCGATCAACTGGTTGGACCCGTCGTTTGCCGGCGTACGTCTGGTGTTGGGCGATGCTCTGCACTCCCTCGGCGATCTCGGCTCAGGCGGACTGCGCCTCGATGCCAACGGCTTCTTGGGTGTCGAGAAGAGCGTCGAGGGTCCGGCCTGGTCCGAGGGGCACCCCCTGTCGGAGGCGGCTAACCACTTCATCGCCTCGATGGTGCGCAAGGTGGGTGGGTTCACCTTCCAGGAACTCAACCTCACCGTCGACGACATCAAGCAGACCTCGGAGGCGGGCGCGGATCTGTCCTACGACTTCATCAACCGGCCCGCCTACCACCACGCTCTCGCCGTCGCGGACACCGAGTTCCTGCGGCTCACCTTGAGCATCGCTCGCGACTTCGGGATCGAAGCGCGCAGCCTGGTGCACGCGCTGCAGAACCACGACGAGTTGACCTATGAGTTGGTGCACTTCGCGACCTTGCACAAAGACGATCTCTTCGACTTCCGCGAGGAGCAGATTGCCGGTGGCGACCTCGCCGAACTGATCCGCGCCGAACTCACCTCGTCGCTGACCGCCCCGGCTGCGGCGTACAACTTGGTGTTCACCACCAACGGCATCGCCTCCACCACCGCCAGCGTGATCGCCGGAGCGCTTGGGGTGAGCGACCTGGAATCGATCGACGCTGAGCTGACCGCACGGATCAAGCGCGCGCACTTGCTGTTGGCAATGTTTAACGCCTGGCAGCCTGGGGTGTTTGCGCTTTCGGGTTGGGACCTGACCGGCATGTTGCCATTGCCTCGCGAACGAGTCGCGCACCTGCTCACCGACGGCGACACCCGCTGGATCCACCGCGCCGCCTATGACTTGATGGGCCACGCAGATCCGGACCAGCCATTTCCGGGGATGCCGCAGGGGCGCAGCCTCTATGGCACGTTGCCCGAGCAGTTGGCTGATCCGGAGTCGTTTGCGAGTCAGTTGGCCCAGATCATCGGCGTACGACGTGAGACCGGGATCGACATCGCCCGCCAGATCGACATCCCCGCGGTCTCCCACAAGGCGATGTTGGTGATGGTCCACGAACTCGGCGACGGCCGAACCCAAGCCACGGTCTTGAACTTCGGAAACGAAGAAATCACCGGCTCCGTCCGCTCCGAACACTTCGCCCCGGGCACGACCGCCGTCGACTTGGTCACCGGCGCGGAGGTGGGTGTGGTCGATGATCTCAACAGCTTCCCGATCACTTTGGCCGCCCACGCAGGGGTGGCGCTGGTGCTGCGGTAGGCCCCAGCTCAACCGACGGATGTCTCCACTCTGGTCGTCGAGCAGCGCCTGAAAGGCGCGTACGACGAGACGGCCACCACCAGCTGGCTTCGTCGTACGCTCACCTCCGGCTCGCTGCTCAGCCACCGACCACCACCGCTGGTTGAGCAGGCCCACAACAACCCGCTGGTTGAGCAGGCCGCGAAGCGGCCGTGACGAAACCAAGGCTGTGTGGCCGATCGGGATGCTCGTGCGCCACTATGACCACATGAGTCGCCCGGTGATCCTCAATGTCAGTCTGGCTGGGCCGGAGTTGGACTATGACAAGCAAGCCACACTGCTTGGCACCACGTTTCGGCTGGTCCGCAGAGGCACCGGCGGGAGCGTTGATGACGCGGTCGCGCTGATCGAGAAGTGGCGGCCGCGGGTGGCGGCGATCGCGTTCTCCGGGATGCGGGAGGCGATTGCCCTCGGCACCTTCGACGGTGACGCCGATGAAGCGAAGAAGGCCATCAAGGCCGCGTGCGGCGACGTACCGCTCACCGACGGCCACCGCCTCACCGATGTGTCTCAGGAGTGGGCGCTGCGGTCGGTGCAGGCCGATCTGCCGGGCTACTTCAGCAACGCCAGAGTGCTGGTCTTGGGCAGTGGCAACCACAAACGCACGGTCAAGGTGCTCGGCGAGTTCACCGACAACGTCGAACTGGTCGACCCGTTGGCTCATCTGGATTCCAAGGCCCTCGACGCCGCGGCTGCGCTGCTCGGGCTGGTCGGTGAGGTAGCCAAACTGCCGATGCAACTGATCCCAGGCCGCCTGCGGGAGCGGCTGACCGCACCTGCCGAATGGGTTAGTCACGAGTTGGCCCGACGTCAGACTCGCGACTGCGACGTCGTCGTTGCGTCGTACGACGAGCTCAACGGATTCGACCTCGAAGACCTAGCCGGCAAAACTCTGATCACCTCAGCCATCTCCCCGGAGCGGTTGGCCGAGCTGGAGAGTCGCGGGGTCGACCGGGTGATCGACACCACCCCGCAACCGTTCCGCCACGTGACCGTCGTGGCAGCCGTGCTGGAAGCGATCATGCTGGTCCGCGCCGGTAGCCCGAAACTGCGCTCGACTCAGTTGCTCAAGGCGATCCAGGAGGCCGGACTCGAGCCGCGCACGCTGCTCCCCAACGGTCCGCGTCGCAAGAGCCGGTTCGCGTTCGTGATTCACCCGCTCTCGACGCAGTACTTCCGCAAAGTCGAAGCCCTCGGCCTGCTCACCGAAGTTCCCGGGATGACCCGCGTGGTGGAGAAGGCGGCCGCCTATTTGCCGCCGTTCGTCTACAGCCACGTCACCGGGATCAAGTCGCCGACCGGCGCCGAGGTCGAGGGCTGGCTGATCACAGTCGGCGGCACCCCGAAGGAGTTGCTCGCCCACAGCCCGGAGTTCACCTACTCCCGACTGCTCGACGCGGCTGAAATCGCCCGCAAACTGGGGGCGCAGATCATGGGGTTGGGCGCCTTCACCAAGGTGGTCGGTGACGCTGGGGTGACGGTGGCCAAACAGGCGCCCCTGCCGGTGACGACCGGCAATTCCTACAGCGCTTCCGGCGCCCTCTGGGCAGCCCACCACGCGCTGCGCCGACTAGGCATCGCCGAGACTGACGGGCACGGCCGGCTGCGCGGCAAGACGATGGTCGTGGGTGCGACCGGGTCGATTGGGTCGGTGTGCGCGCGCCTGCTGGCGCTGGCCAGTGACGAGTTGTGGCTGGTCTCGCCTGAGGCCGCCAAACTGCTGGCCTTGAAGAGCGAGATCGAGGCCGACAACCCGCGCGCCGTGATCCACGTCGCGGCCTCACCCGACGAGCACCTAGGCGAGATGGACATGATCGTCACCGCCACCTCGGCGGCCGGGCAGAAGGTGCTCGACGTGATGGCGCTCAAGCCTGGCTGTGTGATCACCGACGTGGCT
>WBZP01000714.1_pt1 | contig 43708 bp, 41 predicted proteins | sample 5204301 | NCBI WGS metagenome assembly WBZP01 (sample SAMN12412401, study PRJNA552823) | activated sludge metagenome | isolation source: activated sludge from nitrification reactor of wastewater treatment plant... | place: USA: Pennsylvania | collected 2017
TGTCGTGCTGCGCACTCCGCAGGGCAACTTCACCGCCGTCGCGGGCACCACTGACCTGGACGCCCAGACGCCGCCGACCGCGAGCACCCGTTTCCGGATCGCGTCGAACACCAAGACGCTGACCGCAGCGCTCATCGTGCTCCTGGCCCAGGACGGGAAGCTGCGGTTCACCGATCCGGTCGCCGATTACGTGCCAAATGTACCCAACGGCAACGACATCACGATCGCTCAACTGCTCGAGATGCGCAGCGGGCTGTACAACTACACCGCCGATCCGGAGTTCGCGGCCGCCCTCGACGCCGACCCGGCCGGAACCTGGACGCCGGAAGAGGGTCTGGAGATCGCGTTCCGGCACCCACCGGAGTTCGCCCCTGGCCGGGAATACGAGTACAACAACACCAACTACGCCCTGCTGGGACTGATCGCCGAACGGGTGGGCGGGCACCCGCTCGCCGAACAGCTCCAGGATCGATTGCTCGGTCCGCTGGGTCTGCACCAGACGTCGCTCCCGGCCGCCGCCGACGCCGGGGCCATCCCCGCGCCGTTCTCGCACGGGTACATGTACGGCACCACCCGTTACGCACTCGCCGACGTCGAGTACCCCGCGGACCTGGCGGCCGCGGCGCGCGCCGGCACCCTTCGCCCCCTCGACTACACGGCGCAGAACTCCTCGTATGCCACCGCCGCCGGCGGGGCCATCTCCACCGCCGACGACATGGCGACCTGGATCCGCGCGCTGGTGTCGGGACGGGTGTTCAACGCCGACTACCAACAGCAGTGGCTGGCCAGCCCGCAGGCCGAGGATCCGGCACAACCCGACGGCCAGAAGTACGGGTACGGGATCTCCTATCAGCGGTTCGGTCCGCACGCGGCGATGTACTACCACGGCGGGGAACTGCCCGGCTTCAACTCGTTTATCGGATACGACCCGGAAAACGATGTGTCGCTGGTTATCTGGACGAACCTGACGTTGGCCCCGGACGGCCAGACCACCGCCAACGCCATGCTGCCGGCGATCCTCGACGAGGTCTACCCCGGTCTTGCGTTGACTTCGCCAACGCCGACCACTACGAGATAAACTCGCGCTCAACCACTTTCGTCGTCGGTGAGGTGTTCGTCGTCGGCGAGTAGTTCTTTGGGGTGGTGTAGTCGGTTGACTTCTGGTGGCCCGGTGCCGTCGGTCCACGCCAGCCGGCCCTCGTCGGTGATTTCGGTGGTGTAGGTGCCGTCGGTGGCGGCTTTGTGCGCGGGGCCGCAGGCGAAAAACAGCTTGTCGGCGTCGGTGGGCCCGCCGTCGACGAAATCGACCGGGGCGTGGTGGACCTCGGAGTGATAGCCGGGTACGTCGCAGCGGGGGTGGGTGCAGCCGTGATCACGCGCATAGCAGACGATGCGTTGATCCGGGGTGGCCAGTCGGTGGCTGCGCGCCAGGTAGATCGGCCGTTGGCTGTGGTTGTCGAAGACCACCAGGTAATGAATCGCGCCGGCGGCGGCCATGGTGATCAGGTCCCGCATCGGCAGGGTGGATCCACCGCCCGTGCGGGCCGGACCGGGCATGGGAAGCGACGGATCGGCCACCGCGGCCGCGGCCTGCTCCAACTCGGCCAAGGTCGCCATGGCGATCACGGTGACCGGCAGGCCGCGATGGGTGCCGAGCTGCCCGGAGGCCAGTGCCGTCCGAAAGCCCCAGGCGAACGCATCATGTAGCCGTTGGGATTTCGTGCGGGTGTCCGTCGTGGCGTCCACCACCGGCCGCTCGGAATCGGGCAGGTGATGGCCCGGCCGCACGGCCGCCGCGACGGCCTCGAAATAGGCCCGGGCCGCCGGGGTGAGGTGACCCGACAGCTTGCTCATGCCGTCGGGCCCCTGGCGGCCGAGCACCAGACCGCGACGATTCTGCCGGTCGACGTCATCGAAGAAGCCCTCGGGATTGAGCTCCTCGGCCAGCGTCCGTCCGACCGCGGTGACGAACAGGTGGTCTTCGGCCCGGGCGTGTCGCACGAGTGTCTTTTCGGCCCTGGCCCGCTGCTCGGCATCGACGGCCCTGGGCAGCAGGTCCATCGCCTTGCACACTTCGGTGATGTGGTCCTCGCCGACTGCGCCGGCCTCCACGGCCGCCCCCAACTCGGCGAGTTCGGCGGGCAGCGACTCCCCGCCCAGCGAGCGCCGCGGACAGATCCGGGCCGCGACCTTCATCCGGCGGGTCACCTCGGCCGCGGTGATCCGCAACCGGCGGCGCATCACATCACGCACCTTCACCCCCGACGGCAGCCCGGTGCCGTCGGGCCCGTCGGGCGGCTCGGCGATCTGCCCGAACACCCGATACATCAACCCCCGATTCACCCGCTCCTGGGCTTCGAGCCGCGCGGCCACCTCGACCCGAAACGCGGTCCCCACCTCATCGGTCGAGCACTCCCGCAACCGGGCCAACGCCGCATCGATGACATCCAACTCAGCCCGCACCCGCGCACGCGCCACCTCCGGCGGCAGGTAGGACGGAGCAGAAGACATAACCCCAGCCTATTAGCACAAATGTTCGAATCAAATGCCCGAACCTCCGGCTGTGGATGAAACCCGAACTGTGGACAACATTCCTGACTAATCCGGCCGGAAATGACACAATTGAGCCATGCGCATGTCGGCCAAAGCGGAATACGCGGTCCGCGCCATGATCCAGCTCGCCACCGAGGAGCCGGGTGTCCTGGTCAAGACCGATGATCTGGCCAAGGCCCAGAGCATCCCGCCGCAGTTCCTGGTCGACATCCTGTCCGACCTGCGCACCGACCGGTTGGTGCGCAGCCAGCGCGGCCGCGACGGCGGATATGAACTGGCAAAGCCGGCCGCACAGATCAGCATCGCCGACGTCCTGCGCTGCATCGACGGCCCGTTGGCCAGCGTCCGCGACATCGGCCTGGGCGACCTGCCGTACTCCGGCCCCACCGCTGCACTCACCGACGTGTGGCGCGCGCTGCGAGCGAGCATGCGATCCGTCCTGGAAAGGACCACCCTGCAAGACGTCGCGAAAGGTGAACTACCGAAACACGTCGCACAGATGGCCGACGATTACCGCGCCCAAGAATCGCGACGTGGCCATCTGGACTGAGCATGCCTGTCGCCCTGGGTTTTTCCGGAGGAGAACGACGCTACGACGCTGGCTCGTCCCGGCCGTATTTCGGGTTCCCGTCGTCGTCGAGCCAGTCGTTGACCGCGGTCCCGGTGATGGTGTTGTGCGAACCCGGGAGCACGGCCGTCGGCCGGTCCTCATAAGCGCGAACCATCTCGGCCGCCTTTTCCCTGGCCGAGTCGGTGACCTCGACCGGAGCATCGTTGGTATCCATGGCAGTAGGGCTGCCCGAATGTGTGCCCGCCGAAACCGGCCGCTCCGTAGACTTCGGCGGGCCGACACCGCCTGCAGATGGATGATCATGAAGCTGACCCGACGCACCGCCCTGGCCCTGAGCGCGACGTTGCCGGCGGTGGCGCTCGCCGGAACCGCACCGGCGCAGGCCGCATGCTCCGAGGTCGACGCGATGGCCGAGACCGTCTCGGACAAACTGTTCGGCGGCGACGGGCTCGCCCGGCCGGTCCCGCCGTCACCCGTGCCCTCGGATCTGGCCGCCGGCGTGGACCGGGCCCTGGTGCTCGGCGGCGGCGGAGAGTATTACATCGCCTGGTACTGCGGCTTCTTCCACGGTCTGCTCGAGCAGGGCGTCGACCCGGCCGGGCAGGCCGACATGGTCGTCGGAACCTCGGCGGGTGCGTACGCCGGATCGTCATTGGCCTCGGGCCACTTCCAGCATCTACGTTCGACGTTCGACTTCTTCGGCGAGTTCCCCGCCCGGTTCGCGAAGATGGCGCCGGTGTCCACGGCCAACGCCAGCCAGCAACGAGCCCGCGAGATCAACTTCAACGTCCGAACCGGAGACCCGGACGCCATCCGGGCCATCGGGCATGCCGCGCTGGCCGCCGACAACGCGGTCAACGGCAACTCGGTGGAACGGCTGGCCTGGTTGCTCACCGACGACAGTCAGACCGGTTGGCCGCCGGCGAAGATGTACACCACCGCCAACGACTGCTACACCGGTGAGCGGCTCGTGGTCGGTCGGGATGTGGCCGGGCGCAACGGAATTCCCCTGGCGCACGCCGCGGGCGCCAGCTCGTCGCTGCCCGGCGTCATCGGCCCGACCCTCCTTGGCCAGCGGTACTGCATGGACGGCGGCATCGCGAAGACCTGGGCGCACACCGACCTGGTGGCCGGGTCGAAGCGGGCCTTGGTCATCACACTGACCAACGGCTATGAAGGCAGCCTGCTCAGCGGGATCCCGCACAACATCCACAATGAGATCGACGCCCTCGAGGCCACCGGCACGCGCACGAAACTCATCATCGCCGGCACACCGCCCGGGGTTAACCTGCTCGACCCCGGCGAGATAGCACCCGCGTTGCACGCCGGCTACGACCGCGCCAAGACCGAGGCGGCCGGTATCCGGGAGTTCTTCGCGTGACGGCCCCCAATCGCGTGGAGGTGCTGGGCAACATCGGGCCCAACTGGTTCGCATCGGTGATGGGCACCGGAATCGTCGCGACCGCGGGCGCCACCCTGCCGGTGCACCTGCCGGGCCTGCGGGTGTTCACCGACATCGTCTGGGTGATCGCGGCGCTGCTGCTTTTCGTACTCATCGTCGTGGTCGGCGGGCACTGGCTGCGCAACCCGACGGTCGCGCGCAGCCACGCGCGCAACCCGCAGATGGCACATTTCTACGGCGCCGCCCCGATGGCGCTGCTGACCGTGGCGGCCGGTGCGCTGCTGGTCGGCCACGACCTGATCGGTACCCGCATCGCCGTCGACGTCGCCTGGGTGCTGTTTGCAGCGGGCACGGCCGGCGGTCTGTTCACGGCGGTGAGCATCCCGTTCCTGTTGTTCACCCAGCACAACATGGAGCCCGACTCGGCGTTCGGCGGGTGGCTCATGCCGGTGGTGCCGCCGATGGTGGCCGCGGCCACCGGCACGCTGCTGATCCCGCACCTGGCTCCCGGTACGGGTCGCCAAACCATGCTGTACGGGTGCTACGCGATGTTCGGCCTGTCCCTGGTGGCCTCGCTGATCATCATCTCGATGATCTGGAGCCGGTTGGCCCTCTATGGCACGTCGGGTACCGCGCGGGTGCCCACGCTGTGGATCGTGCTGGGACCACTGGGCCAGTCGATCACCGTGGCCGGCCTGTTGGGCACCCACGCGGCCCAGGCGGTCGCACCCGAAATCGCCCAGCCGATGGGAGCTTTCGCGATCCTGTTCGGCGTTCCGGTGTGGGGTTTCGCGGTGTTGTGGATCGCGCTGGCCGCGACCTTGACGCTGCGAACCTTACGGCGCGGCATGCCGTTTGCGCTGACCTGGTGGAGCCTCACCTTCCCGGTCGGCACCTTCGTCACCGGCACGACGCAACTGGCGGTCCACACGCAGTTACCCGCGTTCCGCTATGCCGCGGTGGTCGCCTACGCCGGTCTGCTGAGCACCTGGGTACTGGTGGCCATCCGCACCACGCGTGGCAGCCTCCGGGGCAACCTGTTCCAGCCGCCGCCGAGCGGCGGCCCGGTCCGGGCGCACAAGGATCCAGTCCGATGATGTTTGCTGATAACTGGCATACCGAGTCGCGAACGCCGCCCCCGTACAGGAGTGTTCCGAATCGACAATATGCAGTTCATGGAGTGAATTGTGCACGTCCGTATACTGGTTCCATGGGTTCGCTGAAGGTCAATGCCGCATGCCTCGAGACGCTTGCTGAGTTATGCCGCAGCTGGTCTGAGGAAGCCGGTTCCACGATCACGCCGGTCACTCCGGGCATTTCCGTCCAGGCCAGCTCGGCTGCCGTCGTCGCCGTGCACGCCAACGCCGCGCGCACTGCCGCCATGCTGGGCGCCCGCATGCAGGAGAACGCGGCGCACCTGTCGGCCGCCGGCGCGGCGTTCGCCGACAACGAACAGGCCGGCGTCGCCGGGTTCGACGCGCTGGGCGGGGCGGCAGTGTGACTCCATCGCTGACCCAGGTGCGGGCCTGGGATACCCAACACCTGACCGAGGCCGCCGAGCAGTGGACGGCGTCGGCCAACACCTGGGAGCACACCTTCACCCAGTACACCCACCACGTGGGTAGTCCTGGCGGTGCGCCCTGGGACGGCGCTGCTGCCGAGGCCGCCCAGCAGCGCGCGCAATCGGATCGCATCATCGTCGTCGGATTCGTGGACCAGCTCCATGACGCCGTCGCGGCGGCCAACGCCGGTGCAACCCAGATCCAGGCCGCCAGGACTGCCGCGCTCCAGGCCGTCGCTGACGCGCAGGCCGACGGCTTCACCGTCGGCGACGACTTCTCGGTCTCCAGCCACGATTCCGGCTCCTGGGATTACCTGAGCGCGCGACAGGCCAAGGCGGAACTGCATGCGCAGACCATCCGGAAGGCGGTAACCGAACTGGTCGCCACCGACACGCGTGTGGCAACCCACGTGCACGACGCAGCTGCGGGCCTCGACGCCGTCAAGTTCGTCGAATCGGGCGGTGTGGGCGTACCCGAGGCGCCTGCGCCCGAACAACCTCCCGCCCCGCCCCAGGCCGGTCAGCCCGTGCCGCCGGGGACACCGTTCGTCGGCGACGAGAACTTCGGGCACTGGGAGAACCTGCCCACGCCGCCGCCCTATGTCGGTGCGAAGCCGCCCCCGCTTGCCTCGCAGTACCGGCCATTCCCGGACGGCACTCCGGAGAAATTGGGTGGTACCACAGGGATGTACACGCCCGGCAAGAACTGGATCACCGATGACCAAGCGCCTGCGGCGCAACTGCAGGAGGCCTACCGATTCCGGATCGCGGGCAACGAAGCCACCACATACACCCGGATGGTCAACGAGAACGGACGTTGGCAGCAGCAGCGGTGGGTGGCCAATGTTTATGAATATCAACGTAATACGCAGGTCCTGTTCGGCGGATCGGATGTGGCCAAGATGCACGACGGCAGCGGAACCGGCGATCTCGGCGGATTGGGCCCGTTCGTGAACATCGATCACGACTGGAAGCCCATATCCCTGCATCAGATCGCCGGTCTGTCGGCCAAGAACTTCGACATCACCTACTACCTGCCCGACGGATGCGGCGGCCAGGTCACCTTCGAAGGTGGCGTCGTGCCACGGGTGCCCGGCGCCCCGGTCCCGATTCCGGTGATGACGGCGGCGCCGTGACGCGACGCAACATGGTCATCGCGTTGGCCGCCGTGGCGATAGCGGTAGCGGCCGCCGCGATCTGGTTCCGGACCAGTCGCCCACCGACCGACTGCGAGATCGCCCGGCAGATGATCGAGTACAACAATTCTCACGTCGCGGAGATCAAATCGAAGACCGACCCCGACCGCGGGATCGAGCCGTCAGTCGACGACTACCGGCCGTGGGCGCAACGCATGCACGACTACGCTGATCGGATCCACAGGGCTGACGTCAGCGCACCGGCGCATCGGCTGGCCGCGGACGCGGATCGGATGGTCGCCCTGGTACAACAGGCGCGCTCCGACGCAGAGCCGGGCGGCGATCCGGGCGGCGCGCCGTCCTCCGAGCAGCAATACGTGGAGCTTTCCAAGGATTTCCAGACCAACATGGCAGCGCTGGACGCCGCCTGCCCGGCGAGCTGACCGGCTGACCCGGTCCTGCCCCGGCAGCCTCGCCGTCGTGCCAGAATCGCGGGCGTGCGTGTAGGGATGACGATGCCGGTGATGGAGCCGGACCTGGACACCGCGATGCTGCGGACGTGGGCGCGGGCCATCGACGATGGACCCTTCTCTTCGCTGGCCTGGGGTGAACGGATCGCGTTCACCAACCCCGACAGCCTCACCCTGCTGGGCGCGCTGGCGGCCTGGACCGACAGGGTCGAGTTGGTGACGACGGTGATCGTGCCCCAGTTGCACGACCCGGTGATGTGCGCCAAGGCGCTGGCCACCGGTGATCTGCTGTGCGGCGGCCGGCTGACCGTCGGCATCGGCGTGGGTGGCCGGCACGAGGACTACCACGCGGTGAGCGCGGATCCCAAGACCCAGACGATGCGGGCGATGGCCGAGCGTGTCGCGGTGATGCGTCGGGTCTGGGGCGGCGAGAAGCTGACCGGGTCGGTGCTGCCCGTCGGTCCCGCGCCCGTGCAGCACGGCGGCCCGCGCCTGCTGGTCGGCACCATCGGGCCGAAGACGGTGCGCAGTGCCGCGGCCTGGGCCGACGGGCTGGCGGGCATCTCCATGGACCTCGACACCGCCAAGGAGAATGCACTGTTCGACGTGGCACGCGAATCATGGTCGCAGGCGGGCAAATCCGCGCCGCACCTGGCGACATCGTTCTGGTTTGCGCTGGGCGAGCCCGGCTCCGCGCGGGATCAGGTGCGCCGGCACCTGTTGCGGTACATGAACTGGATACCCGCCGAGTATGTCGAGGCCATCGCACCCACCACCGGCTCGGCCGGCACCGAGGACGACCTGGCCGCCCAGCTACGGGCCTTCGAGGCCATCGGTGCCGACGAAATCCATCTCATCCCAACGAGTTCCGATATCGATCAGCTTCGGTGTGCCGCCGACGTCGCAAAGGATTTCGCATGACCGCACCCTTCGGCGCCTACCAGTACGAAATCTACTTCCAGGGACTCACCGGCGTCCTGCCCAAGCTGCCGATGTCCTACGCCGAACTCGAGGCCCGCGCCCAACACGCGCTGTCGCCGTCGGTCTGGTCCTATGTCGCCGGCGGGGCCGGCGACGAACGCACCCAGGACGTCAACGCGACCGCCTTCAACAACTGGGGGCTGATGCCCCGGATGCTGGTCGGCGCCACCGAGCGCGACCTGTCCGTCGAACTGTGGGGAAAGCGTTGGCCCGCACCGATCTTCATGGCACCCATCGGCGTCATCGCGCTGTGCGCCCAGGATGGCCACGGCGACCTGGCGACCGCCCGGGCCGCCGCCCGGACCGGTGTGCCGATGTGCGTCTCCACCCTGGTCGAGGACCCCATGGAGGACGTCGCCGCCGAATTCGGCGACACCCCAGGACTTTACCAACTCTACTGTCCCACCGACCGCGACATCGCCGAAAGCCTGGTGCACCGCGCCGAAGCGGCCGGCTACGCCGGAATCGTCGTCACGCTGGACACCTGGATCCCCGGCTGGCGTCCCCGCGACCTGTCGACCTCGAACTTCCCCCAGTTGCGCGGACACTGCCTGGCCAACTACACCAGCGACCCGGTGTTCCGGCAGAAGGCCGGCCTGGCCGACGGCGCCGACGCCCGCGACGCGGTCATGTACTGGGCGAGCGTCTTCGGGAAATCGCTCACCTGGGCCGACCTGACCTGGCTGCGGTCGCTGACCACACTGCCGCTGATCCTCAAGGGCATCTGCCACCCCGAGGATGCCCGGCGCGCAATCGATTACGGCGTCGACGGCATCTACTGCTCCAACCACGGCGGTCGGCAGGCCAACGGGGGGTTGCCCGCGATCGACTGCCTGCCCGACGTGGTGGCCGCCTCCGGTGACCTGCCGGTGCTGTTCGACTCCGGCATCCGCTCCGGCGCCGACATCGTCAAGGCACTGGCCCTGGGCGCCAGCGCCGTCGGCATCGGGCGGCCCTACGCCTATGGGCTGGCGCTGGGCGGCGTCGACGGCATCGTGCACGTGCTGCGTTCGCTGCTCGCCGAGGCCGATCTGATCATGGCGGTCGACGGGTATCCGACGCTGGCCGATCTGACGCCCGAGGCGCTGCGACGCGTGAACTGAGCTCGCCGGTACGGCTCAGCCGATGGTCGCCGAAGACGCTGCGCGGGTGAGGTTTTCGCCCGTCCGCGGATCGAACAGATGGATCCGGGCGGTGTCGAGCCAGATATCGGCCCGGCTGCCCGGCGCCACCTGGCTCGCCGGATCGAGCTCCACGCAGATCTGGGTCCGCAGGTGCTCGCTGTCCAGGTCGTTGGCCAGCTGCGCCAGCTGTGCGGAGATGTCGGCCGGTGCGTCGTAGGGCACGAATGCGTACTGCTCGTTGCCCAGCCATTCGGTCACATCCACGTCGGCGGCGAAGGTCGCACCGCGGGCGGCCGTCGCCGGATCGACCAGGCCGGCGTCCTCGAAGCTGCCCGGCCGGATTCCCGCGATGAAGACCGTGTCCGTGCCGCCCAGGTGCTCCCAGTCGCTGCGCAGCGGCACCGAGACGAACGGCAGTTCCAGTTGATCACCGTGGATGCGGGCGGGCACGAAGTTCATCGGCGGGGAGCCGATGAATCCTGCGACGAACAGGTTGACGGGATTCTCGTAGAGCTCCCGGGGTGTCGCGACCTGTTGCAGCACACCCTTTTTCAGAACCGCCACCCGATCGCCCAGGGTCATCGCCTCGGTCTGGTCGTGGGTGACGTACACCGTCGTCACCCCGAGCCGACGCTGCAGGCGCAGGATCTCGGTGCGCATCTGGCCGCGCAGCTTGGCGTCCAGGTTGGACAGCGGCTCGTCGAACAGGAAAGCGTCCGCCTCACGCACGATCGCCCGGCCCATCGCGACCCGCTGGCGCTGCCCGCCGGACAGGTTGGCCGGCTTGCGGTCCAGGTGCTCCTGCAGTTCCAGGGTGCGCGCGGCGTCCTCGACGCGTTGCCGGATCTCGGTGTCCGACAGCTTGCCCGACAACCGCAGCGGGAAGGCGATGTTCTCGAACACCGTCAGGTGCGGGTAGAGCGCGTAGTTCTGGAACACCATGGCCAGGTTGCGATCCCGCGGCGCGAGGTCGTTGACCCGCCGGCCGCCGATCGATATCTCACCCGAGGTGATGTCTTCCAGGCCGACGATCATCCGAAGCAGGGTGGACTTGCCGCACCCGGACGGGCCGACCAGGATCATGAACTCGCCGTCGGCGATGTCGAGGCTGACGTCGTTGACGGCGGGGTAGCCGTCGCCGTACCGCTTGACGATGTTGCGCATCGAGATTTCGGCCATCGTTATCCCTTCACCGCTCCGGAGGTCAGGCCCGCGACGATCCGGCGCTGGAAGATCAGCACCAGGATCACCACGGGGATCGTCACGACGACTGAGGCCGCCATGACGTAGGGCACCGCCGACTGGAAGTACGACGCGCCCTGGAAGAAGGCCAGCGCCGCCGGGACGGTGCGGGCGTTGTCGGTCGAGGTCAGCGAGATCGCGAACAGAAAGTCGTTCCAGCAGAAGAAGAACGTCAGGATCGCCGTGGTGAACACACCCGGTGCCGCCAGCGGGACGATGACCTTCCGGAACGCCTGCCACGACGTGGCGCCGTCCACCTGGGCGGCGTGCTCCATCTCCCAGGGGATCTGCCGGAAGAACGCCGACAGCGTCCAGATCGACAGCGGCAGAGCGAATGTCATGTAGGGGATGATCAGGCCGATCCAGGTGTCGTAGATGCCCAGATTGCGCCACATGTTGAACAGCGGGCCCACCAGCGCCGCCTGCGGGAACATCGCGATCGCCAGCGCCAGCGACAGCAGCACCTTCTTGCCCGGGAAGTCCAGGCGGGCGATCGCGTAGGCCGCGAACATCGCGATGACCACCGACAGCAGTGTCGCGATCAGGGCGATGCCGATCGAGTTGATCAACGCCCGGGTGAACAGCGGCTGGTGGAAGACTTCGGAGAAGTTGTCGAAAGTCCATGAGGTGGGCAGGAACTGGGGCTTGCCCGACACGATGTCCGATGCCGGTTTGACGGCCAGCATGATCATCCACAGCAGCGGGAAGAAGCTGTAGACGACGATGACGACGCCGGCGATCGTCCACCAGCGCGTGGATTTGGAGGTGCTCATTCGTCGCCCCTCACCTGTGACAGGTCGGTCTTGAACACTTTTATGAAGATCCAGGCGATCAGCACCACCGACAGGAACAGCAGCACCGAGACCGCCGACCCCATACCGAGATTCACCAGTGTGACGTTCTGCCGGTAGGCCAGGAACGAGATGGTCTCGGTGTTGTTCGCGCCGCCCGTCATCACGAACGGGTTGTCGAAGATCCGCCAGGCGTCCAGGGTGCGGAACAGCAGGGCCACCATGATCGCGGCCTTCATGTTCGGCAGCGTGATCTTCCACAGCCGCTGCCAGGCCGTGGCCCCGTCGACCGCGGCGGCCTCCTGCATGTCCTCGGGCACCTGCACCAGGCCGGCCAGCAGCAGCAGCGAGATGAACGGCGTCGTCTTCCAGATCTCCGACAGGCAGATCACGAACAGCGCCGACCAGCGCTCACCGAACCAGTTGAAATCGCCCAGGTGCAGCCAGCCGTTGACGAAGCCGGAGTCGATCGCGAACCCGTAGCGCCAGATGAACGCCGACACCACGGTGACGATGCCGTACGGGATCAGGATCGCGGTCCGCATCAGGCCGCGGCCGCGGATGATCCGCAGCATCACGTAGGCGAACATGAAGCCCACCACCAACTCGATGGCGACCGTGACGACGGTGATGAACAGTGTGGTCCCAAAGTTGTTCCACCACAACGGATCCGTCAGGATCACCGCGTAGTTCCGCAGGCCGACGAAGCTGCGCCCGGCGGGATCGGTCAGCCGGTAGTTGTACAGCGACAGGAACAGCGCGTAGACGAGGGGATAGGCGGTCACCAGGAGCATGACCACGTACGACGGCAGGGTCAGCCACGTTCCGAGGCGGCGTTCGCCCCGCAGCCGGTTGCTGACCGTGGCCCGGTGCGAGGCAGCGGGTTTGGGGGACTTGGCCCGCTCGACGGTCGTCACAGCAGTCGCCTTCCGTTGAGCACGTCGGCCATGAATTGGTCCGTCCGCTGCGGCGTGTCACTGTTCACCGACGCCGGCGGATGCCAGGTCTGGACCACCGAACCGGTGACGTCGACGTAGTACGGCGTGAGTGGCCGGGGGCCGCCTGTGCCGATCGAATCCCGGATCAGGTCGGCATTCGGGTACTTGTCGCGAACCTGGGGATCGTTGTAGGACGCCTCATACGGCGACGGTTCACCTTCGTCGAGCATGTACTGGGTGGCCTTCGGCAGCGCGTTGACGCACTCCACCAGTTGGACCGCCAGGTCGGGATGGCGGGTGTAGGCGCCGATGGCCAGGTTCGCGCCGCCCAGTGGCGGCTGACTCGGCTTGTCGGGGAACACGCGTGGGTAGCGCGCCCAACCGATGTCGTCGACCACGTCCTGACTCAGCGTGCCCTCCTCGACGGCGCTGCGCGCGGCGGCCAGCACATAGGGCCAGTTGAGCATGAACATGCCGTTGTCGCCCTGGAAGGTGGCCCGCGCCTGCTCTTCCTTCGCGGTCGACAGATCCGCGGCCGCCGCGGGGGAGCGGGCGAGGTTGCCGATGATCTCGGCGGCCTTCGCCCCGGCCTCGCTCGCCAGGCTCGGGGTGGCGTTGCGCCCGGCCTCGGGGTTGGTGATGATCTGTCCGCCCGCCCCGAGCACGAGAGCGTTGATCCACACCATGTAGCCCTCGTATCGCGCTCCCTGGACGGAAACCCGTTTGCCTTGGGACACAGCCGCTTTGATCATCTCGTCCCAGGTGAACTCCGGGCTCTCCGGATTCACCCCGGCGGCCGCGGCCAGTGACTTGCGGTACCACAGCAGCTGGGTGTTGGTCTTGAAGGGCGCGGCGTAGAGGGTGTTCTTCCACATGCCCGTCGCCACCGGGGCGGACAACATCCCGTCGGTGAGCCGCTGTGTCTCGTCGGTGGTGAACGGGCGCAGGAAGCCGGCGTTGGCGAACTCGGCGGTATAGACCACGTCGGTGCTGAGCACGTCGATCGAGGTGTCCTTGGCGGCCAGCCGGCGGACCAGTTGCTCACGCTGCTGGGTGGCGTCGTTGGGCAGTGTCTCAACCCGGACGCGGTAGGCGCCGCCCGACGCCGTGGCACAGTCCTGCGCGCGCGTCACCGCGCCGCCGTTGTCGGGCATCGCGAACCAGGTGAGCACCGGCGTGCCGCCGTCACCGCCGCCACAACCGGACAGTGCCGTCGCCACGAGGACACCGGCGGCGGCGGAGGCGGCCAGTTGCCGAAGTTTCGCCATCGAACCTCCAGGACGTGAGTTGCGGTCACCTGCTGTTTGACTCGGGTAAGTGTGGCACAGTTCATAGTCCGCGCAGTGACCCCTACCGGCGTGTACGCATCCGGGTACGGCCCCCGCGCGGCCCGGTGAAACCCGCTCGTCGGTGAGGATTTGATGAACAAGTCTTGGTGGGAGACCGCCGTCGTGTACCAGGTGTACATCCGCAGCTTCGCCGACGGCAACGGCGACGGCATCGGTGACATCGCGGGTCTGCGATCCCGGCTGCCCTATCTGTCGGCGCTGGGGATCGACGCGGTATGGGTCAACCCGTGGTACCCGTCGCCCATGGCCGACGCCGGGTACGACGTCGCCGACTACCGCGCCATCGAACCGACGTACGGAACCCTGGCGGAGGCCGAGGAGTTCGTCGCCGACGCCCATGCGGCCGGGATCAAGGTGTTGCTCGATATCGTTCCGAACCACACGTCGGATCACCACGACTGGTTCCGGGCCGCCCTGGCCGGTGAGCCGGGTGCGCGGGAGCGGTACCTGTTCCGGCCCGGCCGGGGTGAGTTACCGCCGAACGACTGGCAGAGCGTGTTCGGCGGCCCGGCGTGGACGCGTGTCGAGGACGGGTTGTGGTACCTGCATCTGTTTGCGCCCGGGCAGCCCGACCTCAACTGGATGAACCCCGATGTGCGCGACGAGTTCGAGAAGGTGCTCGAATTCTGGTTCGACAAAGGCGTCGACGGTTTCCGGATCGATGTCGCGCACGGTCTGGTGAAGGCCGAGGGGCTGCCCGACCGTGGGGTCGTCACCGAGGGCGTGCAGCACAACCAGGCGCATCCGGCCTGGGATCAGGACGAGGTGCATGAGATCTACCGGGGTTGGCGTGCGGTAGCGAATCGCTATGCACCGGAACGGATTTTCATCGCCGAGGCATGGGTGCCCGGCAACGAGAGGCTGGCCCGGTACCTGCGTTCCGATGAACTGCACACCGCATTTCAGTTCGACTTCCTGCGGGCGCCGTGGCGTGCCTCGAGCCTGCGGAGCGTCGTGCAGGACGCGATGTCGGCGGCCGCCTCCGTCGGCGCCCCACCGACCTGGGTGCTGTCGAACCACGATGTGACCAGAACGGTCACCCGCTATTCGCGTTCGCAGCCCGACGGGCTGGTGGAGACCGACTGGGAGCGGGCGCGCTGGGCGGAGGAGGATGCCGACCACGAACTCGGCCGGCGGCGGGCGCGGGCATGTGCGCTGCTGCAATTGGCCTTGCCCGGAACGGCTTACATCTATCAGGGCGAGGAACTGGGTCTCGAGGAGATCGAGGATCTTCCCGACGACGTCCGTCAGGACCCGACCTGGGTCCAGTCGGGTTTCACCGATGTCGGCCGCGACGGCTGCCGGGTGCCACTGCCGTGGTCGGGTTCGTCCGTGCCGTACGGCTTTTCGCCGAATGCGACCACCACAACCTGGTTGCCGCAGCCCGGCCATTGGGGGTCGTACACGGTGGCCGCTCAGCAGGACGATCCCGACTCGTTCCTGAACCTCTACCGTGCCGCGCTGGCGCTGCGCCCGATTCGGTGGGTGGATGCCGGGGCGGTGAGGTGGCTGGCCGGTCCACCCGGTGTCCTGGCCTTCGCCCGCGGCGACGTGCAGTGCTGGGTGAACACCGGCGACGTCGGCGTCGACCTGCCCGACGGCTGCGACGTGCTGTTGGCCTCGGCGCCCGGCGTCGGGTCGGTGCTGCCGCCCGATGCGGCGGCCTGGCTGGCCGCGGCGTGCGACAGTTAGGGCATGTCGCAGCCCTCGACCCGGGTCTCTCGGCTACCCGAAAAGCAGGTCAGCTCCCGGGATGCGTTGTTCGCGTTGCTCGACAGCACTCCGTTGGCCACCGTCGCGTTGACGCGTGCCGGTCATCCGGTGATCTTTCCGACCGGCTTCGCCCGCGTCGGTGACGAGCTGGTGATCCACGGCTCCACCGGATCGCCGTGGCTGCGCGCGCTCTCCGAGGGGGCCTCGGCAGCCGTGTCGGTCACCACGCTCGACGGAATCGTGGTGGCCCGCAGCGGGTTCGAATCGTCGTTCCACTACCGCAGTGCCGTGCTGTTCGGCGTCTTCGAGCGGGTTCCAGATGACGCGAAGGCGCGCTGCCTCGAAAAGCTGACGGACAAGTTCATTCCCGGCCGCGTCGCCGAACTGCGCGCCAGCACGCGCAAGGAACTCGCGGCGACGCTCGTGCTGCGCATGGCGATTGGCGACGGAAACTGGTCACTGAAGGTCAGTGACGGCTGGCCCGACGATCCGCCCGAGGACGTCGAAGCCGGGGTGTGGGCCGGCGTCATCCCGATGTCGGTGAGTTTCGGTGACCCGCAACGCGCGCCGGATTGCCCCGCGGACATTCCGGTACCGGAGTCGGTGCGGGTGAAGACTCGGTAGCGGTCATACCGTTTCTCGACGCGGGCGGAGAGGCCGAGCGCTCGCAGTGCCTCCGGTCGGCGATGAATCGTCGGAAACGGCCAATCGGAGCGGGCTCGCGGCCCACAATCGACGAAGGACTCGTGCGAGCTGACCGGGGGATTCGATGGGTCCACGGAGGAAGGGGCATGAAGGTATACATCGCAACGGGACTGACCCTGCTGGCAGTGAGTACATCTGCGGTGGCCCACGCCGACGGCCTGAGCGTGGTCTTCAGTCCGGGAATCGGATCGCTGTCGGTGGCCGTCACCGACACGACGAACTACGCCGCCCAGAACTGCGGCTACACCGCCACCCCGCAGCAACCGACGCTGCTGAAGCCGGTGTCGCGCACGTTCACCGTGCCGCGCGCGGGAACGACGACCCTGGTTTTCCCCGGTGCTCAGACTTTCACCGTCTGGGACGTCAGGATCAACTGCGACTTCTTTGGCATCGACGCAACGGTCGGAATGGATCCGCCCCCACCCGGCTCCGTGGCAACTCAGATGACCTATTAGGAGGCCGGTGACGACTCCGACGCGAAGCTGAGCGTGGATCGGAACTCACGACTGTCGGTGCGGGCACGTATCGGTGCTGATCAGATGGTGCCCCCGGCAGGATTCGAACCTGCGGCCTTCTGCTCCGGAGGCAGACGCTCTATCCCCTGAGCTACGGGGGCGTGGTGTGAACCACCGCGCCAATGGGCCTGCTCAGACTAACGCATCCCCGGGCCCGCTCCCGCATCGGTAAACGGTTTCGGGCGCCGACCACGTAGACCATAGGATGAACCCTCGTGACCCCCGCTGATCTGGCTGAGCTGCTGCGGACCACCGCGTCCGCGGTGCTCGCCGAGCACGATCTCGACCCCGCCGCGCTTCCGGAAGCGGTGACCGTCGAGCGTCCGCGCAACCCCGAGCACGGTGATTACGCCACCAACCTGGCCCTGCAGGTCGGCAAGAAGGTCGGCGCCAACCCGCGCGAACTGGCCGGCTGGCTGGCCGACGCGCTCACGAAGGCCCCGGGTATCGCGGAGGCCGACGTGGCCGGTCCCGGCTTCGTCAATCTGCGCCTGGACGCGGCGGCGCAGAACGTCCTGGTCGACAACATCCTGGCGGCCGGCGCCGGCTACGGCACCGCCACCGACCTCGGCGACCTGGTGATCAACCTGGAGTTCGTCTCGGCCAACCCCACCGGCCCCATCCACATCGGCGGCACCCGCTGGGCCGCGGTCGGCGATGCGCTGGGCCGGGTGCTGGCCAGCCAGGGCGCCGCGGTCACCCGGGAGTACTACTTCAACGACCACGGCGCCCAGATCGACCGGTTCGCCCGCTCCCTGATGGCTGCCGCCAACGGTGAGCCGACCCCGGAGGACGGTTACGCCGGCGAGTACATCAACGACATCGCCGCCCAGGTGCTCGCGAAGGCGCCCGATGCGTTGTCCCGGCCCGCCGACGAACAGCAGGAGACGTTCCGGTCCATCGGCGTGGACTTGATGTTCGGTCACATCAAGGAGTCGCTGCACGAATTCGGCACCGACTTCGACGTTTTCACGCACGAGGACTCGATGCACACCTCGGGCCGGGTGGACCAGGCGATCGCGCGGCTGCGGGAAAACGGCAAGATCTACGAAAAGGACGGTGCGACCTGGCTGCGCACCACCGACTACGGCGACGACAAGGACCGTGTCGTCATCAAGAGTGACGGCGAGCCGGCCTACGTCGCCGCCGACATCGCCTACTACGTCGACAAGCGCGAGCGTGGCTTCAACCTGTGCATCTACATGCTCGGCGCCGACCACCACGGCTACATCGCCCGCCTGAAAGCGATCGCCAGTGCGCTCGGGGAGGACCCGGACACCGTCGAGGTGCTCATCGGCCAGATGGTCAACCTGGTCCGCGACGGCCAGCCGGTCCGGATGAGCAAGCGCGCCGGCACCGTCATCACGCTCGACGATCTGGTCGACGCCCTCGGCGTGGACGCCGCCCGGTACGCGCTCATCCGGTCCTCGGTGGACACCTCGATCGACATCGATCTCGCGCTGTGGTCCAGCGCATCCAGTGAAAACCCGGTCTACTACGTGCAATACGCGCACGCCCGGCTGTCGGCACTGGCCCGCAACGCGGCCGAACTCGGCCTGATCCCCGACACCGCGCACCTGGATCTGCTGACCCACGACAAAGAGGGAACCCTGATCCGGAACCTGGGCGAGTTCCCCCGCGTGCTGAAAACCGCTGCGGCCCTTCGGGAACCGCATCGGGTCTGCCGCTACCTCGAGGACCTCGCCGGGGACTACCATCGGTTCTACGACTCCTGCCGGGTGCTGCCGATGGGCGACGAGCCGGCGGGAGATCTCCATCGGGCCCGCGCGGCGCTGTGCCAGGCCACCCGGCAGGTCATCGAGAACGGCCTGAGCATCCTCGGTGTCTCCGCACCGGAGCGGATGTGAACGTACACCCGGCCGGGCCGCGCCACGCCGAAGAGATCCATCACGGCGGCGCGCCCGCCAAACCACTCACGTCCCGGGAACTGCTATTCCTGGCCCCGGATGTGTGGCCGCGCAACCTGATCCGCGGCGCCGACGGCGAGGTGTCGGTCGCCGGGGTCCGGGTCACCGACCTCGCTCGCGACTACGGCACGCCCCTTTTCGTCATCGACGAGGACGATTTCCGGTCGCGCTGCCGGCAGATGGCGGACGCGTTCGGCGGTGGTGAGAACGTCCATTACGCCGCCAAGGCGTTCCTGTGCAGCGAGGTCGCCCGCTGGATCGACCAGGAGGGCCTGTCGCTGGATGTATGCAGCGGCGGCGAACTCGCGGTTGCGTTGCACGCCGGCTTTCCACCCGATCGGATTGCGCTGCACGGCAACAACAAGTCCATCGCCGAACTGACCACGGCCGTGAAATCCGGAGTCGGCCACGTCGTGGTCGACTCGATGACGGAGATCGAGCGACTCGACGCCATCGCCGGTACGGCCGGGGTCGTGCAGGACGTGCTCATCCGCGTCACCGTCGGCGTGGAGGCGCACACCCACGAGTTCATCTCGACGGCGCACGAGGACCAGAAGTTCGGCTTGTCGCTGGCGGGCGGGGCGGCGATGGCGGCGGTCCGGCGCGTCTTCGAGACCCAGAACCTTCGCCTGGTCGGCCTGCACAGTCACATCGGCTCGCAGATCTTCGATGTGGACGGCTTCGAGGTCGCCGCGCACCGCGTGATCGGACTGTTGCGCGACGTGGTCGCCGAATTCGGCGTGCCGAAGACCGCCCAGATCGCCACCGTGGACCTCGGCGGCGGGCTGGGCATTTCGTATCTGGCACAAGATGATCCACCGCCGGTCGAAGATCTGGCCGCCAAGCTGACCAATATCGTCCACACCGAGTCCGCCGCCGTGGGATTGCCGACCCCGCGACTGGTGGTCGAACCCGGCCGCGCGATCGCCGGTCCCGGCACCGTGACGATCTACGAGGTCGGCACGGTCAAAGACGTGGCGATCAGTCAGACCGCCAGTCGGCGCTATGTCAGCGTCGACGGCGGGATGAGCGACAACATCCGCACCTCGCTCTATGGCGCCGAATACGACGTGCGGCTGGTCTCCCGCGCCAGCGACGGCGAGGCGAAGCTGGCCAGAATCGTCGGGAAGCACTGTGAGAGCGGCGATATCGTCGTCCGGGACGCCTGGGTGCCCGACGATGTGGTTCCCGGTGACCTGCTGGCCGTCGCGGCCACCGGTGCCTACTGCTATTCGATGTCGAGCCGGTACAACATGTTGGGCCGGCCCGCGGTGGTCGCGGTGCGCGACGGGAAGCCACGTTTGATCCTGCGCCGCGAGACGTTCGATGATCTGTTGAGTCTGGAAGTGAGGTGAGCCATGGCCGCCAGGGAGAATGAAGAAAAGCCGGTCGGTGTAGCGGTGTTGGGTCTGGGCAACGTCGGCAGCGAAGTCGTCCGGATCATCGAGGACAGCGCCGACGATCTGGCGGCCCGCATCGGTGCGCCGCTGGTGTTGCGCGGTGTGGGGGTGCGCACGGTCGGCGCGGACCGCGGTGTGCCGGCCGAGTTGCTCACCGCCGACATCGACGAGCTGGTGTCCAGGCCCGACGTCGACATCGTCGTCGAGGTGATGGGCCCGGTGGAGCCGGCGCGCAACGCGATCCTGGCGGCGCTGGAGGGCGGCAAGTCGGTGGTGACCGCGAACAAGGCGCTGCTGGCACAATCGACCGGGGAGCTCGCGCAGGCGGCCGAACAAGCCCACGTCGACCTCTATTTCGAGGCCGCGGTCGCCGGGGCCATCCCGGTGATCCGCCCGCTCACCCAGTCGCTGGCCGGTGACACCGTGCTGCGGGTGGCCGGAATCGTCAACGGCACCACCAATTACATCCTGTCGGCGATGAACGACACCGGCGCCAGTTACGACAGCGCGCTGGCCGATGCCAGTGCGCTCGGCTATGCCGAGGCCGATCCGACCGCCGACGTGGAGGGCTACGACGCCGCCGCCAAGGCCGCGATCCTGGCCTCCATCGCCTTCCACACCCGCGTCACCGCCGACGACGTCTACCGCGAGGGCATCACGAAGGTCACCGCGGAGGACTTCGCGTCGGCGAAAGCGTTGGGCTGCACCATCAAACTGCTGGCCATCTGTGAGCGCATCACCACCGACGACGGTCAGGAACGGGTGTCCGCGCGGGTCTACCCGGCGCTGGTGCCGTTGTCCCATCCGCTGGCCACCGTCAGCGGCGCGTTCAACGCCGTCGTCGTCGAGGCCGCGGCCGCCGGCCGGCTGATGTTCTACGGCCAGGGCGCGGGCGGAGCCCCGACCGCCTCGGCCGTCATGGGCGACGTGGTGATGGCGGCCCGCAACCGCGTGCAGGGCGGGCGGGGCCCGCGCGAGTCGAAGTATGCGCAGCTGCCGGTCGCCCCGATCGGGGTTGTCCCGACGCGGTACTACGTCAGCCTCTATGTCGACGACCGTCCCGGCGTGTTGTCTTCGGTGGCAGCTGAATTCGCCAACCGGGAAGTGAGCATCGCCGAGGTCCGCCAGGAGGGGATCGTCGGCGACGACGGTCAGCGCGTCGGTGCGCGGGTGGCGGTGCTCACCCACCAGGCCACCGATGCCGCGCTGAGCCAAACCGTCGCGGCGCTGGCCGATTTGGATGCCGTGACGAAGGTCAACAGCGTGCTGAGGATGGAAGGCGCCGGCGAATGAGCACCACCAATACCCCCGTGCACCGGGTGTGGCCCGGCCTGATCGAGGCCTACCGCGACAGGTTGCCGGCCGCGGCGAAGTGGACCCCCGTCACCCTCTTCGAGGGTGGCACGCCACTCATCCATGCCCGGCGGCTGTCCGAACACACCGGCTGCACAGTGCATTTGAAGGTCGAGGGACTGAACCCGACGGGTTCCTTCAAGGACCGCGGCATGACGATGGCGGTCACCGATGCCGTGGAACGGGGCCAGCAGGCGGTGCTGTGCGCGTCCACCGGTAACACGTCGGCGTCGGCGGCCGCCTACGCGGCCCGGGCCGGTATCACCTGCGCGGTGCTGATCCCGCAGGGCAAGATCGCGATGGGCAAGTTGGCGCAAGCGGTGATGCACGGCGCCAAAATCATCCAGATCGACGGCAACTTCGACGACTGCCTCGAGTTGGCCCGCAAGCTCACCGCCGACTATCCGACGATCTCGTTGGTCAACAGTGTCAACCCGGTCCGGATCGAGGGCCAGAAGACGGCCGCGTTCGAGATCGTCGACGTGCTCGGCCAGGCACCCGACGTGCATTCGCTGCCGGTCGGCAACGCCGGCAACATCACCGCGTACTGGAAGGGCTACACCGAATACCACCGTGACGGTCTGGTGGAGAAGCTGCCGCGGATGCTGGGCACCCAGGCTGCCGGGGCGGCGCCACTGGTGCTCGGTCACCCGGTCAAGGAACCCGAGACCATCGCGACCGCGATCCGGATCGGGTCCCCGGCCTCGTGGTCGTCGGCGGTGGCCGCGCAGGAGGAATCGAAGGGCCGCTTCGTCGCGGCCACCGACGAGGAGATCCTCGCCGCCTACCACCTGGTGGCCCGCGCCGAAGGCGTATTCGTCGAGCCCGCTTCGGCGGCCAGCATCGCCGGGCTGCTCAAGTCGATCGACGACGGCTGGGTCAAGCCGGGCTCGACGGTGGTGTGCACCGTGACCGGCAATGGCCTCAAGGATCCCGACACGGCGCTGCGGGGCATGCCGACGGTGACGCCGGTGCCCGTCGACCCGGCGGCCGTCGTCGCCAAACTCGGACTGGTCTAGCCGAATGGCACGGACTCTCCCGGTCGGGCTCACCGCGAGCGCCACGGTCGCCGCGTCGAGCGCCAACCTCGGACCCGGTTTCGACAGCCTGGCCATCGCGCTCAGCCTGTACGACGAAATCATCGTCGAGACAACCGATTCCGGGTTGACCGTCCAGGTGGAAGGGGAGGGCGCGGGGCAGGTTCCGCTGGGCTCCGAACATCTCGTGGTCAAAGCCATCCACCGGGGCCTGCAGGCCTGCGGAGTCTCGGCTTCCGGACTGAAAGTGTTCTGCCGCAACGATATTCCGCACTCACGCGGCTTGGGTTCCTCGGCCGCCGCCGTCGTCGGCGGGTTGGCCGTCGCCAACGGCCTTGTCGCGCAGGCGGATGCGGAACCGTTGGGCGAGAACGAGCTGGTGCAGCTGTCCTCGGAATTCGAGGGCCATCCGGACAACGCCGCCGCCGCGGTTCTCGGCGGCGCCGTGGTGTCCTGGACCGAATCCGCGGACAGGCCCCAATACGCCGCGGCGGCTTTGCGTCTGCACCCGGACATCCGCCTGTTCTCCGCGATTCCCGAGGTCCGCTCCTCCACGGCGGAGACCCGCGTCCTGCTGCCGGCCCAGGTCAGCCATCAGGATGCGCGATTCAACGTGAGCCGGGCGGCGCTGCTGGTCGTCGCCCTCACCGAACGCCCGGATCTGCTGATGGTGGCGACCGAGGACGTCTTGCACCAGCCGCAGCGCGCCGCGGCGATGCCGGCCTCGGCGGAATACCTGCGGCTGTTGCGCCGTTATGGCCATGCAGCGGTGCTTTCCGGGGCCGGACCTGCGGTTTTGGTCCTCACCACGGAGCACGACCTGCCGGCTGAGGTGGTCGACTTCGGCGCCGCCAACGGATTCACCGTTCGTCACATGGGCGTGGGGAACGCCGTGCGGTGGAACACCGGCGTCACCGCCGGGGCCTAAGACACGCTCGGTGTTTGTTGCTTCTGGCAACGATGCGGGTTATCCTCGGTGCCGTCCCGGCAATCGCAGCGTCTTCTGCGCCGACACTAGGACGACTACCAAACTTTCTCGTGTTCTCGTGGACGGACGGTTCGCCACCAGCTAGCCGCGAATCCCGGCGATCACCATTGCTGAGCCGATGGTGGTACCCCGTGCCCTGCAATCTCGCCGGGCACCAAACCCCCCGCCTCGAATGCCGCGGGGGAAGAAAGGAAATCCGTGACTGATACGGACCTCATCACGGCCGAAGGCAGCCTCGACCAGAGTGCGCCGCCGTCCGGCGGCTCTCTGGGCGCCATGGTGCTGCCCGAGCTGCGCACGCTGGCCACGAAGGTCGGCGTCAAGGGGGTTTCGGGTATGCGCAAGGGTGAGCTGATCGAGGCGATCCGCGAACGCCAGAGCGGCGGCGGCAAGTCGGACGACAACGGTGCCGAGCGCCGCAACGGCGCGCCTGCCGAGCAACCCGCAGAGCGGCCCGCCGAACAGGCGGAGGCCCCGGCCGAGCAGCCCCGGCGTGAACGTCGCACCGCATCGCGTGGCCCGGGCGCGCCCGCCGCGGAGCAGGCCGACCGGCAGCCGAACGAGAAGCAGGGGGCCGCCGCCGAGACGCCCAAGTCCGAGGACCGCCGTGAGGGTGGTCGGGACGAGAACCGGCAGGACCGCGGCGACCAGCAGAACCGCAACAACAACGGCGGCAATAACAACAACGCCAACAACGGCAACAACAACGACGACGACGGCGAAGGCCGCCAGGGCCGCCGCGGCCGCCGGTTCCGGGACCGCAAGCGGCGCGGCGAACGCGGCGGCGAGGGCGGGGTCGACACCGACCTGCGCGAGGACGACGTCGTCCAGCCGGTCGCGGGCATCCTCGACGTGCTGGACAACTATGCGTTCGTGCGTACCTCCGGCTACCTGGCCGGCCCGAACGACGTGTACGTCTCGATGAACATGGTGCGCAAGAACGGACTGCGCCGCGGTGACGCCGTCACCGGCGCGGTGCGCGTCCCCCGCGAGGGGGAGCAGCCCAACCAGCGCCAGAAGTTCAACCCGCTGGTCCGGCTCGACACCGTCAACGGCGGTCCCGTCGAGGCCGCCAAGAACCGTCCCGAGTTCGGCAAGCTGACCCCGCTGTACCCGAACCAGCGGCTGCGGCTGGAGACCTCGCCGGACAAGCTGACCACCCGTGTCATCGACCTGATCATGCCGATCGGCAAGGGTCAGCGCGCCCTGATCGTGTCGCCGCCCAAGGCCGGCAAGACCACGATCATGCAGGACATCGCCAACGCGATCACCAAGAACAACCCGGAATGCCATCTGATGGTCGTCCTCGTCGACGAGCGGCCCGAAGAGGTCACCGACATGCAGCGCTCGGTCAAGGGTGAGGTCATCGCCTCGACCTTCGACCGGCCGCCGTCGGACCACACCCAGGCCGCCGAGCTGGCCATCGAGCGCGCCAAGCGACTCGTGGAACAGGGCAAGGATGTCGTCGTTCTGCTCGACTCGATCACGCGTCTGGGCCGCGCCTACAACAACGCGTCCCCGGCCTCGGGCCGCATCCTGTCCGGTGGTGTGGACTCCACCGCGCTGTATCCGCCCAAGCGGTTCCTCGGTGCGGCCCGCAACATCGAGCACGGCGGCTCGCTGACCATCATCGCAACGGCGATGGTCGAGACCGGCTCCACCGGTGACACCGTCATCTTCGAGGAGTTCAAGGGCACCGGCAACGCGGAGCTGAAGCTGGACCGCAAGATCGCCGAGCGGCGGGTGTTCCCGGCCGTCGACGTCAACCCGTCCGGAACGCGCAAGGACGAGCTGCTGCTCGGCCCCGACGAGTTCGCCGTCGTGCACAAGCTGCGCCGCGTGCTGTCCGGCCTGGACAGCCATCAGGCCATCGACCTGTTGATGAGCCAGCTGCGCAAGACCAAGACCAACTACGAGTTCCTGGTCCAGGTTTCCAAGACGGCGCCCGGCGCGCCCGACGGCACTGACTAATCCTGGCGAGCAGACGCAACGGGCCCCATTCCTCCAGGGAATTGGGGCCCGTTGCGTCTGCTCGCGTCCCTAAACCGGACGCAGCGACGGCATCAGGTACCGCTCGAGGTAGGCGCTCAGCGCCTCGGGATCGTCGGGGTCCAGCGTGTCGCCGGGCACGGTGGTGACACTGAGCACCGCGCGCGCCACCCATTCGGAGGCCTCGTGCATGTCATCGACGCCGATCTCGCCGCGCTCGGCGGCGGCCTCCAGGTAGGGGCGCCAGAACGCCGCCAGGTCGGGGATCAGCCCCTGCACACCGGCACCGGCGCAGGCCGCGAACTCCTCCGGCTCGTCGCGGCGCAGCCGCATCAGCAGAGCACCCGGTGAGTCGTAGGCCGATCGGCCCAGGGTGATGCCCGCGGTGAGCTGGCGGGCCAGCCCGTCCACCTCCGCGAGCGTGGCGTGCGCCTGGCCCCAGTAGGCGTCGTTGAGCCGGACGATCGCCGCACCGAGCAGTGCGACCTTGTCCGGGAAGTGCCGGTAGAGCCAGCCGCGGGACACCCCGGCGGCCTCGGCGACCTCCGAGACCGTCGTCGCCCGGATGCCCTTGCTGCGCAGACATGTCTCCGCGGCGTCGATGAGCCGGTCCCGCACCGTTCTCGACGCGGCGTCGTCGGCGGCTTCGGTGTTCTCGGCGTCCAGCCCCATGCTCATCCCGAGTATCTTCGCAGAAGCCGGCCGCCTCCGGGCGCGTCCAGTAGACAGTCTTATGATTCTGTTCACTACGACACGAGGTGGTGTGGCGGTGGCGGAGACCATTCAGCAACAGCTGCGCGAACGACTGGACGACCCGGCCGTCGCGGTGAAGTACGGCGACACGCAGCAGACGTGGCGCGAGCACCTGGCCGGGGCCGCCACCCAGGCCGCGGCGCTGCTGGGCATCGCCGACCGGAGTCGGCCGCTGCACATCGGCGTCCTGCTGGGGAACACCCCGGACATGCTGACCGCCCTGGCCGCCGCCGGACTCGGTGGGTACGTGCTGTGCGGGATCAACACCACCCGCCGCGGTGCCGCCCTGCGGCGCGACATCCTGCACGCCGACTGCCAGATCCTGTTGACCGACTCCGAGCACCGGGACCTGCTCGACGGTCTGGATCTCCCCGGCGTTCGGGTGATCGAGATCGGCTCCGCCGAGTGGGCCGCGCTGCTCGCCGGCGCCGGGCCGCTCACACCGCACCGCGAGGTCGGGCCGATGGACACCTTCATGCTGATCTTCACCTCGGGCACCAGTGGCGACCCCAAAGCAGTGAAGGTGCCGCATGTCACGGTGCTGATCGCCGGCAGCACCCTGGTGCAGCGGTGGGGTCTGACCGCCTCCGACGTCTGCTATCTGTCGATGCCGCTGTTCCACTCGAACGCGGTGCTGGCCGGGTGGAGCGTCGCCGTCGCCGCCGGCGCCGCCATGGCCCCCGCCGCTTTCTCGGCGTCGCGTTTCCTCGACGACCTGCGCGATTACGGAGCCACGTACATGAACTACGTCGGCAAACCGCTGGCCTACGTGCTGGCCACCGCCGAGGCGCCCGACGACCGCGACAATCCGCTGCGGATCGCGTTCGGCAACGAGGCCAGCGAGCGCGACATCGAAGAGTTCGGTCGGCGCTTCGGCTGCTCGGTGTGGGACGGCTTCGGTTCCACCGAGGGTGCGGTGATCGTCACCCGCGAGGACGGCTGCCCGCCGGGTTCGATCGGCCGCGGATTTCCCGGCGTCGCCATCTACGACGCGGACACCATGACCGAATGCGCCACCGCGGAATTCGATGCCACCGGTGCGCTCGCCAATGCCGACCAGGCGGTCGGCGAGCTGGTCAACACCGCCGGCGCGGGGATGTTCCAGGGCTACTACAACGACACCACCGCCACCGACGAACGCCTGCGGGACGGGATGTACTGGTCGGGCGACCTGGCCTACCGGGACGCCGACGGCTGGATCTACCTCGCCGGGCGCACCGCGGACTGGATGCGGGTCGACGGGGAGAACCTCGCCACCGCGCCTATCGAACGAATCCTGTTGCGGCACCCGGGAATCAGCCAGGTGAGCGTGTACGCCGTCCCCGACGCGAACGTCGGCGACCAGGTGATGGCCGCCATCGTGGCGCACTCCGGCGCCGACCTGTCGCCCGAGCGGTTCGAGGATTTCCTGGCCGAACAGCCCGACCTGTCGCCGAAGGCCCGGCCGCGCTATGTGTGGCTGACCGACCACCTGCCGGCCACGGCCACCAACAAGGTCCTCAAACGTGAGCTCACCGCGATGGGCAGCGCCCCCGCGGGCGGCCGGTTGTGGGTGCGTGACGAACGCGGAACCCGATACCGGGAGGGGTGACCGCCGCCCCGAGGCAGGGGGGTAGGACGGCGGTCACCAGGCCGGTGGCGCCCGCGCTCGCGGGCGGACGCCTGCGGTGCTGTTACCCGGTGCCCGCCGGGTTTACACCCCCCGGACCCGGGAATGCGCGGAGTCCTTCGCGTGTTTTGGGCTTACGGCGGCTGACCTGGCATAATTGACCGCCGACCACCTCCGGTTCCGGTTCACGCCCGATTGCACCAGTTCATCGGTGAAAACGAGCGGGCGACCCGGCGGCCGACGATTGAAGAGGACACCGATGAAATCCGGCATTCACCCTGCCTACAAAGAGACCACCGTGGTCTGCGGTTGTGGCAACAGCTTCACCACCCGCAGCACCAAGGAGAGCGGCCACATCGTGGTCGAGGTCTGCTCCCAGTGCCACCCGTTCTACACCGGCAAGCAGAAGATTCTCGACAGCGGCGGCCGCGTCGCGCGCTTCGAGAAGCGCTACGGCAAGCGCAACGCCGGTGGAGAAAAGGCCGGCGATGCTTCGGCTTCTGAAGCCGCCGACAACTAGCTCACGTCACCGGCGCCCACTTTCGCATGCCGCCCGCATGCGTTAAGTCGGGCGCCGGTTTCGTATTCGCGCCGGCCCGGAAAGCAAAGGAAGCACTGTGACGACCGGAAACGCGATCGACGTGCTGCTTCTCGAACACGCCGACCTCGAGCGACAGCTGTCCGATCCGGAATTGCACGCCGACGCCGCCAATGCCCGCAAGGTCGGCCGCCGGTTCTCCCAACTCGCCCCCATCGTGGCCACCTACCGCAGGCTCGAATCCGCCCGGGGGGATCTCGAGGCGGCGCGCGAGTTGGCCGGCGAGGACGACTCCTTCGCGGCCGAGGTGCCGCAACTGGAGGACCGCGTCGCCGACCTGGACTCCCAGCTGACCGACATGCTTGCGCCGCGCGATCCGCACGACGCCGACGACATCGTGCTCGAGGTGAAGTCGGGCGAGGGCGGTGAGGAGTCGGCGTTGTTCGCCGCCGACCTGGCGCGGATGTACACCCGCTACGCCGAACGGCACGGCTGGACGGTCACCATGCTCGACGAGACCACCTCGGACCTGGGCGGCTACAAGGACGCGACCCTGTCGATCTCCAGCAAGGGTGATTCGCTCGACGGGGTCTGGTCGCGGCTGAAGTTCGAGGGCGGCGTGCACCGGGTGCAACGCGTTCCCGTCACCGAATCCCAGGGCCGGGTACATACGTCGGCGGCGGGAGTTCTGGTCTACCCCGAACCAGAAGAGGTCGAGCAGGTGCAGATCGACGAGTCCGATCTGCGCATCGACGTCTACCGGTCCTCGGGCAAGGGCGGCCAGGGCGTGAACACCACCGACTCCGCGGTGCGCATCACCCATCTGCCGACGGGGGTGGTGGTGACCTGTCAGAACGAACGGTCCCAGCTGCAGAACAAGGCCCGCGCGATGCAGGTGCTGGCCGCGCGGCTGCAGGCGCTGGCCGAGGATCAGGCCCAGGCCGACGCGTCGGCCGACCGGGCCAGCCAGATCCGCACCGTCGACCGCAGTGAGCGGATCCGGACGTACAACTTCCCGGAGAACCGGATCGCCGATCACCGGATCAACTTCAAGGCACACAACCTCGACCAGGTCCTCGACGGCGACCTGGATGCCCTGCTCGACGCGCTGGGCGAGGCGGACAAACAATCCCGGCTCCAGCAGGCCTGAGATGGAGCTGCAGGACGAAATCCGTTCGGCGGCAAGGTCTCTCGCCGACGCGGGGATCGACAGCGCCCGGGTGGATGCCGAGTTGCTGGCCGCGCACGTGGCCGGTGTGGAGCGCGGTCGTCTGGCACTGCTGGACGCCTGCGAGGACTTCAGCGGGCGTTACCGCGAACTGGTCGACGCCCGCGCCCGGCGCACCCCGCTGCAGCACCTGACCGGGCTGGCGCCATTCGGCCCGCTGATGCTGCACGTCGGGCCCGGCGTATTCATTCCGCGCCCGGAGACCGAGGCGATGCTGGAATGGGGCATGAAAAGTGTCGCCGATCGGCATGATCCGGTGATCGTCGACCTGTGCACCGGCAGCGGCGCCCTGGCGGTGGCGTTGGCCCGGCACCGGCCCGACGCCGCCGTCGTCGCCGTCGACGACGCCCCGGCGGCACTGGCATACGCCGCGCGCAATGCGGCCGGCACCCGCGTCGAACTCGTCGAGGCCGACGTGATGGCCGCGCACAGCCGCTCCGCACTGCTTCCCGAACTCGACGGCCGGGTCGACCTACTGGTCTGCAATCCGCCGTACATCCCCGACGGCGCCGAGCTCGAACCCGAAGTGGCCGAACATGATCCGCAGCACGCGCTGTTCGGCGGCCCGGACGGAATGGCGGTGATCGGTGCCGTCGTGTCGCTGGCCGCCCGGTTGCTGCGTCCCGGCGGCGCATTCGCCGTCGAGCACGACGACACCACATCCGGCGAGACCGTCGAACTGATCGCGCGGACCGGTCTTTTCGAGGACATCACCGCGCGGACGGACCTCGCCGGCCGGCCCCGATTCGTGACCGCCAGACGCCAGGAGAGTGCAACCTCATGAGCCAGGTTTTCGACTGCGCTGACGAATCCCAGCGCGCCACCGGCATTTCCGCGGCGGTCAGCGCCGTCAAGGGTGGCCGGCTGGTCGTGCTGCCCACCGACACCGTGTACGGGATCGGCGCCGACGCGTTCGACGGGGCGGCGGTGTCCGCGCTGCTGGCCGCCAAGGGGCGCGGGCGCGACATGCCGGTGCCGGTGCTGGTGGGGTCGTGGACGACCATCGACGGGCTGGTCTACACGGCGCCGACGGCGGCCCGCGAACTGATCCGCGCGTTCTGGCCGGGCGCGCTGAGTCTGGTGGTCCGCCAGGCGCCGTCGCTGCAGTGGGACCTCGGTGACGCCAACGGCACCGTGATGCTGCGGATGCCGTTGCACCCGGTGGCGATCGAACTGCTGCGCGCGGTCGGTCCGATGGCCGTGTCGAGTGCCAACGTCAGTGGGCAGCCGCCGGCAATCACCGTGTCCGACGCCGTCGAGCAACTCGGCGACAAGGTCGAGGTCTACCTCGACGGCGGGACGGCCGAGGCGCAGGCCGCGTCGACGATCGTCGACCTCACCGGACCGCAACCGAAGATCCTGCGGGAGGGACCGGTGACGGCGGCGCGGATCGGCGCGGTGCTGGGGATCGAACGGGCGGCACTGTTGGTCTGACGGGGATCTCTGGTTGGTCCAGTACGGTCTCGTGCGATGAGTAGCGTATGTGGGTGATGGACGGTAACCAGACGCTGGCCGCCGGTCTGCTCGCGCTGTCCGAACGGGGCGCCGGGGTGCCCCTGCGGGAGTTGGCGCTCGTCGGTCTGACGGCCGCGATCATCACGTACTTCGCCACCGGCCCCGTGCGCATCCTGGCATCCCGTCTCGGGGCGGTCGCCCATCCGCGCGAACGCGACGTCCACATCCGGCCCACCCCCCGGATGGGCGGTCTGGCCATGTACATCGGTGTCATCGCGGCCGTCTTCCTGGCGTCCCAGCTGCCGGCGCTCACCCGTGGCTTCGTCTACTCCACCGGCATGCCGGCCGTCGTGGTGGCCGGGGGTCTCATCATGGCCATCGGGCTGATCGACGACCGCTGGGGCCTGGACGCGCTGACCAAGTTCGCCGGGCAGATCACCGCCGCCAGCGTGCTGGTCACGATGGGGGTTGCCTGGAGCGTGCTGTACATCCCGTTCGGCGGCGTCGGCACGATCGTGCTGGATCAGACGTCGTCGATCCTGCTGACCCTGGCGCTGACGGTGTCGATCGTCAATGCGATGAACTTCGTCGACGGGCTCGACGGGCTGGCCGCGGGCCTCGGGTTGATCACGGCGCTGGCGATCTGCGTGTTCTCGGTCGGACTGCTGCACGACCACGGCGGCGATGTGCTGTTCTATCCGCCGGCGGTGATATCGGTGGTGCTGGCCGGAGCCTGCCTGGGATTCCTGCCGCACAACTTCTACCGGGCCAAGATCTTCATGGGCGATTCGGGCTCGATGCTCATCGGGCTCATGCTGGCCGCCGCCTCCACCACGGCCGCGGGGCCGATCTCGCAGAACGCCTACGGTGCGCGCGACGTGTTCGCGCTGCTGTCACCGTTCCTGCTGGTGATCGCGGTGATGTTCGTTCCCGCGCTGGACATGCTGCTGGCGATCGTGCGGCGCACCCGCGCCGGCCGCAGCCCGTTCAGTCCGGACAAGATGCACCTGCATCACCGGCTGCTCCAGATCGGGCATTCCCACCGGCGGGTGGTGCTGTTGATCTATCTGTGGGTGGGCATCGTCGCCTTCGGCGCGGCCTGCACGATCTTCGTCGACCCGCGCTACATCGGTGCCGTCATGCTGGCCGCCATCGTCATCGCCGGCGTCGTCACGCTCATCCCGCTGCTGCGTCCGGGTGACGATTCCTACCCCGACGATCCGGACCGGCGGGACGGATTCGACGAGTATTTCCGGGGCGACTGGGACTGACTCGCCGGGCGGCGTGGACTGATCGGGTCGGTGCCGCCAAGCCCGTCGGACGGGTTTACGACGCCCAGTAGTAGGCACCCGTTTTTGGGCTCCTACCATGTGGTACGGTCTTGGCAGAGCCCGAAAACCTCGCGGGTTGCCGGCCCCGGCCCTTGGTCTGAAGACCGTTGGGCGCCGATGCACGGAGCTCTGTTGCACACTGTTGGACCGACGACTTAGGGAGCTACCCCTTGGGTGATTCCACCGCGCCTGCGGCCCTCCGATACGCTCGGCGGGCACGCAACCGGCGGGCCGATCTGGGAGACGAGGTGAGACCGTGACGACACCAGCGCAGGACGCGCCACTGGTCTTCCCTGCGGTCGCATTCAACCCCCGTCGGCTGTCGGTGATCTGCGTGGCGGTGACGGCACTGGTGGCCGTCGCGGCGGCGTTGCTCGGCCACCCGGCGTTCGGGCTGTTCTTCGGCATCGGGATGGCGCTCGGGTTGCTCAACGCCCTGCTGGTCCGGCGGGCGGTCACCTCGATCACCGCGCAGGACCACCCCCTGAAGAAGAAGATGGCGCTCAACTCGGCCACCCGGCTGCTCGCGATCACCGTCGTCGGCCTGGCGATCGCCTTCTACTTCAAGCACATGGGCGGCCTCGGCGTGCTGTTCGGCCTGGCCCTGTTCCAAGTCATTCTCGTCCTGAGCACATCGCTGCCGGTGATGAAGAAGCTGCGCGAAGGCGACGCCGCGGAAGCGGATGCGCCCGTATCCAACGACGGATGAGTACCAAAGGATTGATCCGCTGATGAGAGAACGCATCGCCGCCGAGGCCGCGATCGAGGTCGGTCACCACGTTCAGCAGACGTGGCTCGGCCTGACCGTCAACGTCGACACCGTGTTGGCCACCGCCATCGCCGGCCTCATCGTCATCATCCTGGCGTTCATCCTGCGGGCCAAGGTCACGTCCACCGACGCGCCCAGCGGCATCCAGTTGCTGTGGGAGACCATCACCATCCAGATGCGCGACCAGGTCGAGAGCGCGATCGGGATGAAGGTCGCGCCGTTCGTGCTGCCCTTGGCGGTCGCACTGTTCATCTTCATCCTGGTGGCCAACTGGCTGTCCGTGCTCCCGGTGATGTGGTCGGACGAACACGGCGTGACCCAGGAACTCCTCAAGCCGCCGGCCTCGGACATCAACTTCGTCCTGGCGCTCGCGCTGTTCGTGTTCGTCTGCTATCACATCGCCGGGTTCTGGCGCCGCGGCCCGTTCGGCCACCCGAAGCAGGTGCTCAAGGGACACGTCGCCGTGCTGGCCCCGATCAACCTCGTCGAGGAGATCGCTAAGCCGATCTCGCTGTCGCTCCGACTTTTCGGCAACATCTTCGCCGGCGGCATCATGGTGTCGCTGATCGCGCTGTTCCCGGCGTGGATCATGTGGGCGCCCAATGCCATCTGGAAGGCGTTCGACTTGTTCGTCGGCTTGATCCAGGCCTTCATCTTCGCGCTGCTGACCATCCTGTACTTCGGGCAGGCGATGGAGACCGACCACGGTGACGACCACGGTGACGGACACACCGAAGACGCTCCCCGAGCGACGGCCGGGCAGCACTGACCACAAGACCGATATCAACAGGAAAGCCCTGGTAGATGACTACCAGTTATCAAGGAGGATAAACAATGGCATTGGATCCCACGGTCGCTGCCGGCGCACTCATCGGTGGTGGTCTGATCATGGCGGGCGGCGCCATCGGTGCAGGCATCGGTGACGGTATCGCCGGTAACGCCCTGATCTCCGGCATCGCCCGGCAGCCGGAAGCACAGGGACGCTTGTTCACCCCGTTCTTCATCACCGTCGGTCTGGTGGAGGCCGCGTACTTCATCAACCTGGCGTTCATGGCGCTGTTCGTGTTCGCCACCCCGGTCGGCTAATTCAGCGACATGGGTGAAGTGAGCACAATCGTCCTGGCGGCGGAAGAGGGCGGGGGCACGCAGAACTTTCTGGTCCCCAACGGCACCTTTTTCTTCGTGCTGCTCATCTTCCTCATCGTGCTCGGTGTGATCGCCAAGTGGGTTGTGCCGCCGGTCGGCAAGGTGCTGGCGGAGCGGGAAGCCATGCTCGCCAGGACCGCTGCCGATGCCAGAGAGGCCGACGAGCAGCTCGCCAAGGCACGGGCCGACTCCGAGGAGGTCCTGGCGGGGGCGCGCGGTGAGGCGGGCGGCATCCGTGACGACGCCCGCGCCGAGGGCCGCCAGGTCGTCGATGCGGCCCGGGCCGCGGCCCACGGTGAGGTTGCCGACACGGTGCGTGATGCCAACGCCGAGCTGTCGCAGCAGGCGCAGGCGGCCTCTGGCGAATTGGAGTCGTCGGTTTCCGGCCTGTCGAGCCGGCTGGCCGACCGCATCCTCGGTATCGACGGAGGGAATCGCTGATGTCGACTTTCATCGGACAGTTGATCGGCTTCGCCGTCATCGTCTGGCTCGTGGTGAAGTTCGTCGTGCCACCGGTCCGCACCGCCATGCGCAAGCAGCAGGATGCCGTGCGCGCGGCGCTCGAGGAAAGCCGTTCGGCGGCAGCCAAACTCGCGAGCGCCGATGAGGCGCATGCCAGGGCGGTCAAGGATGCGCACGCCGAGGCGACGCGGCTCACCGAGGACGCGCGCAGCGACTCCACCCGGATCATCGCCCTGTCTCGTGAGCAGGCCGTGGCCGATGCCGAGCGGATTAAAACCCAGGGTTCCCAGCAGCTGAACCTGTTGCAGTCGCAGAAGATTCGCGAGCTGCGAGGCGACCTGGGAGTGGAAGCCGTACGCCGCGCCGAGGTTCTGGTGCGCGCGCACGTCGCCGACCCCGTCGCGCAGTCCGAGACGGTGGACCGATTCCTGGGCGAACTCGAGCAGATGGCCGGCTCTGGCACCACGTCCACGGCCGTGGCCGAGGTGGGTGCTCCGTTGCAGCTTCGGGCGGCCAGCCGCGAGGCCCTGGTCGCCGTCGTCGGGAAGTTCGACGAATTGGCCGCCGGGCTGGGACTGGACGACCTGAGCACGCTGGCCGACGAGTTGACCGCGGCGGCCAAGTTCATGCAGGACGAGGTCGTGGTCACCAAGATGCTGGTGAAACCGACAAGCGACACCGGCGTGGAATCACCGCAGGTGCGCCTTGCCCGTTCGTTGTTCAGCGGCAAGATCGGTGCGGCGGCCTACGCGATCGTCGAGACGGCGGTCGACCAGCGCTGGTCGGCGGAACGTGACCTCATCGCGGCCGTCCAGCACGTCGCGCGGCTGGCCCTGCTCACGCGGGCGGACAAGTTCCGGGATGCCGAGGAGGTGGACGATCAACTGTTCCGCTTCGGGCGCATCCTCAATGCCCGGCCACTGCTCACCAAGCTGCTGGGCGACCACACCACGCCCGCGGCGCAACGGGTCACCCTGCTGAACGACGTTCTCGACAAGGCCGGTTCGGTCAACAGTGTGACCAGGGCGCTGCTCACGCAGACGGTCGAGTTGCTGCACGGCGAGCATGCCGACGACGCGGTGCTGGAGCTGGCCGAGCTGGCCGTCGCCCGCCGCGGCGAGGTCGTCGCGAACGTCACAGCGGCCACCGATCTGACCGAGACCCAGCGCACCCGGTTGGCCGACGTGCTGACCCGGATCTACGGACATCCGGTGTCGGTCCAGCTGGAGATCGACCCGGAACTCCTCGGCGGACTGCAGATCAACGTCGGCGACGAAGTGATCGACGGTTCCCTCTCCTCCCGGCTGGCCGCGGCCCGTAGCGGCCTCCCGGACTGACACCCACTCGAAACACAAAGGTAGGAAGACGAAAAGCCATGGCAGAGTTGACAATCTCGTCTGCTGACATCGAAAGCGCCATCGGCGACTACGTGGCGTCCTTCGCCCCGGAGTCCGGGCGTACGGAGATCGGCACCGTGATCGACGCCGGTGACGGCATCGCCCACGTCGAGGGCCTGCCCTCGGCGATGACCCAGGAACTGCTCGAGTTCGAGGGCGGCGTGCTCGGTGTGGCGCTGAACCTCGACGAGCACTCGATCGGCGCGGTCATCCTCGGCGAGTTTGAGAAGATCGAAGAGGGCCAGCAGGTCAAGCGCACTGGCGACGTGCTCTCCGTGCCGGTGGGTGACGGATTCCTGGGTCGGGTGATCAACCCGCTCGGCGAGCCGATCGACGGCCAGGGCGAGATCCAGGCCGAGACCCGCCGCGCGCTCGAACTCCAGGCGCCGTCGGTGGTGCAGCGCCAGGGCGTCTCCGAGCCGCTGCAGACCGGCATCAAGGCCATCGACGCCATGACCCCGATCGGCCGCGGCCAGCGCCAGCTGATCATCGGCGACCGCAAGACCGGCAAGACCGCCGTCTGCGTCGACACCATCCTCAACCAGCGCAAGGCCTGGGAGACCGGCGACCCGAAGCAGCAGGTGCGCTGCGTGTACGTCGCGATCGGCCAGAAGGGCACCACCATCGCCAGCGTGCGCCGCGCGCTCCAGGAGGGTGGCGCGATGGATTACACCACCATCGTCGCGGCTCCGGCTTCCGATTCGGCCGGCTTCAAATGGCTTGCGCCGTATACGGGTTCGGCCATCGGCCAGCACTGGATGTATGACGGCAAGCACGTGCTGATCGTTTTCGACGACCTCACCAAACAGGCCGAGGCCTACCGCGCGATCTCGCTGCTGCTGCGCCGTCCGCCGGGCCGTGAGGCGTATCCGGGGGACGTGTTCTACCTGCACTCGCGGTTGCTGGAGCGTTGCGCGAAGCTCTCCGACGAGCTGGGCGGCGGCTCGATGACCGGTCTGCCGCTGATCGAGACCAAGGCCAACGACATTTCGGCCTACATCCCGACCAACGTCATCTCGATCACCGACGGTCAGTGCTTCCTGGAGACCGACCTGTTCAACCAGGGCGTCCGGCCCGCCATCAACGTCGGTGTCTCGGTGTCCCGCGTCGGCGGTGCCGCCCAGATCAAGGCAATGAAGGAAGTGGCGGGAAGTCTCCGCTTGGATCTGTCCCAGTACCGCGAGCTGGAGTCCTTCGCCGCCTTCGCCTCCGACCTGGACGCGGCATCCAAGGCGCAGCTCGAGCGCGGCGCGCGACTCGTCGAGTTGCTCAAGCAGCCCCAGTACAGCCCCATGGCCGTGGAGGAACAGGTCGTCTCGATCTTCCTGGGTACCGGGGGGCATCTGGATGCGGTTCCGGTGGAAGACGTTTCGCGATTCGAAGCCGAATTCCTGGATCACCTGAAGGCCGGCGACGGCGGGATCCTGTCGGACATCCGGGAGACCAAGAAGCTGTCCGACGAGACAGAGGAAAAACTGGTCGCGACCGTCAACGACTTCAAGAAGAGCTTCGCGACCACCGAGGGCCACCACGTGGTGCCGGTCGACCCCGAGGTGGAGGCGATGGACGTCGCAAGTCTCGCGACCGAGTCGGTGAAGGTTCGCAAGCCGGCTCCGCCCACCAAGAAATAGTCCGGAGGATCTGAGAACCGATGGCAGCCACACTGCGCGAGTTGCGTGGACGTATCCGTTCCGCGGGGGCGATCAAGAAGATCACCAAGGCCCAAGAGATGATCGCCAGTTCACGTATCGCCAAGGCGCAGGCCAGGGCCGAGGAGGCACGGCCCTACGCCGAAGAGATCACCCACATGCTGACCGATTTGGCCACCTACAGCGCGTTGGACCACCCACTGCTGGTCGAACGTGAGCACGGCAAGCGGGCGGGCGTGCTGGTGGTTTCCTCCGACCGTGGGCTGTGCGGCGGCTACAACGCCAACGTGCTGCGCAAGGCCGAGGAGCTCTACGGACTTCTGCGCGAGCAGGGCAAGACTCCGGTGGTCTACACGGTCGGGCGAAAAGCTCAGGGGTTCTACGCGTTCCGGGAGCGCCAGGTCACGGAGTCCTGGACAGGGTTCTCCGAGCGACCGGACTTCGCGCATGCCAGCGAGATCGCGAACACGTTGGTGGCGGCGTTCCTGGCCGGCCAGGATGACGAGCCCGGAGCCACGGGAACCGATGCGGTTGCCGGTGTCGACGAGCTGCACATCGTGTGCACGGAGTTCAGGTCGGCGCTCGCACAGGTCCCCGCGGCGCGGCGGATCGCCCCGATGGTTGTCGAGTATGTCGGCGAGGAAGCCGACCAGGGTCCGCAGACCCTGTTCTCGTACGAACCGGACGCCACCACGGTGTTCGAGGCGCTATTGCCGCGTTATGTGGCCACCCGTGTGTACGCGGCCTTGTTGGAGTCCGCCGCCTCGGAATCGGCCGCTCGTCGCCGCGCCATGAAGGCGGCCACCGACAATGCCGACGACCTCATCAAGGCCTTGAAACTGGAGGCCAACCGGGAACGCCAGGGCCAGATCACCCAGGAAATCAGCGAGATCGTCGGTGGCGCCAACGCGCTGGCTGACGCAAGCAAGTAAGCCACCGAAGTTAGTTGCAGGAAACAGGAAGCCAGAGAAAATGACTGCCACCGCCGAAGCGAAGAACACCGTCCCCGGCCGCGTTCTGCGGGTCACCGGACCCGTGGTCGACGTCGAGTTCCCCCGCGGCTCCATCCCCGAACTGTTCAACGCCCTGCACGCCGAGGTCGGCTACGAGGCGCTGAAGAAGACGCTCACCCTCGAGGTCGCCCAGCACCTCGGTGACAACCTGGTGCGCACCGTCTCGATGCAGCCGACCGACGGCCTGGTCCGCGGCGCGGCGGTCTCCGACACCGGCGCCTCCATCTCGGTTCCCGTCGGTGACGGCGTCAAGGGCCACGTCTTCAACGCCCTCGGCGACTGCCTCGATGAGCCGGGTTACGGCAAGGACTTCGACCACTGGTCCATTCACCGCAACCCGCCGCCGTTCTCCGAGCTGGAACCCCGTACCGAGATGCTCGAGACGGGACTGAAGGTCGTCGACCTGCTCACCCCGTACGTCCGCGGCGGCAAGATCGCCCTGTTCGGCGGCGCGGGTGTGGGCAAGACCGTGCTCATCCAGGAGATGATCAACCGCATCGCCCGCAACTTCGGCGGCACCTCGGTGTTCGCCGGCGTGGGTGAGCGCACCCGCGAGGGCAACGACCTGTGGGTCGAGTTGGCGGATGCGAACGTACTCAAGGACACCGCCCTGGTGTTCGGTCAGATGGACGAGCCGCCGGGCACCCGTATGCGCGTCGCGCTGTCGGCGCTGACCATGGCGGAGTACTTCCGCGACGAGCAGGGCCAGGACGTGCTGCTCTTCATCGACAACATCTTCCGGTTCACCCAGGCCGGTTCGGAGGTGTCGACGCTGCTGGGCCGCATGCCTTCGGCGGTGGGTTACCAGCCCACGCTGGCCGACGAGATGGGTGAGCTGCAGGAGCGCATCACGTCCACCCGGGGCCGGTCCATCACCTCCATGCAGGCCGTGTACGTGCCCGCCGACGACTACACCGACCCGGCGCCGGCCACCACCTTCGCCCACCTCGATGCGACGACGGAACTCTCCCGTGCGGTGTTCTCCAAGGGCATCTTCCCGGCGGTGGACCCGCTGGCCTCGAGCTCGACCATCCTGCATCCCAGCGTCGTCGGTGACGAGCACTACCGCGTCGCCCAGGAAGTCATCCGAATCCTGCAGCGCTACAAGGACCTTCAGGACATCATCGCCATCCTCGGTATCGACGAGCTGTCGGAGGAGGATAAGCAGCTGGTGTACCGGGCCCGTCGCATCGAGCGCTTCCTGAGCCAGAACATGATGGCCGCCGAGCAGTTCACCGGTCAGCCCGGTTCGACGGTGCCGCTCAAGGAGACCGTCGAGGCCTTCGACAAGTTGACCAAGGGTGACTTCGACCACGTGCCGGAGCAGGCCTTCTTCCTCATCGGTGGTCTTGACGATCTCGCCAAGAAGGCCGAGAGCCTCGGCGCGAAGCTGTGATGCGCCATGGCAGCTGAGATGCATGTCGACATCGTCGCCGTCGAACGCAAGATCTGGTCCGGGGAGGCGACATTCCTCTTCACCCGCACCACGGCGGGCGACATCGGGATCCTGCCGCGGCACATCCCGATGGTGGCCCAGATCGTCGAGGACGCGATCGTGCGGGTCGAGCGTGAGGGTGAGGACGACCTCCGCATCGCGGTCAACGGTGGATTCATGTCGGTGACCGAGGAGGGCGTCATCATTCTGGCCGAGATCGCCGAACTCGACTCCGAGATCGACGCCGCCAAGGCCCAGTCGAACGCGGACTCCGACGACTCGGCGGTGGCGGCGCGGGGCCGCGCCGAACTTCGCGCCATCGGCAAGCTCGACTAGCCGGCGCGGGTCAGCCGTGAGCACGCCCATGATCATCCTGGTCGTGCTCGTGGCTGTGCTGGCGCTGCTGGTGTCGGTGCTCGGCTACCGGCTGTGGAATCTACGCCAGGGCGGAACGGCGGCCATCCTGCGGGACATCCCCGCGGTCGGCGGTCACGGCTGGCGTCACGGGGTGGTGCGCTATCACGGCGGCGAAGCCGAGTTCTACCGGCTGTCCAGCCTGCGCTGGTGGCCCGACCGCCGGCTGAGCCGGCGGGGCCTGGACATCAGCTCCCGACGGCCGCCACGCGGCGACGAATTCGACATCATGACCGACGAAATCGTCATCCTGGAACTGCGCGACAGCGCCACCGACAAATCGGATCGCCGGCGCGGTTACGAACTGGCGCTGGATCGCGGCGCGTTGACGGCCTTCCTGTCCTGGCTCGAGTCGCGACCGTCCCCGCGGGCCCGGCGGCGCAGCGCGTGAACGTGGATTGACTTGGCGGATCTCAGCTTTCGGCCTCTTCGGTGCCGCCACCGCCGGGTTGCCAGAGCACGTCACCGTCGGGGTTGGCGGCCCGCGACAAGATGAACAGCAGATCGGACAACCGGTTGAGATACCTCGCCGGCAGCACGCTGACGGTGTCCGGGTGGGCCGTCACCGCCGTCCAGGCCGACCGCTCGGCGCGTCGCGCCACGGTGCGTGCGACGTGCAGCAGGGCCGAGAGCGCGGTCCCGCCGGGAAGGATGAAGGAATTGAGCGCGGGAAGTGGCTCGTTGAACTCGTCGCACCATCCTTCGAGGCGATCGATGTAGCCCTGGGTGATCCGCAGCGGCGGATACTCGGGGTTGGCCGCCACCGGTGTCGACAGGTCGGCGCCGGCATCGAAGAGGTCGTTCTGGATCTGCCGCAGCACCGCGGTCGTTCGCGGGTCGGGGGAGCCCAGGGCCACCGCGGCCCCGATGGCGGCGTTGGCCTCGTCGCAGTCGGCATATGCCGCAAGTCGCGCATCGTTTTTCGACACCCGGGAGAAGTCGCTCAGGCCCGTGGTGCCGTCGTCACCGGTGCGGGTATAGATGCGGGTCAGGTGTACTGCCATGACAGCACCGTACTTTGGCCGTCGGTGGCGTGGAAGTCTGCACCCGTCCTGGGCCCTTCACTACACTTGGCCGCGTGAGCGAGCGTTTCGTGGTCACCGGCGGCAGCCGGTTGTCGGGCGAAGTGGCCGTCGCAGGAGCCAAGAACAGCGTCCTCAAGTTGATGGCGGCCAGCCTGCTCGCGGAGGGCACCACGACGATCACCAACTGTCCGGACATCCTCGACGTACCGCTGATGGCCGAGGTGCTGCGCGGCCTGGGCGCCACGGTCGAACTCGACGGCGACGTGGTTCGGATCACGTCGCCGGACGAACCGAAGTACGACGCCGACTTCGCGGCGGTGCGGCAGTTCCGCGCCTCGGTCTGCGTCCTGGGTCCGCTCGTCGGCCGCTGCAAGCGTGCGAAGGTCGCCCTGCCGGGCGGTGACGCCATCGGCTCCCGTCCGCTGGATATGCACCAGTCGGGCCTGCGTCAGCTCGGTGCTGACTGCAACATCGAACACGGATGTGTTGTCGCCCAGGCCGACTCGTTGCACGGCGCCGAGATCCAGCTCGAATTCCCGTCGGTCGGTGCCACCGAGAACATCCTGATGGCCGCCGTGCTGGCCGAGGGCGTGACCACGATCCACAACGCCGCGCGCGAACCGGACATCGTCGACCTGTGCACGATGCTGGTGCAGATGGGCGCACAGATATCGGGGGCGGGTTCGCCGACCCTGACCATCACCGGGGTGCCGAAGCTGCATCCCACCGAGCATCGCGTCATCGGGGACCGCATCGTCGCCGCGACGTGGGGGATCGCCGCGGCGATGACCCGCGGTGACATCACGGTGACCGGCGTCGATCCCGCGCACCTGCAGCTGGTGCTGCACAAATTGCACGACGTCGGGGCGACGGTGACCCAGAGCGACAACGGCTTCCGGGTGGTGCAGTACGAGCGGCCGAAAGCGGTCAATGTGGCCACGCTGCCGTTTCCGGGGTTTCCGACGGATCTGCAACCGATGGCGATCGGTCTGGCGTCCATCTCCGATGGCACCTCGATGATCACCGAGAACGTGTTCGAGGCGCGATTCCGGTTCGTCGAGGAGATGATCCGGCTCGGAGCCGACGCCCGGACGGACGGGCATCATGCGGTGATCCGTGGCATCCCGCAGTTGTCCAGCGCCCCGGTGTGGTCGTCGGACATCCGCGCGGGAGCCGGCCTCGTCCTGGCCGGCCTGGTGGCTGACGGGGACACCGAAGTTCACGACGTCTTCCACATCGACCGCGGCTACCCGCTGATGGTCGAGAACCTGGTGGCTTTGGGTGCGGAGATCGAGCGGGTAGGCTGAGTAACCGGTCGCCCGCAGGGCGGCGCAGGCCCGTGGTGCGGATCACAACAGATCGGCATCGAAATCGGGTTGACTTCCCTGGTGTGGGCGGTCTAAGCTGGCAGGGTTGCCCCAAAGCGGGCAAAACTAGCAGGTCTGTTGTTTGAGAACTCAATAGTGTGTTTGGTGGTTTTTGTTTGTTGTTTTTGGCCATGCTCTGATACCCCCGTGTTGGGGTGTGGTTGTTGTTTTTGATGCCAGTTTTTGGTGTCTTTTTGTTAGGTCAAGTTTTTCTGATTCGGATTCTGCCTGCGCCTGTGTGGTGTGGGGGTTTTTGTTTGGAGAGTTTGATCCTGGCTCAGGACGAACGCTGGCGGCGTGCTTAACACATGCAAGTCGAACGGTAAGGCCCTTCGGGGTACACGAGTGGCGAACGGGTGAGTAACACGTGG
>WBZP01000715.1_pt1 | contig 43676 bp, 33 predicted proteins | sample 5204301 | NCBI WGS metagenome assembly WBZP01 (sample SAMN12412401, study PRJNA552823) | activated sludge metagenome | isolation source: activated sludge from nitrification reactor of wastewater treatment plant... | place: USA: Pennsylvania | collected 2017
ATCGGCGGGCTCGCCGCCCGCAGCGCCCGGGCGGCCGGCGTCGCGCAGGGGCTCGGCATCCTGCTCTCCGGCGGTGCCGTCGTCGTCATGCTGCTCGTCGCCATCCCCGCGGTGCGGTCGGGCGCCCTGGTCGGCGAGAACCTCGCCGTGCTCGCGCTGCTGCCGCTCGCGACGTACGAGGCCGTCGTCGCGATGCCCACGGCTGCACTGGCTCTGGGCCGCGTGCGCGGCTCGGCGCAGCGCGTCGTCGAGGTCCTCGACGCGGTCGACCCCGTGCCCGATCCGGTGTCGCCGGTGCCGGCGCCGCAGGGCGTCGTCGGTGTCCGCATCGACGACCTGAGCGCCGCGTGGCCCGGCGGCGACGAGGTGCTGCACGGGCTGTCGCTCGACGTGGCCGCGGGCGAGCGGATCGGGATCGTCGGGCCGTCGGGCGTGGGCAAGTCGACGCTGCTCGCCGTCCTCGCCGGGTTCCTGCCCTACCAGGGGTCGGTGCGCCTCGGCGGGATCGAGCTGCACGACATGACCGGCCACGACGGTCGCGGTCTGGTCGGCTGGTGCCCGCAGCTGCCGCACGTGTTCGACACCTCGGTCGTCGAGAACGTCCGACTCGCCCGGCCGGACGCGAGCGACGACGACGTGCGCGCCGTGCTCGACGCCGTCGGGCTCGGACCGTGGCTCGACGCGTCGCCGCTCGGGCTCGACCAGCCCGTCGGCGACCACGGCGCGCTCGTGTCGGCCGGTCAGCGCCAGCGTCTCGGCGTCGCCCGCGTGCTGCTCGGCGGCCACCCCGTGGTGCTGCTCGACGAGCCCACCGAGCACCTCGACGAGGCCACCGCCGACACCGTCGCCGACGAGCTGCTCCGGGCACTGCAGGGCCGCACCGTCCTCTGGGTCGCCCACCGCCCCCACGGCCTCGAGCAGCTCGACCGCCTCGTCCGCCTCGACGGCTGACCCCTCCTCTGCGCTGAAGGTGCCCCAGGCCGCCTAAGAGGCAGCCCAGGCTCCCCAGCCCGTCCACAGCAGGGGCAGCTGGGGAGCGGAGGCTGCCTCTTAGGCACTCTGGGGCACCCTCACCCGGAATCCCCCTGCCGGGCCGTGAGGGGAGCGGAGGCTGCGTCTGGGACCGCCGAGGGCACCCCTCGGCCGACAACCGGCTGCCCCCTACGCCCCCGGGGCGCCGGCGGCGCGGGGCATCGCCGCCCCGAGGCGGGTTGTTCGCGAAACATGATCATGTCTCGCGAACAACGAGCAAGGCACGAAGCGGGCCTCGTACGGAGTGCGACCGCCCCACCAAGGTGAGCCACTGCGAGGCGGGTCTGCCGGGAGGCGGGTCTGCTGCGAGGCGGGTCTGCTGCGAGGCGGGTCTGCTGCGAGGCGGGTCTGCTGCGAGGCGGGTCTGCTGCGAGGCGGGCTGACGAGGTGGGTCTGCTCTGTGGTGGGCTGACGAGGTGCTCCGGGAGCTGCGGCGCGTCGGAGGCAACTTTTCGGGCAGGGTCGCGCGTAACTATCTGCGGGGGCCGCGAAGAGCCCTCCGGACTCGACGGGGGTGTGCTGTGGACGGTCGTCCGACGTGCGCACTCGCGAAGCCTCCGACGCCCGCCCTCGCCCTGCGCCCGGTGGGTGCGTGATGGGCGGACCTCCGGAGTTCAGCGCGTTCGTGGCGGCGCGCACGCCGGCTCTGCTGCGCACGGCGTACCTGCTCACCGGCGACTGGGCCGCGGGCGAGGACCTGCTGCAGACGACGCTCGAGCAGTGCTGGCGCCGGTGGAACCGCCTGGGCGAGCACCCGGAACCGTATGTGCGGCAAGCGATGCTGCGGACGTTCCTGTCGTGGCGCCGCCGCCGCTGGAACGGCGAGACGCCGACCGAGGAGCTGCCCGAGGTCGTCGCCGCCGACGCCACGGCCGACTACGACGAGCGCGAGCAGCTCTGGCGCGCACTGCAGCGCCTCCCGCGCGGCCAGCGAGCGGTGATCGTGCTGCGCTACTTCGACGACCTCTCCGAGCAGGAGACGGCCACCGCCCTCGGGATCTCCGTAGGCACGGTCAAGAGCCAGAGCAGCAAGGCCCTGGCGGCGCTGCGCGTCGACGGGTCGCTGGTCCTCGGGATGGACGGGGTGGGCTGACATGCCGGTCACCGAGAACTCGCTGCGCGACCTGCTGCGCGAGCGCAGCGCCCAGGTCCCTGCGACCCCCGAGCTCGCGCAGCGCGTGCAGCACCGGGTGCGCCGCCGCCGCCGGCTCGAGGCGGGTGCCGGCATCGCCGCGCTCGTCATGGTGCTCGTGGCCGCCGGGCTGGTCGTCATCCCGCGGCACGACGCGACCCCACCGGTCTCGGCGCCGACCCACCGCAGCACGCAGACGATGGAGTCCACGCTGATCGTGACGACGGAGGGACCGACCCGGATCGAGGGCGAGACCTCCGTCGAGGCCACCCTCGAGATCACGAACACGGGGCCGACGGCCTGGCACGGCTCGGCGGGCGTGGGCCTGGCCTTCCCCGGCGAGGTCCCCGGCTACGTCGGCCCCAACCAGCTGCTCGCGTCCGCGGGCGACGTCGGCTACCCGATGATCACCCAGGGCCCGGACGCGCTGGCGGACCGGTCGAACGCGCAGCAGTTCGCCGGTCAGTCGGTCGGCAGCGTCGTGCTCGCCCCCGGCGAGCACCGCAGCTGGACCGTGCGCGTCAAGCGCTACGCCAGCAGTTCGGTGCTCGGACCCGTCTACGGCTGGCTGCCCTACGTCGACCGCGACTCCACGTCCGACGAGACGGTGCTGGGGTCGCTCGACCAGGCTGCCCGCATCGAGGTGACGCCGCGGGCGAGCGATCTCGCGTGCGACACCGTCACGGTCACCTCGGCCCAGGTCGGTCCCCCGCGCCCGTGGACGCTCGTCGAGGCGAGCAGGGCCGTGGTGGGGGCGGACCTCGCCGCAACGTGGTTGCCGCTCGACGTCCCTGACGCGCCGACCACGCGCGTGGACGTCGCCCTCGGCGACGCCCGCGAGACCACGATCATGGCCGCCGTGTCGGCGTACCTCGCCGACACCGCGACACCCGTCCCCGCCACGGGCTACCCCTCCGGTGGCAACCCAGCAGACGCGCGCGAGCCTGCCCCAGGAACCTATGTCTGGTACGCCGGGTCCAGGCTCGTCGACGTCGCCTTCACCGCCACCTGCGGCCCGTCGGGACAGCAGATCTCGGGCACGTGGACGGCCTACTACCGGACGACGGAGGGGCTCCTCGACTGCAGCGTCGTGCCGAAGCCCGGCAGCCTCGCCGTCGACGCGAAGCGCTTCTGCAAGCTCTGATCCGCGGCGCCTGGGCGCGGGGGCTACGAGGCGGGCGCGGGCAGCACCGACGGCCGGTGCGGCGTACCCCCGTGACGCCGCCAGGCCGTCGGTGCTGCTCCCGTGAGCAGGCTCAGCCGGTCCGGAGGGACACGACCTCGCCGGCCTCGTCGACGACGACGGTGAGCCGCGACTCGAGCCAGTCCGTGACGGCACGCGCGTGCACGCCGACCACGCGCAGCGGGCGCTGCTCGAGCCGGGCGAGGCGGACGATGTCGGCCAGCGGCAGCCCGGCGTACCGGGCCAACCACGGGCACGACGACGTCTCGCGCGCGTCACGGGAAGGGCTCACAGGGGGATGATCGACCGGTTCCGATCACGGCGGAGTCACGACGGATGGCGGAAACCTGCCACGGCGGGATAGCGCCAGCAGGAGGGCGTTCCGCGACGTCGCCATGGCGGGTTAGAACCGCTCCATGTCGCACCGCCGTCGTACCGCCGCCCTGCTCGCCGCGCCCTGCGTGGCCCTGTCCCTGCTCGTCGTCGCCGGTCCGGCGTCCGGGTCGCCGAGCACCCCCGGCGTCACGAGCGACGCGGTCGCACGCGCCGCGACCCCGCACCAGATCACCCTGATCACCGGCGACGTCGTGACCTACACCGAGCTGCCCGGCGGCCGGTCGACGGTGACGGTGAAGCGCCCGGCCAACGCCCACGGCGGCGTGCAGCAGCAGACCATCAAGGGCCACGTCTTCGTGATCCCCGACGAGGCGCTGCCCTACCTCGCGGCCAAGCGCGTCGACCGCCGGCTCTTCGACGTGACCGGCCTGGTGGCGCAGGGCTACGACGACGCGCACACCGGCGGCATCCCGCTGATCGTGCGCTACGACGGCAGCGCAACCGGCTCGCTCCCGGGCACGACCCGCACCCGCACCCTCACGAGCATCGACGGCGCCGCGGTGAAGGTGCAGAAGACGCGCACCCGCGGCCTCTGGACGACGCTGACGCCGTCGAGCGGGCGCAACCGCCCCAACATCGGCACGCGCGCGGTCGTCCCCGGCGGTCCGACGTCGGTGCTGCCGCCGACCACCAGCTACCTCGGCGCCGGCGTCGACACGGTGTGGCTCGACGGCCAGGTGAAGCCCTCGATGGCCGAGAGCACCCTGCAGATCGGCGCGCCGAACGCCTGGAAGTCGGGCTGGGACGGCGACCACGTCAAGGTCGCGATCCTCGACACCGGCTACGACCAGCAGCACCCCGACCTCGCCGGCCGCGTCGTCGGCACCGCGAGCTTCGTCCCCGGCGAGACCGTGCAGGACGGCCACGGCCACGGCACGCACACCGCGTCGACGGTCGGCGGCTCGGGCGCGGCGTCGGGCGGCACGGAGCAGGGTGTCGCCCCGCACGCCGAGCTGCTCATCGGCAAGGTGCTCGCCGACGGCGGGTACGGCGACGACTCGTGGGTCATCGCGGGCATGGAGTGGGCCGCGGCACAGGGCGCCAAGGTCGTGAGCATGAGCCTCGGCGGCTCGACGCCGTCGGACGGCACGGAGCCGGTGTGCGCTGCGGTGAACGACATCTCGGCCGCGCACGGCACGCTCTTCGTGGTCGCCGCGGGCAACTCCGGCGCGGAGGCGACCATCTCCTGCCCGGGTGCGGCCGACGCCGCGCTCACCGTCGCCGCGGTCGACAGCACCGACCAGATGGCGTGGTTCTCCTCGCAGGGCCCGCGCTACCTGGACTACGGCCTCAAGCCCGACATCGCCGCCCCCGGTGTCGAGATCCTCGCCGCCAAGGCCGGCGGCAGCGACGCCGACGGCTGGTACACCTCGATGTCGGGCACGTCGATGGCGACGCCGCACGTCGCCGGCGCCGCGGCGGACCTCGCCGAGGAGCACCCGGACTGGACCGGGCAGCAGCTCAAGGACGCGCTCATGAGCACGTCGCGCCCGATCGAGGGCGGCGCCTACCACGTAGGCGCGGGCGAGGTGGATCTCACGGTCGGCACCACCGACCAGGTGATCGCGACCGGCTCGGCGTTCCTCGGCTTCTCGTCGTGGCCGCACCCGGCGCTCGACCCCGAGTCGAAGACCATCACCTACATCAACTCCGGCTCCGCGCCGATCACGCTCGACCTCGCCGAGACCGTTCAGGTCGCGGGCGGTCCCTACGACGTCGACCCCGCCGCCGACGCAGGCACCCCGGCACCCGACGGCATGTTCACGCTGTCGACGAACCGCATCACCGTGCCCGCGCACGGCTCCGTCGACGTCGTCGCCACCGGCGACCCGTCGAAGGGTCAGATGGCGCGCCGCTACGTCGGCCAGGTCGTCGCCACCGACGCCTCGGGCGCCGTGAAGGCGCGCACCCAGGTCGCGCTCTACATCGAGGACGAGCGCTACGACATGACCGTCGACCTGCGCGACCGCGCGGGCAAGCCGGCAGCCGGCTACATCCAGCTGCAGCAGAAGGGCAACCCCGACGTCTACGTCGTCGCGGTCGACGAGAGCGGCACGCTCACGATGCGGATGCTGCCCGGCACCTACAGCCTGCTGAGCTACCTCGAGGTGCCCGGCGCGAACGGTCCGGACTCGCGCGGCATGGCGCAGCTGGCCGACCCCGAGGTCGTGCTCGACCGCGACCGCACGGTGAGCCTCGACGCGAGCAAGGCCGTGCAGGTCAGGGCGATCGTGCCCAAGAAGACGGAGGACCGGGTCCTCTACCTCGACTGGTACCGCGCCTTCTCCGCCGGCGACTACGCCTCGGGCCAGTACCTGCTGCCGTCGACCATCGACACGATGTACGCGCAGCCCACGAAGGCCGTCACCGACGGGTCGCTCGAGTTCGAGGCGCGCTGGCGCAAGGCCTACCCGCTGCTGCAGCTCACCGACCGCGGCCGCTCGATCCACGTGGTCGGCCAGGGCGCGTCGTCGCTCTACGAGGGCAAGGGCTCGATGCGCATCGTCGACGTCGGCGACGGCACCGCCGCCGCCTTCGCCGGCAAGGACGTGAAGGGCGCGCTCGTCGTCGCCCGACGCTCCGACGCGGTGACCGGGTCCGAGCGCGCGCAGAACGCAGCCGACGCGGGTGCCGCGCTGCTCGCCGTCGTGTCCGACCCGGCGAAGCCGCTCATGGAGTACGTCGGCACCCCGGCGGGCACCGACAGCGCGATCCCGGTCGTGTCCGTCGGCGCCACCGACGGTGCCGCGCTCCTCGCCTCCGCTGCGAAGGGCCGGTCCGTCGCGGTCGAGGGCGTGCCGGACTCGCCGTACGTCTACGACCTCGTGGCCGCGTGGCAGAAGCGCGTCCCGTCCCGCCTCGTCTACGCGCCGCGCGCGTCGCAGCTCGCGACCGTGCAGATGCGGCTGCACGGGGCCTCCCGGCAGCCGGGCGGCGAGTTCCGCTGGGACTTCCGTCCGTACCGGGCGCAGAGCTTCGGCATGCCGCTGCGGCAGTCGACCGGAGTCGTGCGCACCGACTACGTGACGGCGCACAACGGCACGACGTGGGCCGAGGGCGTCGTCGGCGGCCCGAGCTTCAGCTGGTCCCAGTCGTCGGAGGTGCACCCGCTCACCGCGGGCCGGCGCACGACGCAGGACTGGCTCGCACCGGTGGTCCACCCCTCCAACGGCGGCGGCTTCTGGTCGTCGACGCGCTACGCCGGCTTCCTGCAGCTGAACGTGCAGCCGTGGTCGGACGGAGGGGCGGGCCACGCGGGCTTCATCCAGCGCGACGACTTCGACCCCAAGCCGAGCGACGACGCGATCCGCATCAAGGTGTGGCAGGACGGCGCCCTGGTGAAGGACTCGACGGGCTACGCGTCGGCCACGCTCGGGGACCTGCCCGACGGGCCGCTGCGCCTCAAGGTGGACCTGGTCGCCACGCGCGACGCGAAGGTCTGGACGTTCTCGCCGCGCACGCACACGGTGTGGACCATCCGGTCGCCCGGCCTGTCGAAGGGCCTGGACTCGGTCGACCTGATGCCGGTGCTGCAGGTGGGCTACGACGTGAAGACCGACCTCGCGGGCTACGCCCGCGGCGGGAAGCAGTCGGTGCGCTTCTCGGTCTCGCACCTCGCCGACGTCTACGGCGGCGGGCGCATCCGCAGCGCATCGCTCGCCGTCTCGTACGACGACGGCAAGCACTGGACGACCGTGCCGGCGACGCGCGCCGGCGCCTGGTGGTCGGCGGGCTTCACGGCCCCGTCCCGGGGCTACGTGTCGCTGCGGGTCACGGGCCGCGACAGCGCCGGGAACACCGTCTCGCAGGAGATCGTCCGGGCCTACGGGCTTCGCGGGCGGTGACGGTGCCCGGGGAGACGCGGTCGGCCGGGGCTGGGGGGCCCCGGTCGGCCGCACCCCCGACGTCGCGCGCGGGTGTCCCGCCGCAGGTGCGGTCGCGCCGGGACCGTCGGGAACCCTCGGCGTCCGCCGCTCGTATCCTTCCGGGAACTCGTCCTGGGGGGCACATGCTGGGGGCAGTGGGGCTCGGCCCCGCGGAGGAGGACGTCTACCGACGTCTGGTCGTGGCCGGTGAGGCGACGACGGCTGCGCTGTCCGCCGGCACCGGTCGACGCGTCGACGAGCTCGAGACGGTGCTGGCCGCGCTGGTCGACCGCGGTCTCGTCGTCCGCGGTCGTGACGACTCCTTTGCCGCAGCGCCGCCCGCGGTCGCGCTCGGCGCGCTCCTGCGCGAGCAGCGCGACGTCCTCTACTCCGCCGAGCTCGACCTCGCCGAGCTCGCCGACGCGCACCGCAGCGCCACCTCCGGCCGGGTGCCCTCCGACGTGGTCGAGGTGCTCACCGACATCGACGCCGTGCGCCACCGCTTCGCGCAGATCCAGCAGGGTGCCCAGCGCGAGGTGCGCTCGATGATGGTGCCGAACCTCACCGTCGTGCCCTACGACGACAACGACGCCGGCTACGAGGCGCTGCGCCGCGGCGTCCGCTACCGCGCGATCCTCGACCGCGCCGCGCTCGCGCAGCCCGGCATCGTGCGGGCGATCCTGCGCGACCTCGCGCGCGGCGAGCAGATCCGCGTCGCCGACCACGTGCCGGTGAAGATGATGATCGCCGACGACGCCCTCGCGATGCTGCCGCTGTCGGCCGAGCGCAACACCGCGCCCGAGTCGCTGCTGGTCCACGCCGGCGGTCTGCTCTCCGCGCTCACGACGTACTTCGAGCTCTCCTGGGAACGCGCGTATCCCTTGTGGCCCAACCGCGAGGGCGACGAGCTCGTCGAGCTGCGCCCCGGCGAGATCGACGAGATGGACGCGCAGATCCTCGCCCTGCTGCTCGCCGGCATGACCGACCAGGCGCTCGCCGGCCAGCTCGGCCTGTCGCTGCGCACCGTCCAGCGCCGCATCCGCGTCCTCATGGACAAGGCGGGAGTCGACACCCGGATCCAGCTCGGCTGGCACGCCGGCCGCGAAGGCTGGGCCTGATCGCGCGGTAGTTCTCGAAACATGATCATGTTTCGAGAACTACCGCTGCCGTGGGAACTGATCGCCCGGAAGTACGCCTGCCCCTCCCGGTAGCCGCTGCGCGGCGCCGGCCTCATCGACCAAGCGGAGCGCCTCGCTCGTGCCGCGCGCCGAGCGGAACATGTCGAGTACCTACCTGCCGCCCGCGTGTGATTCGATGCGGACTAGAGGCGCGACGGTGCGCCGGGGTGGGCGGCGATCCCGCGCTCCCGGTGGGCCGTCGCACGACGGCAACCGCCAGGAGGTCCACCCATGACCGCAGACGGAGGCCCCGAGCTCGTCCAGCTCCTCACCCCTGAGGGCGAGCGGGTCCACCATCCCGAGTACGACGTCGACCTGTCCGAGGAGCAGCTGCGCGGTCTCTACCGCGACCTGGTCCTCGTCCGACGCGTCGACGCCGAGGCCACGGCGCTGCAGCGCCAGGGCGAGCTGGGGCTCTGGGCCCAGTGCGTCGGGCAGGAGGCCGCGCAGGTCGGCTCCGGACGTGCGCTGCTCCCCGGCGACTTCGCCTTCCCGACCTACCGCGAGCACGGCGTCGCGTGGGTGCGCGGGGTCGAGCCGATCCAGCTCCTCGGCCTGTTCCGCGGCGTCACCAACGGCGGGTGGGACCCGAACGAGCACAACATGGCGCTCTACACGATCGTCATCGGCGACCAGTGCCTGCACGCGGTCGGCTACGCGATGGGCATGCAGCGCGACGGCTCCGACGACGCGGTCATCTGCTACTTCGGCGACGGTGCGACCAGCCAGGGCGACGTCAACGAGGCGTTCGTGTTCTCCGCGGTCTACAACGCGCCCGTCGTCTTCTTCTGCCAGAACAACCAGTGGGCGATCAGCGAGCCGCTCGAGCGGCAGAGCCGCATCCCGCTCTACCGCCGCGCGGCGGGCTTCGGGTTCCCCGGCGTACGCGTCGACGGCAACGACGTCCTCGCGGTGCTCGCCGTCACGAGCGCGGCGCTGCAGGCCGCGCGCGAAGGCCAGGGTCCGACGCTCATCGAGGCGTTCACCTACCGCATGGGCGCGCACACGACGTCCGACGACCCCACGCGCTACCGCGTGAGCGCCGACCTCGACGCCTGGAAGCTCAAGGACCCGATCGAGCGCCTCAAGGTCTACCTCGCGCGCAACGGCTGGGCCGACCGCGCCTACTTCGACAGCATCGACGAGGAGGCCGAAGCGCTCGCGATCAAGCTCCGCGACGACTGCCGCTCGATGCCCGACCCCGCACCGGCGTCGATGTTCGACGACGTCTACGCCGAGCCGCACCCGCTGGTCGACGCTGAGCGCGCGGCGTTCTCGGCGTACCACTCCTCGTTCGTGGGAGGGCAGCACTGATGGCCGTCACCACGCTTGCGAAGGCGGTCAACGCCGGTCTGCGCCGGTCGCTCGAGAACGACCCGAAGGTCGTGCTCATGGGCGAGGACATCGGCAAGCTCGGCGGCGTCTTCCGCGTCACCGACGGGCTGCAGAAGGACTTCGGAGAGGACCGCGTGATCGACTCGCCGCTCGCCGAGAGCGGGATCCTGGGCACCGCAGTGGGTTTCGCGATGCGCGGCTTCCGCCCGGTCGTCGAGATCCAGTTCGACGGTTTCGTGTTCCCGGCGTTCGACCAGATCGTGTCGCAGGTGGCCAAGCACCACGCGCGCTCGCGCGGCCAGACGAAGATGCCGATCACGATCCGCATCCCCTACGGCGGAGGCATCGGCGCGGTCGAGCACCACAGCGAGTCGCCCGAGGCCTACTTCGCGCACACCGCCGGGCTCCGCGTGATCTCGCCGTCGAACCCGATGGACGCCTACGTGATGGTCCAGCAGGCGATCGCGTGCGACGACCCGGTCGTGTTCTTCGAGCCCAAGCGCCGCTACTGGGACAAGGCCGACGTCGACGACGCGGTCGACCTCGCGTCCGCGATGTCGCCGTTCGAGGCGCGCGTCGTACGACCGGGCTCCTCGGCCACGGTCGTCTGCTACGGCCCGATGGTGCGCACCTGCCTCGAGGCCGCGACCGCCGCCGAGCACGACGGCCTCGACCTCGAGGTCATCGACCTGCGCTCGATGTCGCCGCTCGACGTCGCGACCGTGGCCGCCTCCGTGCGTCGTACCGGTCGGCTCGTCATCGTGCACGAGGCGCCGGTGTTCCTCGGCCTCGGTGCGGAGCTCGCCGCACGGATCACCGAGGAGTGCTTCTACTCCCTCGAGGCGCCGGTGCTGCGCGTCGGCGGCTACCACACGCCCTACCCGCCGTCGCGGCTCGAGGAGGAGTACCTCCCCGACCTCGACCGCGTGCTCGACGCCGTCGACCGCGCGATGGCGTACTGAGGAGCGCACCGATGAGCGACATCACGACGTGCCCCTGCCAGGACCCCGGAGCGGTGCGATGAGCGACATCAAGACCTTCCTGCTCCCCGACGTCGGCGAGGGCCTCACCGAGGCCGAGATCCTCTCGTGGCACGTGAAGCCCGGCGATGCCGTCACGGTCAACCAGATCATCGTCGAGATCGAGACGGCCAAGGCCGCCGTCGAGCTGCCCTGCCCGTACGCGGGCACCATCGCCGAGCTGTTCGTGAGCGAGGGCCAGGTCGTCGAGGTCGGCGCCCCGATCCTCTCGATCGCCACCGGCGCCCCCAGCACCCCCGGTTCTTCGGATGAGGGTGCCCCAGGACGCCAGAGAGGCAGCTCAGGTTCCCCAACGGCGGCGGCCGACACCGTGCCCACGGGTGAGAAGGCGCAGCGCGAGGCCGTGCTCGTCGGGTACGGCGTCAAGCAGACCGGTACGCCGCAGCGCCGCGCTCGCGTCCTGGCCCACGACCCGCACGGCACGACCGAGCCCGAGGCCGGTCCGCCCGGCGAGGCCGTGAAGCCGGTGCGCCACGGCGGTCTCGAGGTCGGCCGCCAGCTCGAGGCGGTGCTGTCCAAGAAGTCGCCGGTGCTCGCCAAGCCGCCGGTGCGCCGCCTCGCGAAGGACCTGCACGTCGACCTCGCCGGCGTCGACGCGACAGGTGCTGACGGCGTCATCACGCGCGCCGACGTCGAGCGTGCCGCCCGTCTGGCGGGACAGCCGACGGAGTCGTTGGGGAACCCTGGCCGCGTCTATGGCGGCCTGGGGCACCTTCACCCGGGATCGGGGGAGGGGCGTTCCGGGGGGCGGGAGACGCGGACGCCGATCAAGGGCGTCACGAAGCTGATGGCCGACGCGATGGTCGCGAGCGCATTCACCGCGCCGCACGTCACGGAGTGGGTCGAGGTCGATGTCACGCGCACGCTCGAGCTCGTCGACCGGCTCAAGACGCGTCCCGAGCTCGACGGTGTACGCGTCTCGCCGCTGCTGCTCGTCGCCCTCGGTCTGATCCACGCGGTACGCCGCCACCCCGGCATCAACGCGACGTGGGACGCCGCTGCCGGCGAGATCGTCACCAAGCACTACGTGAACCTCGGCATCGCGGCGGCGACGCCGCGCGGTCTGGTCGTGCCGAACGTGAAGGACGCCGACTCCCTCGATCTCGTCGACCTCGCCCGTGCGCTGCACGACCTGGTCGAGACAGCGAAGGCGGGGCGGACGCAGCCGGCCGAGATGAGCGGCGGCACGATCACGATCACCAACGTCGGCGTCTTCGGCGTCGACGGCGGGACTCCGATCATCAACCCGGGCGAGTCCGCGATCCTCGCGATGGGCCGGGCGCTCGCGCGGCCGTGGGTCGTCGACGGCGAGATCCGGGTCCGTCAGGTCATGCAGCTGACGCTGTCCTTCGACCACCGGCTCGTCGACGGCGCGCTCGGCAGCCAGGTCCTCGCCGACGTCGCCCGCTTCCTCGAGGACCCCGCCGTCGCCCTCCTCCTGCCCTGACCCGACCCTCCCCCCCGTCGTCACTGCCGGAATGTGCGGCTTCTCGGCCGGAACCCGCGCCTTCAGGCAGTGACGTGGTGACCCCCCCGTCGGGCCGGGTGTCGTCACTGCCGGAATGTGCGGCTTCTCGGCCGGAACCCGCGCCTTCAGGCAGTGACGTGGTGACCCCCCGTCGGGCCGGGTGTCGTCACTGCCGGAATGTGCGGCTTCTCGGCCGGAACCCGCGCCTTCGGGCAGTGACGTGGTGACCCCCCCGTCGGGCCGGGTGTCGTCACTGCCGGAATGTGCGGCTTCTCGGCCGGAACCCGCGCCTTCGGGCAGTGACGTGGTGACCCACCGTCGGGCCGGGTGTCGTCACTGCCGGAATGTGCGGCTTCTCGGCCGGAACCCGTGCCTTCGGGCAGTGACGTGGTGACCCACCGTCGGGCCGGGTCGTGGGACGCGGCGGGGGGTCCTGGCCCGGGTCAGGGGGTGACGGCGAGGGACTCGGGGAGCTTCGCGGCGAGGTCGAGGTCGCCCGACAGCGCGATCCTCACGAGGACGTCGGGGTCGGTGACGTCGAGGCGCCCGGCGCCCAGGCGCGCGTAGGTCTCCCAGTCGGTCGTGAGCCCCACGGTCGGAACCGCGGGCGCCGCCAGGTCGTCGAGCTCGACGCCGCGGCCCTCGTCGTCGACCGCGGCCCACCGCTCGAACGCGACAGCGCCGGTGACCGTCACGCGCAGCGTCGTGCCGATCGGCGCCTCGACGTTGCGCGCGAGGACGAACGGCAGCGCCGTCACGAGCTGCAGCGCGCTCACCTGGGCACCCGGCGTCCCGAGATCGCCCGGGAGGCCCACGGCGCGTCGGACGTCCTGCAGGTGGCTCCAGGTGTCGAGCACCCGTACGCGCAGCAGGTTCTGCAGCGGAACCGGTCGGCCGAACAGCCCCGGCACCTCGGTCAGCAGGTCGAGCGGCTCGATCGCCATGATCTGGTGCAGGCGCAGGTCGATCAGCCCGTCGAGCTCGTCGCACGCCTCCTGCTGCCCGAGCGGCCGGCGTACGTCGACACCCGTCTCGGTCAGCCGGCCGAAGTCGCTCGTCACGTGCGGGAACGCGTCCCAGTCGACGAGGTGCTCGGGGTCCTGCCGGCCCGCGAGGAACCCTTCCACCCACGACAGGTGCCGCACGATGTCGCCGGCCGACCAGCCCGGGCACTCGGTCGGCGCCGCCCACTTCTCCGGTGTGAGCCGGCGCCCGAGCTCCACCACCGCATGCAGCGAGTCCTCCCACGCGGAGAGCAGGGTGCGCAGGTCGTACGCCGAAGCCGCCAGAGCCGTCATGCCCCGAGGCTAGCCACTCGCGGCAGCCCGCGGACCCGGATGCCGCCCGGTGCCAGACTCGACGCATGAACGCGCAGCGTGCCGGTGCGGCGCTGCTGGTGGTGACCCTCGTGGGGTGGTTCGCGTTCGAGCTCACCGGCGTACGCCGGACCCGTGGCGACGCCGTCGCCGCGGATCGCCGGAGCATGCTGGTGCTGCGGCTGTCGACGCTGCTCGGCCTCGTGCTCGCTGTCGTCGTCGGCCGCCTCGTACCGCAGGCGGAGCTCGCTGGCTCGGCGGCCGTGTGGCTCGCGCTCCCGCTGATCTGGGTCGGAGTCGCACTGCGCTGGTGGAGCCGCGTGGCCCTCGGCGAGTACTTCACCTACACCGTCCAGACCAGCCCCGACCAGGTCGTCGTCGACTCCGGGCCCTACCGATGGGTCCGGCATCCCGCCTACACCGGGATGGTCCTGGCCCTGCTCGGCGTCGCCGTCGTGATCGGGAACTGGTTGTCGCTGCTGGTGTTCCTGCCCGTCGTGCTCGTCGGCGTCGGCTACCGGATCCGGGTCGAGGAGGCCGCCCTGCTGCGCGACCCGGGGCAGCCCTACGCCGACTACGCCGCCGGGCGAGCCCGACTCGTCCCGCACGTCTGGTGACCGGACGGGAACCGAGCGCGGGTGCTGGTCACGGGTGCGGGAGGATCGACGCGTGACGATCACGCGGGCCTGGGTGGAGCGTTGGCGCAGCGCGCCGGAGCGCGCGGTCGTCGTCGATGCGCGCGACGGCTCGACCCTCACCGGTGCCGACCTGCTCCAGGCCACGGCGTCCGCGGCAGCGGTCCTCGCGGCGGCCGGTGCCGCGCCCGGCGAGCGCGTGCTGCTGTCGTGCGGACCGTCGCCGGCGACGGTGACCGCCTACGCCGCGATCCTCCGCCTGGGCGCCGAGGTGGTCCCCGCGAACACTGGCTACACCCGCGGCGAGCTCGAGCACATCGTGGGCGACGTGCGCCCTGCGGTCGCCGTGGTCGACGACCCGGCGCGCGTCGAGGGCCTCGGCGTGCGCGCGCTCACGCTCGACGACCTCGCGGTGATCGACGACGCGACACCGCCCACCCTCGACGAGGCGGACGACGACGCGCTCGGGATGGTCGCCTACACCAGCGGCACGACGGGCCGGCCCAAGGGCGCGATGCTCAGCCGTGGCAACCTCCGCGCGGGCGCGGAGGCGCTGGTCGAGGCGTGGGAATGGACGCCCGAGGACCGGCTCGTCCACGCGCTGCCGATGTTCCACATGCACGGCCTCGGCGCCGCGATCAACGGCAGCCTCGCGGCCGGTGCGTCGATGGTGGTGCTGCCGCGGTTCGACGCCGATGCCGTCGTCCAGGCGGTGCACGCCCACGACGCGACGATGTTCTTCGGCGTCCCGACGATGTATGCGCGGCTGCGCGACTCCGGTCGGCTGCCCGAGCTCGCGCACCTGCGCCTGCTGGTGAGCGGCTCCGCGCCGCTCGATCCCGTGCTGTTCGACGTCGTACGCCGCGAGGCAGGTCAGGCGCCGGTCGAGCGCTACGGCATGAGCGAGACCGTGATGCTCGCGTCGAACCCGGTGCAGGGCGAGCGCAAGGCCGGCGCGGTCGGTCTGCCGCTTCCCGGCGTACGGATCCGGCTCGGCGAGGGCGACGGCGTGGAGGTCCTGGGCCCCAACGTGTTCCGCGGCTACTGGGAGCGGCCCCAGGCGAACGCCGCTGCCTTCACCGACGACGGCTGGTTCCGCACCGGCGACATCGGCGAGCTCGACGACGACGGCTACCTGCGCCTCGTCGGTCGCGCCAGCGACCTCATCATCAGCGGCGGCTACAACGTCTACCCGCGCGAGGTCGAGGACGCCGTGCTCGAGCACCCCGACGTCGTCGACGCCGCGGTCGTCGGTGTCCCCGACGACACGTGGGGCGAGCGGGTGATCGCGTTCGTGGTCCTGCGCGAGGGTGCGGCGTACGCCGCCGACGCCCTCGCCGACGAGCTCGACGCCCACGTCGCGTCGCGGCTCGCGTCGTACAAGCGGCCCAAGCAGTGGACCGCCCGCGACACCCTGCCCCGCAACGCCATGGGCAAGGTCCTCCGCGACCGGCTCCGCACCACCTGACCCGCCCGCGCGCAGCCGAAAGACGGACGACCCCGCGGGACGGTTGTTCGCGAAACATGATCATGTTCGGCGAACAACGGTCTCCTGGGTCGGTGTCGGGCGGTCGGTCTCGGCGCGAGCCCTTCGCGGGTCTGACAGGAACGAGATCTGGTTCCTGTCAGGTCGTGCGTATCGCCCCCGGGCGTGGCTGAGAGGATGCCGGCATGACACGTGTGGCCCTGGTGCAGCTCGACGTCAGCGACACCGAGGCCGTCGAGGCGCGCATCGAGCGCGCGGCCGCGATGGTGGAGGGGCTGACCGACGTCGACCTCGCGGTGCTGCCCGAGCTGTGGCACGTGGGCGCGTTCGACCTCGAGCGCGCGAAGCAGCACGCGCAGCCGATCGACGGCCCGCTCGTCACGCGGATGCGCGCCGCAGCGCGAGCGGCCGGGCTCTGGCTGCACATGGGCTCGTTCGCCGAGCTCGCGGCCAGCGACCGGTACAACACGTCGGTCGTCATCGACCCCGAGGGCGACATCGCCGCGACGTACCGCAAGCTGCACCTGTTCGGCTGGGCCGACGGCGAGCCGTCGGTGATGACCGCGGGCGAGTCGCTCGTGGTCCTCCCGACGCCGCTCGGCGCGACCGGCCTCGCGACCTGCTACGACCTGCGCTTCCCCGAGCTCTACCGCCGCCTCGTGGACTCGGGCGCCGAGGTGTTCCTCATGGCGTCGGGCTGGCCGACCCCGCGCATCGAGCACTGGTCGATCCTCGCCCGGGCGCGCGCGATCGAGGACGAGGCGTGGGTGGTCGCGTGCAACAGCGCGGGCACGCACGTGGGCACCACGATGGGCGGCCGCTCGGTCGTCGTCGACCCGCGCGGCACCGTGGTCGCGGAGGCGGGCGAGGGCGAGGAGATCCTCTACGCCGAGATCGACCCCGACCTGCCGCGCGAGTGGCGTCGCGCGTTCCCCGTCCTCACCGACCGCGTGCTGTGAACCTGCCGAAGGTCGGCCGCGCCGGTCAGAGGTCCGCGTCGTCGGCCGTGCGGTTCTTGCCGCTCTCCTTGGCCAGCAGAAGCGCCCGGTCGGCGCGCTTGAGCAGGCGCTTGACCGTGTCGTCCGGGCGGGCGAGGGCGACGCCGATGCTGATGGCGGGCTCGAGGACATGCCCGTCGACGTCGAGGTCCTGGCACACCGCCTGACGGACCTTCTCGGCCACGAGCCGGGCGTCCTCTCGCGAGCCCACCCCGGGCAGCACGATCACGAACTCGTCGCCGCCGAAGCGGGCGAGCAGGTCGTCGACCCGCAGTTCGTCGCGCATCCGCGTGGCCACGGTCGTGAGCAGCAGGTCGCCCGCGGGGTGCCCGAACGTGTTGTTCAGCCGACCCAGCCCGTCGACGTCGACGTAGAGGACGCCGGGTGCCCGACCGGTGCTGCCCGGTCGGTCCAGCAGCAGCTCGAGCGCATCCTCGAGCGGGGACCGGTGCAAGGCGCCGGTCAGCTGGTCGTGCTCGGCCAGATCGCGCAGCCGTTCGCGGACCCTGCGGGTCTCGGTGACGTCGACGAGCTGCACGACCACAGCGTTGGGCTCGCCGTCGTCGTCGTGGAGGACGGCGGTGCCGAACTGGACCCAGACGGTTCGCCCCGACCCGGTGAGCACCCGGACCTCGGTCGGCTCGACGGGATCCCCGGCGTCGAGCCGGGAGCGGACCGCGAGCACGGTCTCGAGGTCGTCGGGGTGGACGACGTCGAGCGTCGTGTGCGCCAGCAGCCACTCCTCGTCGCGCTCGAGCAGCCGGCACAGCGCGGGGTTCACGATGAGCAGGCGCCGGTCGAGCCCCGCGACCGCCATGCCTGCCGGTGCTGCGGCCATGACGAGGCGGAACCGCTCCTCGCTCGCCGCGAGCGCCTGCTCGGCGTGGACCTCGGCCTCGGCGTCCTGGAAACCGCTGACGCTGCCGGCGTAGGTCCCGTCGTCGTCGAAGAGCGGTGTCACCACCTGCGACACCCAGACGTAGCTCCCGTCTGCCCGACGGAACCGCCCGCGCCCAGCGAGGACCTGGCCGCCGCGCAGCTGCGTGCGGGCTGGCGACGTGAGGGACCGCTGCTCCGGGTGGAGGTAGTCGGCGCCCAGGGTCCCCACGACGTCCTCGGGCTCCCAGCCCAGGACCGTGCGCACCGACGGCGACGCCCAGGTGACGACGCCCTGCGCATCGACCTGGACCGAGAAGTGGGTCGCGGACTCGGCGACCATCCGGAAGTGCGCCTCGGAGTCCTGCAGCGCCTGCTCGGCGAGCACCTGCTCGTGGATGTCGCGCAGGCCGGTCACGTGCGCGAGGACCGTGCCGTCGGGTCCGTGGACCGGTCGCTGCGTCCGCGCGAACCAGCGGTACGACCCGTCGGCGGCGAGCGCCCGGGCCCGCCCGGAGATCGCCAGCCCGGCGTGCACGCGCACGGCATCGGCCTGCACGGGGCGGACGTCGTCGGGGTGCATGTACTCCCACGCGGGATTGCCGACGAGCTGGTCGGTCTTCCAGCCCAGCACAGGCGTGACGGACGGCGATACCCACCGGATCGTCCCGTCGACCGTCTCCAGCACGACATCGTTGGCGTTCTCGGCGATGAGCCGGTACAGCTTCTCGACGTCGCGCCGCTCCTCCTCGGCACGCACCATCGCGTCGACGTCATGGGTGACCACGACCAGCGCCGCGATCTCCCCGTCCGCGTCGCGCCAGGCGCGTGCTGACGTCGTGACCCAGACGTCCCGACCGTCCTTGTGCACCAGGCGGACCCGGGCGCTCGCCGAGTCGGCGCCCTCGAGGAGGCGGCGGCTCACGGCGTCGACCGCGGGCTGGTCGTCGGGGTGCACGAGGGAGGAGCTGGCGGCCATCCTCTCCTCGGCCGTCCATCCCGCCATCCGCTCGATGCTCGGGGAGATCCAGCGCAGCCGGCCGTCCGGGTCGTGGAGCGCGAGGACGTCGCTCGACTCCTCGACCAGCAGCCGGTACTGCGCGGCCGGATCGGACAGGATCGCGTCCAGGGCGTCGCGGCGCGACGTCGGCTCGTGCATCGGGCCGTGCCCTCCCCAGTCCGCGTCGACAGCGAGAGGCCAGTCTGCGAGACGGCAGCGGCAGGTTGCAGCGCGACGCCGCAAGCATCCGGAAACCGGTCTGCGCCAGCCCGGGTGACGCCGCTGGCGGAGGTCTACGGTGGAGCCATGCTGGATGTCGTCGTCTTCCCCTCCGTCCTCGGTATGCGGCCCGGCGTGCACGCGGCTGCCGACCGCCTCGCCGCCGCCGGCTTCGCACCCCACGTCGTCGACGTCTACGACGACGGCCTGACCTTCGACGACTACGACGAGGCGATGGCGCACATGCAGTCGCTCGGCTACGACACCGTGCTGACCCGTGCGCGGGAGGCGATCGACGCCCTCGACCCGGACCGCATGGTGCTCCTCGGCTTCTCGGCCGGCGTCGTGCCGGCGCAGATCATCGCGGCCACCGATCCCCGCGCGGTCGGCTGCGTCGCGCTGTCGTCGGTGCTCTCGGTGGCGGCCCTCGAGCTCGACGAGGGCTGGCCCGCCGACGTCCCGCTGCAGTTCCACACGATGGACGCCGACCGCTGGCTCGAGCCCGACCAGGTCGAGGCGATCCAGGCCGAGCTCGGCGAGCAGGTCCAGGTGCACACCTACGCCGGCACCGGCCACCTGTTCACCGACCCGTCGCTGCCGGCCGAGTACGACGCTGACGCGACCGAGCTGCTCTGGTCGCGCGTGGTGGAGTTCCTCCGCGGGATCGACGAGGGCTGAGCCCGCGTCAGAGCTCCTTGCGCGTCAGCTCGGCACCCGCGGCGTCGTAGGTCGTCCAGGTCCCGACCTGCCGGCCGTGGTCGAACGACCCGGTGCGCATCAGCGTGCCGTCCTTGCGCCACCAGCTCCAGGCGCCGTGCAGCTCGCCGTCCTTCATCCGGCCCTGCGCCTTGAGACCGCCGTCGGGGTAGAGGTCGCGGGCTACCCCCTTCTTGTCAGGCACCATGCGGACCTCGGCGAGCCGGGCCGCGACGAGCTTCTTCACGACCGCCTTGGGCAGCGGCCGGTCGACGGGGAAGGTCACCGACCCCTTGGTGATCGTGTACGTCGCGAGCTCGTCGGCGAGGGTCTCGGTGACCGCGCCCGAGAACGGCAGGTAGGCGCAGTGCTTCGCGAAGCCCGCGAACCCCGCGACGCTCGTGCCCTCGATCTTCCACGCGGGTGCGCCGTACGCGATCGACTCCTCGGCGCGCGGCAGCAGCGCGGCGATGGTCGAGCGCAGGGCGGCGAGGGTGGTGCGCTGGGGCTCGGGCTGGCCGGCGAGGTAGTCGTCGATCGCGTTCATGGTCCGAACGTAGCGGCGGGAACGCGCGGACGCGGTGCAGTGTTGGATGTCGGCATGACGAGGGCACGGGTGCGCGCGCCGGAGCTGCGCGGCCGGCAGGGGTGGCTCAACACCGGCGGTCGCGACCTCGCGCTCGCGGACCTGCGCGGCAAGATCGTGCTGCTCGACTTCTGGACGTTCTGCTGCGTCAACTGCCTGCACGTTTTGGACGAGCTGCGCCCGCTCGAGGAGAAGTACGCCGACGTCCTGGTCACCGTCGGGGTCCACTCGCCCAAGTTCGTGCACGAGGCCGACCACGACGCGGTCGTGGCCGCGGTCGAGCGGTACGGCGTCCACCACCCGGTGCTCGACGATCCCGATCTCACCACCTGGTCGCAGTACGCCGTGCGCGCGTGGCCGACCCTCGCGCTCATCGACCCGGAGGGCTACATCGTCGCCCAGCTCAGCGGCGAGGGGCATGCGCACGCGCTCGACCGGATGGTCGCCGAGCTCGTCGCGGAGCACGAGGAGCGCGGCACGCTGCACCGCGGCTCCGGCCCCTACGTCGCGCCGGAGCCGGCGCCGGGCCTGCTGTCCTTCCCCGGCAAGGCGGTCGTCCTGCGCGACGGCACGCTGCTCGTCTCCGACACCGCGCACCACTCGCTGGCCCACCTCGCCGCCGACGGCGAGACGCTGCTGCACCGCATCGGCGACGGCGAGCGCGGGCTGCGCGACGGCGAGGCGTCGACCGCGTGCTTCAGCGAGCCCAACGGCGTGCTGCTCCTCCCGCCGGAGGTGGCGGCCCGCACCGGCTACGACGTCGTCGTCGCCGACACCGTGAACCACGCGCTGCGGGGCCTCGACTCGGCGACGTGGCAGGTGACGACCCTCGCCGGCACCGGGGCGCAGTGGATGCAGGGCGAGCCGACCTCCGGTGCCGCTCGCGGCGTCGCGCTGTCGAGCCCGTGGGACGTCGCCTGGTTCGACGGAGGTGTCGTCGTCGCGATGGCCGGCGTCCACCGCCTCGACCGTTACGACGTCGACACAGGCACGATCGAGCCGTTCGCCGGCACCACCCGCGAGGGCCTCGTCGACGGCGAGCGCGAGCAGGCGTGGTTCGCGCAGACCAGCGGCCTCGCGTCGAGCGCGGACGGGAGCACGCTGTGGCTCGCGGACTCCGAGACCTCGGCGCTGCGCCGCGTGCGCAACGGCGTCGTCACGACCGAGGTCGGTACCGGGCTGTTCGACTTCGGGCTGCGCGACGGCGAGGCTGCCGACGCGCTCCTGCAGCACCCGCTCGGTGTCGTCGAGCTGCCCGACGGCTCCGTCGCCGTCGCCGACACCTACAACGGTGCCGTCCGCCGGTTCGACCCGGTGGCCCGCGTCGTCACGACGCTGGCGACCGGGCTCGCCGAGCCGAGCGACGTCGTGCTCGTGCCCGACGCCGAGCGCGGACACGTGCTCCTCGTGGTCGAGTCGGCGGCGCACCGCCTCACGCGGCTCCCGCTGCCCGAGGCTGCGCTCGACGTCGAGGCCGCGGCGTACCGCACCCGCCGCGAGCCGACGGCGGTGGCACCCGGCGCCCTCGTCCTCGACGTCGTGTTCGAGCCGCCGCCGGGGCAGAAGCTCGACGACAGGTACGGACCGTCGACGCACCTCGTCGTGTCGTCGTCGCCGCCCGACCTGCTGGCCGCCGGCACCGGCAGCGGGCCCGAGCTCGTGCGCGAGCTCGTCCTCGCCGACGGGATCGCGACCGGAGTCCTGCACGTGTCGGTGCGCGCAGCCTCGTGCGACGACCCGGACGCGCCGGGAGCGGCGGAGTTCCCCGCCTGCCACGTGCACCAGCAGGACTGGGGTGTGCCCGTAACCGTTACGGCAGGCGGCGCAAGCACGCTCACGCTCGTGCTCTCCGGTCTGCCGCGCGGGAAGCCCTGAGCAACGCACCGAACCGGGGACCGTCGCGCGGTAGCGTCGGCGCGTCGATCCGGGGAGGGACATGTCCGAGCAGCACGGGGAGCCTCGACCGGGGGTGCCCGAGGGCGACCCCGACCCCGCCGACGGCAACGTGGTCCTGTTCTCGCCGCGCAACGTGTGGCGCATCGGCTGGACGGTGTTCGCCCTCATCGCCATCGGCCTGATGCTCAAGTTCATCATCGGCGACGGCGGGGCCGTGATCTTCACGGTGCTCATGTCGTGGTTCGCGTCCATCGCGATGGAGCCGGCCGTGGCGCCGCTCGCGAAGCACATGAAGCGCGGGCTCGCGACCGGTCTGGTGATGCTCCTGTTCGGCATCGCCGTCATCGTCTTCGTGGTGGTGTTCGGTCAGCTCCTGGTCGACCAGGTGGGGCGCCTGATCGTGAGCGTGCCCGAGCTCATCACCCAGGTGCTCGACAAGATCGCGGAGCAGACCGGGACCAGGCTCGACATCCCCGGCCTGCTCAAGGGGCTCAACATCGACCCGGGCACGATCGCGGGCTTCGCGGGCTCGTTCCTCAGCAACGCGCTGTCGATCGTCGGCACGGTCGTCGGCTCCGTCTTCGGCGTCTTCACCTTCATCCTCTTCACCTTCTACCTGTCGGCGGACGGGCCGCGGCTGCGCCTCTACCTCGCGTCGCTGTTTCCCCACCAGCTGCAGACGATCGTCACCACGGTGTGGGACACCACCGCCACCAAGACCGGCAACTACGTCGCGGCCCGCGTGGTGCTCGCGACCATCAACTCGGTCACGACGGGCATCGTGTTCTGGGCGATCGGGATGCCCTACTGGTTGGCGCTCGCGATCTGGACGGGCGTCGTCGCGCAGTTCGTCCCGACGATCGGCACCTACATCGCGATCATCCTCCCGGTGATCGTCGGCTTCATCAGCCCGACGCCGTGGCTCGGTCTTGCCGCGCTCGGGTGGGCGCTGCTCTACCAGCAGGTCGAGAACCTCACGATCGAGCCGCGCATCAGCGCGCGCGCCGTCGACGTCCATCCCGCGGTGGCGTTCGCCGCGGTCATGCTCGGCGGCGCGCTCTTCGGTGCGGCCGGCGCCCTGCTGGCCATCCCGGTGAGCGCGATGTTCCTGTCCCTCATGGACATCTACCAGGCGCGCTACGACCTCGTGCCTGAGCTGGCCGCGCAGGAACCGAAGCCGCGCACGCAGAACCGTCGTCGGGCGAAGTGGCGATCGGTGCACCTGGCGGCGAAGTCCTCCGCTGCCGCCGGTGCCGCTGCCGACGCCGCGTCGGCGACCGACTGATCCCGAGCCCCGGCCCGAACGGGGCCGCCCCGCGAGGGCATCGGGCCGCGGGACGCGCCACCATGGGCGCATGGACGACGACAGCATGCCCGCGACGGGTGACGCCTCCGGACCGGTCGAGCCTCTCAACGCGACGGAGCGGCGCTACACCCCGCACCAGCTCGAGTCGCTGCGCGAGGTGACGACGATGGCCCTCTACGTGAGCCTGTCGCTCATCGCCGTCCTCGTCGCGCTGCCCAACCCCGACCCGGTCGACGACAACCGGCTGCAGGAGGGCTTCACCGTCCTCATCACCGGGCTCGCGCTGGTGCTCGCGCACCACGTCGCCTTCCGGATGTCGACGCGCCTGGTCAACGAGGGTCTGCTGACGTCGGAGAGCCGCGACGCGCTCAAGGCGCAGGCGCTCGGCGGCATCCCGGTGGCCGTGCTGGCCTCGATCCCGGTGTTCCTCCTCGGCGAGGACCCGGGCGAGGACATCGCGATCCTGCTGCTGCTCGCGCTCGTCGTCGCGGTCGGCTACCGCACCGCGCGCTTCTCCGCGCGTCCCATCCGAGCGCTGGGCTACTCGGTGGTCGTCGTCCTGATCGTGGCCGCGGTCGTCTCCTTCAAGCTGCTCGTCGGCCACTGATCCCGACGAGGGCGGCGACCACGCTGTCATCGGCGCCTGAACCGGACCGGTTCACTCGATCGGCATCGAGGTGATGATCGCCTCGAGGCGCGCGGTGTCGCCGGGCGTCCAGCCCGGCGGCTGCGACGCGGCCGCCCACGTCGCGGGCATCGCACCGCCGTAGTTGTGGCCCTGGCCGTCGGGGACGTCGACGCCGGTGAACTGGTCGACGGTCACCTGCAGGAACGTGACGATCGGGTACCAGTTCATGGCCGGTGTGCGGCCCGGGCCGGGGGGCTCGGCGAGCCAGTCGGGCTCGCGCACGAGCAGCTGCGGGCTCCACCACACGACGGGATCGTTGGCGTGCTGGGCGTAGGCGACGCGCGGTGGCCCGTACGCGCCTGCGGGTGAGGCGAGGTCGGCCGGGACGCCGGAGAAGCGGATCTTGGCGCCGGCCTCGAACACCGGCTTCCACTGCGGGCTGCCCGGCTCGCGCGCCGCGGAGATCTGCCCCCACGGCTGGGTGAAGTTCGGCGTCCCCACGAGGACGGCGCCCTGGGTGCGCGTGGTCAGGTCGGCGGAGTCGGAGAAGGCCGACTGGATGGAGTACGAGCCGAGGGAGAGGCCGTAGGCCATCAGCTTGGGCCGGGTCGCCTCGGGCTTGGTGAGCCACTCGGCGTAGACGGCGTCGTAGATCGCGCGACCGGCGTCGGCGGCGCGCTGCGCGTCGACGAGCGTCGAGATCCACGACGGCAGGTACGAGTACTGGATGCCGGCGATGGCGGTGTCGCCGTTCCACTCGTACTCGATCGTGTCCATCGTCTGCGGCTCGAGCCAGCCGGTGCCGGTGGTGCCGGCGACGACGAGGAGCTTGCGGTCGAACGCACCCGTGCGCTCGAGCTCCTTCACGGCGAGCGCTGCGCGCTCCTGCGCCGAGGGCGCGGAGTCGAGCCCGACGTAGACCCGGATCGGGGTCTTCGCCGGCTTGCCCGAGAACTGCTCGAGCTGCGCGGCGGACGGCCCGCGCGCGACGAAGTTGCGGCCCTCCATGCCCAACGAGTCCCAGGAGACGAGCGACGTCGACGACCCGGTGCGCTCGGCTGCGACAGGCTGGGTGATGCCTGGTCGCGTGCTGGCGTTGGTGCCGTCGTAGATGTTGTTCATGAGCGCGACGAAGCCGTTGCAGATCACATTGGTGGTGAGCCCGACGATCACCAGCACGATCAGGACGACGGACAGCGTGAACGCGAGCCACGTCGGCAGGATGCGGTCGAGGCCGCGGCCGACCCAGCCGTTGAACCGGCGCAGCAGTCGCGAGATGAACCAGGCGACGGCGAACGTCGGGAGGGCGACGGCCGCCACGATGACACCGGTCGACAGCCCCTCGTCGGGCATCCCCACGAGGGTGCGGACCTGGTTCTGCGCCGCGGTGCCCTGCACCAGCGAGAGCAGGAGCAGGAGCGGTCCGACGATGGCGAGGCCGATCCACGAGCGATGCTTGATCTGGGCGGTCGGCTCGATCATCTTCAGCGGGCCGCGCAGCAACCAGGAGAAGAAGGTGCCGACGCCGTAGCCGATCGCGGCGCCGAGGCCGGCGATGATCCCCTCGAACAGCCACGGCCGCGGCAGCAGCGACGGGGTGAGGGCGATGCCGAAGCCGAGGACCGCACCGACGAGACCGGCGTAGCAGGGCCGGGCCAGCAGGCGCGGTCGCCGCGGTGCTGCGGTGGGGGCGGCCGTGTCGGGAGCGCTCATGGCCGTCAGCCTAGGCGCGCCGCCGGTCCACGCAGGGCGGGCCGTCGCCGAGCGCCTCAGCCGCGTGTCTCGCCGACGGTCTCGCCGACCGCCTGCTCGACGGCCTCGGTCACCGCCTCCGGAGCGGGAGCAAGGGCGTCCGGCGCGCGCTCGGCCCGGGTGGCGACGTAGACGCCGACGGCCGCGAGGGTGAACAGGACGGTGCCCAGCCCGCCGCCGATGAGGCCCGAGCGGGGTCCGAAGCGCTCGGCCGCCCAGCCGATCACCGGCGCGCCCAGCGGAGTGCCGCCGAAGAACAGCAGCGTGTAGATGCCCATCACGCGGCCGCGGACCCAGCCCGCGGAGTTCAGCTGCAGGAAGCTCTGGGCCGAGGTCGTGAAGGTCATCGCGAGGATGCCCGCGAAAGGCAGCAGCACGAGCATCGCGACGTAGGACGGCGAGAAGCCCACCGCGATCTCGACGGCGCCGAACACCAGGGCCGCGACCGTGACCAGCCGCAGCGGCACCGTGCGCCTGCGGGCCGCGAGCAGCGAACCGGCGAGAGCGCCGAGGGCGAGGAAGGTCGACATCAGGCCGAAGGCCTCGGCGCCGAGCCCGAACTGGTTGCGGGCCATGAGCGCCATGGTCATCTGGTAGTTCAGGCCGAACGTCGCGACGCCGAACGCGAGCGCCAGGACGAGCATCAGGTCGCGTCGCGTGCGGACGTAGGACAGGCCGGCGCGCAGGCGGACCCGACCCTCCTCGCGGATCTGCGGGTGCAGCTCGTCGACCCGCATGAGCAGCAGCGCCGCGATGGTGACCACGAAGGTCAGCGCGTTGATGATGAAGACCCAGCCGCTGCCGACGACGGCGACCAGGATGCCGGCGAGCGCAGGGCCGACGAGCCGCGCGAGGTTGAACGACGCGGAGTTCAGCGCGATCGCGTTCGACATCGAGTCTCGGCCGACGATCTCGTGCACGAAGGCCTGGCGCGCCGGGTTGTCGACCGCTGCGGCGCAGCCGAGCAGGAACGCGAAGACGTAGACCGAGCCGACCGTGGCGCCGCCGCGGATCGTCATGACGCCGAGGCCGAGCGCGAGCAGGCCGCTCGCCGCCTGGGTCCAGATCAGCAGCCGACGTCGGTCGAAGCGGTCGGCGAGCGTGCCGCCCCACAGCGAGAACAGCAGGAACGGCAGGAACTGCAGGCCGGTCGTGATGCCGAGCGCGACGGCGCTGGAGCCCGAGAGGTCGAGGACCAGCCAGTCCTGGGCGACGCGCTGCATCCAGGTGCCCGCGTTGGAGAGGACCTGCCCGGTGAAGTAGAGGCGGTAGTTGCGCACGCCGAGTGCGCGGAACATGGGCGTCACGACTCGGCGAGCACCTCCAGCACGGGGAGGGCGGCGCGCAGCGCGGCGCGCTGGTCGGCGTCGAGCCCGACGAGCAGCGAGGCCAGCCACTCCTCGCGGCGGCGACGGTCCTCGCGCAGCAGGTGCCGCGCGCTGTCGGTGATGCTGATGAGCTGCTGGCGGCCGTCGGAGGGGTCGGCGACCCGGTTCACGTAGCCGGCGTCGTCGAGGTGGGCGAGCACCTTGGTCATCGTCGGCGGCCGCACCTGCTCCTGGTGGGCGAGGGCGCCCGGCGTCATCGGGCCGAGGCGGTCCAGGGTCGCGAGCACGGCCAGCTGGCCGAGCGGGAGGCCGTGGTCGGCGCGCTCCTGGCGCAGCCGGCGCGACAGGCGCATGACCGCCAGCCGCAGGTCGTGGGCCAGGTCCGTGGAGGCAGCGGTGCTCGGCGACATGTTCGTAAGCCTAACTAACGATCTCGGGAACCGCCAGGGGGTATGTCGCTCAGCAGGCGGTCCAGGATGCGGGATGGCCGTCCCACCAGCGGAGACGGAGCTCCGCCTCGGCCGCCGCGGCCGGGTCACGACGGGCGCGCGAGACCAGGCCGATCGTGAGCGCCGCGAGGTAGGTGCGCAGCAGCCCCTCGAACTCGTCCCGGCCGCGTGGGTCCTCGCCGTAGCCGGCGAGCAGCGCGTCGGCCTCGTGGGTGCCGCCCAGCCCGACGCGGTCGAGGCCGACGATCGGCACGAGGTCCCACCACTGCGGTCCGCGGCAGGCGAACTCCCAGTCGAAGAGCACCGGGCCCGCCTCCGTCCAGCCCACGTTGCCCGCGTGCAGGTCGCCGTGGCAGAGGACCGAGCGGGTGGCGCGGGTGGCTGCGTCGAGCACCTGGTCGACGCCGTCGAGCGCGGCACGCAGCGGTGACGGCAGCGGCTCGGGCCACGGGCGACGACGCTCCAGCACGTCGTGCACGCGCCACGACGCCGAGGGCACGGCGTACGCCGTCGCATCCAGCCGGCCGAGCTGCGCCACGAGCGCGCCGAGGCGGTGGTGGTCGGGCTGCTCGGTGGTGTCGATCCACTCCCACACCGTGACGACTGCGCCGTCGACCTCGCGCGGACCGTCGAGCAGCGCCGGGCTCGGGATGCCGTCCGCGCGCAGACGCACCGACACGTCGGTGAGGGCTGTCGTCGTCTCCTCGACGCGGATCGCGCAGCCACCCGCCCGGAACAGGGTCGCGCTGCCCCGGCGCACGAGCGCCGGCTCCGGCAGACCGAGCTCGTCCACCACGGCGCGAGCCGCATCGTCGGCGTCCACCAGCCCAGTGTCCGCGCGGGAAGGGCTCAGCGGCACGGAGTTTCGCCCTACGCTCGGGCGATCGCGCGCGGTGCGCTCAGGAGCGGGGGACCTGATGATCGAGGAGCGCTGGCAGCACATCGCCAGGTGGTTGGCGGAGCACGCACCCGTCGCGGCGCAGCACCTGCGCCCGGGGACGGCGTCGGTGCCCGACGAGCTCGCTCTGGCGCAGGACTGGTTCGAGGTGCAGGGAGGTGTCGGTCTCCATCCCGAGGCCGACATCCTCATGGCCTACCTGCCGCTCTCCGCCGACGAGGCGCTCGAGCACGCGCGCACGATCGCGTCGCTGATCGCGGACTGGGACGACGACTGGGATCTGCGCTACGACGGGCCGGCCTCGCTGGTCCCGGTCGCGTGGCACGGCACCGGACCTCTGCTCGTGGTCGACGGGCGGCCCGGGCCCGAGCGCGGGTCGGTGAAGGAGCTGGACTGGGAGGACCCGAGCACGCTGGACCGGGCGCTGTGGCCCGACCTCTCGTCGATGCTGGAGGACCTCGCCATCGCCCTCGAGCAGGGGTCTGAGGTCGAGGTCGTCGGCTGCCGGCCCGAGGTGGTCGACGGCCGCCTCGCGTGGGTCTGGCCGGCAGGGGACGGCTCCGTCGATGGCGAGGAGACGGAGCCCGACTGGGCCGGGCAGGGCGGTCCGTGGGAGGCCGTGGTGCTGCAGGTCGTCGACGCATGGATGGTCGGGGACGACGAGCGCTGCCTCGCACTGATCGCCGCCGAGCTCGAGCGCCAGATCGACCTGGCCCCGGAGGAGGTCGAGCCCGACGACGGACCCGGACCGCCGTTCATCGGGACGACCGACCTGGACGCCCTCATCGGCGCCTGCGCCGAGCATGCCGCGAGGAGCCACGGGAACGAGCCGCCCGCCTGGGCGGTCGGCAGCTGGCGATCGCTGATCGGTCGGAACCCGGTGATCGACTTCCCGTCCGGGCACCTGCGCCGGCTCGGCACGACGCCGGGCTCGTTCGTCCGGCACGGGTTCGTCCTCGAGTGGACCGACTGACGGTCGCTCAGCGACCGGCGCCGTGGGCGGCTCGGCGGAGGCGGTCGACGACTGCGGCGGCGAGCGGGCCGTCGGCCGGTGCTACGGCGAGGATCGTCGCGATGCCGTCGTCGTCGGCGGCCCGCAGGGCGCGGTAGAGGCCGCGGGCGTACGCCGCGGAGTCCTCGGACTCCACCAGGCGCCGGACGCTGTCGGGGGTTGCGACCTCGGCCGGCGCCAGCAGCCCGACGGGCCCGGTGGCCGTCGACGCGGCGGTGGGCAGGTCGTCGGCGTCGACGAGCCGGACGACGGCGCGCGGGGCGTAGTGCGAGGCGAGCGTGCCGGGGGCGCGCACGGCGGCGTGGGGCTCCTGCACCTCGAGACCGGTGACCGCCTCGATCTCCTCGACCCCGACGGCGCCGGGGCGCAGCAGCCGCGGCAGCTCGCCGGTGCAGTCGACGATCGTCGACTCGACGCCGACCTCGCTCGGGCCGCCTTCGAGCACGCAGTCGCGCTCGGGGTCGAGGACGTCGCCGAGCTCGTCGACCACATGCTCGGCGTCGGTGGGCGAGACGCGGCCGAACCGGTTGGCGCTCGGCGCCGCGACGCCGCCGCCGAACTCGACGAGCAGCGCGTGGGCCACCGGGTGCGAGGGCACGCGCAGGCCGACCGAGTCCTGTCCGCCGGTGACGTGGTCGCCGGCGCGGGGACCGCGGTGCAGCACGAGGGTGAGCGGACCGGGCCAGCATGCAGCGGCGAGAAGCCGTGCCCACGAAGGGATGTCGCGCGCCCATCCGTCGTCGACCTGCGCTGCGTCGGCGAGGTGGACGATGAGCGGGTGGTCGGCGGGGCGCCCCTTCGCGGCGTACACGCGGGCCACCGCTGCGGCGTCCTCGGCGTCGGCGCCGAGGCCGTAGACCGTCTCGGTCGGCAGCGCGACCAGACCGCCCGCGCGCAGGAGCGCGACGGCGTGCGCGACGTCGTCGGTGCGCAGCGCGGTGGTCACGGGCCCATCCTCGCAGGGGCGACCGTCACCGCCGACGGGAGGAACTGCATCGGTGGGAGCGTGGACGTCGCGCAACGGTGCGCTCTGCGGCCCTACCGTTTCCAGCGTGACCATCCCGGGGGGCGACCCGCGCTTCGCGCTGGCGATGCAGCACTCCCCCGTGGGCATGTCGGTCGTGGCTCCCGACGGGGCCTTCCTCGACGTCAACGACGCCCTGTGCGCCATGCTCGGGCGCTCGGCCGAGGACCTCATGGCGTCGACCTGGCAGGAGCTCACCCACCCCGACGACCTCGCCATCGACGCCTCGCTCGTGGCCGAGGTGCTCGACGGCTCGCGCGACAGCTACCGGCTGGCCAAGCGCTACCTGCGCCCCGACGGCTCGGTGGTGCACGGCGACCTGTCGGTCGCCTGCGTCCGCGACGTCGAAGGTCGCGTGTCGTACTTCGTGTCGCAGATCGTCGACCTGACCGAGCGGGAGCTCCTCGCCGAGCGCTATCGGCTGCTGGCCGAGAACGTGACCGACGTCGTCGTCCTCGGCGACGACGACGGGGTGATGCGCTGGGTGTCGCCGTCGATCACGACGCTCATGGGCTGGCACCCCGAGGACCTGGTCGGACGGCCGTTCCGCGAGCTGGTGCACCCCGACGACCTGCCGGTGGTCGTCGACGGGCAGAGCCATGTCGCCCACGGCGAGCCGGCCCAGTTCGCAGTCCGTCTGCGCGACCACGTAGGCGAGCACCGCTGGGTGAACGTGCGCGTGCGCCCCGTGCTCGACGAGCACGGGAACGTGCTCGGCCGCATCGCCGCCTGGTGGGACGCCGACGTCGAGCACCGCGTGCTCGAGGACCTGGCCAGGTCGGAGGAGCGCTACCGCTCCGCCCTCGCCCTCAAGCTCGATGCGCACGTCTTCCTCGACGCCGTGCGCGACGCGGACGGCGAGATCGTCGACTTCGTGTACGCCGACGCCAACCAGCCGGCACTCGACTACCTCGGCGTCGGCAAGGACGAGCTGCGCGCCGCCACGATGCTCACGGCGTATCCCGGCCAGCGCACGTCGGGTCTCTTCGACCGCTACGTCGCGACGGTCGAGACCGGCGAGCCGATCGTGCTCGACGAGATCGCCATCCGCAGCGAGGTCCGCGACGGCGAGACCTACTTCGACTTCCGCGGCGTGAAGGTCGGCGACGGCGTGAGCCTCACCTGGCGCGACGTGACGTCGCGCGTGCTCGCCCGCGACGAGCTCGCGGAGGCCGAGGAGCGGCACCGGCTGCTCGCCGAGAACGCGAACGACGTCGTCCTGCGCTCCCGTCCGGACGGGACGATCGACTGGGCGGCCGGCTCGGTCGAGGAGCTCTTCGGCCTCCCCGCCGAGGAGCTGGTCGGCCGTACCGCCAGGGAGATGCTGGTCCCGCAGGACGTCGTGATCGACGTCGAGGGCCGGCGCGCGGCACTCGCTGCCGGCCGGACGCTGACCGGGCGCTCGCAGGTGCAGCGGCCCGACGGGACCACCCGGTGGGTGAACCACCGGTCGACGGCCATCCGCGGCGACGACGGCGAGATCCGGTGGTTCGTCACCTCGTTCAGCGACGCCGCCGCCGAGATGGAGTTCCGCGAGGCGCTGCTGAGCTCGCAGGCCCAGGCGCTCGACCTCGCCGAGCGCTACGAGCGGGCGCGCAACGAGGCCCTGGAGGCCAACCAGGCCAAGACGGTGTTCCTCTCGCGGATGAGCCACGAGCTGCGGACGCCGCTCAACGCCATCCTCGGGTTCGCGCAGCTGCTCGCGATGGACGACCTCACCGACGACCAGGTCGACGCGGTGCACCAGATCCGCACCGGGGGACGTCACCTGCTCGACCTGATCAGCGAGATCCTCGACATCTCGCGGATCGAGTCGGGCCGGCTGTCGCTGTCGATGGAGTCGGTGGCCGTCGCCGACGCGGTCGACGAGGCGCTCGACCTCGTGCGCCCGTTGGCGGACGCGGCGGGGGTGGCCGTGACGCGCGGCGACGGCGGCCGGTGCACGAGCTTCGTGTGGGCGGACCGGCAGCGGGTGATCCAGATCCTCCTCAACCTGCTGAGCAACGGGGTCAAGTACAACCGCGCCGGGGGCACGGTCGAGGTGTCCTGCGAGACCCTGCCGGGCGGGATGCTCGCGATCACCGTCGCCGACACCGGCCCCGGGCTCGACGCCGGGCAGCTGTCGCACATCTTCGAGCCGTTCGACCGGCTCGGCGCCGAGCGCACCGAGGTCGAAGGCACGGGCATCGGGCTCACGCTCAGCGAGGCTCTGGCGCGGCTGATGAGCGGTCGGCTCGAGGTGACGTCGACCGTCGGCGCGGGCAGCGTCTTCAGCCTCGTCCTGCCGTCGTCGACACCCGTGGACGCCGACACCGACATCGTGGTCCCCGCCGTCGAGTTCTCGGGCGAACCGCCTACGAGCGTCCTCTACGTCGAGGACAACCCGGCCAACATCCACCTGATGGAGCGCATCGCGGGTCTGCGCGCCGGAGTGCGTCTGCGCGTCGCGACCACCGGGTCGGCGGGCCTGGACGCCGTGGCGGACGAGGTCCCCGACCTGGTCCTGCTGGACCTCCACCTGCCCGATCTCCAGGGCGAGGGCGTGCTCGCCCGGCTGCGCGCGATGCCGAGCATGGCCGGCGTACCCGTCGTGATCGTGACCGCCGACGCCAGTGCGGGCGTGGCCCAGCGGCTGGTCGGCCTCGGCGCGCAGGCGGTCCTGACTAAGCCCATCGACGTCGGAGAGGTGCTCCGCTGGTTGGATCGGCCGCAGAGGGGGAGGGACGGGGAGTGAGTACGGCGAACGGGGCCATCGACGGCCTGCTCTCGCGCGTCGGCGACTGCACCGTGATGGTGGTCGACGACAACCCGGCGAACACCGCCCTGGTGAGCAAGGTGCTGGCACGCGCCGGGCTGCCGGGCGTCGTGCAGGTGCAGGACCCGACGACCGTGGCCGACCTGCTCGTCGAGCTCGACCCCGACCTGGTGCTGCTCGACCTGCGGATGCCCGTGCTCGACGGGTACGAGGTGCTCGACCTCGTCCAGCGGCACGCGGCCGGCAGCTACCTCCCGGTGGTCGTCATCACTGCCGACGATGCCCACGACAGTGTGCAGCGCGCGCTGCAGATGGGGGCGCACGACTTCGTGCGCAAGCCCTTCGACGCCACCGAGCTCGTGCTGCGCGTCCGCAACCTGCTCGTGAACCGGTCGGCCTACCTCGAGCTGCGGCGCAACCGTGCGTGGCTCAAGGCACGGCTCGGACTCTTCGAACCCGATATCGCGCGGCTGGGCGAGGACGATGCCGGGACCGACGAGGTCATCCGGCGCGTGATCGACGACGACGCCGTGCGCATGGCCGTGCAGCCGATCGTCGACATGACCGACGGTCGCGTCGTGGGAGCCGAGGCGCTCGCGCGGTTCCCCACGGAGCCCCTTCCGCACCCGGGTGCCTGGTTCGCTGCGGCTCTCGAGGTGGGGCTCACCCCCGAGCTCGAGATCGCGTGCGCGCGCAAAGCTCTGGCCCTCCTGCCCTCGCGCCCCGAGGGGACGACGCTGTCGGTCAACCTCTCGCCCGGCACGGTGATGGCCGACCTGCCTGCGCTGCTCGGCGACGTCCCCTGGGACCGCGTCATCATCGAGCTCACCGAGCACGTGCCGGTGGAGGACTACGCCGCACTGAACGCCGCGCTCGCACCTCTGCGCGCACAGGGCGCGCAGATCGCCGTCGACGACACGGGCGCGGGCTTCGCCAGCCTCCGGCACATCCTCGATCTCGCGCCCGACGTCATCAAGATCGACATCGGGATCACGCGCAACGTCGACTCCGACCCCAGCCGCGCCGCCGTCGTCACCATGCTCGTCGCGTTCGCCGAGCGGATGGGGATCCGGGTGGTGGCCGAGGGCGTCGAGACCGAGGCCGAGCGCGACACCATGCTCGAGCTCGGCGCGGTCTACGGCCAGGGCTACCTGTTCGGCCGCCCCGAGATCCAGGGCTAGGACCCGCAGGCTCACAGCACGGAGGAGGGGCGGGCCCGTCGGACCCGCCCCTCCTCGTGTCGTCCTAGAACGCGGCCTCGTCGAGCTCCATGAGCGCGTTGTCGGTCGACTCGGCGATCGCGCGCTCGGCCGCGAGCAGCGGGAAGCGCTGGTGGGCGAAGAACTTCGCCGCGGCGATCTTGCCCTGGTAGAAGGCGACGTCGGACTCCGACGGCGAGCCCTTGAGGGCCTCGACGGCGACGGCGGCCTGACGCAGCAGCAGCCACCCGATGACGAGGTCGCCGAGGCTCAGCAGCAGTCGCGTGGTGTTCTGGCCGACCTTGTAGAGCTCGGTCGAGTCCTCCTGCGCCTTCATCGCGAAGCCGCCGAGCGCACCGATGATGCCCTGCACGTCCTCGAGCGCGGAGCCGAGCATCTCGCGCTCCTTGACCAGCGTGCCGTTGCCGGCGTCGCCCTTGGCGAAGTCCTGGATCTCGCCGCCGAGACGGGTGAGCGCGTGGAACTGGTCGCGCACCATCTTGCGGAAGAACAGGTCGAGGCCCTGGATCGCGGTCGTGCCCTCGTAGAGGGTGTCGATCTTCGAGTCCCGGATGTACTGCTCGATCGGGTAGTCCTGCAGGAAGCCCGAGCCACCGAAGGTCTGCAGGCTCTGGGCGAGCTGCTCGTAGGACCGCTCGGACCCGACGCCCTTGACGATCGGCAGCAGCAGGTCGTTCATCCGCTCCGCGGTGTCGAGGTCGACGTCGGCAGCGGCGCCGGCCTCGTTGAGCTCGACCTGGTCCTGGTAGTACGCCGTGTAGTGGATGAGGGCGCGCATGCCCTCGGCGTAGGACTTCTGCATCATCAGGCTGCGGCGGACGTCGGGGTGGTGCGTGATGGTGACGCGCGGCGAGTCCTTGTCCATGAACGCCGACAGGTCGCCGCCCTGCACGCGGTGCTTCGCGTACTCGAGGGCGTTGAGGTAGCCGGTCGACAGGGTGGCGATCGCCTTGGTGCCCACCATCATCCGGGCGTACTCGATGACCTTGAACATCTGCGCGATGCCGTCGTGCACGTCGCCCACCAGCCAGCCGACCGCGGGCTCCTTGTCGCCGAAGGTGAGCTCGCAGGTCGTGGAGACCTTGATGCCCATCTTCTTCTCGACGTTGGTCGCGTAGACGCCGTTGCGCTCGCCGGTGAGCTCGCCGGTCTCGTGGTCGAAGTGGAACTTGGGGACGACGAAGAGCGAGAGGCCCTTCGTGCCGCCCTTCGCGCCCTCGGGGCGGGCGAGCACGAGGTGGATGATGTTCTCGGTCATGTCGTGCTCGGCGGAGGTGATGAACCGCTTCACGCCGGTGATGTGCCAGGAGCCGTCGGCCTGCTGCACGGCCCTGGTGCGGCCGGCGCCGACGTCGGAGCCGGCGTCGGGCTCGGTGAGGACCATCGTGGCGCCCCACTGGCGGTCGATCATGATCTGCGCGGTGCGCTTCTGGTCCTCGTTGCCGAGGTGGTCGAGGATCGCGGCGAAGCCGGGGCCGGACATGAACATGAACGCCGGCGGGTTCGCGCCGAGCATGAGCTCGCTCGCGGCCCAGCGCAGCGACGGCGGGGCGTGCGTGCCGCCGAGGTGGCGGGGCAGGTCGAGGTTCCAGAAGCCCGACTCCATGAGCGCGGCGTAGGACTTCTTGAACGCCTCGGGCATCGTCACCGTGCAGGTGACCGGGTCGTAGACCGGCGGGTTGCGGTCGGCGTCGGCGAAGGACGCGGCGAGGGGGCCGGTGGCGAGGCGCTCGACCTCCTCGAGGATCTCGCGCGCGGTGTCCGGGTCGATCTCGGTGTACGGGCCGGTGCCCATGCGGTCCTGCGCACCGAACACCTCGAAGAGGTTGAACTCGATGTCGCGCAGGTTCGACTTGTAGTGGCTCATGGCCCTGGCTCCCCTGGGGTCGTCCCGGTACGTCTGGGTCCGGCGGTGGGTTACCCGTCGGTAACTCCATGATGCTACCCGCCGGTAACTCTGGCAAGACCGAGACCCTGTGCGTGTCGTGTGAGCCCATTCCCGCAGGTCAGGGCGCTGACTCCGCGGGTAGTTCGCCGAACATGATCATGTTTCGCGAACAACGTCGAGCCGGGGCTGGGGTTCTGGAGCGCGGTCCGGGGCGCAGGTGGCACCGTGGCGCTGGGCTCGTCGGTGGCCGGTCGCGGGGCCGGCCGCGGGAGCTGTCGCGGGGGTCGGCGTAACGCGGACCGGGGTGCCGGGAAGAAGGGGGCATGGGCGAGCAGCAGCGCGACGAGGGGTGGCTCGAGGACCAGTTCCGGGCCCACCACCGCGCCGTGCTCGCCTACGCCGTCCGCCGCATGCCCCGCGACGAGGCCGACGACGTCGTCGCCGAGGTCTTCGCCGCGGCGTGGCGCCACCGCGCGACGGTGCCCGACGAGCCGCTGCCGTGGCTCTACCGCACGGCCGCGCACCACGTGCTGCACCGGCGCCGCTCGACCGCTCGCCGCAGTCGCCTCAACGACCGCCTCGGCGGGCTCGGCGGCGACGGCTCCTCCGCAGCGCCGGTCGACCGCACCGACGAGGTCGTCGAGCGGCTCGACGCCGTCGCCCGGGTCGCCCGGGTGCTCGACGCGCTGCCCCCTCGCGACGCCGAGATCCTGCGCCTGTCGGTGTGGGAGGAGCTCGACGCCGCCTCTATCGCCTATGTCCTGAGCATCTCGCCGTCAGCGGTCCGCGTGCGCCTCCATCGAGCCCGTCGCCGCGCCGAGCACCTGCTCACCGTCCCCGATCCCGAGGCACCCGCGCTCCCCGCGCCCGTGCCCGTCCCCGAGGAGATCCGATGACCACCGACCTCGACCAGCTGCTGCGCACCGCCGACCCTGCGGCGGAGCTGACCGGCTACGACGATGACGCGATCGCCCGCGCCGTCGATCGCGCCGTGGACGAGGGCTCGTCCGCCGACGTCGTCCCGCTCGCGCCGTACCGACGCGGACGTCGGATGCTTCTCGCGGCTGGCCTCGTCGCCGCGGTCACCATCGGTGCCCTCGTCCTCCCCTCGTTGCTGCGCGCACCGTCGGCCTCGGTCGAGGCGGCCTCGCTGCTGACCCACGCCGCCGACTCCATCCACGCGAGCGACCCCGCCGCGGCACCGACCCAGTGGTGGCGGGTGGAGTCGCACGAGAGGTACCTGTCCACCGTCACGGGTACCGACAAGGACGCCGAGGGCCTGACGCCGTCGTCCTGGCTCGTGGACTCCTCTCGAGTCACCTTCCTCGCGGTCGACGGCTCGCGACCGAGCATCGTCGTCGATGGCGGCTCGCGCGTCGTCCGCCGGCTCGCGGGACCGGCCGACGCCGTGCGACCCCAGTTCGGCGCGGGCGAGACCTGGACCACCGGGCTCGCGCCCACGGCGGTGCCGGCCGGCTGGCAGCAACCGTCTCCTGAGTGGCTCGCAGCACTGCCCCGGGACCCGGCAGCGCTGCGCGACCGTCTGTACGCCGACACCGCAGGGCATGGCCGCTCCGTCGACGGTGAGGCCTTCGTCTACGTCGCCGACCTGCTGCGCTCGGGCGTCGTGCCCGCCGATCTGCGTTCAGCTCTGTACCGCGTGCTCGCGACCGTCCCGGGTGTCGAGATCACGTCGAGCAGTGCCTCCATCGGGGCGGACGCCGGTGTCGGTCTCGGGTACGTCGAGGCGAAGGACGGCACGCGGCAGGAGATCGTGATCGATCCCGCGAACGGCGAGCTGATCGGCGAGCGCTACGTCGCGGTCGAGGCCGTCGACGGGATCCCTGCCGGGACGGTCACCGGCACGACGACGTGGAGCCGCACGCTCGTCGACGATGTACCCGCCTCCGTGCGCGCCGCCGTCGTCGACCAGAACTGCACCGCGAGCGCCGATGGCGCGGTCACCTGCGAGCCCGGCTCGAGGTAGGGGTGCGTGATGGCCGTGAGTCGCCTGACGGCGCCGCTGCGGGTGCGGCGAGACCGCCGATCCGTCCGAAGGCGACGGGGCAGTGCCGCCCGATCGGATCAGCCGGTGAGGTCGCGGCGGCGCCAGCCGGCGTAGCCCAGGGCCGAGAGCACCGCTGCTGCCACCAGCAGCCAGACCACCGGCAGCACGCCGTCGGACCCGACCGGCAGCACGGGTGCGTGCCGCAGCGGCGAGAGGTCCATGACCCACGTCGGCAGGCTCCACAGCGACCCGAACTCCCCGACGACGACGAACGCGGCGAGCAGTCCCCACACCGCGACCGTGAGGCGTGGGGCCCAGCCGAACGCGAGCATGACCAGGCTCGCCATCACCCAGACCGCGGGCACCTGTGCGAGCGCGGCCACCAGGACGCGCCCGACCTGCGACCACTCGCCCAGGGCTGCCGCGGCACCCACGCCGATCGACAGACCGGCCAGCACCATGAGCAGCAGCGAGCCGCCGAGCGCGACGGCGTAGTGGCTCGTCGCCCAGCGCCAGCGCGTGGTGCTGGTGGCGAGCACGGGCTCGGCGTGGCCGTCGACCTCCTCGGCGCGCAGCCGGTCGGCGGCGCTGATGCCGTACGCCGCGGCGATGGCGGCGATGATCGCGATCTCGGCCCCGAGGAACACGTCGACCAGTCCGGCGGTGCCGCCGATCTTCTCGAAGAACTCCTTCATCGCCGGGCTCGTGAGCAGCTTGTCGACGCTGCTCGCGAGCGAGCCGAGGACCAGGCCGAACAGCACGAACGCGACCGACCACGCGAGGAGGACCTTCGCCTGCAGCCGCCACGCGAGACCGCCGACGGTCGCGAGCCGACCCGTCGCGGGACCGGGCCGCTCGGCGCGCAGCGACCCCCCGAGGTCGCGGCGCGAGCGCAGCGCGTACGCCGCAGCCATGAGAGCGACGGTCGCGAGCAGGGGCAGGAGCAGCACCCACCAGCGCTCGCCGGAGTAGGCGCGCAGCTGCTGGTTCCAGCCGATCGGCGAGAGCCACGACAGGAACGACGGACCCGGCTCGGCGAGGTCGCCGACCGCGCGCAGGGCATAGGTGATCGCCAGCACGACGAGCCCGAGACCCCGTGCGGCGCGGGCGGTCCCGGCCATCTGCGCGGTCACGGCACCGACCGCGCCGTACACCAGCGCGCACATGCCCCAGCCGAGGCCGAAGGCGAGGGATCCGGCGAACGGGAGGCCCGCAGCGGTGTTGGCGAGCGCGGTGAGCAGCGCGAGGACGATGCTGGCACCGGTGATGAGGACGAGGGTCGAGGTGAGCGGCGCGAGGCGACCGAGGCGTCCGCCGCTGAGCAGCTCGAGGCGTCCGGGCTCCTCCTCGCCGCGGGTGTGCCGGATAGCGACGAACAGCATGACGACGCCGACGATCGCCGCACCGAGAGCGGTCAGCTTGATCATCGACACCGCGCCGAGCGACGTCGGGTCGTAGATGCGGCCGTAGAGGGCGACGACGGCAGCCGAGGCGTTGATGGTCTCGGCGGCCGCGACCCGCTGCTCCTCGGTCGGGTACAGGTCGACGGTCGCGGCGGCGGAGAACCCCGCGGTCGCCGCGAGGCCGACGACCCACGACGTGAGCAGCACCCGGTCGCGCCGCAGCGCGAGGCGCAGCAGCGTGCCGGTGCCGACGTTGGTGTCAGCCATCGCTGCGCACCCCGGACCCGTTGCTGCCGTAGTGCTCGAGGAAGAGCTGCTCGAGCGTCGGCGGCCGGCTCTCGAGGGTGCGGATGCCCGCGGCGGTGAGGTGCGTGAGCAGCTCGCCGAGGTGCTCGGGGCTCACAGTGCAGTGCAGGTGGGTGCCGTCGTACGTCACGTCGTGCAGCCCGGGCACGTCGTCGATCCCGTGCAGCTCGTGCTCGGTCTCCGCCGTGATGGTGAGCCGCTGCAGGTGGCGCAGGTCGGACAGCCGCCCGGTCTCGACGATGCGGCCGGCCCGGATGATGCTCACCCGGTCGGAGAGCGCCTCGGCCTCGCTGAGGATGTGGCTGGACAGCAGCACGGTGCGCCCACGGTCGCGCAGCTCCGAGACGCACTCGCGGAAGGTCTGCTCCATGAGCGGATCGAGGCCGCTCGTCGGCTCGTCGAGCAGGTAGAGCTCGGCGTCGGTCGCGAGCGCGGCGACGAGGGCGACCTTCTGCCGGTTGCCCTTGGAGTAGGAGCGGGCCTTCTTCGTCGGGTCGAGGTCGAAGCGCTCGAGCAGCTCCGCGCGCCTTGCCGCGTCGTGCCCGCCCTGCAACCGCGACAGGAGGTCGATCACCTCGCCGCCGGTGAGCGAGGGCCACAGCGACACGTCGCCCGGGACGTACGCCAGTCGCGCGTGCAGCTCGGGTACGTCGCTCCACGGGTCGAGGCCGAGCACGCGCACCGACCCGCCGTCGGCGCGCACGGTGCCGAGCAGCACCCGCAGGGTCGTCGTCTTGCCGGCGCCGTTGGGACCGAGGAAGCCGTGCACCTCGCCCGCGGCGACCTCGAGGTCGAGGCCGTCCAGGGCGGTCGTCGTGCCGAAACGCTTGGTGAGGCCCGAGATCTCGATGACAGCAGCCATGGCTCCACGCTACGCTTCCTTCACAATCTTGTGAAGTTAGTAGAAGGGGACCTCGATGGCACGGGCCGCGCGGCGCGACGAGGCCCAGGTCTCGCACGTCGTGGAGCAGTTCGCCGCCTTCTTCGAGACCTACGGCTTCCCGCGGATGAGCGGTCGGATCATCACCGCGCTCATGGTCGCCGAGGGCCGCGGCCTCACCGCCGCCGAGCTCGCCGCCACCTTGCAGGCGAGCCCCGCGGCGATCTCGACGTCGCTCAAGTACCCCGTCGCCCTCGGTCTGGTGCAGCGCGTCCCCGTCGCGGGCTCGCGCCGCGACCTCTACGTCCTCCCCGACGACGCCTGGTACGTCGCCACCGCCACGAAGAACCCGCTCTACGCCCAGATCGCCGGCATGGCCGCCGAGGGGGTCGCCGCTGTCGGCGGCGAGCGCACCACGGCAGGTGCGCGGCTGGCCGAGATGCGCGACTTCTTCGCCTTCCTCGAGACCGAGGTCCCCGCGCTCGTGGAGCGCTGGCACGCCGAGCGCGCGACCTCCTGAACCCGTGGCGCCGCAACGGCTCCGCACGGTCGGCGCAAACCCGCGTGACGGGGTGCCCGGCACCGGCGTACCGTCGTCGGTGACGCGCGCCGACCGGCTGCGCACCGGAGCACTGCGGGAGGACCTCATGACTGCCGTGACCCTCGTCGGTGCCCCCGCGGCCGCCCGCCGCTGACGTCTCGTCGGCAGCGCTCCGCGCCCGGCCCCGGCTCCTCCGTCCTCCCCCGGCGTCGCTCGACGCCCCTGTGGTCCAGGAGCCCTCGTGGTCCTCGCTCTTCCCCTGCCCGCTCTCGGGTGGGATCCCTCCTGGGACGGCGCTCGCGCTGACGCCGACCCGTCCCTGTCCCTCCGTCCTGCGCGCGTGACCCTGCAGGGGCGCGACGCCTGGCGCGTCCACGACGGCGCCGACGAGCTCGTCGTCGGCGTCCGTGGTCGGCTGCGCTCGTCCTCGTCCCTCCCCGTGGCCGGCGACTGGGTGCTGCTCACCGGCTCGACGGCCGACGACTCGGTCGTCGAGGCCGTGCTACCCCGACGCACGTCGCTGGTGCGCAAGGCCGCGGGCAACCGCACCGAGGAGCAGGTCGTCGCCGCCAACGTCGACGTCGTCCTGGTCTGCGTGCCCGCGCACTCGGTGAACCCGCGCCGCCTCGAGCGCGAGATCACCCTCGTGTGGGAGTCGGGCGCGCGACCCGTCGTCGCGCTCACCAAGTCCGACCTCGACGACGAGCCGTCGGCCACGCTCGACGAGCTGCGCGCCATCGCCGTCGGCGCCGAGGTGCTCGCGGTGTCGTCGTACGACGGCGACGGCCTCGACGACGTGCGCGCGCTCACCTCCGGCGGGTCGACCCTCGCTGTGATCGGGCCGTCCGGCGCCGGGAAGTCGACGCTCGTCAACGCGCTCGTCGGCGAGCAGCTGCTCGCGACGACGGCGGTGCGCGAGGACCATCGCGGCGTCCACACGACGTCGGCACGCCACCTGGTCCCGCTGCCCGGCGGCGGGCTCGTCCTCGACACCCCCGGCATGCGCGAGGTCGCGCTGTGGGGCGACGAGGACTCGCTCGACGAGGCCTTCGGCGACGTCGACGCCTTCGCCGTCGACTGCCGGTTCGCCGACTGCGAGCACCGCACCGAGCCCGGCTGCGCGGTCCTCGCCGCGGTCGAGGCGGGGCTGGTCGACGCCGAGCGGCTGGCGAGCTGGCGCAAGCTGCAGCGCGAGCTGGCCTACCTCGCGCGCAAGCAGGACGTCCGGCTCGCGATAGAGGAGCGCAAGCGCTGGGCGCGGCTGTCCAGGGAGCACCGCGGCAGCAACCGCCCCTGACGCGCACCCTCCGGACGCGGCCCCCGAACCGCACGCGGCCGCCATGAGGCGTCGACAGTCCTGGTCCTCGGTGCGACGCTGCCGTGCATGGACGAGGCGGCGGCGCGCGTGACGGCGATGTTCGAGGACCTGGCGCAGGACTACGACAGGTCCGGCGTCGACTTCTTCGTCCCGATCGCGGCCGGCCTGCTGCAGCGCGTGCCCCCGGCGGCGGACCAGCGCTGGCTGGACGTGGGCTGCGGTCCGGGCGCCGTGCTGCTGCCGGCTGCCGCCGGCGTGGGACCGGCTGGTCGGGCCGTGGGGATCGACGTGGCCGCCGCGATGGTCGAGCGCGCCCGTACCGCTGCCGACGAGCTCGGCCTGCCGCAGGTGGAGGTCCACGTCGCCGACGCGACCGCGCCTCCGCCCGGACCGTTCGACACCGTGGTGTCCAGCCTCGTCCTGTTCTTCCTGTCCGACCCCGTGGCCGCGCTGAGCGCCTGGCGGCAGGTCCTGGTGCCGGGCGGTCGTCTCGGCGTCACGACCTTCGGCCGTACCGACGACCGGCTGCTGCACATCGAGGACGTGCTCCGGCCGTGGGTGCCGGCGGCGATGCGCGATCCCCGCACCGTCGGCGACGCGTCGCCGTTCGTCACCGACGAGG